>Ga0114901_1000028_pt1 | contig 161318 bp, 143 predicted proteins | sample MalvireepMed_s16_FD_89686 | JGI IMG/M metagenome (GOLD analysis project Ga0114901, IMG submission 89686) | Marine viral communities from the Global Malaspina Expedition - Malaspina viral metaG DeepMed_s16 | ecosystem: Environmental > Aquatic > Marine > Oceanic | place: Mediterranean Sea... | reverse complement strand
TAACGTAAGTACCCACACAAATTACTTGATACTATTTTGTTAAAGAGCGTTTGTTGCTGATGTTTCCTGCAACAAAGAAGCGAGAATTATACAGCTCTCTGCCAGACTGTCAACTTAATTTTTTACATTTTTTAAAACTGTAAACCTTAAGCCAAATGCCAATTCAACCAGCCTTTTCAGGCTCCCTCATCAGCAAGAGGGGCGCATTCTACAGCGTATTAACGCTAGGTCAACAGGAAGATTTTCCATTTTAGACTTTTTATTACCTAGCTGTTTGAATTTATATGTTTTTTTATTTTATTAAATTCAAATAGCTGTGAAAACATTCATTTTCTAGCTGCTTGAATGCTGCTTGTTCCGGTCAGAAAATCTTGTTATCGCTGTATTTGATTGTACTAAACAAATCAAAACTGACTTTCTGAGCGAACTCGATACTGGAGTTCTGCTCATTCCAAACTTACTTTAGGATGACCCAAGCAATTTTTTTCTTACCGGCTTGTATTAGATATTTGCCTGCGCCGAGCTGTAAACTAGGCTGAACTATATCCCACTCCACTTTCACACGCCCATTATTAAGCATATCTTTCGCTTGGGCTGAATTGGCAACCAGGTTGGCTTTATTTATAACAGCACCGATGGCTAGCTCAGTTTGTCCGTCCAATGAAATTTCGATTTCAGGTGTCCCCTCTGGCACTTCACCGTCAGTGATAACATTGCCAGCCCCCTTATGAGCAGTGGCTGCGGCTTCTTCACCATGAAAACGAGCGACTATTTCTCTTGCCAGCTCAATCTTGACATCACGAGGGTTAGCTCCGTTGTCTACGCTAGCCTTCAGGTTTTCGATTTCTTTTATAGATTTAAATGACAGTAGCTCATACCAACGCCACATCAGTGAGTCAGGGATAGAGACTATTTTTTGAAACATAGTACCTGGTGCTTCGGTAATGCCCACATAGTTTCCTAGAGACTTAGACATTTTCTTGATGCCATCCAAGCCTTCTAATAATGGTGTCATGATAACGACTTGTGAGTCTTGTCCTTCGGCCTTTTGTAATTCACGCCCCATTAATAGGTTAAATTTCTGATCGGTTCCGCCAAGTTCAACATCAGCTTTTAACGCAACAGAGTCATAACCCTGTACTAAAGGGTAAAGAAATTCGTGAATTGAAATTGATTGATTCGCTTTAAACCGTTTTTTGAAATCATCTCGTTCTAACATCCGAGCCACACTTAACTTTCCTGCTAACTTAATCATGAAGTCAGCACCTTTTTCTTTAAACCACTCTGAATTAAAACGTATTTCTGTTTTGGTCGGGTCTAGAATTTTAAAGACTTGTTCTTTATAAGTTTTAGCGTTCTCTTCAATTTCTTCGGCAGTGAGTGGCGGACGAGTAGCACTTTTCCCCGTTGGGTCGCCAATAAGCCCGGTAAAGTCACCAATCAAAAAGATGACGGTGTGTCCCATCTGTTGAAATTGACGCATTTTATTGAGAAGAACGGTATGTCCAAGATGCAAATCAGGTGCAGTGGGATCAAAACCTGCCTTTATCCTTAAGGGTTTTCCTGTGGAGAGTTTTTCAATAAGCTCGCTTTCAACTAAAATTTCTTCCGCACCACGACGAATCTCAAGCATCGCCTCATCTACAGGGATCATTTACAGCACTCCAAGTTCTTGTGTTTTAAGTGGTCGGCAATATTATCACAACAGACATAAAATAAGGGGTTCCAATTCTGATCATTTATTGAGAGAATTGGGAGAATTTATAATTTTACCAAGAGTTTGCATATGAAACGTAATAGACTTTTGAACTCCCCAGCAAAGTCAAAACTGTTCTCAAGTGAAAAAAAGTTCTATGGCAAACGTCATCATTACATAGCCTTATCAATTGCAAGCGTGATCGGTGTATTTGTCACCAGCATGGTTCTGGCGACCAGCACCCCAGTTAGCACTGATACTAAATCGCAAACAATTAACCTTCCAGGCCAGATTGGTGCTGAACATACGGCAAACTCTGATGATTCATCAAAACAGTCTGTTCAATTGAGTCTGGCAACACCTGAACAACCAACTGTCAATAATCCACAAACTGAATTAGTTGATATTCCTGACTCTAGCGATCTTGGTGTTGCAGAATCTGCACAGCTTGAACGCATTAATTTAGAAGAATCTCAACAGGAAGAACAGTCTGTATCAGCTACTACAGATGAAAGAGTTAATATGGCAGCCTCGACTGAAGAAGCGGTTGATCCTTCCATAGCAGAATGGAAGCAAGTGACCGTTAAGTCTGGTGACAATCTATCACTCATTTTTCCTAAAGTGGGTTTATCAGCACGCGATGTCTATAACGTTGCACAAACTGGAAAATCTATTAAACCTTTACTCAATCTTAAACCAGGTCAGGAATTACACTTCGGCCTAACTAAAGATGAAGAAGGACAAACACAACTTAAGCAACTTGATCTAATTTTTAGTCCTATCAAAAAATTAGAATTAGTGGCCACTGAAGATGGCTATAAGGCTGAAATACTTACAAAAGAAACCGATAAACGCCAAAAACAAGTATTTGGTGAAATTGAATCGTCATTATTCGGTTCAGGTTTACAGGCGGGTTTATCAGATAAACTCGTGATGGAATTAGCCCATATTTTTGGTTGGGATATCGACTTTGCTCTTGACTTGCGTCAGGGAGATAGTTTCAAAGTGATTTTCGAAGAAGATTATCTTGATGGGAAAAAATTTGATGACGGCGATATCTTAGCCGCTGAATTTACAAACCGAGGCAAAACATTTCGAGCTGTTCGTTACACAGACAGCGAAGGCAATACACATTACTTTACTCCTCAGGGTGAAAGTATGAGAAAAACCTTCACCAGAACACCCGTGCACTTTAGCCGTATCAGTTCTGTCTTTAATCCTAATAGAAAACATCCTGTATTAAAAACGAACAGACCACATCGTGGTGTTGATTATGCTGCACCGACAGGCACCCCTATCTTGGCAACAGGTGATGGCAAGGTCGATTTTATTGGAAATAAAGGTGGTTATGGTCGTGTAATTATCTTATCTCACGGCGGTAAATACACAACACTCTACGGCCACATGTCAAAATTCAAATCAGGTTTAAAACGAGGCCAACGTGTTAAACAAGGACAAGTCATTGGTTATGTCGGTATGAGTGGTCTGGCTACAGGTCCACATTTACATTATGAATTCCGTATCAATGGTGTGCATCATAATCCATTAACCGTGGCGCTGCCAAAAGCTGAACCGCTGAACGCAAAATACATGGCAGATTTCAAACAAAAGTCTCAACCACTGCTTGTGCAACTGGATTCATTAAAAGTCCCAACATTGGCACTTAACCAAAACTAAAATATATGAGTCTATATATTGGTGTGATGTCTGGCACCAGTCTTGATGGTATTGATGTATCTATCACTGACTTCAATGATCAGCAGATACGTTTGATTGCTGCTGAGACTTACCCATTCAGTAATCAGTTAAGAAGAGATCTGCATCAACTAATTAGTTCAGCCAGAACTCACTTACAACAATTGGGGCAAATTGATATTGCCTTAGGCCATGAATATAGCCAGGCAATCAATCAGCTTCTGAATGAAACACAAATCGCTGCAAACAGTATTACAGCGATAGGCTGTCATGGACAGACTATTTTCCATGCACCAGAAGCTCAATATCCATTTAGTATGCAAATAGGCAATGCAAATGTTATTGCTGAGAAAACAGGGATAACGACTGTCGCAGACTTCCGTCAACGGGACATGGTTCTTGGTGGTCAGGGAGCACCATTAGTTCCAGCATTTCACCAAGCACTTTTTCACTCTGATGATGAAAACAGAGTCATTGCAAACATCGGGGGTATTGGTAATATCACCATTTTGCCAAAAGATAAAAATAAAGCCGTTTCTGGCTTTGATACAGGCCCCGGAAACGTACTGATGGATGAATGGTATCAGCAACACCACTTGGCATTATATGATGCTAATGGCGACTGGGCTCGAGACGGTATCATTGATGAACAGCTGTTGGAAACGCTCATGGCAGATGGTTTTTTTCAACAGCCTATACCCAAAAGTACAGGTCGAGAATACTTCAATTTAAAATGGCTGAGTAATATTCTGGCAAATATTGATAAACCTATTCCAGCGAAAGATATTCAAAAGACCTTATTGGAAATGACAGCTTGTTCAATAAGTGATGCCATCATTAATTATGCTGATAATACGGATGCCGTCTTTGTCTGTGGCGGTGGCTCACATAATCAAGTTTTGATGGATGCCTTACGCAAGAACCTATCAGGTGTCAGAGTCGATACGACATCCAGTCTAGGCCTTGCACCCGACTGGGTTGAAGCATGTGCCTTTGCTTGGTTAGCCATGCGAACGCTGTCTCATGCTTCAGGTAACTTGCCTGCCGTCACTGGTGCAGAAAAGTTAAGTCTTCTTGGCGCAATCTACCCATCTAACATCGCTTCATAAGCTGTCAGAGACATTAGTGTTTCAGGCAAATGAGTTATATCACTCACATTCATCTGGCATAACCAGCCAGTATCAAATGGATCTTGGTTAATTAATTGTGGTGTATCTGTTAATGGCAGATTGACTGCAGTTACTACGCCAGTCAGCAGAGAATAAAACTCTGTCGCTGACTTCATTGATTCAATAACAAATAAGCTATCGCCAATACAGTAATTTTGCCCAATTACCGGTAAATGTACATGAGTAATATCGCCTAGTTGATCCTGCAAAAACTCACTGATCCCCAGTCTTAGTTCATTTCCGCCATCGAGTGTAGTCAACCATATATGCTGTGATGAGAAAAAGCGTTGATTAACATCGACCATACAAACTGTTCAGCGATTTTAACCTTTGTGAAATTTCGGGACTAAACATATCCCAGTTAAACTGCCAAAGCCAGTTACCCATCATTGTTCCTGGTACATTCATTCTGTGTTTACCATCTAGGGACAGGATATCTTGCAATGGTAAGATCGCTAACTCTGATACCGAACGTAAGGCAGAGCGAATCAGTAGCCATGGCATAGACTCTGTTGTTTCCCCGAAGTAGGCCTGAATATGAGCTTTAGTGTGCTCATCAAGCTGCTGATACCAGCCCAGAGTGGTATTGTTATCATGTGTGCCAGTATAAGTCACACTGTCTTCACATTGCTGGTGTGGCAGATAGGGATTTGAAGCATCACCACCAAAGGCAAATTGAAGAATTTTCATGCCCGGCATTCCATATTTTTCCCGAAGCTTAGTTACTTCTTCGGTAATAATGCCCAAATCTTCCGCGACTAAAGGTAGCTCACCAAAATAGTCTAATAATTCATCAAATAACTGCTCACCGGGTGCAGGCTTCCATTCACCATCTACTGCCGTTTCACATGTTGCAGGAATTTCCCAACAAGCCTCAAACCCTCGGAAATGATCAATTCTGATTAAGTCAAAAAGTGCGAGCTGTGTTTTTAAGCGCCGTTTCCACCAATCAAAATTCTGTTGAATGTGATGTTGCCATTCATACAATGGATTACCCCAGCGCTGGCCTGTTTCAGAAAAATAATCAGGGGGAACCCCTGCAACCCGGGTAGAAGCCCCTTGCTCATCCAAGGTAAATAATAATGGCTCTGCCCAAACATCAGCACTATCATGGGCTACAAAGATAGGCATATCGCCAAATAACTTTACACCTTTCTTATTCGCATATTCTCGTAGTTGCTGCCACTGAGTGAAAAACACATATTGCTCGAAGCGACGAATCATTAATGCTTCATCACGCTCCAGCCTGACTTTATTTAATGCGTCAGGATGTCGCTCACGTAACTCCTGTGGCCAGTCAAACCAGGCGCGAGCCTGATTGAGATGACGAATTTCACGAAACAGCACATAATCATCAAGCCAATACTGCTGTTCACTACAAAACGAAATAAACTGCTGCTTATCTTCCTCAGTAGCATTTTTCAGAAACTGACGATATGCCGTAGCCATTAAGCGCGACATTTTGGCGTCATTTAGTTTTGTCGGTTCTGCCCAGCTTTGCGATTTTAATGTCTCACGGCAAATAAACCGGTTATTACCCGCATGAGCAGACAAACACTGATATGGTGAGCCATCTTCGTGCGTTGGGCCAAGTGGTAACATCTGCCAGACAGTGCCGCCAGAAGCACAGAGAAAATCAATGAATTTAAAGGCATCTGCTCCGAGATTACCCGAAGGTAAACTCGTTATATGTAAAAGGATGCCGCTTCGGCGCTTATTGAATACTTTTGCTTGATTCACTAGTTAACTTCCACGCCTCATTGTTCCCGACTGTTCCACACCAGCGCCACCATGAGAAACTACTTCAGATAATTTTTGCGGGACAACCTCACCTAACATTTGATACAGGTTAGACAAATGCAGACGATACAAACGCTCAAAATCACTCACACTATCAGCTGAATTATAGTCGCCAAACCACCAGAACCAGTCTGAGCCTTCACAAATGGCTAGTTGCCTTTCAAGTGCCAGTTGCATTTCTGGCTCAAATTCTTTGCTTGCCATCACCTTATCAAAGGTTTTCTTCGCATCACTCAATAAGTCCCAGGCTCGGTTCTTGTCTTTATCGCCTATCCAGGTGGAGTAAGAACCATAAACCCAGCTCCCACCGACCATTTTAGGCAACTCGACAGCTTGAACCCCATTCTCAAGACATTCAGTGAATGTGGTAAGTTCGATATCAGGATGCTCAGACAAGGTTCGATACAAACTCTGTAGAAAATAATAGCCATTGTATGAGTAATATTCCCAGGCATTTTCTCCATCCAAAATCACAGAAATGACCCGGTCATCATCCCCCTCGGTATTGGCTTTAATATTGAGGATATGATGGACGAAATCATTGACAGCATCATCTGCCCCCCATTTTGTATAAGTAAAGCCAATCATATCCGATAGACCGTCGTCTCTGTAAAAGCAGACCGGTGACGTGCCAGGTAATTTATATGGTTTATGAATGCTTGCGTCAGTCATGCCAGAAAGTTTTAAACTATTTCTGAGCACATTTTCACCTGTGGCAGCCCATGTGAAGCCATGTTTAGCAATCAGTTTTAATGCCGCTTCTGAAACAGCACCTTCTGAAGGCCAACAGCCTTTAGGTGTAAATCCAAAAAAGGATTTAAAGACTTTTATCCCCTCTTCCATATGCCAGTGGGCACGCTGCTCTCCTCCCGGGTAATGGGTTTCAAGCGGTAGTTCAGCATCAGGCATCGCCTCATGAGCTGAATTGATATCAAGTAATAACGGGATGATGGGATGTGCATATGGCGTCACTGATAACTCAACACGTCCTGTTTCAGCAAGGCGGCGATAACGCGGTATCAAATCTTTTAACAGCTCACCGATAACAATCATCAACTGACGTCTGTCATGAAATGTGTAATGTCTGCCTTTTTTCATTAAAGCCTGAATGCGGACATCGCTGCGTCTGACTGACTCAGCCATCCAGACTAAGTGATACCAGACCAGCATATCGATCATAAACTGATCATTCACATAATTGAGGCGCTCAGGGTCGTTGAGAAGCCAACGCGCCATTTTGACAAGTTTGGCGAAATGCGGAAATGGCTGGATTAATTTTTCATCATTTGCGCGTAAACAGGCATTAATTAATGTTTTACGCTCTTCGGCGTGAACTGGCTGCACAGGAGAGTCCAGGGCAATCAGTAGTGGATCTTTTAACCTACCAGTACCTTTAAATCGCCCCTGCAACTGTTCATCATAGTCAGCAAGTTGCTCCAATAATGTCGGCGCAAAATTGACGACAGCTTTAGCACCAGCCACATTCTCCAAGTGCCACGCCATATCGACGTAATCCTTAATGGCATGAAGATATGTCCATGGCAACTGATACAGTCCGCCCATAGGCTCACTGTATTGAGGCTGGTGCATATGCCAGCAAAGTACCACTTTTATTTTATCTGACATAACGATAATTTTGTCCTAACATTTCAGGTGTGACTAAAACCACGCCGTTTGGAGAGACGTAATAACGTTTTGCATCTTGTTCCGGATCTTCACCAATCACCGTACCTTCTGGAATAACGCAGCCTTTATCAATAACCACACGTTTAAGTACTGAGTGACGACCAATTGTCACATCTGGTAAAACGACGCTGTCTTCAACCAATGAGTAACTGTGTACCTCAACATTCGAAAATAAAACAGAGTGGCGCACAGTCGAGCCAGAAATGATACAACCTCCAGATACCATTGAATCGACAGCCATCCCTCTTCGGTCATCGTCATCAAACACAAATTTAGCCGGTGGCTGTTGCGCCTGATGTGTCCAGATAGGCCAATCATCGTCATACAGGTTCAACTCAGGTGTCACACCAATCAGTTCCAGGTTGGCAGACCAAAAAGCATCAATAGTCCCTACATCACGCCAATAGCCCGGGTCATTGCCCTGCACATCTTTATAAGGAAAAGCAACGACTTTATAGTTTTTAATCAGATTGGGGATAATATCGTGCCCGAAATCATGAGTCGAAGTGCGGGTATCGGCATCCTTGATTAACTGTTCATATAAAAATGCGGCATTAAAAACATAAATTCCCATCGAAGCCAGCGCCACATCTTCGCGGCCCAAAATAGGGGTTGGTTCATCAGGTTTTTCATTAAACGCCACGATGCGTCTGTTTGCATCTACCGACATCACTCCCAGTGACTTGGCTTCTTCAATCGGTACTTCAATGCAGCCAATTGTCATATCCGCGTTTTGAGCAACATGCTCAGCTAGCATATCACCATAATCCATTTTATAAATATGATCACCGGCCAGTATCAGTACATACTCCGGACCATGGTTTCTCAGGATATCGATATTTTGATAGACCGCATCAGCCGTGCCGGCATACCAGCCTCTATCATTACGCTGTGATGCTGGTAGTAATTCGACAAATTCACCCAGTGCGCCTCGCATAAAGCCCCACCCCTGCTGAACATGCCTGATTAAAGAGTGAGCCTTGTACTGAGTGAGAATTCCCACACGCCGAATACCTGAGTTAACACAATTAGACAGAGGAAAATCAATAATTCTGAACTTACCACCAAATGGTACGGCGGGTTTAGCACGCCAATCCGTCAGTTGTTTAAGCCGAGAACCACGACCGCCGGCTAAAATTAAAGCCAAGGTATCACGGGTAAGACGACTGACAAAACGGGTACTATTGTTTTCACTCATAGATGAATTCTCCGGCAAAAAACCTATTATTTGTGCTGTAATATTGTTAGCCTGCCATAAGCAAGCATTGAACAGCAATTAAAATTTACAGGACAGTATGACGATGATTTTTGACAACAATTTGAATGAAGACATCATTAAAATTATAGAAGCTCGTCATCATGACCCATTTAGCGTGCTGGGCCTTCATCAGAATGCCGGTCAAGCTGAAATCCGCGCTTTTTTACCAGATACAGAAACCGCCACTATTGACGGCAAACTCCCAATGCAACGCGTTGAAGGTAGTGATTTTTTTGTTTGGAAAGGTCCTCAGGAAAAAATTACTTGGCCTTATAAAATACATCGTCACTGTCATAACGGTGAGCAAGTGGCTTACCATGATCCCTACAGTATCATGCCGCAAATATCAGACTATGACCTTCACCTTTTTTCTGAAGGTAAGCATTGGCATGCCTATAAAATTCTGGGTGCGCACTACTACGAAGTTGAAGGGATTAAAGGCACCTTATTCGCCACATGGGCCCCAGGTGCGGAACGTGTAAGTGTTGTCGGTAATTTCAACCAATGGGATGGTCGACGCCATCCTATGAGAGTAAGAGGAGCAACCGGTGTATGGGAAATTTTTATTCCTGAACTCATGCCGGGTGAACTCTATAAGTTTGAAATTAGGAGTCGCCAAGGTGGCTCACTGCACCTGAAAATGGATCCTTATGGACAACAATGTGAATTAAGACCCGGCACCGCCTCCATCATTACCTACCCAAGCAAACACCAATGGAGTGATGAGGAATGGCTTACAACCCGAGAACGAAGTAACTGGCTCCACACCCCCCATTCCATCTACGAAGTCCATCTCGGTTCATGGAAACGCCATCAGGATGGAGGTTTTTACAACTATCGTGAGTTAGCCGACGAGCTTGTGCCGTATGTCAACGAGATGGGGTTTACTCATATTGAATTGTTACCGATTACCGAACATCCTTTGGATATCTCATGGGGTTATCAAACTACCGGCTACTTTGCGCCAACCAGTCGCTTCGGCAGCCCCGATGACTTCCGCTATTTTGTCGATCAATGTCACCAACACGATATTGGCGTGATCTTAGACTGGGTTCCGGGCCACTTTCCTAAAGACTCGCATGGACTTGCTAAATTTGATGGGACAGCATTGTATGAACATGCAGATCCCCGACGCGGCGAACACCAGGATTGGGGCACACTTATCTTTAACTATGGCAGAAAAGAAGTATTTAACTTCTTATTATCGAGTGCTTTTTACTGGTTGGAAGAATTCCATATCGATGGGCTTCGTGTCGATGCAGTAGCCTCTATGTTGTATCTGGATTATTCAAGAAAAGAAGGAGAGTGGCTTCCAAACCAATATGGTGGCCGTGAAAACCTCGAAGTTATCGAGTTTTTCAAACACGTTAACAGCGTATTGCACAGTGAGCACCCTGGTTGTATTATCACGGCTGAAGAGTCTACCTCCTACCCAATGATTTCTCGGCCAACAGATATCGGTGGTCTCGGTTTTTCTATGAAGTGGAATATGGGCTGGATGCACGATATTTTAGAATATATGCAACAAGATCCCATTCATCGTCGCTATCATCACGATGATCTGACCTTTGGCCTGCTCTACGCATTCACAGAAAACTTTGTTTTACCTTTCTCTCATGATGAAGTTGTGCACGGCAAACGTCCTATGATCTACAAAATGCCGGGTGATGAATGGCAACGCTTTGCTAACTTACGCATGCTCTATACCTTCATGTTCAGCTATCCAGGCAAAAAACTGCTGTTTATGGGATGTGAATTTGGTCAGGGCAGCGAATGGAACTGTGAAAAAGATTTGGATTGGTATGTACTTGATTATCCAGTACATCAGGGACTGAAAAAACTGGTGGCGGATCTCAACAATACTTATAAAAGTCTGCCAGCACTGTATAAACACGAATTTGAATCACAAGGCTTTGAATGGATTGATTGTAATGACAGGGAACATTCCATTCTGAGTTATTTACGCAAAAATAATGAAGAATTTATTATTGCTGTATTCAACTTTACACCCGTTCCACGAGATAACTACCGTCTCGGCGTACCTGAACTGGGGGATTACGAAATCATTATCAATTCAGACTCTGAGTATTACGCGGGTAGCAATTACCATAATCTGCCTGTTATCAGTGCTGAACAAACAGCGTGGTCAGACAGACCATATTCAATACAACTCAATCTACCGCCATTATCAGGGCTGATTTTGCAAAAGAAACATTGAACGAAAAGATAGGCTTATTCCTCCTGTCTATCAGGAGGAATAAGCTATTGAGATTTACTTACTGTCTTAACTCGCGAATGAGTTTAATCAGATGTGTTGTTGAGCTGTCGTGAGCTGAAATCTCTGCATCATCTTTCAGTTCAGGAACAATCGCTTTAGCTAACTGTTTACCAAGTTCGACACCCCATTGGTCAAAAGAATTAATATTCCAGACCACACCTTGTACAAACACTTTATGTTCATACAATGCCACTAATTGTCCCAACATTTCTGGGGTAAGTTTAGGAAATAACAAGACGTTACTTGGTCGGTTTCCAGGGAAAACTTTATGAGGTAACAGCGCTTCAAGCTCTTTGCCTTCATAACCTTCTTTAACCAGCTCAGCACGCACTTCTTCAGCTGTTTTACCTTTCATTAGCGCTTCGGCTTGCGCCAGGCCATTTGCTAATAGAATAGACTGATGATCACATTCTGGATAATGACTATTCACCGGCAAGACAAAATCTACTGGGATTAACTGTGTACCTTGATGAATCAACTGAAAATAGGCATGTTGGCCATTAGTACCCGGTGTACCCCAAATAACAGGACCGGTTTTATAGTTGATACGTGCGCCAGAACGGTTAATAAATTTACCGTTACTTTCCATATCCAGCTGTTGCATATGGCTAGGGAAACGAGCGAGTGAGTGATCATAAGGTACAATCGCCTGGGTATGTGAATTAAAGAAATTCACATACCAAATACCCAACATACCCATGATCACTGGGATATTTTCTTTCAATGGTTGCTGACGGAAATGGTTATCCATCTGATGACCACCATCAAGCAAACGCTCAAAATTATCCATACCAGTATATAGAGCTATCGGCAGACCAATGGCACTCCACAAGGAATAGCGGCCACCGACCCAGTCCCAGATTTCAAACATATTGGCAGTATCAATACCAAATTTAGCGACTTCATCAGCATTGGTTGAGACAGCAACAAAATGTTTTGCTACATCTTCTTGTTTACCTTGTTTCAAAAACCAATTACGTGCTGAGTGAGCATTTGTAATCGTTTCCTGAGTGGTGAAGGTTTTTGAGGCAACAACAAATAAGGTCGTTTCAGGGTTTAATTTTTCTAAGGTTGTGCTTAAATCTGTGCCATCAACATTAGACACAAAATGCACACCCATGCCATCAATACCATAAGGCTCAAGTGCATCACAAATCATGGCAGGCCCTAAATCGGAGCCGCCGATGCCGATATTAACAATGTCTGTAATCTTTTTACCTGAGAACCCTAACCACGTGCCACTATGTACCTGCTCACAAAAATTACGCATTTTATCAAGCACAGCGTTGACCATTGGCATAACATCTTTGCCGTCCACCATCACCGGTGTATTACTTCGATTTCGAAGCGCGGTGTGTAATACAGCCCGACCTTCTGTATGGTTTATGGCTTCACCTTTGAACATACGCTCAATCCAGTCCTGAATTTCAACGGCTTCAGCTAACTGGATTAACTTATCTACTGTTTCTTGTGTGATACGGTTTTTGGAATAATCCAGTAACAAATCACCACTTTTGATAGAAAATCGTTCAAATCGGTTTGAGTCAAGCGCAAACTGTTCACGCATGGAAACGAATTTCAGGTCAGAATAGTGTCTGACCAAAGACTGCCATTCAGGTATATTCAAAGGTGTCATAGTTCTTAGATTTCTTGTATTAGTTATAATTATTGACTGAGGAATGAAGGCAGTTCAGCCCATTTTATGGTCTGCTGCTCCCCTGTCGCCATGGTTTTAATACCGATTATTTGGTTAGACACTTCTTCATCCCCCAGAATAAGTGTCCAACGGGCTCCACTTCGATCAGCGCGTTTGAATTGGCTTTTAAAACTACCACCACCGCAATGGCTTATCAACCTTATACCAGGAAGCTCATCGCGTAAGCGTTCGGTTAATAACGCGGCCTGTGCCATGGCTTGTTCACCTACGGCGACTAAATACGCATCAGTTTGCTTTATTTCAGGTAGAGCGTCAGTTGCTTCAAGCAGAGCCACAAGGCGCTCTAAACCAATAGCAAAGCCAATTGCAGTAGCCTCTTTGCCTCCCAGCTGAGCTACTAAGCCATCATAACGACCGCCCGCACAGACTGTACCTTGTGAGCCAAGCTGATCAGTAACCCATTCGAATACAGTTTTACCGTAATAATCCAAACCTCTGACCAGTCTTGGATTAATTTCATAGGCGATATTGACACTGTCGAGTATCTGACATAACTGTTCAAAATGTTGCTTAGATTCTTCATCCAGATAATCGATTAATTTGGGTGCAGCGTCATTGAGCGCTTGCATCTGTGGATTTTTACTATCCAGAATCCGCAGAGGATTCGAATGTAAACGGCGCTGACTATCCTCATCCAGTTCTGACTGATGTTGTTCAAAGTAGGCAATTAATACTTCACGGTAGGCTAAGCGAGCTTCTGTGCTGCCTAATGAGTTTATCTGTAACATTACACCTTTCAAGCCTAATGCTTTCCATAGCCTCGCCGTCAGCATAATCATCTCAGCATCGATATCAGGGCCATTAAAACCATAGGCTTCAACACCTATTTGATGGAACTGGCGATAACGGCCTTTTTGCGGACGTTCATGACGGAACATGGGCCCCATATACCAGAGACGCTGTGTTTGATTGAGTAAACCGTTTTGCATGGCTGCACGAACACAGCCAGCCGTACCTTCCGGACGTAGCGTCAAACTGTCGCCATTACGATCCTCAAAGGTATACATTTCTTTTTCGACGATATCAGTGACTTCACCGATAGAACGTTTAAAAAGCTCTGTTTTTTCAACGATTGGGAAACGAATTTCTTGATATCCATAACCAGCAAGAACATCTTTTAAGATAGTTTCTATCACTTGCCAGTATGGGGTTGCTTCAGGGAGAATATCGTTCATCCCCCTGATAGAGCGGATAATCTCTGCCACGTCTAACTAATATCCTTTATCGGTATTGTTTTAATATTACTTTGTTGTTGTTTTTGTATTTCAATACGCTTGCGTATTTGCTGCTCCAGCTCGTCCACCAAAGCCTCATTTTCTACTTTATGGTTTGGCTTTCCATCGACATAGAGCAAATTGGGTGTGCCGCCTGTCAAACCAATGGCCGCTTCTTTCGCTTCACCTGGACCATTTACAACACAGCCAATAACAGCCACATCCATCGGCTCTGTAATATCTTCAAGTCTGGCTTCAAGAGCATTAACTGTAGAAATGACATCGAATTGCTGACGAGAGCATGAAGGACAGGCAATTAAGTTGATACCTTTACTACGAATTCGCAAGCTTTTTAAAATATCAAAGCCGACTTTGATTTCTTCTACAGGATCTGCAGCAAGTGAAACACGAATGGTATCGCCAATGCCTTCAGATAGTAGCATTCCCAGGCCTATCGCTGACTTGACTGAACCAGAACGCAAACCACCGGCTTCCGTGATCCCTAAATGCAGTGGTTGTTCAATCTGCTGAGCAAGTTTTCTGTATGCATGCACTGTCATAAACACATCAGATGCTTTTAGACTGACTTTAAAATCGGGATAGTTCAACCTATCCAGAATATCAATATGTCTCAACGCCGATTCAACTAAAGCATCTGGAGTAGGCTCACCATATTTTTTCTGTAATTCTTTTTCTAAAGACCCCGCATTCACACCAATACGAATAGGAATGCCGTGATCACGTGCACTATCGACAACAGCACGGACACGTTCTTCCCGTCCGATATTACCCGGGTTAATTCGCAGACAATCGACACCAAGTTCCGCAACACGTAGCGCAATTTTGTAATCAAAATGGATATCAGCTACCAGCGGAATAGAGACTTGTTGTTTAATTTTACCGAAGGCTTCTGCAGCATCCATGGTAGGCACAGAAACACGCACAATATCAGCGCCTACATTTTGTAATGCCTTAATTTGAGCTACAGTGGCGGCGACATCAGTCGTCTCAGTATTTGTCATACTTTGAACAGCAACAGGTGCATCACCACCAACAGCAACATTACCGACCATTATCTGTCTGGATTTTCGCCGCTGAATATTGACTGTCGTATTTTCCATCATGACTGAGCTCCTAACGTCAGTTTTGCGACATTGCCCTGTGTATATGGCGCCAGATCAACAGGTTTACTGTTGTAAGTAACATCAGCAAAATCTGCTTTACCTAATAAAATTTTTACTGGCAGTTCACTTTTTAACTCAACAGATTGTTTGGCTTTCATGACTTGGCTTAATAAGACATTCATCGCCGTATCAGTTACTTCAACCCAGCAGTCGCCACTAAAAGACATTTTGAGGATATTTTGTTGAGGTTCTGATGCTGATTCTGACGCCGTATTGGCCACATCAGCAATATCCGTATCCTCAGCAGAATCAACAGCACTGTTGTCGGGTTCGACTGCACCAGCAGTATCATCTTCTGGCATTAAGTCAGGCGAATCCGCTACCGGTTCATGACTAGTAACAGTCTCTTGATCAGCCGGTTTATCAAGTTCAGTTTTATCCGGCACTACTGAACCAACCTCATCCGTTTCGCTAGAGGTTGACGTTTGATTGGTTTGCCACTGTTGATAAGCTGACCAGATAATAAAGGTGCCGACAAGTAGAAAAATAATCATCAACCAGGGGAATGGTTTTTGTTCTACAGCGCCGAGAGTCTTAACCAGTCTTGGCTCATCATCAACCAGTAAATACTCGTCATTGAAGACAGCTAGCATTTCTTCCTGAGGTAAACCCAAAAATTTCACATAGCTGGCAAAATAGCCACGAGCATATGTCCGTCCATGCAGTTTATCCCACTGCTGATTTTCGAGATAAATAATAATATCTCTGGTTAAACGGAGCTGCGTTGCCACTTCTGCTACGGATAATTTTTTATTTTCACGTGCCTGCTGAAGACGTACTCCAAGACTCGGGGTATTCGAAGTCACTACAAAATCGTCATTCAAATCACTCATCACTCAACAAGCCCTTGGTTAACAATACGCATCTCATCCGAATCAGGAAAACGAGAACGCAAAATAAGTTTATAGCTGGATACAGCGTTTTTATCAGCTAATTTAGTTTCAATTTTGATCCCCAACAAAAGGGCTTGTGGCGTCCAACTAGCCGCTTGCTGAAAGCGTTGAATATAGCCTCTGGCCTGTAAATAATTTTGTTGTTGATAACTGATAGAAGCCATTTTTAATAAGGACTTAGGTAGTCTTGGCGCCATTTGTAATGCTTTACGGAAATAACCTTCCGCTCGATCTGTAGCCCCTGCTTTTTCCGTACAAAGCCCGGCATTTTCATAAGCCAGAGCAGCACTGGAGTACAGTGGATTTTCTAATGCCTTAAGAAAGCGTTTCTCAGCTTCATCATATCTAGACTGCTGACATAAAAAAACACCGTAGTTATTTTGCGCTTCTGAATAATCGGGTTCTAGTTGAACAGCCCTTTCGAAATGTTCTTCTGCTTTATCGTTCTCACCTAAGTACTGATAGAGAAGTGCAATCGTGTTATGCGCACTGGATAAATTAGGATTTTGCTTTAACGCTTTTTCTAATTTTTCCAAGGCAATTTTGTAATCACCACGCTGCATGTAATTTAAGCCAAGACGCATGTTAATGTCAGCAGCTTTTGCATCCTTTGCAACATATTCGCTTCTCGTACCACCGGTACTATTACACGCAGTGAGAACAAAAAACGCTATCAAAATTAAAGCAAAACTGACGCGATTACTCATCGATGAAACACAACCTCCTGAGCTCGCATACGTTCACTTCGACGTGACTTATCCTGTACTTCGCCAGCAAGCTGACCACAGGCAGCGACAATATCATCACCTCGAGTTTTTCTAACCGTAGCAACGAGACCTTGATCGATCAAATATTGCTGAAACCTGACAATCTGATTACGCGAAGAACATTTGTAATGTGTTCCGGGAAACGGATTAAAAGGGATCAAATTAATTTTGTTTGGTAAACCTTTTAAAAGTCGAACCAAGTCTTTTGCATCCTGGATGGAATCATTAATACCATCCAACATCACATATTCGACGGTAATATGACGTCGCTGCTGACCGACGACATAACGCTTGCAAGCCGCTAATAACTCTGCAATCGGGTACTTCTGGTTAATCGGAACAATTTGATTTCTTAACTCATCATTAGCCGCGTGTAATGAAATGGCCAGACTCACATGACAATCTTCGCGAAGTTTATCAATCATCGGTACTATTCCAGAGGTACTCAATGTCAATCGCCGCCATGAAATGCCATAACCAAAATCATCACGCATCAAGTTCATAGCGGTGACAACATTACTATAGTTAGCCAACGGCTCCCCCATTCCCATCATCACCACATTGGTGACAACTCGGTTACCTTTGGGATCTTTACCTAAAGCTTCATTGGCAATCCATAACTGCGCAATAATTTCTGCAGCATCCAGATTGCGATTAAAACCTTGTTGGGCTGTTGAGCAAAATGTACAGGTCAACGCACAGCCGACTTGAGAAGATACACATAAGGTTCCTCTCCCACTTTCGGGAATAAAAACCGTCTCGATAGCATTGCCACAGGAGAGTTTAATAATCCATTTACGTGTGCCATCCTGAGAGATATGTTCGTGCATCACTTCAGGCAATTTAATTTCAGCAACCGCCTGCAATTTTTCTCTTAGTGCTTTGCTCAGATTACTCATCTCAGCAAATTCAGTGATCCGATATTTATGGATCCACTGTAAAAGCTGACGAGCACGGAAAGGTTTTTCGTCTAATTCGACGAAAAACGCTTCCAGACCATGCAGGTCTAATCCCAGAAGATTCGTGCGTTCAGTCATAAATTACTCTTAGCGTGTACGGGCGCAAACTTCATCATCAGCGAAGAAGTAAGACACTTCACGTGCAGCACTTTCAACTGAGTCAGAACCATGTACCGCATTTTCATCAATGCTTTGAGCGAAATCAGCACGAATTGTACCTGCAGCGGCTTCAGCTGGGTTTGTTGCACCCATCAGATCACGGTGAGTTAAAACCGCATTTTCACCTTCCAGTACTTGAACGATAACGGGTCCAGAAGTCATAAAGCTGACAAGGTCTTTAAAGAAAGGACGTTCTTTGTGTTCCGCGTAAAAACCTTCCGCTTTTTCTTGTGACAGGTGCATCATTTTTGCAGCCACAATTTTTAAGCCTGCTTTTTCAAAGCGCGTGTAAATTTCACCAATGACATTTTTTGCAACAGCATCAGGTTTGATGATAGAAAGAGTGCGTTCAATCGCCATGTTATTCCTCTATATTTAATTTGAGTCAAGAAAATCCTGATATTCTAGCATTTCTCAGCCATCTAATATCAATGTTGTGAAACAAATCACGTTAAATCTGTTTTTACTTTGGATTTTATGGCAAAAGCATTACTATCAGATGACTATTTAGTAACCATAGGAAGCCATTTTGACTACCCAATCTGCATTTAAGCGCATCGGACTTTTTATTCGTAAAGACGACCCTGTTATGGAAAATGCGGTTGAGCAGGTAAACGAATTTCTGGCAACACGGGATTTAACCGTGGTGTGTAATGAGCCACTGTCATTTTTACCGTCACTGGATGTTATTTCAATTAAAGAATTCAAAACCCATTGTGACCTGACAATTGCGATTGGTGGTGATGGTACCCTGCTTTCTGCATCACGGGCACTGGCTGGCACAAATATGCCAGTGGTAGGTATCAATGTGGGTAGACTCGGTTTTCTGGCTGATGTCACATTAACGAATTTAGCACACCAACTTGATGCTATTCTTTGTGGCCACTACCGTGATGATAGACGTTTTTTACTCAACGCAACCATAAAAAATTCGACAAAAACACCCAGCATTGCCATGAATGATGTTGTCATTCATTCTCATCAGAATTTACATATGATTGAGTTTGAAACTCATATCAACGGCCGTTTTCTAAATAGTCAGCGTGCAGATGGGATTGTTGTCTCTACCCCAACAGGCTCAACAGCCTACGCCATGTCAGCAGGTGGTCCTATTCTTGATGTTGATCTGGATGTTGTCGTTTTAGCTTCAGTCTGTCCCCACACATTAAGTAACCGTCCTTTAGTCATTTCTGCCAATAATGTGATTGAAATTACATTAAGTGAAAACAACATCACTACAGCCATGGTGACGTGTGACGGACGTCCTGGGCTGGTTTTACAACCAGGCCAGACTGTTCGCATAGAAAAACACGAAAGTCGAATCAGACTATTGCATCTTGAAGATCACGACCATTATTCTATTCTCCGCGCCAAACTGGAATGGGGAAGAAAGTTAACATGCTAATCAGTCTGACTGTTAGGAATTTAGCCGTTGTAGAAGATCTCGCTCTGACATTTGAACCTGGTATGACATCGCTAACCGGTGAGACTGGTGCGGGTAAATCAATGCTGGTTGATGCACTTAGTCTGGTACTTGGTGACCGCGCAGATTCAAACATGATTCGCCATGGTGCCGAACGTGCTGAAATTGAAGCTGATTTTAATTTAGACAACAACACGACCCTGGCTAAATGGTTACAAGAAAATGAGCTAGACGAAGATGAACAATGTCATTTACGCCGTACGATAAGCCGTGACGGCCGCTCTAAGGGGTATATTAACGGTCGTGCGGTCCCGCTAGCCTTGTTGAAAGAAGTCAGTGAACGCAGTATTGATATTCATGGTCAACATGCACATCAATCACTAATTCGGCCACAAACACAACGAGAAATTTTAGACATTGTCGCAGACAATAAAGCCTTACTGAATAACTTAAAAACAGCCTATCGCGACTGGTCAGCATCTCAGCAAGAACTTGAGCTACTGCAAAGCCAGGCTGAAGAGCAAAAGGCAAAACAAGAATTACTGCAGTATCAGGTATCAGAGCTGGAAAGCTTTCAGTTAACAGAAACGCATATTCAAGACCTTCTTCAGCAACAGAGTCAACTTGCCAATGCCTCCCAGCTCATTAGTGTGGCCGAAGCCGGTTTACATCGCATTTTTGATGAAGAACAAGCAGCGGCCTACGATATTATCAATCACACATTGAGTGAGCTCGAAAAACTACAAGATCTTGAGCCGCGCTTTGCCAGCGCCGTTGAAACGCTTAATGCCGCCATTATCAACCTTGATGAGACAGCAAATGACTTGCGACATTATCTGGATCATATCGATCTTGATCCGGCTCGTTTAAATGCGATCGAGGATGAATTGTCACAACTTCACGATATTGCGCGTAAGCATCATGTCGAGGTTGAACAACTCCCCGCACTTTATGAAGAATTAACTACGGAGCTGGAAAGGCTTTCCAATAGTGAAGTCCATCTGGCCGAACTGCAGAAAACCTTATCAAGCAAAGAGGCAAATTGCCTTGCATTAAGCCGTGAAATACACGAAAAAAGAGTCAAAACAGCCAAACCATTAGCTAAACAGATTTCAGCATCAATCAAACAGCTGGCCATTCCTTCCGGCGAAATAGACATCGAAGTCGTTGCCAATGACGATGAAAAATTCTCAGAACACGGTATGGACAGCGTTCGTATCCTGGTTAGAACGAACCCAGGACAACCATCAGGTGAGTTGGCAAAAGTAGCTTCCGGTGGCGAGCTGGCACGGATTAGCCTGGCAATTCAAGTTGTCACAGCAGGAAAACGCACTGTTCCAACCTTAATTTTTGATGAAGTTGATGTAGGTATAGGTGGAAGCGTTGCGGAAGTCGTAGGGCAGCATCTAAGAAAACTGGCAACTACGCAGCAAGTCATCTGTATTACTCATTTACCTCAAGTCGCTGCGCAAGCGCATCATCAGCTACAAGTGAACAAGAAACATTTAGATGACAGCACGCACATTGTTGTTGATAAGCTAGACAGACAACAACGAATTGAAGAAATTGCCAGAATGTTAGGTGGCGTGAACCTGACCCAAAAAACACGCTCTCACGCAGAAGAAATGTTGGATCAGGCTCAACAATAAAAATAACCCAAAGCTATTGTTCTTTTTGACACAGACGACAAATGCCATAGATATACAAGCTATGGTCAGTCATCTCAAACCCTTTTTCTTTAGCAATAGCACGTTGACGTTGTTCAATCACTTCATCAACAAATTCTTCAATGCGATTACAGCGAACGCATAAAAGATGGTCATGATGACTGCCATCTTGTAATTCAAATACAGCATGTCCGCCTTCAATGCTCAGTCTTGAAACTAAGCCTGCACCTTCAAATTGTGTCAGCACACGATAAACCGTTGCTAAACCAATTTCTTCTCCCATATCCAGTAATGCCTTATAGACATCTTCCGCACTCATGTGACGTAATTCAGAGGTTTCCAGAATCTCCAAAACTTTTAGTCTTGGCAGCGTCACTTTTAATCCAGCTTTTCGTAAATCTTGTCTTTCCATTATTATTGTTGCCTCGTAGAAATGCTGCGAATAGAGTATCATCGCAGATTGGTAATTAACTACAGAAATTAATACTAAATGAAAAGCTCCGTTGTTTACAGCCTTTCCTTGGCAGTTCTTTTATCGTTGTCAGCTTGTAGCACTGATAAAATCCCCGGTGTTTACCGCATCGACATTCAGCAAGGTAATGATGTTACTCAAGAAATGCTCAATCAACTTGAACCTGGTATGACCAAAAATCAAGTTGCTTATGTCATGGGAACACCACTACTAATTGACACTTTTCATCCTAATCGTTGGGACTACCTCTACAGCTACCAACCTGGCGGTGAAGATCGTGAGCAGCGCAGAATTACACTTCACTTTGATGAGGCAGATAAGCTGATACGTATTGATGGTGATACTCGGACTGTGGCGAAAGCCGATTTACCTCAAGTAGAACGTCAGGATAAAAATGTTATTGTTCCTCTCACTGAGAAAAAATCAGGACTTTTCTCTAAAATGAAAAGCTTGGTAGGTCTGGGCGACGATGATGAAGATGTAGAAGTTATCGAAGGTACAAATCCTGCGAAGCCAGAAATTGATCAACAACAGGTTCCCGATACAGATATTCAATAAAAAAAGGCGCCTTTGGCGCCTTTGTTTATACTGGTTTTTCAAACTCATCAGTCGTGGGGTTGTAGCACATTAGCTCACCTTTATCGAGATCGAAATACCACCCGTGTAATCTGAGCGTACCTGCTTCAACCCGTTCTTTGATGCACTCAAATGTCATCAGGTTTTGCAAAGAAACAAGTACAGCTCGCTGTTCACACAATTTTAGCTGAACACTCTCATGTTCTTGTTTATGATTCACTTTTACCCAATCTTTCGCATTTTGTGCAATCGATACCCAACGGTGAATAAATTTTGAATCTTCCACACCTTCACTTTGCCACAAAGCGCGGATCCCGCCACAATTCCCATGCCCCATCACCACAATGCTTTCGACTTTCAGCGCATTAACGGCAAACTCCAAAGCCGAACTGGTACCATGATGATTATTGTCTGTTTCACATGGTGGTACTAAGTTTGCAACGTTTCTCACTGTAAAAATATCGCCGGGATCACAGTCAGTCAAAATAGCCGGATCTACACGTGAATCACAACATGCAATCATAAGTATTTTAGTTGGCTGCCCTGTTTTCATGCTGTCATAGAGCGCTTTATCATCACCAAAATACGTTTTCTTGAATCGAGAAAAACCCTCTAATAATTTATACGTAGTAGGCATCTTATTTTTGTTATCTCAAAATTGTAAAAATGGGTTGTGGCGTTTTTCATTAGCTAAGGTGGTGGTTGGTCCGTGGCCTGAATGCACAACTAAGTCATCTGGTAAAGCAAGCAGTTTTCTCAAGCTCTGTTGCATCAATGCTGCATTGCCCATTGGTAGATCTGTTCTCCCAACACTCCCAGCAAACAAGGTATCACCCACAAAAATATCACTGCTCGTATAGTAACAACCTTGTCCTGGTGTATGCCCTGGAGTAGATATAAATCTTAACTGTGTTTCACCTAAGTTTATAACATCACCATCATCAACTAAATGGTCTATTCTACCGCATGGACGATTCATATGAGGGGCACCAAACCAGTCACCTTGTTGCGGTAAGGTATCAAACAGGATTTTTTCTAGTCTGGGGAGATATGTTTCAGCATCAAAACGATTCTGAATTTGGACTAAAGAACCGGCGTGGTCGAGATGCCCATGAGTGAGTAAAATTTTTGTTAGCTTAAACTGCCCACGCTTTTCCTCAAGATACTCGGCAAGCTCATTTGTCTCACCGGTATCAATGATCGCAGCTTCATTTGTTGCTTCATCAATGATCAAATAGGTATTCACAAAAAAGGCGCCAACGGTGATACATTCGATTTTTAACATCTAAAATCCATCACCGTTGACGCCTTACGTTAGAGTTGTCTCTACGTATTATTTGTCCCACTTTTTGCTTGATTCACGAGCAGTAATCATATTCTGCTTGAACCAATCACTTTTCACTTTCTGAGTTCTCGCCAAGTCGAGGTTAGCCTCGTACCATTTTTTCTTAATATCCGCATGTGGATCCGGATGCATATTCGCTTCATACCACTTGTTATGGCTGATCCGCGCTTTCTCCAGATTAGCCTCATACCATTTCTTGTGTGTTTCAGTCGTTAAGTCATCACTGATTTCATACCAATGTTTTTCAGTTGGTGTGTTATCAAGATTTGCTTCGTACCATTTGATACGTTTCTCGCGAGCTTGTTTTAGGTTTGCTTCACGGAATGCTAACTTCCACTCAGTATCGTTGGCTTCTTTAAAGTCATACCAATGAGCCTGTGTGGGTTGATTATCATTAGCTTCATACCATTTACTGCGCTCAGCACGGACAGCAGCCACTGCTGATTTCAGATTAGCTTCATACCATTTATTTTTAGTATGAATGTGGGCGGCGATATTCGCTTCATACCAGGGAGTATCAGTTACTTTTGCTGGTCGCTGATTTGCTTCATACCACTTCTGGTTTTCTCTTGCGATAGCTGCATTGTCTGCAAACCATTTTGATTTAATTTGACGAGTACGAATTAAACTCAGATTTGACTCATACCAGCGTTGTTTAATTTCAGCATGTGGATCAGGATGAATATTCGCCTCATACCACTTACTATGATTAACACGAGCTGTTTGTAGATTGGCTTCATACCATTTCTTTTTAGTGTCTGAATATTTTTCATCACTAAACTCATACCAATGTTTTTCAGTTGGTGTGTTATCGAGATTGGCTTCGTACCACTTGATACGTTTTTGACGAGCCTGATCCAAGTTTACGCGCATCCAAGCTTTTTTTACATCACTGTACATTTCTTCACTGAAATGTTGCCAACGTTTTTCAACCTCAGATTGGCTTTTGTTTGCTTCGTACCATTTACGTGTGGCACGTACAGATTGAACCGCCTGTTGGAGATTAGCGGCATACCATTTATTTTTTGTTTCAATATGCTCAACCAGATTCGCTTTATACCAAGGAATCTCAACATCCTTTGCTGGACGTTTATTGGCGTTATACCAAGGTTTTGCAATATTGATAGAAGGTTTCAGGTTAGCCTCATACCATTTGCTTCTGGACTCTCTCGCTGTCTTAAGATTAGCTTCGTACCACTTTGCTTTGATTTCAAACGTGCTAGTCATATTTCTTACCTCTGCTGGGCATTTAAGTAATTTGATAGTACATGACTTTTACTCAAGTTCACAACAAAATCAGTATGATATTTGATTAAGATCAGTTTTATTCATAACAATGTTTTTCAGCTTTTATGCGTTGCAAAGCTGAAATCTGTTGCTCTACTTGTAACTGTCGTCTATCTTCTTTCTCTTCTACAAGCGCAGAATACCCTAAATACCCCAATCCCAACCAGCCTTGTACAATCGGTATGGTATCAATCATCACCAAAGCGGTCGCCGCTTTATTGGCATCATCCTTATAAAAAGTCGGTTTATACGTATATCGGTATGGATGCAACTGATTGATGGCTTTATCTACCTGATAACAACTCATGTCCTGCATTTTCTGATCGGCCGTTACAACTGGCGGCTCGAAATAAATCGGTTCTGAGGGTACAGGAGGTAGTGTCAAGGCATTAGTTTTCGATGAAAATATTAAGACAAGACATAAAAAAATACTCAACCTTTGCATGTACCTACTCCGTAAAAATCTAGTTCATGTTCGGGTTATCGTCATCGATGACAAAGTCTTCAATAACAATTTATTCTGCAGATGCGTCTTTGTCATTACGGTTATGATCCCCCCACTTCTGGATTTGAGCCATCACCTGAGCATTGAATGTTTTTTCAGGAAATCCAGATTCTTCATCATATTCCCCTGCGTCTATTCCTGATAATAAGGCTAATGCTTGATTGACATGGCTTATACCATAAATATGAAACTTGCCATCCTCAACTGCTTGGATAACATCATCACGCAGCATTAAATGCTGCACATTTGTAGCCGGAATAATAACGCCCTGTTCTCCTGTTAATTCAGTCAGACGACAAATATCATAGAAACCTTCAATTTTTTCGTTCACACCACCAATGGCTTGCACTTGCCCCATCTGATTCATGGAGCCGGTGATAGCAATAGACTGCTTCATAGGAATATTGGCTATAGAGGATAACAAAGCACAGAGCTCTGCCACAGTAGCACTGTCACCATCTACTTCACCATAATTTTGTTCAAACACAATACTCGCTGACATGGACAATGGATTATCAGAAGCATAGGTCCGTCCGAGGTAACCACTCAGAATCAATACACCTTTAGAGTGAATATCTCCGCCTAAATCGACTTCTCGTTCAATATCAATGATATTGTCATCACCATAACGTGCTGAAACAGTCACTCGAGAAGGTTGGCCAAAGCTGAACCCACCGATCCCCAACACAGATAATGCGTTTATCTGCCCAATTACTGCTCCGGATGTTGAGATATCGATAATATTTCGTTCTATTTGCTGATAAATCTGGCTCCGTAAGCGATCCAGCCTTTGCTCTCTTAACTTGATGGAACTTTGGACATTATCTCTGCTAACGAGTTGGCTCTTTTCCTGCTTCGCCATAAAAGAAGCTTCCCGTAATAAATCAGCCATACTCCCCATGTGTAAAGATATTTTCTGGCTATCCTCAATAGTTCTGGCACTATGCTCTATCACCCTGGCAACAGCATGTTTATCAAAATCAATTAATTTGTACTTTTCAATTGTGCTTGCCATCATTTGGGCAAATAAGACGTCATTCTCAATACTGCGTGGCATTTCATCTTCAAAATCGGCCACGACTTTAAACAAGCCAGCAAATTCCGGGTCCATATCGTATAAGAGGTAATACAGTTCTCTATCCCCCAGTAAAACGACTTTCAGTTCTAAAGGGATAGGCTCTGGATCCAATGACACTGTCGCCACAAGACTATAAATTTGCTCTAAGGCATCAAATCTGACCTCACGCGATTTTAATGCTCGTTTCAGCCCTTCCCAGCCATAAGGCTGCATAAGGAGTTGTTCTGCATCTATGATCAAAAAACCACCATTGGCCTTGTGAAGGGCGCCAGCCTTAATCAGAGTAAAGTCGGTTACCAGTGCTCCCATCATTGCCATGTTTTCAATACATCCAAGCAAACTTTGATGGTTAGGCAAATTTTCATAAACAATAGGGGCACCATGATTCTGGCTATTATCAACGACTAAGTTGATTTGGTAGCGTTTATGGATATTGATGTCTGTGGTGCCTTCTTCTGCTGATTGTTCATCTTTCAAAAACGCATCCAGATTACTGCAGATGTCTTTTAGCATGTCATCAAAATAATGCTGTAATTTGCTTGAGTTGGGGTAAGCGTGCTTCAGTTTATTGACTTGCTTACTGATAACTTCAAGAGCGACCTCATCATTCAGCGCCTGAAGCTGTTTAGCATTGTTTCTTTCCCACTCTCTCAGCTCTAATAGAGTGTGTTGCAATTCTTCGTGCAAGTCTGCAATCGCATTCTCTGTCTCTTCCTGTTGAGCTGCAGGTAACTGCTCAAACTCTTCTGAGGTCATGGCCTCGCCATTATGTTGAGCGGCAAAGGCATAATGACCATCTTGTAACCTCAGTAAAACAACACCTTTACGATCAGCCTCTTTTTGTAGCACACCAAACAATCTAACTCGGTGCTTTCGAGTTGCCTCATCGAGGCTTCTTAATCGCCCCCGGTAATATTCATCATCAAACGCTTGCGGCAGCTCATCTTTCAAATCATCAATCACATCTTCAATATCCTGACGTAATTGTTTGCCTTGTCCTGCTGGTAAACTCACTGCATAAGGTCTTTGTGAATCACTAAAATTATTAAGATAAGCCCAATCTTTCGCGGTTGGAAGATGTTCAACATGCTGTTCCAGATAGCGCCGAGTTAACGTATATTTCCCTACTCCTGCCGGCCCCATAACAAACAAATTATAACCATCAGCATCAATGTGACTGCCAAACTCAATAGCGTTTAATGCGCGCTGCTGACCAATGACTTCATTTGTCGCCTTGAGGTCTGCAGTTGAAGAAAAAGTCCATTGCTCTGGCGTACAATGATGATATAAATCACTGACTTGTAATTTTGTGCTCTCAGGCATAGTTTTCTCAATTTGAATAAGTTACTTTAAGCTTAGGTCGACAGAATAATACAGACAATATAGGAAGGGAGAATCAGATGTCACCAAATGATTATGATGAAAAACGTGCATATCATCGAATGAAAGTGGATACGCCAATTACATTTTCCCTTAATGGCCAAGCACAAGTAACACATCAAGCCATCAGTAAAAATCTTAGTGCGAGCGGTTTACTTATCCAGTCAGAGTTTGCACCTACTCAAAATGATAAAATAGAGATTGTAATGGATACAGGTAATGACCGATTTTCGCCATTTATTATTCAGGGGCGTGTGCTGAGAGTAGAAGCAGATATTGAGGCCGCAGAGCAATATTTGATATCAATTTCAATAGAACAGAGTCAATAAACTCATATCCAATAGCTTGTTTTGGTCATCACTTTTGAGGTAATTGACATGAGAATTTTCACTGGAATCGGCAATTCGGCACCGCCGGCATCCAATGCCATGCTTCTGTGATGGCCTTCATCCTCTCGCATTTGTTCCAAAACAGCGCGACTTTTAATATCACTTGGGCTGAGTTGTTGTAGATGTTCATCAAGATGCTTAACCACTTGTTTTTCAGTTTCAGCAACAAAACCCAAGCTCCATTTATCGCCAATCTTTCCTGCAACAGCTCCAATAGCGAAAGAGCCTGCGTACCATATCGGGTTTAGAACACTACGATGTGAAGAAAGAGTGATTAAGCGTTGTTCACACCAAACCAGATGGTCATTCTCTTCTAATGCAGCCTGTTCCATTGCCTGGCGTATTTCTGGTAACTTAGCTGTTAAAGCTTGGCCTTGATATAGAGCTTGTGCAGATACTTCACCAGAATGATTTACTCTCATCAATCCCGCTGAATGTTTTTTTTCTGAAGACGTTAGCGAGGTAGTTTCATTGAGATGGCTGCCAGGCACTTCACGCTGAGTGGTCTCTGGTTGACCGAATACTGTTGTGATGGCTTTATCTACTTCGATAATGACTCGGTCAACAATACTCAACTGTCTCAAATTCAACATAACTCTACCTGATATTAAAATAGCTCGATATCACCGTGCACGACTTGTGACACTGGTTTGACTTTACCTTCTCTCAGTAAGCGGCTGTAGCTGTGAACCTGGTTTCTGCCATTGCCTTTAGCATAGTAGAGAGCTTCATCAGCTTCACCAATGACGTCTGAAGGTGAAGGTTGAGCAAAAACCTCAACAAAACCAATACTAATGGTCACTTGATTTATTTGAGGAAAGTCATGGGCTGCTACCATTTCCCTGATACGCTCAAATGTTCGCATAGCATCTTCTTCATCTGGCGCTTTTAGAACGACTACAAACTCTTCACCACCATAGCGATACACAAGGTCATCGTCTCTGATAACACCAGATTTCATCAACCGCGCTACCAGAATAATGACTTCATCGCCATATAGATGACCGAAATTATCATTGATGGTTTTAAAATTATCGATATCAATAACACCCAGCCAATACTTCACAGCAAAAGTTCGACGACGTGAATCGTTTGGAGATGTCAGCTGCTCACTGAAGTGTGAGCCTTGTCGCACCAGTATTTTGGTAATTTCATTATCAAGAGTTTCACGGTTGAACAAACCAGTAAGTTTGTCTTTCTGTGTTTTTTCAATCAATGCTAGATAATTGGAATAGACTCTGAGTATTCCGTAAATTAATCTCTGATCACCATTTGAAGGGACGAGATCAGTTGAGATGAGTAGTACAGCGAAAATAACACCATTTGCATCGAAAGCAGGATAGACCACATTCCACTTACCATTTTCTGTGGAAGTCAGTTCCACATCCGCATTTTTGATGGCTTTGAAAATAGTCTCACTGAGGTCAGATTGCTCAGTCATTAATCGCGGGTTTTCATCGCTTGAAACAATAACACCATTCACACAGAAAGCTAACAAGCTTAACTCATGAGCACCGCTATTTTCTCTAACACGAAATAATCTCAGGTCCTGAGATGGGAAAAGTTCATTGAGCGTTTTTAGGAGGCTTTTTTCAAGTACATGCCGGTCATGATAGCTGGTAATTTCTGCAAGATTATCTATGATCCTTATACTGTTATGATTCATTGCCACATGCCTTGTATGCTCACAGATTAAGGTAACGTTGAGCACGCTCACTTAATGTCCAGTATGAAATATCCATACTCAATCGGACAAAATATACTTTTTCCGTATTTAAATCAATGCTTAGAGCTTGATTTTGGCGACTTGGGCCTTGGTTTATCTCTCTAGATACCTAAAGAGTGTATCCGCTAAGTCACGTGGCTGGAATTTCGAGACATAGTCATCAGCACCAGCACCAACCCCCATTGCTTTGTTTGCTTTTGCCGTCAGGGAAGAGTGCATTATTACAGGTAAATTTGACATTCTAGGGTCTGACTTTATTTTTTGTGTTAGCACATAACCATCCATTTCAGGCATTTCAACATCTGTCAGGACCATTTGGATTTCAGATGTAATATCCCGCCCTTCCTGTTCACATTGTGCAGCAATCTTATTCAGCATTTTCCATGCTTCAGCACCATTTACTGTACCAATATGTTCTACACCCATAACATCTAGAGTTTTAGTAATCTGCTTGCGTGCAATATTTGAATCATCAGCAAAAAGCAATCGATAATGACCTTTTTTGTCGACTTGTCTAATACCATCAAACACAGTTTCGTCGTAAAAGTCACCAGCATCAGCCAGCACTTTTTCGACGTCCATAATCATGACCAGTCGCTTATCGTTCAATTCTGCAACAGCTGTGACTAAACCACCCATGCGTTGAGAAATAAGTTGTGGTGGTTCTTTAACTTGTTCCCAATTAAGGCGTTGAATCGTATCTACAGAGCTGACCAAGAATCCCTGAACATGCGTGTTATATTCAGTGATCATTAAAATCCGTGGCTTATCTTTAGATCTTAGTTTGCAAAACTTTTGCAGGTTGATGATAGGTACCATATCACCACGAAGACTGACAAAGCCCTCAACTCCATCGGGCATTTCCGGCGCTGTTGTTATCTCAGGAATATTCAATACTTCCCTGACTTTAAAAACATTGATTCCAAACAGTTCATTTCTTCCTGTTTCATCACTTGTACCTAAACTGAACAACAAAACCTCAAGGTGATTTGTACCAGCTAGTTTGGTGCGCTCGTCGATGGAGTCAATAAATGTGGCCATATGAATTCTCGCAAAACTTCAGATAAATTAACGTGAATATGTCTAAAAATAATAGCGGACATTAGCACGAAAGCTTGAGCAGAGTTAGCCACATTATCTGAAAATTTATCGGGTGTGCTAACAAGCAGCAATTAAATCATGAAGTTATGTTAGCTACCAGAGAAAAATTATTCATCTATCAAGAAGACGTTTTTGCTGGAAGCAATACACGGAGCTGCAGATATAGGATGCACGAACAGAATTGACTGGCAGTAAAATTAGATGATTGTTAGAGTAGGACACTAAAGTCGTTTAAAGATTGTTCAATAATGACTTTAGAAATAGAATACAATTGAAAATCGAGATATATACAGCAAAAGAATGCTGTCGGAATGGTGCCCAGGGGGAGACTCGAACTCCCACGTACATAAGTACACTAGCACCTGAAGCTAGCGCGTCTACCAATTCCGCCACCTGGGCAACAGACGCGCAAAGATACAGAGTGAAACAAAAACTGTCAATGACCAATAATAACGAAAACGATCCCTTTTTCGATAGAGAAGCCGAAAAATACGACAACCCCATCCCCAGTCGTGAATTTATCTTAGACATTCTCAAACAAAACAACACCCCATTATCGCGCAAAAACATCGCTAAACTGATTGATGTTAAAGGTGAAGATGCAAACGAAGCCCTGCGTCGTCGTCTGCGCGCAATGGAACGTGACGGCCAACTTCTTCGCAACAGAAAAGGCGCCTATGGCGTCGTGTCCAAGATGAACCTTATCAGTGGTCGCGTTATGGGCCATCCTGAAGGCTATGGCTTTCTTATTCCTGATGAAGGCGGCGATGACCTCTTCCTGACCGAACGTGAAATGCGAATGGTGCTTCATGGTGACCGAGCTTTGGCCCGTATCACCGGAACCGATAGAAAAGGCCGTAAAGAAGGCGCTATTGTTGAGGTAGTAAAACGCAGTAACGAGCGCATTGTCGGCCGCCTGGTGCAGGATGCCGGCATTTTTTATCTTATCCCCAATAATCGCAGAATCAGCCAAGACATTCTAATTCCACCCAGCGATTTAATGAATGCACAAGTCAATCAAATTGTTGAGGCTGAAATTACTGAACAGCCCAACAAGCACCGTTCTCCATTAGGAAAGATAGTTAATGTACTGGGTGACCATATGGCACCGGGCATGGAAATTGATATTGCTCTCCGTGCTTTTGAATTACCACATGAATGGTCACCTCAGGCTGAGGAACAAGCGAACAATCTAGGCGAAACAATTCCTGAAGCTGCCATCGATGGCAGACTTGACCTTCGTGATATGCCACTTGTCACTATTGATGGCGCGGATGCCAGAGATTTTGACGATGCTGTGTACGCTGAAAAACTCGAGTCAGGCAACTGGCGTTTATGGGTGGCTATCGCCGATGTCTCACATTACGTTCTGCCGAACAGCCCGCTGGATCAGGACGCACAGGAAAGAGGCACTTCCGTCTATTTCCCAAGTCAAGTTATCCCCATGCTGCCTGAAGCACTATCTAATGGTTTGTGCTCACTGAATCCAGAAGTCGATAGACTCTGTATGGTCTGTGAAATGGAAATTGATCAGGCAGGGAAAACTGTCTCTTACCATTTCCATGAAGCCGTGATGCACTCCAAAGCCCGGTTAACGTATGACAAAGTGGCGGCGATGCTGGTTGATAATGACACAGCATTACGCGAACAATACCAACATGTATTACCTGCCATCGAAACGATGTATGACTTATATAAAGTCATGCTAGAAGCCCGTCATGAACGTGGTGCTATTGACTTTGAGATGACAGAAACCCAATTCATTTTTGATGAAAACAGAAAGATCAAGTCAATAGAACCACGCGAGCGTAATGATGCTCACCGTCTTATTGAAGAGTTTATGATTGCAGCCAATGTCAGTGCGGCATTATTCCTGCTGGAAAGTAAACTGCCTGTTTTATATCGCATTCACGAAACACCTTCAGAAGAAAAACTCTCTGGTCTGAGAGACTTTTTAGGTGAACTCGGTTTATTTTTAGGGGGTGGTGAAGAACCAGAACCGCGTCACTATGCCTCCTTATTAGCGACCGCGAGTAAACGCCCTGACGGTCACTTGTTACAGACCGTGATGCTGCGAAGCATGAAGCAAGCCGTTTATAGCCCGGATAATGTGGGACACTTTGGCTTAGCGCTTGAGGCATACGCCCACTTCACTTCACCTATTCGTCGTTATCCTGATCTCTTAGTGCATCGGGCAATTCGCCACGTTCTCAGCCAGAGAAAAGATAAAAAATGGCGTTATTCCTATGAGGAAATGGCTCAACTCGGTGAACATTGCTCAATGACCAGTCGTCGTGCTGATGAAGCCACCAGAGATGTCAGTGACTGGCTTAAATGCGAATACATGCGTGATCGTGTTGGTGAAGTTCATGACGGCGTAATAAGTGGCGTCACCGGCTTTGGCTTATTTGTCGAGCTGAGTGATATTTATATAGAAGGTTTGGTCCATGTCACCTCGCTGAAAAATGATTATTACCAGTTTGACCCGACAGGTCACCGCCTTACCGGTGAGCGAACGCGCAAAGTGTATCGATTAGGAGATACATTAAAAGTTAAAGTGGTTCGCGTCGATCTTGATGAGAAAAAAATTGATTTGGAATTAGTTGAGACGAAATAATATAAATGGCTGTTATGAGAAACAATAACAGCCATTTGTTTCGATATCAGACGAGTAAGACATCGTGTTATTTTGCATCTAAACAGAGATTTTCCTTGACCAGAAAAATAATCACAGTAGAATTATCGTCTTTCTTGAGGTCGGCATCCTAAGTCATCCACACCTCAAACAAGAATAATGGTGAGTGTAGCTCAGTTGGTAGAGTCCCGGATTGTGATTCCGGTTGTCGTGGGTTCGAGCCCCATCACTCACCCCACCTTCCCCCCCAAACTCCAAATAAATAGCCGATAAATAACGTAACGTTTATCTATGTCGCGTTTGTCACAGTATCCAACTTTTTATTAAAAAATTTTCATCATTTTGAAACAATGACTTGCATGAAAACTCAAAATTAATCTCGATTTTGGCTTGCAAGCTCGAAAATGCCTCCGTATAATGCGCTTCTTCATTGCCGGTGTAGCTCAGTTGGTAGAGCAGCTGATTTGTAATCAGCGGGTCGTAGGTTCAAGTCCTATCTCCGGCTCCAGAATAAAAAAAAGCCTCGCTATCTTAGCGAGGCTTTTTTTTGCCTAGAATAACTATAAAGCGCTCCCGTCGTATTTTAAGCCCCCCGATATCCCCCACTATTTTTCATATGGTGAACTCGATCTCAAAGTTTTTCTAAATTAACCATTTCAAGTACCGCTAAATAAATGTGTTATCTGGAAGCAGCTAACTTAAATATTTATAAAAAAACTGACTTGAATAGGTTCTTAATGTACAGCCTTGATAATTTCTTTGTTACATCAGCGCCACAGCAATCACTCATTGTTGGTTCATATGACTTATTTCTCGTCATACTTTCAATCATTTTGGCAACAACAGCGTCTTTCGTAGCCTTACATTTTGCTTCAATGACAAAAGTGATACAAAACAATCACCACCGTCATATTGCCATTATCGCTGGTGCCAGCATTTTCGCTGGGGGCGTCTGGAGTATGCACTTTGTTGGTATGTTAGCTTATGAGATGTCTGAACAAGCGACATACAATATTCCTCTCACACTTATCTCAATTCTACCAAGTTTGATTGCCTCATATATCACTCTGAGAATGCTAGTCAATCCTGCAATGACTTTGTGGCAACTGATTATCAGTAGTTTGTCAGTAGGTGCAGGTATCGGAATGATGCATTACGTCGGAATGGAAGCAATGGAAATGGATGCTGATCTACGTTATGTGCCAAGTTGGTTCTTTGCATCAATTATTGTTGCTGTTGTCTTAGCTTTTATCGCGCTATCTGCTCGTCATTATCTTACAAAATTTTGGAAACAGCACTCTGTTCATCTTATCAACATAATAAGTGCCCTGGTTATGGGCCTTGCCATTTCAGGAATGCACTACACAGGCATGGCAGCAGCACGATTTATTATGAGCGATGATACTCTGATGCCGCATCGTATCACCGAAGATCATGTTCAACTGTCTTATGTGATTACCTCTATCACATTATTGCTTATCGCTTTAGCAATCACTATTGCCTCTCAGCTCAGATACCGTCAGTTACTTACAGAAAAAACCATCAGTGAGCTACGCCTGAAAACAACACTTGAAACAGCAGTTGACGGCATCATCACTATAGATGAAAAAGGTACCATCCAAGACTTTAATCCCTCAGCGTCAGTTATCTTTGGCTGGAAAAATACAGAAATTATCGGCAGACCTTTCTTTGTTCTAGTACCTGATGATGCTAAACATGAATACCAGGAGTATTTATTCAATTTTCATAACACGGGGAAAACTCAACTTACTGGCCAAGCGAGAGAAGTCTTTGCTAAACATAAGGATGGTCATACATTTCCAATCCGACTAGGCGTTGGTCGTGTTGAAGTTAAAGATGTTGGCTCTATGTTTGTTGGTTTTGCTACCGATATTTCTCAACGATGGGAAATTGAAGAAAAGCTACGTAAGAGCGAAGAGCAATATAGCTCATTAATTAGAAATATTCCTGGCGCCAGTTTTCGTTGTTTGCTGGATGAATACTGGTCAGTCATTTTTGTTAGCGATGCTATTTTTGATATCAGTGGATGGACAGCTAAAGACTTTTATGAAAAGCGAATTCACCTCTCAGAACTCATTCACCATGATGATGTCGCTTTGACCAATGATGTTGTTCAGTCTGCACTTGAAAGTAAAACCAGCTACTCAGTTGAGTTTCGCTGGAAACACAAAGATGGTCACTATATCTGGGTATTTGAAAAAGGCTCTATCATTTATGAGAACAACAATCCTGTATGGATAGATGGGCTAATACTTGACATTACCCAGCGCGTAGCGATGGAAGATGACCTTCGTCAGGCTAAAGAGAGAGCTGAACTTTCAGCAGAGAGTAAAGCCAGATTCATGGCTAATATGAGTCATGAAATAAGAACGCCAATGAACGCCATCATCGGTTTTTCAGATCTGCTTCTTGATGCCAAAGATATCAATGACAACAATAAAAAGCATCTGCAGACAATCAGCCAGTCAGCGCGCTCATTGCTTCACTTATTAAATGATATTCTAGACAGTGCCAAACTAGAAAAGAATAAACTCGAACTCGAAGAATCCACATTCGATTTAACCAGGCTGATTGATTCGGTCATTTCAACATTATGGCTTCAAGCAAAAAATAAGAACCTATACCTTAACTGCAGCATACCTGACGATATTCATACCACGTATTTGGGAGATGAAAACAGAATTAGGCAAGTGCTATACAACATTATCGGTAATGCCGTTAAGTTTACTGAAAATGGTGGTGTCACTGTCTCGGTATTCCCTATTGCTGAGTCCACTCTTCGTTTTACCGTTGAAGACACTGGTATTGGGATGGATGAAGCCATACTGAATACGATTTTCGAACCCTTCGCTCAGGCCGATGCTTCAATGAGCCGTCGCTTTGGTGGAACCGGACTCGGTACGACAATTTCCAAACAGTTAGTAGATTTAATGGGAGGAGAATTAAATGCCAGCAGCGAGGCGGGTATTGGTAGTACATTTTTCTTTGATCTACCGCTGCAAAAGACTGATGACATCATTGATACGACATTAGAGAATCAATCGCTCTCGATTCCACCCAAAACAGTCTTAATTGCTGATGATATCTCTCAAAATTTGACTTTACTATCACTTTTACTTGAGCGACAAAATCATACTGTTATTACTGCTGTAAATGGTGAAGATGCATTTCATCAATACATCACAAATAAACCTGACATTATTCTGATGGATTTACAAATGCCAGTGATGGATGGATTTACAGCTACCAGAAAAATTCGCGAATATGAGTCAGCTCAGCGACTTCAACCGATACCTGTAGTGGCTTTAACCGCAAGTGTATTATCTGAAGATCGTCTTCAAGCGGCTAATGCCGGCATGAATGGCTTTTCCCATAAACCTATTGATATTCAGCTGCTCACTGCTGAAATGGCACGAGTTCTCGGTATTGAGCCAGACTTCATCTCAATAGCTCCTGAAAAACATCATATCGATGAAAATAAGTTCACACAGATTAGTACTGATAAAGCATTAACCTTATGGGGCAGCTACTCTGTTTATTTAGCTGAATTAGCACGTTTTATAAAAGAATATAGCGATGTCAGCAAACAGTTAGCAGAGTTGAATGAAACATCGAATTACAGTGAACTGAAAAAGCTGGCACATAAGCTCAAAGGTGTGTCAGGAAACCTGGGCCTTATGAAAATCCATCAATCAACTTCTTTGATAGAAAATAAGTCAAATAATGAAAATAAAGTCGAAATAGCGGCGGAGATTGCTAAGCTCGACAAGGCGTTTTCCACGTTATCAAAAGAGGAAAAACGGATAAAAGCCTCACTGGCTGACTCAGACAGTGATAGAACATTAGCATCACCAGTCCACCTTGGTCATGACAGTATATTGGCTCTTGTCGACGAACTTATCGAGCTTAGCGAGCATGGAGAGCTTAACGAAGATAAAGTAGATGAGCTGGTAAATGGGGTTGAAGCTGACTTACATGGACTTGCTCTAGACATTAAAAAGTCTGTGCTCGACTTTGACTTTTTGGTCGCCCAAAAACACTTATCCGCTATCAAGCAACATATAACGAAGATGAATGCATGACTACCATAAAGAAATATCAGCCTCGAATTCTTATTGTCGATGATGAGCCAACGAACTTGAGAGTGCTACGTCAGGTTCTGCAACACGACTATGCCCTATCGTTCGCCCGCTCAGGAAAAGATGCACTGGCATTGATTGCCAAGGAAAAGCCAGATTTGATCTTGCTCGATATCATGATGCCAGAAATAACAGGCTTAGAAGTTTGCCAGCAATTAAAAGCTAGACCAGACACCTCACACATACCGATTATCTTTGTAACAGCTTTACAAGATCCGGACGATGAAGCGCGAGGCTTTGACATTGGTGCTGTAGACTACATTATCAAACCCATCGTGCCCTCCACGGTCTTAGCCAGAGTGAAAACACATATTTCTCTCGTCAAAGCAGATGAGCTTCGTGCCACCCATATCGATCTGATTGAACGTCTGGGTAGAGCTGCAGAATACAAAGATAATGAGACTGGCCTGCATGTTCAGCGAATGAGTCGCTATGCAAAAATTATTGCGCTGGGTTACGGGTTTGATGAAAGCACGGCAAACGAACTCATGATGGCTGCTCCCATGCATGACATTGGAAAAATTGGTATTGCTGACAAAATCTTATTAAAACCAGGTAAGTTAACGTCAGAAGAATTTTCAGAAATGAAAACACATACTTTAATCGGGGCCGAGATCTTAGCAAACTCAAAATCGCGATTGATTCAATTAGCTCATACTGTTGCCCTTACCCATCACGAGAAATGGGATGGTACGGGTTATCCAAATGGATTAAAAGGTGACGAAATTCCCCTCGCAGGTCGAATTGTTGCCATAGCAGATATTTTTGATGCTCTAACCAGCGCCAGACCATATAAGGAAGCCTGGCCAGTTGAGGAGGCCATAGAATTCATTAATGAACAGAGTGGCAAACACATTGATCCGGCTTTGCCCCCCATCTTAATTGAACACCTCCCTGAAATTCTGAGAGTGAAACTAGCATTTTCTGATTAGTTAGGACATAGATTCATAGCTCATAAACTGATCTCTTCCAGCATTTTTAGCGGCATAGAGCATCAGGTCGGCATGTTTTAAAGCAGAATCGAAATTCGTGTGTGATAGCTCCTCAGATGAGACGGCACGGATACCCGCACTGGCCGAAACAGAAAGTGTCTCGTCACGTAACTCAATACGGATATGACGAATCGCGTCTAATAATGTTTTTGTAAACTTGGCAGCGTGTTCTGATTGGGCTCCTGACAAGATCATAAGAAATTCTTCACCGCCCCAGCGCACAAGAATATCCGAAGCACGAATACTTTCGGCCATGACTTCAGCAGTACGTCTTAAAACGATATCTCCGACGTGGTGACCATGTTGGTCATTAATCTTCTTGAAATAGTCCAAATCCAGCATGATGACGCTATAGGGAGTTCCCAAACGCTGCATCAAGGCGACTAAACGACGTGCCCCCTGCTCACCTTCCGCCCGATTTGTCAGCCCGGTCACCCCATCGAGTGAGGTTACATCATCTAGCGGAATATGCATTTCCATTGCTCCGCCATTATCCATTGGCATAGCCATCACTTTAAATTTCTGTGGTCCGCTGTTCGTTTGATGAATGTGTAAATGACTGATCGTTGTTTTCAGGGTCTGAGCATCAAGTTTTGGACAAGTTTCACCATTTTCATTGCAAGGACTGTCATAACCATGGCTCATTTTGTAGCAAGGCTGATCAATATGACTGTACTCATGAACAGCTTCTTGATTCGCACGCACCACCATGTAGTTAATATCAATAACGGTAACAGGGAAAGGTAAAACATCCAGCAGGGGCCACGCAGAATCAATTTGCTCCAGACTGAGTAAATCCGTTGGATTCTTTTCTTTTAACTGCGAGTTAAGTTCCATTTTTGTCTCAATCATGATTTAAAGTCACTATCATCATAAACAACCATACTCTTTGTACGGCTATACTGTAAATATATGAACGATCATGATTTGGATGAGCGAATTATTATATTGATTGGCTCATAGTGAAAAGCAGCTGTGCCAGATTATTTCAGCAAGAAATATAAACACAGGCAGTTGAGCAGAAGTAAAATCAAAGAACATATTTGCCAGAATTTAACCGGATAACGGTACATCAGCGGTAATTTTTCATCACGCAAATACGCCGGATTCGGCTTGATCAAATCAGTCTCAAATTCAGATAATGCCTGGTATCGTCGCTCAGGATAAAGCTGTAATGCTTTCTGAAGAGTTTTATCTACCCAGCTAGGAATATCGTGAATTAATGTGTTGATGGATTGATATTCAATACGATGAAGATCTTGTTTGGCACGCACCTTCGCCAGTTTTTCCGCATAGGGAAGTTGGCCCGTTAACATTTCATAAACAATACAAGCGAGAGAAAACTGATCAGACGCCGCCTGTCCAGCACGACCTAATAAATACTCTGGTGCAGTGTAATGTTTTGTACCCAATAACTCGCTACGCTCCACCGGTGTTGAGATATCAGCGATACCGGCAATCTTAGTCGAACCGAAATCGATAAGTTTAACTACGCCATCTCTGGAAATCATAATATTGCCGGGCTTTAAGTCCTGATGAAGCATATCCAGCCGATGAAAGGCTCTGACCGCAGACACAAGTTGAGGCACAATTTCCCGTACTGTTTTTAAATCCAGACGACCGACATCATTCAGCCACTGTTCAAGCGTTTTGCCATCCACATACTCCATGATGTAATAGAGAAACCGCCGTGGCCGCTTTTGTTCAATGGTTCTTACCACATGAGCGTTGTTGATTCTTCGCCCCACCCACTCTTCCAATAAGAATCTTTCCAGATAGGCGGGATCATCTTCAAAATTTACCGATGGTGTCTTGATCACCACCTTATCACCGCTTTCAGTATCAACGGCTAAATACAGTTGGCTGGTCGAACTTGCATGTAATTCACGACTAATTCGGTAACCATCAATAATCACGCCTTCATACAAGTCCGGCGGAAATGGCAAAGCGGTTAATTGAGCAAAGACTTCATCAGGATCTTGTGTTGGTAATTGCTCAATAGTGATAATCTGACAGCTTATATTGTCCTTACTACCCGCCGATAATGCTTCATCACATATTTGTTGTGCATATTGCTCTGGCTCAGCTCCAGCACCTGCCAACAAAAATTGTTTCAGTACTTTGTCTGGCAAAACATCATGCACGCCATCAGTGGTTAATAAAAAAACATCGTTTTCCTGAACAGCGAAAGACTTGTAATCAATGTCCAAACAGTAATCAACGCCAAAAGCCCGCCCTAAATATTCTTTATTAACATCGATACGTATACGGTGATCGGTGGTGATGGGTTCAAGTTCGCCATCACGAAACAAATAGATTCTCGAATCGCCCACATGGAAAATATGTGCGGTCGTTGATTTCACAACAACCGCACTAAAAGTAGATGCCATACCACGGTCAGCCTGCTTAAACTGATGGCTTTGACCGTGTAACCAAGTGTTGATCGCTGTCAGCACCTTACTGCCAGACTGTTTAACAGACCAGGAATCAGGCGTACTGAAATAATCACTCATAAACCCGGTCACACAGGCCTGGCTGGCTTGTTTACCTTCGTTACTTGAACTCAAGCCATCGGCAATGGCACACGCGATACCTTTTGTTTCTAACAGAGCGAGATTGGCAGGGATATAAAACCCCACTGCATCCTGATTATCTGCTTTGATGCCTCGGCTGGAATACTGCCCAACCGAGACTTTCAATCTCGCGACCATAACGATCCTTAAATTAATGAACGTCTATCATTTGTACTGAGCCATCAGGCAGCACTTCTGCCATTTGTCCTCGCGGCTCATCCATAAACTGTACCGCAATCAGGGTAACAATGGCCGTCCCACAGATAACAAAGAAGAAGGTTTGTGCAGAAACTAAAGATAAGATAGTTAAGAAAGTCACAGCACCGACATTACCATAGGCACCGGCCATACCTGCCACCTGCCCAGTTAAACGACGTTGCACCAGTGGTACAACTGCAAACACCGCGCCCTCACCTGCTTGCACAAAGAATGAGCAAGCCATCGTCGCCAACACGGCCAACACAATGAACCATTCAGGTGTGATCATGCCCATCACAAAATACCCTACTGCCAGTCCACTGATGCAAATCGTCAGTGTTCTCTTTCTACCTAAACGATCGCTGAATAAACCACCAATAGGTCTCGAGACCAGATTCATAAAAGCAAATCCTGATGCCAGTAACCCGGCTTGTACAGCACTGATATCAAACGTTTCACTGAAAAATAACGGCAACATCGATACCACCGCTAATTCAGATCCAAATGTAGCTAAGTAAGCTAAATCCAACACGGCGACTTGTTTAAATTTGTAACGGTGAATTTCAGGGGTTTCTTTTACGAAGACCTCTTTGTTTACTTGATAAATGTGGTAAACCTGATAGAAAAATAAAACAACCAGACCGACATAAATCGCATAGCTGACATTCATTGACAGCAAGCTGACACCACTGGGTGATAACTTCCATGCTAATAAAGCTAGTGCTGCATACATAGGAATATTCATTACGATATAAAGAAAGAAATCTCCCTTACTGGTCACTTCCATTGCACCTGATTTTTTTGGTTTAAAGTAAGTAGAGCCTTGTGGCGTATCAGAAACACTATTGTAGTAAATGAAGGCATACACAAGTGCAATAGCACCAGTCAGACCAATGGCATAACGCCAGCTATCCTCACCCCCAAACATCAAGGCAATCGTAGGTAATGACATCGCTGCTGCTGCTGAACCAAAATTACCCCAGCCACCATAAATACCCTCAGCCAAACCGACTTGCTTTGCTGGAAACCACTCGGAAATCATACGAATGCCGATAACAAAGCCAGCACCAACAAAACCCAACATAAAGCGAGCAAGTGCTAATTGCTCAAAACTATCGGCCACTGCGAAGAAAAAACAGATAATGCTGGAAATACCGAGCAGCAGTGAATACATGATCTTAGGACCATATTTATCCACCAGCATACCGATAACAATTCGTGCAGGAATGGTTAACGCCACATTCAGTATCAGTAACGTTTTTATTTGCTGGCTGTCGAGACCTAAGGTATCGCGAATAGCCATTAATAAAGGGGCGTGATTAAACCACACCACAAAACTGATAAAAAAGGCTATCCAGGTTAAATGAAGGGTACGGATATTATCTTTAAAAGATAATAAATTGAGTTTGTTATTAGACATTAATTCAGCTCTCTTTTAAACATACCAGAATGGTTATGTTCGAATAGCGGGAATCATGCCAATCCATAACAATTTGATTTATATATTATTTTAATATTTAAATAAGCATACTAAATACATATTAAAGCTAAAATGGTGCATCTTGCACGCTACTAGTGCACTAAAGTCAGTCTATGGCCAGATCTTCATCAGGCCAGTCGAGGTCACAACAGAACACAAACATCTTTCCATTCACTTCTACAGCTTGTGACACAGTAATACACATATGAGAGCCGGCAACAGACAGATATGGGCGACTAATTTGTGTTGTATCCGGATTTTGTATTGCCCTGAAGTGATAGTGTCTATGTGACCAATTCGCATTATCTCCGGAAAGTAATGGCGAAAAGCGGATATCCAGTTTTGCCGTGTATTTGTTTGAATACAGGCTTCGACCTATCTGATAGCCCGATTCGTCAAGTAAATAACAACGTACAGCCCGCTCATCGTCAAACAGTTCGCTCCCACATGCTTCGAAAGCACGCCCATGCTTAAACGCACTAACCTCTTTCTCAAAAACCAACTGGAAAGCGCGGAAATGTTGTTGAAGCTTACGATTATATTGACTACGGACATTCTGATGTTGCTGTAAAAGCTGATCCATCGCTTCACCAAAATCTACGTCCTGCTGCAGATCGGATTCAGGCGTAGCAAAATAAAACCCCTGGATCATATCGGCATTACTGGAAATAGCGACTAGCGCTTCTTTTTCGGATTCAACACCTTCAATAACAACTAAACTACCTGCCTCGTGTATGAGTGACACGATACCGGTGAGGATTCTTTCCACCTTCATCGACTGGCCAGCTTTCTTAACCAAGCTACGATCAATCTTCACAATATCAGGCTGTAGATTCCAGATGCGATCAAAATTAGAATGGCCAGCCCCAAAATCATCAATCGCAATCAAACATCCCAAACGGCGAAAATGTTGAATGAGTTCCAAAAGGTACTCACGGTCATCAATTTCACTCTCTAAAATTTCAATCACAATACGTCTGGCAGGCAGTTTGGTTTGCTGCATCAATTCATGCATAAACCCGGCATCAGGACGCTCAGCCACCAGACACTGAGAATTGAGGTTGAGAAATAACCAGGCATTATTATCAGGCTGATGAGAAAAGTTAGAGGCATGCAGAAAACGACAGGTTCGGTCTAACTCCAGATGTTCACGCTGACTGGTTGGCTGGGACATAATCTCAACCGGCGATACCGCTCTGCCATCAATATCATTAGCACGTAATAAACCTTCATACCCAACCGCTTTTCGGTGAGCGATACTGAAAATGGGTTGAAAAACCGATGTCAGGCAGAACGACTTATATGTGGTTTCATAATGATGTTCATTCAGTGACAGTTCAGTCATCCCTACTCGTACCTTTGATATCTGTGGGCAATGTTGTTTTAACATTATTTACCTTAAATCTTAATGCGTCCGTTTATTAATTACCACAATAGTTAAAATTAAACATCTCAAAGACACCTTCAGCTACTACAGGGCAAATAGTACAAGCAGGATTTAAGCCAATAATATTGGGATTGAGCTGGATGATGTTCAGGACACTATCTTCCATAGAAGATAAGAAGCCACTTATATAAAAGTGGCTCCATGCTTTGTTTATATTGTTAATTATTAAATATTTTTTTGCGGTTCAAGTAAATTAGCCGCAGCCAGAATATTTTGAGCAAGTTGGCCGAGTCGCATATTCTGATTCATGGCCGATGTTCGCATCAGGCTGTATGCTTCATTTTCTGTGCACTTCCGTTGTTCCATAATAAGTCCTTTAGCTCTATCAATAATTTTTCTGTCAGCCAAAGACGTTTTTAAATCTTTCAGCTGTTTTTGCATACTCTGTACTTGTTTAAACCGGGCTATGGCAGTACGGAGAATCGCGTGAATCCGGTTCTCATGAAAACCATCAACAATATAGGCACTAACACCGGCCTCAATGGCCTCTTCAATGGCTTCATCTCGGTCATCATGTGTGAAAATCACAATCGGTAATGGAAAGCGTTCGTTAATTATCTTAAATTTACTTAACAGTTGACTATCGCTGGTATTCATAATGGCAATAATCAAGTCGGGCTCAATGGTCCATTTCAGATTAAGTAATTGCTGTAAATTAGTGGCTTCGAAAATGACGTTATAGTCGGTATTTTCAAACACCTTTTGCAGCGTATTCATAAACTCCGTAAATTCACTGATAACAACCGTGTTAATCGTTTTAGTGACTGTTTTCATAGCAGCATTGCTCATATCATTCGTGTATGTTTTTGGGAGGCATATTGAATAACGATACTGAAAATATTCAGCACTTCATCAATAGCCCGTGTGGAAAGATTAAAATATTCATGGCTATCAAGCTTCAACTGACCCCGTTGAAGCACACGTTTATCAACCATATTCAATAAGGCATCAATTTGCTGACGAACCGCTTTAGAGGAAGTTTCCAACGAAGAATTCAAATCGTTGTTATTAATTAATTTGACTTCAGACAGCAACCTCTCTGAGGTGGTTTTTACTGAGATACGTAAAAACTCAAGCAGAATTCTATCAGCGGCCAAACACGACCCTCTGGCACAAACGCCCGAACCTATAGCTCGTGTATATCCGAGCGTTTCTGCAACACGAAGCGTATCAATACAAATTTCTGAAACGCGTGTGCAGGAATCGAGCATCAAGCGGTGTAAGTCATATGCTCTCATCACATCATCTAATAGCATTAGTTGGCCATCTATCATCAAGCTATGTTGTCTGACGATATTTTGTGGAGAAAGATCTTTGGCCAGAGCATGTTGTTTTAGCCGAGGCCAGTGCTCTATAAAAGATTGCCATTGAGGAAAATCTGATAGTGTTTGACTCATCTCACTGTCAATCAGATTGTCGATATCATTCTGTAGCTGAATCATTTGTGGAAATAACTTCTCATTCCCACTTACGACTGCATTGCTTGTGCCACGATGTTTTTGGCAATGGTCAACCACCGACCGTAAATGGCTGGTCAGTAATATGCCTTTTTTTATTCTCAGATTGAGCTGACGACGCTCAGATATCAGATTGTAAATAATCAAAAGCATGCAAGTGGCAACTACACCACCAATGATCAATGGATACATCTTTGTTCTCCAGTGAAATTAGCTCAGAACTGAGTCATTCCCAAGTCGCTAAATAACCAGCCATAATCCCTAGAGGCGAAATCATTACCATAAAAATTAATTTCACTAATTCTTTTACTACCATCATTAAGTCAACGAAATATCCCATGACATGCTCCTTGCAGTACTGGATGACAATCTCAATTTTGCATAAGCTATGCCAAAAAAATATTTATTTAAATACAGTAACTTAAACTATTAAGATATTTTTCGTCTGCTTCAAAATGGTGTTATGGGGATGGCTATTGAACAATTGTGGTGCAGATTTAACAGATAAAAAAAAGCCGGGCAGTGCCCGGCTAGATGAGAAGTATGATTTAGAAGTTAAGCTGTCCATATAACCAGAACTTATCGGTATCAGCACCGCCGAATTCTTTATCTGCATTGTAGTCAGCATAGGAAATACCCAGCGTGTAATGTTGCATAAAGGTTTTTTGCAGCATCACATCGAATTCATTTCCGGCATCAAGGCTGTCTTTATCCGTTTCAAAGTCGTGATAGACCGCGATCAGCTTGGCGCCAGCCACATTGCCAACTACTGTGAAATAGGTATCTTTCAACCCTTGATTGGGTGTGGTCAGAAACACATCAGCCCAGCCCTGGAAAGCATGGTTGGTGCCCAGCGGTGTTTTAAAACTGTAGGTGCCGTCACCTTCTTGTACTTCATATGATAACTTTGCCAACCAACCTTGATATTTACCACCCAACTCCAGCAAGTAATAATCCTGTGGATCCATTTTGCCATCAGCATATTCATGTTGTGTCGCATACTCGGCGGTATAGACTGCCATTAAATTTTCATTAACCGGCTTCGCACCAGATAATCTCAAACCATAAGTCGCTGTTGAGTTAGCGTTGTTATCAGCAGCATCCTCATAATCGAGTAAATAGCTATACGCTTCTAATTTGCCCACAGACCAGCCGCTGTATTGAACATTAAATAAGTGACTGTCCATATCAATCACGCCATCGTCAATCAGGCCTGCGGTGAGATCATCGCCAAAAATCGTGTTCACTTTATTGATATAGGCATAGCTCAATTTAAGATCTTTAATTGAGCTATTACTCAGACTAACAGCATCAAATGATTGATGATTTTGACGCCAGAGCACATTACCGATAAACCGGTGAAACGGTGCATCACGATAGGTCAATTCCTGACGTCCCAGTTTGACTTCCGTGCCATAGCCGTTATAACTCAAGTAAGCCTGATTCACTTCCGTGCCATTCGGATCAGTAATAACGGAGTACTTCTTGACTGCTGTTTGTGGGTACTCTTCATAATCGCCCCCCAAATCCGACACATCTTCCAGTTCCAAAAAGGCACCAAAACCATGAAAGTCACCGGTTTTATAGCCTAAGGTTGTCCGCAAAGTTACGGCATCGGCATCTTTTAGGGCATTATCCTGCTCTACTGACTCATAGCGCAGTCTGGCAGAAAAACTCACCTTTCCACCAGTCAACGCATCATAAAAGCTGTCATCAGCCATTACCGTACCAGGTAACAGGGCAACACTTCCAAGCCCTGTGCTAAGTAATGACATAAGGGTTAGCTTTTTTAATTTTGGCATTCTTTTTTTCCTCTGCAAATAAGCCGCTCTTCGTGAATAATGGGCTTTAACATCAAATACTCAAATCAAACTGCTTCGTTGCAGATAGACCTCTATTAGTAGTAACGACGCTGCTCACCTTTAATGAGCAAGTAATTTTTTCAACTCGGGGACACAGGAACCACAATTGGTCCCAGCTTTTAATTTCTGACCAATCTCATCAACAGAATTGACATGTCCGGATTGAATCGCCTCATTCAGCGTGTTTTGCCCCACCCCGAAGCAAGAGCAGACAATTTGACCAGCATCTTTTTGCCCCTGACTGGGCTGACCGACCAATAAGCTGTATCGCTCAGCATCCGAAAGACTGTTTAAACTAAATAATTGTGATAACCACGAACGTGCTGGCAAATCATGACTAGGGGCAATAAATACAACACCCTCTAGTCGATTACGTTTTATTTTACCAGCGCGATAACGACCCGCTTTAGCATCAGTGAAATCCAGCCATTCCCCCTCTTCACCTAAGTGTTGTTGAGCCCATTTGGCTGGGTCATCTAATGATTGCTGCCCGGCAATTTCATAGCGCCAGAATTGGGCACCACGCACCTTCACCCAGTAGTTGGCATCTTTCACCGTAATGGGATGACGCGACAGAATAAAACCATGCCAGACAGGTTGGTATGCCCGAATCGTCACTGGCGTATGTTTAGACTCTGGCTGACCAGAAACGGGATCATATACAGAGGCCACCAAGGCATCGACTCGCGCCATTGAGGCATATTGGCTGCTCCAGTGAATCGGCACAAAAATACTGCCTGGTCGTTGTTCATCTGTTACCACCACCCGAACAATCATCTCACCCCACTGACTGCTAACTTCAGCCAAGGCACCATCAACCAACTCAAAAGTCGCTGCATCCAATGGATGAATCTGAACCATCGGTTCAGGAATATGGGCATTCAATCTGACGGCTCTGCCTGTTCGTGTCATGGTGTGCCACTGATCACGAATACGGCCAGTATTTAATACGAGTGGATATGCCTCTGTTGTTTGATGAAAGGGTAATTTGGGTTCAACACTGATCATTCTGGCTTTACCTGACGGCGTAAAAAATCGCTTGTCGGTAAACAGACGTGCAGTGCCCATCTCGGTATTCGCCATGACAGGCCATTGCACTGGCAGCAGATTGTCATAGTCTTCATCACTGATATTGGCCAGACCACCAATATTAAAGTCGCGTTCACCGTCATTTTCAAACGCGGACAGTTGGGCATGTTCTCGAAAAACATCGGCCGGTTTCTCAAATGGAAAAGCGGCCTCAAATCCCATTTTTCTGGCAACCTGAGTAATAATCCACCAGTCTGGTCTGGCTTCTCCAGGCAAAGGCAAAAATGCCCGTTGATGACTGATACGACGCTCAGAGTTGGTCACCATACCGTCTTTTTCACCCCAGGCTGCTGCCGGCAGTAAAATATCAGCAAGTTCGGTGGTATCAGTAAATTGTTCACATTCAGACACCACCACCAGTTCACATTTTTCCAGTGCAGTTTTCACCTTATCAGCATCAGGCAAGCTGACCACGGGATTGGTCGCCATGATCCAGATGGCTTTGATTTTGCCACTAGCGACCTCATTAAACATATCAATGGCTTTGGCCCCATTTTCTGTGGCTAAATTATCGGCCTTCCAGAAGCGTGATACCCGGTCATGATGCTCTGGATTGGTGATTTCCATATGCGCAGCGAGCTGGTTACTTAAACCGCCCACTTCCCGACCGCCCATGGCATTAGGCTGGCCGGTAAACGAAAAAGGCCCCATGCCTGGTTTACCAATCCGGCCGGTAGCGAGATGGCAGTTAATAATGCTGTTACATTTATCTGTTCCGGAAGTAGATTGGTTAATGCCCTGAGAATAAACCGTAACGACTTTTTCCGTTGAAGCAAATAGCTGATAGAACTTCACTATGTCCTGCTCTTGCAACTCGGTCACAGCCGCTACTTGAGGAATCGACCCCGCAGAGGTTTTGGCTGCAGTCATTGCAGCAGCAAAGCCTTCCGTGTGTGCTTCCAGAAATTCAAGATCCAGATAATCTTCTTTTTTCAGATAATGTAATAGGCCGTTAAATAAAGTAGCATCCGTGCCGGGTTTCACCGACAAATGTAAATCGGCGATATCACAGGTCGAGGTTTTGCGTGGATCAATCACCACAATTTTCATCTCAGGCCGATCTTCTTTAGCCTGTCTCAGCCGCTGAAAAATGACTGGATGGCACCAGGCCAGATTCGAGCCTGCCAGGATCACCAGATCGGCAAGTTCAATATCTTCATAACTACACGGCACCGTATCACTACCAAATGCCCGTTTATACGCCGCCACAGCGGATGACATACACAAACGCGAGTTGGTATCGATATTGGCACCGCCAATAAAGCCTTTCATTAATTTATTGGCGGTGTAGTAATCTTCCGTCAATACTTGGCCTGAGACATAAAACGCCACTGATTCAGGACCATGTTTAGCAATGATGTCACTAAATCCACGAGCCACTGACACGATTGCCTCATCCCACGACACCCGTTTTCCATGCACTTTGGGATGGAGCAAACGATTCCCCAAATCCACGGTTTCTCCCAGCGCCGAACCTTTTGAGCACAGGCGTCCCAGATTGGCAGGATGCGTTTCATCACCTTCAATTTGTACAGTGCCATTCTGAAGTGGGGTTGCTAACACGCCGCAGCCAACACCGCAGTATGGACAAGTCGTTTTTGTAGTCGTCGTATGTTGTTCAGCCAAAATTAGAGACTCTTTATCAGGTTATAGAGAAATAAAAACGGTACCGTTGTCTATTTTTGTCTCAAATGTACGGGTACAGCCTTCATCGGGTCCAGTGGCTTCGCCACTGTTCATATCAATAACCCAGTTATGCAAAGGACAAGCCACACGATTATCGTAAACAAGTCCTTGAGATAACGGTCCTTTTTTATGAGGACATTGATCAAATAAGGCAAAGACCTGATCACTTGAGGTGCGGAACACAGCAATGTCGCCCTCCGCCGTGACCAATACACGTGATCCTTTTTTCGGAATATCGACCAGAGGGCCAACTTCAGTCCAGCTCATATTTACCTCTACACCACTTGTTTAATAGGAATATAGTTTTCTTTAAATTTGGCAGCATGCTCAGCCCATGGATCCACTTGTGCATTCTCCTGTGATTCATGGAAACGCTCTGCTAGCCGTTTACGATTCATTTCATCGTCGACTACGGCTGAAGTCACATGTTTTAAGCCTACCCGTTCAATCCAAGGCGCAGTACGTTCCAGATAATGAGCTTCTTCGCGATACAGCTGCATAAAGGCGGCACAATATTCCAATGCTTCTTCCTCAGTAGCGACTTTGGTGAGAAAGTCTGTTGCCCTGACTTTGATACCGCCATTACCACCGACATGAAGTTCGTAGCCTGAATCCACACAAACAATGCCAAAATCTTTGATGGTCGCTTCAGCACAGTTTCTTGGACAACCAGAAACAGCAATCTTGAATTTATGGGGTGTCCAGCTTCCCCAGGTCATTTTTTCCGCTTTGATACCTAAGCCGGTAGAGTCTTGAGTGCCGAACCGACACCATTCAGAACCGACGCAGGTTTTGACTGTTCTTAACGATTTGCCATAAGCATGACCCGAAACAAAGCCTGCCTCGCTCAGATCTGCCCACATTTTAGGCAAGTCTTCTTTTTTGATTCCGAGTAAATCTATCCGCTGACCACCAGTTATTTTAACGGTGGGAACGTTGTACTTCTCAGAGATATCCGCAATGGCGCGCAACTCTCTAGGATTGGTGACCCCGCCCCAAATTCTGGGGACAACTGAATAAGTGCCGTCTTTCTGAATATTGGCATGGACACGTTCGTTAATAAAACGTGACTGAGGATCATCCTGATACTCATTTGGCCAACTGCTTAACATGTAATAGTTCAGAGCCGGACGACAGGAGTGGCAGCCATCTGCTGTTTTCCACTCAAGTGCTGACATCAAATCAGGAATCGTTTTCAGGGATTTATCAATAATGGCAGCCTTAACTTCAGCATGCGATAAATCGGTACAGGCACAAAGCGGTTTTTTACTCGGCGTATCATTAAAATCGCTGCCTAGCGTTGAAGCCAGTAACTGTTCAACTAAGCCTGTACATGAGCCACAGGATGCTGATGCCTTGGTATGTGCTTTGACTTCATCCAGAGTAAACAGGCCATGCTTCGAAATAGCCTGAACAATATCGCCCTTACAAACACCATTACAGCCACAAATCTCGGCATCATCGGCTAAACCGTCAACAGAATTCGATGGACCATGTCCTGAATCCCCCAGGTGATGCTGTCCAAACAACATGTTTTCACGAATATCTGAGATATCGGTACCATCGCGCATCAATTGGAAGTACCAGGCACCATCTACGGTGTCCCCATAGAGAACGGCGCCAACCAATTGGTTTTCTTTAATCACCAGCTTTTTATAGACTTTTCTTGCGGCATCCTTAAATACCAGATCTTCAGTATCGTCATCACCGAGAAAGTCACCGGCAGAAAACAAATCGATGCCTGTTACCTTTAATTTGGTTGATGTGACTGAACTGATATAACGGGCAATCCCCATTTGAGCCAGATGGTTTGAACACACTTTTGCTTGCTCAAATAATGGGGCGACCAGGCCAAAGGTTTGGCTCCGGTGCTGCACACACTCACCGACTGCATAAATACGTGGGTCAAAGGTTTGCATGGTGTCATCCACCACAATGCCACGATCACAATGGATACCGGCTGAACTGGCTAATTCGATATTGGGGCGGATACCCACAGCCATCACTACCAAATCCGCTTCTATTTCTGAGCCATCTTTAAAGCGAAGTTTTTCAACTCGGTCACGACCGATAATGGCTTCCGTTTGATGTTCCATCAAAAACTTCAGCCCTTTCCCCCGCAGTTCGTCCAGCATCAGATCGGACGCGGGTTTGTCTAACTGTTGATTCATCAACACATCACTGATGTGAACAACACTGACATCCATCCCCTGAATCATCAGACCATTTGCGGCTTCCAGTCCTAGCAATCCACCACCAATCACCACGGCTTTTTTATGTGTCTTTGCCGTTTCCAGCATGGTGTCAACATCAGCGATATCACGAAAACTAATGACACCGGGGAGATCTGCACCAGCTATTGGCAACATGAATGGACGCGAGCCAGTGGCCAGTAAAAGACGGTCATATTTTTCGGTGGTGCCATCGTCCGCTATTACCACACGGTTTAGACGATCTATGGTGGTCACCTTTTTACCTGATAACAAGGTGATGTTGTTATCTTGATACCACTGCAAATCATTAATCATGATCTCATCAATGGTTTTCTCACCAGCCAATACAGGTGAGAGCATAATCCGGTTATAGTTACCGTAGGGTTCTTCACCAAATACAGTAATGTCATATTTCTCTGGTGCGAGTTTAAGTAACTCTTCCAGCGTACGCACTCCTGCCATGCCATTACCGATTAAAACTAACTTCTCTCTCATGGATCTCTCCGTCAATCATTGTCTGCTTACTTTGGCAAACACTGTGCCAAAAAAGTAAACTATTGATTTAAAAGAAAGAGTTTATTAAAAGCTTTTTAATAAGTAGTTTAGATGCTTATTTATGCACCATTATGATTAACCTTGCACCATTTAAATACGGCGCAAAAAAAAGCCCTTCACTGTGAAGGGCTTTTTTTCTCGGTGGCTATGCTTTTTTAAGGTTGCATATTCCAGATATGTGACTGAATTAACCATGAACCATCTTCAGTTTTTACCAGAACCAAAGATAAAACACCGCCGAAACTTATCTTCTCACCACCGCTGTTTTTTCCGTCTGCATGCCAGTAACCAATTTGGGTTATCTGATCGTCAGTTGAATAAATAGCATCTGTTTCAATTTGATGATTGGTCACACCGTTATCAACAAAACTTTGAAATAACTGTGCGATAGCATCTTTACCTTTTAAGATAGCGCCATTACCCGGTGATAAGGTCGCATCATTTTTATATAACTGTTTCAAACTATCGACATCGCCAGCATTAAACGCTTTGTTCCATTGGGCATTAGCAAAATCTATCTGATTTTTTACCGATAGCTCTTCAGCCATCACAGAAAATTGCACAGAAAACATACTGAACATAAAAACTAAAAACTTTTTCATTACTCACTCCTGGTTAAATTTAGTGTTATCTATTGTTTGGCTTAATTTAACGTTCAATCAAAAATCGTTAAATTTCGCTTTAACTTTGCCAGCACATCCATTAATACCTGACCTTGCTCTTTATCAATCACGGACATCAATTGTCCCAAACGCTGATAATAATCAGGCATGACTTCGTCTAATTTTTGCTGACCCTTCTTGGTAAGTTTGATTTGTGTTTGCCGTTTATCTTTCTCATCAACAATACGCTGTATTAGTCCCTCTCGCGCTAAACCATCTAACAGGCCTGTCATTGTCGCCCGGCTGACCCCAGATTGTTCTGCCAACTTTGAGGGTGAAGATATAAAGCTATCTTCACGCATCAATAAAATTAATACCCACCAGCGTCCCTGGAGTAAATCATAGCGTCGTAAAAAGTTATCTAAGCCGACAGAAAGCTCTGAGGCTACCCCGAGAAGATGGAGAAACTGCATCACTGCATTGATATCGACTTCTGGGTAGCGCGAAGCAAATTTTTCTAATATTGCCTTATCTGGCAAGTCTTTAAGTTGAAGCATACCCCATTATAGTTAGCTTCCTAATTTTTAGTAAACCTTTATCTTAAATAAATTCAGCTTCGTTTAAGCTACGCCACCTAGTATGTGACCCGTACCTCAACAAAAGGAGCACAAAATGAAAAACGTAAAAACAATTGGCTTAATTGGTGCGGCAACAATGATGATGCAGATGGGTGTTGCTCATGCGGATTTAGATGCTGATGACATGCGTGAAATCAGAAAAATCTCTGAAGGTTTTGGCTTAATTTCATTAGAACAAGCACAAGCTAAAGCGCTTGAAGCCAAACCTGGTATTGTAGAAGATGCCGATCTGGAAGACCGTGCCTTTGATAAAGGCTGGGATTATGAGTTTGAAATTGTTGATGCTGATGGTGGCGAATGGGAAGTCCTAATTGACGCCAAAACCGGTGAAGTTCGTAAAACAACTAAAGACTGGTTCTAATCAGCTACTGAGGCCTGCAGGTGGATATCCACCTGCAGGCCTCCCCATTTCTGGGATTGAGCAAACTGCATAGTACCGTCATAACTTTCAACAATATCAAATACAATTGCCAAACCTAAACCACTTCCCGGCGTTGATTCATCAGCCCGAAAACCCCGTTGAGTCAAAGCTGACAAGTCATCATCATGACATCCAGGTCCATCATCCATCACCCGAATAGCAATACCCTTTTCATTCTTGATCTCTAGATCTACCTGGCTTTGGCACCATTTGCATGCGTTATCCATGATATTTCCCAGCAGTTCCAGCAAGTCTTCTCGATCACCATGAAAACGAAGTTGTTTATCGACCTGACAGGTAATAATTAGTTGTTTATCCTGATAGATACGTTTTAATGTATCAGCCAGACTTGCCACTAACTCATGAATATCAACACCTCTTCCAGGCAATGTTAAACCCGACACACGAGCACGTTTTAATTCACGATCAATAATTTGCTTGATTTCCTGAGTCTGCTGATAGATTGCTGCTTTAGTCACAGCATCGTTTTTCAATTCCTCACTGTCGGCGATCTGGTTTAACAGGGTCAATTGGGTTTTAAGACGATGCGCTAAATTACCAAGCGATTGCCTGGAGCGGCGTGTTTTTGTGACCATACTGGCCATTAAACGATTGAGTTCAACCAGTAAGGGCCGGATTTCATCAGGTGCCTGTTCATCAATTTTTTCAATATCGCCTTGCCCCAATAGTTTTAATTCATTCTTAGCTTTATTCAGTGGTCTCAATGCACGTCTGACAATCCAAAACTGTAGCCCCAGCAAAGCTAAAACGCCTAACAGTGATAAGGTAGTAAATGTCCACTGAAAATGGGTTTTATCCTCCAACATCCAGGCAATATCTTCTGCTACGGTAATCGTGACCTGCTGTCCCTGCTTCAGATACCCCGCTGACACAGCCATCAACGGTTGCTGTCCTGGTCCTTCCAGATAAAGCGTGGCTTTTTCACCGACATTTAAGGCCGGTGTAGATAAATCAAAGTCCCATAAAGAGCGTGAGAAGAGTTGTTGTTGTTGTGTTTGAATAGAAAAGTACAGACCTGAGAAGGCCCGCTGATAGCTGCTGCTCAAACGACGATCATCCAGCAGGATCTCTCCTTCAGCATTAATATGGATATGAGCAACTAAGGTTTGTGTTTCTTCTTGCAGGCGGGTGATAACTTGCTTTTCGATTAAACGATCAATGGTGAAGGTTAGCCACAGCCATTGTCCAATCAACAAGACAGCTAAAAAAATTGCTAAGCCAATGGATAAACGGCTACGAACCGATCGCATTAGTCTTGCTGACCAAAAATATAACCTTGGCCGCGCCTTGTTACTATCCAATCAGCCCCAATTTTCTGACGTAAGCGATTCACATAGACTTCCATCACATTGCTGTCTTTATCACTATCCAGTTTATAGACATGCTCAGTAAGTGTGGTTTTAGAAAGTAACTGCTGGGGGTGCAACATAAAGTATCTTAACAGCTTAAATTCTGTGCCTGTCAGGCTATGCTTCTCACCCGTCTTCAATATCACGGTCTGCTCTGCTTCATCCAGAGCTAAACCTTCATAACTCAACTCTCCAGGATGCTGCCCAGAGCAACGGCGTAAAACAGCATTAATCCGAACGATGAGTTCTTCAGTTTGAAAAGGTTTAGCAAGATAATCATCTGCACCGGCTTTAAAGCCCAGTACTTTATCTTCCCAGGCATCACGTGCAGTCAGAATAATTACGGGCACGGCATTTTCATTGCGTCGCCAATTTTCTAAGACTTCTAGTCCCGGTTTCCCCGGTAACCCTAGATCCAATACAATCAGATCATAAGGCTCGATTTCGCCCATTGCTTCGCCATCAATACCATCAGCAGATAAATCTGTGGCAAATCCGGCTTTATTCAATGCTTGCTGAAGGTTAGGTCCTAATAAGGGATCATCTTCAACCAATAACAGCCGCATTAATTATCCTCATTTTCCAGCTCAACAAACTCACCTGTTTGAGCATCTAACTCAAGCTCCCAGACCTGACCTTGTTCATCCAGAATCTCGAGTTCGTATATGTAACGGCCATCGTCTTTTTCCAAATCTGTTTCAATGACCTGACCGGGTTTTATTACTTTTGCCTTCGTCAGAATTTCCTGAAGAGGCATAATCTTGCCCTCTTTCAGCAATTGTCTGGCCACACTGGCACTTTCATCAGCTTGTGCTGGCGATACTGCAAGCACAGCGCTCACTGAAATGGATAAGCATGTGAATAGAGTGCGTTTCATCGTATACATTATTTAGATGTCTAAGTGAGCTTAAGTGTAGAAATTCAAACTTAAACCAAACTGAATAACGATGTTTTATTGAGTGGTAAAAATTCGGATAACTTTACCGTTTTTAAGTAAAACATGCGTGCTGCCTTTACTCATTGTTTTAAACATCCATTTTTCAAAATTATCCTGAAGGCGCTCACCATCTTTACCCACTTTCAAAGCCGGTCTGACAGACTTCACCACGTTGCTGGGCTGCCAGTTCTCGCCACAAACATGCATGATTTGGTCAACATCCATACCTACCTCTATGGCACTTTTGCCACAGGAATAATGATCTAAATACTGACTACTTCCCGCATGAGCTAAAGCAGTAAAACTCAAACCTAAGGCTATCGAAGCCAAGTAAAAAAAACGCATATCTCTCTCCGTTCATTTTTTCAGGACAATATCATGAACTGTCTTGAATAATCTTGCCAGATTTTGTTATCAAATTTAACCGTCGCCAACAATATGCAGGAAGTGCATATGTTTTTCGTATTGAATCAGAATGTCATCAATGACTTGCTCTTGATTATATCCGTACATATCGTAATGTTGACTACCTTCAGCAAGATACACTTCACCCCGATAATAACGCTTTGTCTCATCATCATCATCGTCTAATGCATCGAGGGCAAAACTTGGCATTACGTGCCTGACGCTGTGAACCCCGTAAACAAAGTCTTTCTCACCACCATAGCTGACGTTTAATTCAATCGAATCTTTTTTGCTAACAATCTCAGATTCAACCCCAGTATTACGTAATTCCGCCGCCACTTTTTTCAGCGCGGGTTTCACCACATCGTTCAAAAATGTTTGCATTGTCGCTTTATCAGGATATTCACTCAAATTTTTCAGGCGTTGCTTCCAGCCAACTTGTCTGCCTGTACTCACAGGAGTCTGTGGCACACCAATGATCAGGCGTTTTATGCCTTCCATTCTTAAGCCTTTCATCAAGCCAAAACACATCAGTAACATAATGACAACAAATGGCAGAGCACCAGCAATAGAAGCCGTTTGTAAGGCTTTTAAACCACCCGCCAGCAATAACGCAGCAGCAACACAACCTTCCGTTAATGCCCAAAAAATGCGCTGCCAAACCGGCGGTTTGGGATGACCATTGGAGGTGATCATGTCAATAACCAAGGAACCTGAATCTGATGATGTTACAAAAAAAGTGATGACCAGTATGGTGGCTAAGCCAGAAGAAATCATACTCAACGGCATATGCTCAAACATCGAGAAAACGGCAATGGCACTATTTTCACTGACGGCTCCAGAGATAACCCCGGCAAGATTACCCAGCTCCATATGAATGGCTGTTCCGCCAAAAAACGTCATCCACATAAAGGTAAAACCAACAGGCACAAATAACACACCCAGAATAAACTGACGGATAGTTCGACCTCTTGAAACTCGGGCAATGAACATCCCGACAAAGGGCGACCAGGCAATCCACCAGCCCCAATAGAATAATGTCCAGCCACCTATCCAGCCATTAGGATCATAAGCGTATAGATTGAATGTTTTATTAACCACTTCGCTTAAATAATTACCGGTGTTTTGTACCAATGTTTGCAATAAGAACAGCGTCGGACCAGCAAATAAAACAAACAACAATAAAAGAATAGCCAGCCCCAGATTAATTTCAGACAGACGTTTGATGCCTGAGTCCAGCCCAGCGACAACAGAAATAGTTGCTAGCAGTGTAATCCCTGCAATCAAGCCGATTTGAAGACCCACTGATTCTGCTGGTAAGCCAAACATATAAGTAAGCCCGGCATTCACCTGTAAAACCCCAAGACCCAGTGAAGTCGCCACACCAAACATGGTGCCTAGCACGGCGAAAATATCTACTGTATGGCCGATGGGGCCATATATTCTTTCACCAATTAAGGGATAAAGTGACGAGCGAATGCTTAACGGTAAATTGTGTCGAAAACCAAAATAGGCAAGCGATAAACCCACCACGGCATAAATTGCCCAAGCGTGTAAGCCCCAATGGAAAAACGTGATCGACATCGCTTCCCTGGCAGCTTCAATATCACCACCTTGGCCTACAGGTGGTGAAGAAAAGTGCATAATCGGCTCAGCAACGCCGAAAAATAATAAACCTATACCCATGCCAGCACTAAACAACATGGCAAACCACGATAAATAACCATAGTCAGGCTCAGAATGATCGGGGCCAAGTTTAATAGCACCATAGGAACTCATTGCCAGGCCAATACTGAAGATAAGGAAAAATCCGACGGCCAGTAAATAGAACCAGCCAAAAGTATTCACTATCCAGGATTGAGTCGCGGTAAAAACTGAAGAGGCGGTATCAGAAAAAAACGCTGCAAAAATAACAAAAGCGATAATTAAAATAGCTGAACCAAAAAATACGGGTGGATTGATTTCTGCTTTACGTGTTGTTTTATTTTCTATCGTCGGACTCGTCATATATATATGAACTCTCTGATTATTATTTTGTTTAATGCGGGTAATACTTAGAAGTAATAGCCAAAATTGATATTAAAACGCGTCTGCCAATCATCATTCTGGTTGGCACCTAAGCGATCACCAAAAGGATCATCACCACCAATGAATTCATTGCCATTTGAGGCACTTAAATCGGTGTAGATGTACCAGTTGCCACTAGCCCAAGCCGCACCCAAAGTAGCGAGTGCACTGTCGTTAAAGTCACGCTCTTCTTTCAATAAAACACTGTATTCGACATAGGGCATAACGTAATCCAGCCACGGCAACTGATTTGTGTCATAGCGATAACTGAGAGAAACAGCCGGTAACCAGGCTTCTGCAGCGACTGTATTGGGAAAATCATAGGCCCCCATTTGCACCAGTTTATTGGTTCCCAAAGGCTGATCTTTGTCTACGTCAAAACGGTAGTACGTTAATTGTGTTGCCAGTGTAAATGCTCGCCATTTGTTCAGCATATGACCAGAGACAGCATAATGGTGCCCATCATCTTGTGAACCACGGCTTTTTAATTGCGAATACTGTAAGGAGAAACCAAGATCGGTTTTGATTTCACCGGAACCAAGGTGAGTAATACCCCGTAAATTAAACTGGTTACGTTCTTCATAACCCTCACCAGATTCATTGACCACATCGTAGGAATAGCGAGCACTTTGATGTGATGACCCCGTATATGAGCCTTCATCAGAGACATAATAGGCAATGTCCCAATCCCATTGGTCTGAGGACTGATGATATTTAACCCCCAGATCCATATCATCAGATAGACCGAGATAATAATGCTGATCAAAAAACCAGCTCTGCGATACACCATAAGGCCCGGGACCAAAAGGCACTCTGTTTACACCGACTTGTATCTGACGCTGCTCGTCAAATTGATAACCTAACCAGCCCGTGTGCAGAAAGTTATAACCGTTATACCAGCGGTATTCTAATTTCCCCAGATAAGGGCCATTTTCATAGTCGAGATTCAGACGAAACGTATCCAGGGCAAAGTTACCATCATCATCAAATGACCGTGAGGCACCACCTGTCTCAGGATAATCGCCAATCGCGTAATTCGCCCTAATCGCTCCCCCTACTTTGAGGTGACCAAACCGGATTTTATCGTCAGGTTTAGCTTCAGTATCGACTTGGGATTCTGCTAACGCTTCAAGTTTTGCCGTTGATTGCTGTTTTTCCTGTTCTGCTTTAGCAAGCGCAGCACGTGTTTTTTCCAACTCCAGTTGTAGAGCTTTAACACGGGTCTGTAATTGTTCAACCGTTTCTTGTTCAGCATCAGCAACTGCAGTTGATGATGGGCCCATCGCTAATAGAGCAATAATTGATTGGCTTAAAAACAAGCTTCTTGTGGACAAGATAGCTCTTCGTCTTATCATGTAATTATCCGTTTAGATTACTGATGAACTTTTTTGGAAAACGTTATTCACTAGGTGAAAAACGAAGAGGTGTGTTAAGAACACGTATTGTCTACCCTAACAATTTGAAGCCATGACTTCAAATCATCAGAACAGAATTCGGGCCACTACGGGGAGATGATCTGAGGCTTTTTTTGCCAGAGGTGATTTGTGTATATCCAAAGACAGTAGATGCTGACGAGGGTGAACCCAAATACGATCCAAGGCAAATACAGGAAAAAAACTGGGGAAACTCTTTCTTGATGGTGTGGTATCAAAATAGGCTTTTAAGCGGCGTAATGTTCGTCCCCACAAAAACCATTCATTCAAATCCCCCATCAACACCGCCGTATCAACTTCATGCTCGCCAAGACGGCTCAAGAGTTTTTCTACCTGATACTGGCGTTCCGTAGGTTTTAAACCAAAATGAGTGGTCATTATCACCAGTTGATGCTGATCTATTTCCAGCCTGAGTTGAATGGCACCTCTGGGCTCATGAGGTGCCAGACTCAAATCAATCAGTTCATGAGAGCTTAATGGATATTTACTTAAAACCGCATTGCCATAATGACGACTTTCACGAAACATTGTCGGTCCGGCAATACCGATCATCCCCGTTTGTTGGGCAATAAAATCCAGCAGGTCGATATCATTGACCATGTGATGCTCGACCTCTTGTAGCGCAATGATGTCAGCATCTATCTCACGGATGACATCCACTATTCTAAACGGATCAAAATGGCCATCAGTGCCGATACAGGCATGGATGTTATAACTGGCTAACTTAAGCTCCATTCAATCTCTTATTCGTCTTCTTTACGATTAATCAGTCGCTTCAACCCAACCATAATGCCAACAATGACGATGACGACTCCCACAAATATCGCGATTTGTTCAGGGTCTGGATTTTGCACAGTTCGCATCAATGAATCAGCAAACACTGTAATACCCAATATCCCCGGTAACATACCGATCAGCGTACCAATGGTAAAATCACGCGTATTGATATGTGAGCCACCGGCGACAAGATTAATCACTGTAAACGGTGCTACAGGAATAATGCGTACAGTGATAATCGCCAAAACACCATGTTTAGCCAGACGCCTGCTTAATTTATTAATACTGGAACCGGCTAATTTCTGAATGGTATTTCGCCCCATATAGTGTCCAACGGCATACCCCATCAAGCCACTCACCAACGAGCCAATAATGGAATAAACAGTTCCCCATAAAGGGCCAAATGTCAGTGCCGTTGTGATAATCAGCAGGGTCACCGGAAAGGCAATCAATCCGGCAATGGCAAAAATACCGATCACAATTAATGGTGTTAATGGATCTGACTTAATACCTTCAGCGGCATGTTGTAATGTTTCCGGATTTAACCATTCACTTAAAGGTGTCCATCGCCAAATAGCTGTTAACGCTAGTACTACAATCAAAACGGCAACAATTTTCCACCACTGTTTTTGGGCTGATTTTGGTTCATCAACTGGAATAAACATCTTAGTCAGTTTTTCCGTTTCAATCGGCCTTTCAGGATCGACAATGGCAGAATCCGGTAACATCTGATTCGCATAGTCAGAGACCGAACAATCAAGTTCACGTAATGTATGACTGTTTTCCTGTCGAGCATCTATCAAGCGAATAAGCGAACCTTCCTGAGATAAATTCTGGCGGAGTTCATCTGCTGTCATACCAAAATGTTCTGTCAGTAAACGCTCGCGAAACCGACTGACAGTAGCTTTGTGTTCATCTGTCTCCGCTTCAATCACCAGATCACATTCACTGTCGAAGCCCATGGAACGGTTGCTTAAATTTGCTGAACCGACTCGCATTAAACAATCATCAATGACCGTGATTTTTGCATGCACGCTGATATAAGAATCACCAAGCTCATCACGATGCGGATAACAAAGACGTAACCGATTATGTTTGTCAGCCTCTTTCAATTTGCAGGCCACACGATAACGCAAAACATCCATGGTGGCCTGTTCCAACCAGCCACCAGTCATTAATGGCAAGACTAAAACAACATCGGGCCCGTCTCGTTCCTGCAAGCGTTCGGCTAATAAATCAGCTACTTTCCAGGAGGTAAAATATTGATTCTCCATATATATAAGATTTTCAGCCGCTTTCAGGCTATCAATATAGAGTTGTTCAACTTCACGAATTTCTTTCTGATCACGGTACTGAGGCATTGTCCTGCTGATGCCTATCTCGATGTCTTTAAACCAGGGCTCGATATATTCAGGCCATGCCGATCCTGATTTTTGTGACGGTTTATTGAGTTTTTCGCCGGTCGCTTTTAACCAGCGTTCTCGTGCCAGGTCACCTAAGGCGGCTGCCGCTTCACCTTGCACCATCATTTGTACATCATGAAATGGCGGGTAATGATGACCATCAGGATCAATACGTCTTGATTCTTTCGCTTTATGTTCCGAGCTATCCCAACGACTTTTGCCAATATCAAAACCACCGGAGAAGGCAATCTCATCGTCTATCACCACCACTTTCTGGTGCTGAGATGCTCCCATTGGACACTCACCATCGAGTTTAAAATGCAATCTGTTTTGAGATTTCCACGCTGGTTTATACATGGGCAACCACTCACGCTCCATCGTATAAACCATTGCCCAGTCCCAGTTCAGAATATAAACATGTAAATCAGGGTTTCGGTTAAGCACTTCACTGATAAAAGCACCCAACTCTACGGGTAGGTCTTCAACTTGATCACTGTTGCGAACAAGTTGCATTCGGCTATCAATATCCCAGGAAAGAATATATACCGAGTGTTTCGCCCGCTGGATAGCAGCATGCAAAGCACCAAAGTAATTTTCCCCATCGATAAGTAAAGCAACTTGATCTGCATGTGTTTTTTGCCAGCAATTGTTACCTTCTTTCAGTATGGGTGTTTTTGTCACACTTGATTCCTAAATGATAGTCAGGGAGGGATTTTGCCACTGAGCATAACACAAGAATGCGTGACCACACACCGCCATCCTCTGCTGAAAACAGCCCTTTTTCGTATTCTTTGTATCGATACAATATATCTCTATTTTCAGTTAATTCAGTTCTGAATTTTCACAATAATTTCAAGGCTATACAAATAATAATATAAGGCTTAGACGAATAATTGAAATAGCTATTGATGGCACCGTGTAAGCACGATATGTTTGTTATAAATAATAAAAAATATCTTCAATTGATAGAGAGAGAGAATGGCGATAAAACGCATTGCTACAAGTGAGTTACAAATCGGTATGTATATTCAGAAACTAGGAGGGTCCTGGATACAGCACCCGTTTGTCCGCAGTAGTTTCTTGCTCACCGAACCCAATGACATTAAGCGCATCAAAGAAGCAGGTATAAAAGAGTTGTGGATTGATGACGAGAAAGGCGAAATAACCGAAGCAGCCAAATCTTCCGACTCATCGCAGAAGACTGATTCGCCCACCGCACAACAAACGACCACAGATAAAACTCACTCTGAGATAAAAGCTTCAGACGCTTCAAGTTCGATTGAGAATGAAATCGAACGAGCCAGAAAACTATGCCAGGATGCCAAACCTCAGATCATGTCGATGTTCAACGATATTCGTCTGGGTAAAGCCATCGATCCAAAAACCACCCTACCACTTGTTGGTGAAATTGACTCGTTGGTTCAACGTAACTCTGCTGCCATACTCAGTGTCGCCCGATTAAAAACGCATGATGATTACACATACATGCACTCTGTTGCTGTATGTGCGCTTATGTTGTCACTTGCCAATCAGATGGGGTTAGATAAAGAACAAACTCGCCTGGCTGGTATCGGCGGTCTGATGCATGACTTGGGTAAAGCCGCTATGCCTCTAGACATCTTAAACAAACCAGGCAAGCTCACAGATGCTGAATATCTGATCATGAAAAAACACACTATCGTGGGCGCCACAATTCTGCAGGACAGTGGTGCAGAAGCAGAAGTGATTGATATTGCATTAAATCATCACGAGAAGATTAATGGCACCGGTTATCCCAACCAACTGCCTGCAGAAAAAATTTCTCAGCTGGCTCGTATGGCTGCTATTTGCGATGTCTATGATGCAGTGACCTCTGAACGTGCCTACAAAAAACCTTGGGAACCCGCCAATACCATCCGTGAAATGTCGAAATGGGATGGACATTTTGATAAACAAATTTTTAATAGTTTTGTTAAATCTGTAGGTATCTACCCGATTGGCTCTCTGGTTCGCTTAACGTCTCAACGCTTAGCTGTGGTAATTGAGCCTGCTATAGACTCCTTACTAAAACCTAAAGTCAAAGTGTTCTTCTCAATACGCTCAAATGCCCCCATTCCTATACAAATCATCGATCTTTCTGCAAAAAACTGTAAAGAAAGCATTGAAGGACCTGAAGAACCCGCAGATTGGGATTTTAAATCCTTAGAAAATCTATGGTTATGAGTTATTATCCCGGTAAACCTCAATAACTCTTCAAAAGACTAATGAAAGTCAGATGGATGAGTTTTAGCTGTTAGACATTATTAAAGGATAGATATGATGGCAGATAAGACACGATCGTCCTTACACACGCTGATTACCAAGCGTTATATGCTGGCTGTAACACTTATTGCTTTGTTATCCAGCTTTGCTGCATATACGCTAAAGTCTGCTCTTTCTGATGTTGATAATACGGCCTATATTGTCAATATTTCTGGTAGTCAACGCATGTTGAGTCAACATATTGCCCTGGATATTCATCGTTTGTATCAACAACGCTTCGTGATGAATACAGAACAAACAGAAACTGAAAATCTGCTGACTCAGCACATAGACACGATGAAATCCGCTAATCATCAGCTCGCTTCTGGCCAACTCAATAATGGACATCAGATTGAACTCTCCCCAACTATCAGAGATATCTATTTTGGTGACATAGACTTATATGATCGCGTCAATTTTTACTTAAAAATCGCTACCCAAATCCTAGATACAACGTCTGAGGAACCATTTTTACAACTGATGAGCGAGATTGATAGCTCCTCTGAAAACTTATTAATCGATTTAGATAAGGCCGTTAATCAATATCAACGTGAAGGCGATGAGCGACTAGAGATCATTCAACGACTCGAAGTCGGTGTTTGGTTAGTCACACTGCTCACACTCATGCTGGAAGTTATTTTTATCTTCAGACCCATGGCAAAAGAAGTCATCAAATCACGCGATGCAGAACAACGGCTGCTTAACAGCCTTGAAGATCAAGTTGAACTTCGTACCTATAAACTTGAAGCCGCCAACAAAAAACTACAAGAGCTGGCTAGTAAAGATCCTCTCACTAATCTTAATAACCGACTGACACTTGAAGTCGATATAGAAACCCTTATCAAAGGCTTCTATTCTCATCAGTGTCCATTTGCTATCGCCCTGATTGATATTGATTTTTTCAAAAGAATCAATGATGAATACGGCCACTTAGCCGGCGATCATGTACTGAAAGAATTTGCTGAAATATTACAATCACAAGGACGTAATACCGATAAAGTGTACCGTGTCGGCGGGGAAGAGTTTGTCTTACTACTGAACCGTGTTCCCTGTGAGAGAACTGAAGAAATGATGCTGGAATTGATCGACAAAACTCGGTCTCACCAGTTTAATTTTGAAGGTCAACAATTCACTGTGACCATTAGCATGGGGCTGTACCATACTGACCTTTTCCCGGTAGCGAATCTCCGAGACTTATTCTTCGTCACTGATAAAGCACTCTATGAATCAAAAGCTAATGGCAGAGACAGGCTAACCCTGGCTACGCGGATGTAGAACAATAGGCTTTAAAAGTCCTTAACATACAATAACTTAATCAGGAGTTAATGTTTTAGCGATGTCGTTTCAGTTCAGTTTGCTAAAAGCACATTCCAAATAGTACATCTTCGCTATCTGCCATTTTCAACATTAGGGAATAACTCCCAAACTCTCAGTGAGCATCTCCCAAAGCGTCGTTAATTAAACGTTGTACACTACCAAACTGTGATTTCAATGGTCTGGAAGCGGTTTAAATTTCGTCTGTGATTAGCAGATAAATTTTACTTATCGACACTTGATTGTCCCGTGTCTTTCCATACAGATCATTGTCCTCAAGCTTAATACCTATGCAGTTACCTTCGCTTGGACTGCTCTTTAATTAAGGCATTCTTTGCATGAGGTTAAAGCGGTGAGTTTTGAGATGTAACCGTACTGCTTACCAGCAGTATTTATGACACGACGAGATAGTCTGAGTGACTAAACAAATAGTCTTTAACAGAAGAGATGGTTGGCGAAACGTATGTTTTAAGACGTATGACATCGCTTCAAGTCACATTCAAACAATACAGGTTGACACAGGCATTATCTCGTATCGTTACTCGATATCTGTATAACATTTTTGCGCTCAGAGTCAGGGAAGAAGTGGCAGGAAAACTGTTTAAAAAAGGCGCTTAAACCGAGGATTCTGAATGAAAAAAACTAAATATTCTGCTTTTGTCAGAGGGTTATCAATGGCTTCAGCAGTTCTGTTGAGCGGTTGTAAAGCAGGAGTTTTAGATCCAAAAGGACCGGTAGGTCATGATGAGCGAACGCTTATCATTACTGCCGTATTACTCATGCTGGTTGTGGTCATTCCTGTCATTGTGATGACGCTGGTTTTTGCATGGAAATACCGTGCTTCCAACAAAAAAGCCGAATACAAACCCAACTGGGCTCATTCAACCAAAATCGAAGTCATTGTCTGGACGGTGCCCTGTATCATCATTCTCATTTTAGGCACGCTGACCTGGATAACCACGCATTCGCTCGATCCATTCAAACCACTTGAAACAGCCGATAGTCAGAAGCCAATCACGATTGAAGTCGTTGCACTCGACTGGAAATGGCTATTTATTTATCCAGAACAACATATAGCCACAGTTAACCAAGTTGCCTTCCCTGAAAATGTGCCCGTTCGTTTCAAGGTCACCTCAGATACGGTGATGAATTCGTTCTTTATCCCTCAACTGGGCAGTCAGATATATGCGATGGCGGGTATGCAAACGGAAGTCAATTTGCTCGCCCATGAAACCGGTGCTTTTGATGGCATGTCAGCCCACTATAGTGGTGAAGGCTTCTCGCACATGAACTTTAAAGCCCTCTCCCAAACACCATCCCAATTTAATGAGTGGATTAATAAAGTAAAACAGGCCCACCGTGAGCTGGATCAAAACAGTTACGGCGCCTTAGCCAAACCCAGTGAGCAAGATCCCGTTGCTTACTATTCGTCAGTGAAGCCTGACTTGTTCAAATCAATTGTCATGAATTACATGAATACGAACTCGGATATGGCCTCAGAAGAAATGCAATCAGATTCAGGAGTAACTGATGTTAGGTAAATTAACGCTTGCGGACATTCCCTACGATAACCCTATCGTAATGAGTGCGGTCGGCTTTATGGTCCTTTTTGGGCTGATTATTTTTGCCCTGATTACGCGCTATGGAAAGTGGACTTATCTCTGGAAAGAATGGCTGACATCGGTTGATCACAAGAAAATTGGTGTGATGTATTTCTTAGTGGCATTGGTGATGCTGCTTCGCGGTTTTTCCGATGCCATCATGATGCGCTCACAACAGGCCGTCGCTCTGGGCGCCAATCATGGCTATCTGCCACCTGAACATTATGATCAAATATTCACGGCACACGGCGTGATTATGATTTTCTTTGTGGCCATGCCATTTGTCATTGGTCTCATTAATATTGTGGTTCCCTTACAAATTGGTGCTCGTGATGTGGCTTTCCCATATCTGAACTCGGTCAGCTTTTGGTTGTTCGTGGTCGGTGTCATATTGGTTAACCTGTCACTTGCCGTCGGTGATTTTGCCAAGACAGGCTGGCTGGCCTATCCCCCATTGTCTGAAATGCAATACAGTCCGGATGTCGGCGTTGACTATTACATATGGAGTCTACAGATATCCGGCCTCGGGACATTACTGACCGGTATCAACTTCTTCGTCACCATCATCAAGATGCGTGCGCCGGGTATGACATTAATGAAAATGCCGATATTCAGCTGGACGGCACTATGCACGAATGCTCTGATCGTCGGTGCCTTCCCGGTATTAACAGTCACACTGGCATTATTGACACTGGATCGCTACCTCGGCATGCATTTTTTCACCAATGCCATGGGCGGCGATATGATGATGTACATCAACCTGATCTGGATTTGGGGCCATCCGGAAGTGTATATCTTAGTACTACCGGTATTTGGTGTCTTCTCAGAAGTCGTTGCTACCTACTCTAAAAAACCTTTGTTCGGCTATACATCCATGGTGTATGCGACGATTGCGATTACCATACTTTCGTTTATAGTCTGGTTGCATCACTTCTTCACCATGGGCTCGGGGGCCAACGTTAACGCCTTCTTTGGCATCATGACGATGATTATTGCCATTCCGACCGGTGTGAAAATCTTTAACTGGTTGTTCACGATGTATGGTGGCCGTGTTGAATTCAGCTCACCTTTACTATGGACGCTTGGTTTTATGATTACCTTCAGTATTGGTGGCATGACCGGTGTGCTTCTCTCTGTGCCAGGTGCCGACTTTGTATTGCATAACAGTCTGTTTCTGATTGCTCACTTCCATAACGTCATCATTGGTGGTGTGGTATTCGGCTCAATGGCTGGCTATGCCTACTGGTTCCCGAAAGCATTTGGTTTCAGACTCAATGAACGCTGGGGAAAATATTCATTCTGGGCATGGTTTGTAGGCTTCTATCTGGCCTTTATGCCGCTCTACTATCTGGGTTTCCTCGGAATGACTCGTCGCCTCAATCATTATGACAACCCAGCCTTCCAACCCTGGTTAATCCTGGCTGCAGTGGGGGCTGGAATTATCATGCTGGGCATCATCTTCACCATCGTGCAACTGGTCGTCAGTATTCGTGAACGTCACGCGAATATGGACGTTACTGGTGATCCATGGGGTGGTCGTACACTGGAATGGTCAACCTCATCACCACCGCCTTTCTATAACTTCGCGGAGATACCTGTTGCCTCAGAACTGGATGCTTTCCATGCGATGAAAGAAAGCGGTGATTACCCTCCACAACCTAAGCAATACAAAGAAATCCACATGCCAAGGAATACTGGTGTGGGTGTCTTTATCGGTCTGTTCAGTTTGATTTTCGGCTTTGCCATGATCTGGTACATCTGGTGGATGGCGATTGCAGGTGTTGTCGGCATTTTGGGCTGCATGATCTGGCGCAGCTTTGATAATGACGTCGATTACTACGTGCCGGTCGAAGAAATCGAACGCATTGAAGGCGAATGGCTTGAGAAAGTACGAAATCACCATAAATCAAATGGCAAGACAAGTGCTGACTCAACATCTACGCAAACGGCGTAGGTCAATTAATACATTGTTAATAAGGTAATCAGGCATTAATTATGACTACTGATGTTTTAGATAACGCAAATACTCACGAGCATGCACATCACGATGCCTCCTCAACGCGAGTGTTCGGCTTCTGGATCTACATAATGAGTGACTGCATTTTGTTTGCGGCGTTGTTCGCGACATTTGCAGTACTCGGACACAATTATGCAGGTGGGCCCACTGGTAAAGAGATTTTTGAGTTAGATGGTGTACTGATCGAAACCTTCTGCCTGTTATTCAGCAGCATCACCTATGGTTTTGCCATGGTGGCGATGAATAACGGTCAGCGGCAACTGGTCATACTTTGGCTGGCCATCACCTTTTTACTGGGTGCCGGTTTTGTCGGCCTTGAATTAAACGAGTTCAGTCATCTGATTGCTGAAGGCCATAGCTGGCAGCAAAGTGCATTTCTGTCCTCATTTTTCGCCCTGGTCAGCACACACGGTCTGCACGTGAGTTGTGGTTTGATTTGGATGATATTCATGATGATTCATGTCTATCGTTATGGCTTAACTGAACTGAACAAATCACGTTTGATGTGTCTGAGCCTGTTCTGGCATTTCCTCGATATCATCTGGATCTTCGTATTTACCTTTGTTTATCTGTTGGGGGTTCTGAATGGATAACAGCCATATCGCCGGTGCAGCGCACGGCACCTATAAGTCTTATCTGATTGGTTTTATTCTGTCAGTCGTACTAACTGTCATTCCATTCTGGATGGTAATGCATCCTACGATGGCACCGTCTACTATCGCCATCAGCATTCTCGGCTTTGCTGTTGTGCAGGTGCTGGTCCATCTGTATTTTTTCTTGCACCTGAATACTTCGTCAGAACAACGCTGGAATCTGGTCGCCTTTGCTTATACCTTCATCTTGATATTGTTTATCGTAGTAGGTTCTCTCTGGATTATGCATAATCTTGGTTACAACATGATACTCGACTAAGACAGGTAATAAGTGCTAAAAAAATATTGGCAGGTTGCCAAGCCAGGTATTGTGATTGGCAACCTCATTTCATTAGCGGGCGGTTTTTTCCTCGCATCGAAAGGCAGCATCGATTTGATGCTGTTTTTTTATACCGCTTTTGGTGTGTCACTGATCGTCGCTTCCGGCTGTGTGTTTAACAACTTCATTGACCGGGATATCGACACGCTGATGGAACGCACCCGCGATCGGGTGTTGGTAACAGGACTCATCTCACCTCGTGTGGCGTTGGTCTATGCTTCAGTTCTTGGCCTGTTAGGGACGTTTGTGCTGTTGTACGGTACCAATATCATCGACGTCACCGTCGTTCTGGTGGGTTTTATTATCTATGTCGGCGTGTATAGCCTATCAATGAAACGTCACTCCGTTCACGGCACCTTGATTGGCAGTCTTGCTGGCGCCATGCCACCCGTGGTGGGTTATTGTGCTGTCAGTAACCAGTTTGATCTTGGTGCGGCTATCTTGCTGCTGATTTTCAGCATTTGGCAAATGCCCCACTCCTATGCGATCGCCATTTTCAGATTTAATGATTATCGTGCCGCAGCCATTCCAGTACTGCCCGTAGCCAAAACTATTCAGAGTGCTAAACACCAGATTTTGCTCTACCTGATTGCATTTAACCTGGCAACGCCCCTGCTTTACCTGACTGGCTATACCGGTGTTTGGTATCTCATTATCACCTCAGCCTTTGGCTTATATTGGTTATATATAGCTTGGGCAGGCTTGAAGACAAAAGAAGATACGGCCTGGGCTAAAAAAGTCTTTTTTATCTCCATTCTTATCGTTATGGTGCAAAGTCTAATGATGTCGGTGGATGTTTTAGGCTGAGTTAATCGTAAGCAGGTAGCTTAATTCATAGGCTGGGTTGAAGCATGGAACCCAACAAAACAGAACATTAAATAGTTGGGGGTCGCTAGGGCTCTACCCAACCTACAAAAATCCTCCGTAGAAAGTAATTTTTATTCTGATCCCAAATATCCTATTCGATACTGTCAATCAGATTCTTCGTAAATATTTTTAATTAATGGCTGAAGGACTTTATTAAAATTACGTTCCAAAGTTTCTAGATCTTTATAAGTTTGATTTCTGTATTCATACCATTCCAGTATAATTTCCTGATACTTATCTAGGTATTCAATTCTTATCTTCTCAGCCCGATTTATAAATAAAATGTTTTTATGTAAATCGAGTTTTTCATGGGTTTTGAGTACTTGAAGTTTATATGGCAAGCAGTATAGCTTGTGGTGTAACTTATAAAGTTCTGCATATAATTCGTTGACGATAGACATTAATTCTTTATTTGATATAAAAAGCTCTGCATGTGCCCGAGCGATTATAAAGTTTACTCTTGAATCATTAAGCCTATTGTGAATACTCTGATAAGCTTCTGCATTATCTGATGGGGAAAAGCTTATTTCAAAAATCGTGGAAAACCAAAGATGATATTTTTCATGTAACTTTATTAATGCATCTCTTTCTGCAACTTTAATAGAAAGTTTATTTTGGGTATTAAAATAAATTTGATTTTTAACGCTTTCGATCTTATGTGTGATCTCTGAAACATCTTCTTTCGTAGCTAGGTTTTTACCTTTCTCAAAAGAATATGACCTGAAAAAAATAATAAACAAAATGGCTATCAGAATTAATACATTTAATACGATTTGTATGTTTTCCATTAATAGCCCCTGAGCTTTCTCTATTTAATTGCTTGCCAGTATATACAGAATACTTACTCCATTGGCTTTGAGGAATATTAACGGTCAGTGTAAAAATAGCTTATATTTTCACTTTGAGACCACGCTTTAATATGGCACTCTTCGCCCTATCAACATTTCAATCTCTTGTTTGAGCTTATCATTGCCTAATGCCAAACCTGTACAGCTTGCTTTTAACGCTTTCAGTCCTACTTTAGGCAGTTAAGCTTGAAGGCATATACCTCAACAAAAGAAAGCGTCTCTCAGAGATTATATGCGGGTAATCATTTGGTGATGGTTAAACAGAAATAACAGGCATAAAAAAAGCGCTCAAAGCGCCTGATGTTGATTTGTTTATGGGAGATTGAAAAATGGTGGGGTCTCAACCTAATAATTTAGCTAAGTGCGCATCTAGCCTTAACTTAGATATTCTAGGTTTTTAATATACCCTAAAAGATACCCCCAACTATGCTTTGCTTATCTGGTTTTGTCTGGTTCGAGTCTCCCCCTGAGCACCATTGTTATGACTTCCGAAAAATCTTCTCTCGCGTGTGCGCGTATATGTCCGATAAACCTTTACGCCCTCGTGTAATGACATCAGAAAAACCTTCGTACATTTGGTTATTGCTATAACCTTTTTCGGTCTCTTCGGTATGCTCTAAAAGCTGTTACGAAACAGCCAATCATTATCCAAAAACCAGCTTTACTTGCACGTCTAATATACTTCTCTCCTAAGACATCTTCTAGGCCATGAAAATGGCCCTGTAAATGTACACCTGACCAATACCATTCAGCCAACACAGGCAATAGAAGCCATGCAGACACACCTATCAGGATTAGATACAGTGATCTTGGCCTTATTGACCAAACCATTAATATTTCTATCATCCAATTAGGCATAACAATCTCCTTTTGTTAAATCTGTTTATGTGGTTGATACGCCATCAAAGAAATCATCTTTTTCCCATGATTGAATTAACCAACTAGGAATAACGAGTTCATGAACTTCTGCAAGTGGAGTATCACAATATCCTTCTCGTTCTCTTCTTGGTAACAAGTAACAAATGCCCTGCTTCTCTTCATATAAGCCTAACCCTTTTGGTGTTAATTTAATGCTAAATTTTGGGTTCGAAATGCCTCGCTTATATGCGTTTTGCAAATATAAGTTATCTTCACTTGAAACATAGTCAGCAAGCTTACAAATACTCATATTTATCGTACCTGCATAGTATGAAACCTTAGAAGATGTTCCTGCTGTAGTTATGCCCATTCCTGGCCCCATATAAACTTTCCCATTCATAGAGAATGGAGTAGGCATTCCTACATACCTCAATTGCATAGTTTCTTCAGGACTGAATGGCTCTTTTGATGGTAGTACACCTTTTAACTCAAATAAATCAGCTACTGCCGGCCACTCAGTAAAGAGAATTTCCACAAGAGTTTTATCGGTAAATAAATTGTTTTCATCATGTTTCTTTACATCAATGAAAAACACAGTGTCGTATGTGACATAACAGAAAGCTAGCCATGTTGATCTTTTAGAAAAATACCGAGATGGCTCTATAGGTTCTTCCGTTAGGTGAAAATGATGTATACCCCAATCAGCCCACAATAAGTCGGTTCTGTGGTACTTCTTCTTAGCATATACATCTTGAAATCTTTTCAATTTATCTGACTGATAAGGATTAACGTCTATTCCATGTTCAAATAGATGGATTAAAAGTTCTAGAGGATGTTGTATCTCAGGTCTAAATAATGTGCTCAATCGAGATGAAAAATAAACATTTCTTGGTCTAGGTTCAACGACCCTGAGAACATAATCCAACCACCTAATTAATGGCTCTATGTAAGAGTCTTTTCTTGGCTTATATCGTAAGTTGGAGCTTGATATTAAAGACTCAATAATCACATCTAAATCTTCAATAAACTGTTTTCGAATTTGAGTTTTCTTATCCATTTAGTCTACTTAGTTCCGTCACAGATAGGGGTTCCTCTACAAATAATCAATACACTAATTCAATGGGGTCAGACACCATTGATTTAGATTTCAGAATATTTAGGAATATTTAAGGTTCGTGAAAAATAGCTTATTTTTCACTTTGAGACCTCGCTTTAGTCCAGTCACTCTTCGTCCCGTCAACATTTCAATCTCTTGTCTGAACTTATCATTGCCTAAAGCTAATGCAAAAACTGTATTGGTTTCTCTTCTCACGCTGTCAGTCATACTATAGGCAGTAAAGCTTGAAGGCATATCCCTCAACAAACGAAAGTGTCTCTCAGAGATTATATGTAGGTAATCATTTAGTGATGGTTAAACAGAAACAACAGGCATAAAAAAAGCGCTTAAAAGCGCCTGATGCTGATTTGTTTATGTGAGGTTGAAAAATGGAGGCTGGGGTCGGAATCGAACCGGCGTACACGGAGTTGCAGTCCGCTGCATGACCACTCTGCCACCCAGCCATTTTTCATTAAGTCTAAGACTAAAAAGCCGCGATAGTGACTTGACTGACCGCGGCTTTTTATATTCTTGGAGCGGGAAACGAGATTCGAACTCGCGACCCCAACCTTGGCAAGGTTGTGCTCTACCAGCTGAGCTATTCCCGCTGAGGAAGTCGTGCATTATAGGCACTTAAATTTTTATGTCAACCCTTATTTCGCATCATTGGCCAGGCAGCTAAAAGATAGTAGTACATTGACTGTATCGTTAACCAGGCTGCCGCGTACAAGAGAGCTACACCAATTTCAAAAACTGGTAATCCAAATAAGGGCTTATAGTAAATCAAGCAGGCAATCGCCAGCATTTGGAAGGTGGTTTTCCATTTTCCCATCTGAGATACCTTAACGGCATTTCGTTGCCCCAATTCAGCCATCCATTCGCGTAATGCGGAAACAATTAATTCACGTGCGATGATTAAAGTGACAGGTATCAGGATGTACCAATCCGGACTTTTAAACAGCACCATGATAAGTGCCATCACGACGATGAGCTTATCGGCTACCGGATCAAGAAATGCACCGAATGCTGAGGTTTGCTCCCACTTCCTGGCTAAATAGCCATCAAGCCAGTCGGTAAACGCGGCAATGACAAATATCAACGCTGCCCAGACTGATGCTGATGGCATGGGCAAAAAATAAAACAGGATCAAAACGGGAACTAAGAGAATCCGTAAACAGCTTAAAATATTTGGAAAATTCAACATCTTGTGTCACTTAAAATTAAAATCATAGTTATGGTATCACTATGCAGACCTAATGATCGCCATGAAAAACATCGTAGATTTTTTGGGCAAGCGATTTACTGATACCGTCTACCTTGGATAAATCTTCCACACCGGCGCGCTGTACTTCCTGCAGGCCACCAAATTGTTGTAACAGTTTTTGTCTGCGTTTAGGTCCTAAGCCTTCAATGTGCTCTAGTGTAGAGGTCTTACGGGCTTTAGCACGCCGCTGACGATGTCCGGTAATGGCGAAACGATGGGCCTCATCCCTGACTTGCTGAAGTAGATGTAAGGCAGGTGAATCGGCGGTCAGAGTGACTTCCCCTTCTCTACCGACAAGAAATAATGTTTCTTCACCTGGTCGGCGCTCAGGCCCTTTTGCGATACCTAATATAGGTAGGTCAGATAAATTGAGTTCTTCCAGCACTTCCTGTGCTTCTTTAATCTGGCCTTTACCACCATCAATTAATAAGAGGTCAGGTCTTTTGCCTTCGCCTTTTTGCAAACGCGTGAAACGACGGGTCAAGGCCTGATTCATGGCCGCGTAATCATCACCGCCCGTAATACCTTCAATATTAAATTTACGATAGTCAGCTTTGATGGCACCCTCAAGCCCAAAAACCACACATGAGGCGACAGTGCGTTCACCACGGGTATGACTGATATCAAAGCATTCGATACGTTTGGGTAATTCATCAAGGCTTAGCGCATCTTGCAGCATTTCGAAACGCTGCAATAAATTGGAGCGGCTACTTAAGCGCTGTGTGAGGCTGATTTCTGCATTGGTTGAGGCCATTTGCATCCAGCGAACACCCTGACCACGTTGCGGCTTTCTTAAGCTGACTTTATGTCCAGATTCAGTTTGTAGTACTTCTTGAAGCAGGCTTTGGTCTTCTGGTTCATGGCTGAGCAAAATTTCTGTAGGAATATTTTTGCCGAGATAATATTGCGGCACAAAGGCAGACAATAATTCCTCGGGGCTACTATCTCCAGAACCTTTAGGGAAATAACTTTTACTGCCGAGGTTGCGACCACCACGTATAAAACAGACTTCGACCACGGCCATGCCATCTCTGACAATGGCGGCCAGCACATCAAACTCGCCCTGATCTGAACTGACATATTGGCGCTCTTGCACCCGACGTAAGGCAATGACTTTATCTCGAATAACGGCGGCTTGTTCAAAATCGAGCCGTTGTGATGCGGCATCCATTTCAGCACTCAGATCATCCATCACCTGTTTGTTTTTGCCTTCCAGAAACATGATCGTGTGCTCGACATCTTTCTTATATTCTTCTTCACTTATCAGGCCAACGCAGGGCGCGGTACAGCGTTTTATCTGATATTGCAGGCAAGGACGGGAGCGGTTTTGATAATAACTGTCTTCACACTGTCTGACAGGGAAAAGCTTTTGCAGTAAGTTAAGGCTATCGCGTACAGCTCCGGCACTGGGATATGGTCCGAAATAACGGCCAGCTTTGCGCTTTGCACCACGGTGATAACTTAATCGAGGAAATTTATCACCTGAGATTAATAGGTAAGGGTAGCTCTTATCATCACGAAGCAAGATGTTGTAACGTGGCATCAGCTCCTTGATAAGATTATTTTCAAGAATTAAGGCTTCGTTTTCGGTGTGAGTAACGGTGGTTTCGATGGACGCTATTTGAGCGACCATGACACGGGTCTTGGATGTTAACCCTGTTTTGCGAAAGTAACTGGAAACGCGTTTTTTAAGATTTTTGGCTTTACCGACATAAATCACCGTCCCGGTATCATCGATCATGCGATACACGCCGGGACGGCTGGTCAGATTTTTCAGGAATGAGGCTGAATCAAATTCGCTCGTTTTTGTTTGCTTAACTGCTTCAGCCATGTTTCATTTCAAGTTTGGTCGTTTTGTCTGGGTGCGTACTGACGTTGATAACATTTATGCGCTTGATAAAAGCTATTTGCTGACAGGCCCAGCAAAATAAAACCACCAATCAAAGCTGGCACATCAGTATAAAAAAAGTAAAACATCGCCAAGGCTGCCAACAACTCGGCACTTCCTATTGTTTTTAACAACACGACATTTTCAATTCGCTTCATTATTATTCTCCCGCACCTTTGCTAGTTTATTCAAGCATATAATCACTTATAAATTATAAGGGATAATGTGCCTTATTCAGGTCTTTGTGACAAGACTTCTTCGTTTTATGTGAAAATAGACGTTTTTGTAACGAATCCAGTCTAGTGAATCATACTCAGCCTAATCTGCTCAATCCCAAGTTACCGTCATCCAATAAAGAAGTCCTGTTTGCTGGCCAACTTTATGGCAGCGCACAAGGCCTGTTATTAGCAAAAGCGGCGCAGCAGCACGACGGCCCGCTATTGGTCATCACCGATGATATGAATAGTGCACATCGGCTGGAATTAGAAGCTAAATTTTTCCTTGGTGAAGATAAGCGGCCAGTTTTACATTTCCCCGATTGGGAAACGCTGCCTTACGATACCTTTTCTCCTCACCAGGATATCGTTTCAGAACGCTTAGAAACACTGCATCAATTACCTGACTTCAAGCAAGGTTTGTTGATGGTGCCCATCGCGACATTAATGCAGCGTATTGCGCCTCGTGCTTTCCTTGAAGGCAACACGCTGATTCTGAAGACGGGTGATCAGTTTGATATTGAAAGCTGGCGAATGAAGCTGGAGAAAGCCGGCTATCGTAACGTTTCACAAGTCATGGAGCATGGTGAGTTTACTGTTCGTGGGGCGATTATTGATTTGTACCCAATGGGTAGCAAACTACCCTATCGTATTGATCTGTTTGATGATGAAATCGACACCCTCAGAACATTTGACCCGGAAACTCAGCGTTCTATAGATACCATTGATAGCATTCAGCTATTGCCTGCGCGCGAATTTCCGATGACCGAAGACGGCATTCAGTTATTCCGGCAACAATTCCGTCGCCATTTTGAGGGTGACCCGCAGCGTAGCTTTATTTACCGTGAAGTGAGTGACGGTAATGTGCCAGGCGGCATTGAGTTTTATCTGCCCTTATTCTTTGAAGAAACCAATAGTCTGCTCGACTATCTGCCGGATAACACTTTGATTGTCAGTGTGGCTGATCCACATGTTGGTGCTGAACGCTACTGGCAGGAAATCAGTGACCGCTATCGTAATCATCGTGTGAATCCAGAACGGCCTTTGCTCGAACCTCAGCATGTTTTCATTCCTGTTGAGGAGTTATTTAGTCGTTTCAAATCCTATCAACGTCTGCAACTGCAAAGCTTTGAACATCAGGATAAAGCCGGTCATATCAACTATGGCTCTGGCATGCCACCACAATTGACTATGAATGTGCGTAAGGACAAACCCTGCGAAGCCTTACAGCAATTTATCGATCAGTTTAAAGGACGAATCTTATTTGCAGCAGAGAGTGCCGGACGCCGGGAAACATTACTGGACATGCTGCGCCAGCACGATATCAAATGTCAGCCGGTCAGTAACTGGGATGCCTTTATTCAAGGCGATGAGCAGTTAGCCATTACCGTCGCGCCACTTGAGCAAGGTTTGTTATTAAGTCATGAAAATCTGAGCGTTATTGCTGAAACGCAGTTGTTCGGCCAGCAGGTCATGCAACGCCGTCGTCGCAGCCGTAAAAAGCGTGATACTGATGCCATTATCCGTAATCTCGCTGAACTCTCCGTAGGTGACGCTGTTGTCCATGAGGATCACGGTGTCGGTCGTTATCTCGGTCTACAAACACTGGATATCGGTGATGTGACTGCGGAATATGTCACGCTGGAATATGCCAAGGGCGATAAGCTCTATGTGCCTGTCGCGTCTCTGGATTTAATCAGTCGCTACTCTGGCGCGGCGCCTGAATTAGCTCCATTACACAAGCTGGGCACAGGCCAATGGGAAAAAGCCCGTAAACGCGCGGCTGAAAAAGCACGCGATGTGGCGGCAGAATTATTAGATATCTATGCTCGCCGGGCAGCCAATAAAAAACAACCGATGGGCATGCCCGATGAAGACTATGCGGCTTTCGCAGCAGCCTTCCCTTTTGAACCGACACCGGATCAGCAAGATGCGATTGATGCTGTTATTAAAGACATGTTGTCTGAACAGCCGATGGACAGACTGGTGTGTGGTGACGTGGGTTTTGGTAAAACCGAAGTGGCTATGCGTGCGGCGTTTATGGCGGTGCATTCTGGTAAACAAGTGATGGTGTTGGTGCCGACCACCTTACTTGCTCAACAACATTATGAGAACTTCAAAGATCGCTTTGCTGACTGGCCAGTAAAAGTCGAAGTGTTATCGCGTTTCCAATCTAAAAAAGCCCTGGATAAAGTCAAAACAGGGATTAGTGAAGGCAACGCCGACATCATTATCGGCACACACAAATTATTGCAGCAAGATATTGATCCTAAACGTCTTGGCCTGTTTATTCTGGATGAAGAACATCGGTTTGGTGTCACTCAGAAAGAACAGATAAAAAAATATCGGGCACATATTGATGTACTCACACTGACGGCGACGCCTATCCCACGCACACTGAATATGTCGATTTCCGGTATTCGTGATTTGTCGATTATCGCTACCGCGCCAGCACGTCGATTAGCTATTAAAACCTTTGTTTTACAATGGGATGCTGAGAAAATCCGTGAGGGTATGCTGCGTGAAATCAAACGTGGCGGCCAGGTTTATTTCTTACATAACAAAGTGGAAGATATTGATCGGGTTGCCAGGGAGATAGAAGCGATTCTGCCAGAAGCCAAAGTCGCTGTGGCGCATGGACAAATGCGTGAGCGGGAATTGGAACAAGTGATGCTCGACTTCTATCATCAACGTTTTAATGTGTTGGTTTGTACCACCATTATTGAAACCGGTATTGATGTTCCGACCGCCAATACTATCTTTATTGATCGCGCGGATAAATTGGGGCTTGCTCAACTTTATCAAATCCGTGGTCGCGTGGGTCGTTCTCATCATCGGGCCTATGCTTACCTCATCACGCCACCGCAAAAAGCCATGACCAAAGACGCGGTGAAACGTCTGGAAGCCATTGAGTCCATTGAAGACTTAGGCGCAGGCTTTACCTTAGCTACACACGATATGGAAATTCGTGGCGCGGGCGAGTTATTAGGTGACGAGCAAAGTGGCCAGATGCAGGAGATTGGTTTTAATCTGTATAACGAATTACTGGAACGCGCCGTCAGAGCATTGAAATCAGGTAAAGAACCAAGCCTGAATCAATCTGACCGTCACTTTGTCGAAATTGATTTGCACGTCCCCGCCCTGATTCCATCAGACTACTTACCTGATGTGCATACACGTTTGGTTTTGTATAAACGTATCTCTGCGGCGGCTGACAATGAAGCCTTACATGAATTACAAGTGGAAATGATCGACCGGTTTGGTTTATTACCCGATCAGGTCAAAACCTTATTTGCTATTCATGAACTTCGCTTTAAGGCCAAACAAATCGGTATTCGTAAGATCGATGTCTATGATCAGGGTGGTCGTTTGTTATTTGAAGAATCACCCAATGTTGATCCGATGACCATTATTAATCTCATTCAAAAACAACCGAAGAAGTTCAAATTGGATGGTCAGGACAAATTACGCTTTGTCGAAGACATGCCTGAAGCAGAGGATCGTATCGTGGCGCTTGATAACTTGTTAGATGCCTTACTGAACAAAAGCGTATGACCATCAAACACGATCGTAATTTTGATGATTTATTCGAAAGGTTCGATAGCAAAATCTACGACACGGTCAAAGGTGAGTGGCGACTACGATTATTAAAAGAAGATCTGGCACAGTTTGTCAGCGCATCCCAGCTTGATGTGTGGGATGCAGGCTGTGGCCAGGGACAAATCAGCTTGTGGCTGGCAGAACAAGGTCATCAGCTGACCCTGTGTGATCTGTCTGAAAAAATGCTTAATACCGCTAAAGTCAATTTTGAACAGGCCAATATTACGGCCAACTTCTATCAACAATCTGCACAGTCACTTGCCAGCGAGCTTCCACAATTTGATTTGGTGATCTGTCATGCTGTTCTCGAGTGGTTAAGTGAACCGATATCGTCTTTGCAGATGATTATGGATAAGGTTAAGCCCAACGGCTATTTGTCATTACTGTTCTACAACAGAAATGCTATGGTTTACAGCAATGTACTAAAGGGCGGCTGGCGCCTGCCACCTATTCTTAATGATAGTTATATTGGCAAAGGCAATAAGTTAACACCGCCGAATCCACAATTCCCGCATGAGATTATTGATGTTATTCATCATGCTGGATTTACTGTGGAGACGCACACAGGCGTGCGCATTTTCAACGACTATATGAGCCAACAAGCTCGAGACAATAGTGACCAGGCTGTGTTATTCGAACTTGAGCATAAGTATTGTCGTATGCCGGTCTATCGCGATATGGGACGTTACATCCATTTGCTGTTAAAACGCCAAATATAATCTTAAGATTTATTAATAGTCTGCTTATCAAAGCCACTGTGTCTGCTACAATAGCCGCTATTTTTTAGTGAATCTAATCAATTATCCTTACAAGGTTATTATGTCTAGACTATTCGTTCTGATTGCAACTTCAACTGTTTTTTTAAGCGCTTGTATTCAACAAGGCCCGCAAACCCCACCTGTTTCTGCTACCGAATTAACAGAATCGCTACATCAAACTGAATCGCGCCTGATTCAACAGATACAGCAGCAATGCGATGGCTTGAGCAAACAGGAAAAAGCACAAGCTGATGAGCTACAGAAAATCAGTAAGACACAACGTCAGTTTGAAGGCCGTATGGATGTCATTGAAGGTAAGATTGACACGGTCATCGTCAAACAACACAAAGGTGATGCGGCTCCCCCGCTGTGTCCTAAGCCTGCAGCAGCTGTCAGTACTAACAATATTGGTAATAAACTGGTTGTCGGTAAAACAGAATGGTTATGGATTGAAGCCGTTAACCGCGTTTATGAAGCCCGTGTTGATACCGGCGCCACCACCTCTTCTATCAGCGCTTTAGATATCACCCCCTTTGAAAAAGATGGCAAAAACTGGGTGCGTTTCCGTTTGGCACCTGATGATGGTGATGACAGCTTTATCGTAGAAGCACCTTTAGTTCGTTACGTGAAAATTCGCCAGGCTTCTGCCGATACTTTGGACAAAAGACCTGTTGCTTCGCTGACTGTGCGTCTGGGCAAAATGACGGAAGTAGCAGAGTTCACATTAAATGATCGTACCCAAATGACCTACCCGATTCTTTTAGGTCGTGAGTTCTTAAGAGATGTAGCTGTAGTTGATGTAGCGAAAGACAATGTTCAGCCAAAACCTGAGATTGTTCAAAACCAACCTCAAGCGCCATCTGTCAGCAAAACGAAGAAAAAATAAGGAATCCAGGCCGTGACATCTCGTAAAGCATTTTATCTGTTAGTGGGCTTGCTGATTGTCTCAGGCCTGGGATTGACCTTACATAGACACTACACTTTTGACATCCCCTGGCTTCCAGGGGAGCAGCGCCAAACCTGGTCGATTGAGGCCAAAGTCGAGTTTGATGCGCAAGATAAAGAGGTGCTGGCATCACTTGCCATCCCCGGCACACAACCGGGTTTCACCCAGCTGAGTCAGCAAACCGCCAGTCCCGGTTATGGTCTTGCTTATACGAAACGAGATAATGGTGGACACCGCGCTGAATGGTCAATCCGTCATGCCAATGGTGAACAAGCCTTGTATTACAAGGTTGATATGCTGCTGGATCCTTATGCTGTGCCACCTGAACCCAGTCAGCCACCCGCTTTAAAAGTCAGCATTGAAAAAGAACCTTATGCAACGTCTGCCAACCAGCTGCTTGATCGTGCACAGGAACGCTCTTCCACCCCTTACACGCTGGCCAGAGAGTTAATTCAGGAATTCAAAAACCAATCACAAAACGCCGAACTACTGGCACAACTGAAAACACAAACTCAGTGGATAGTTCAGTTATTACAACAAGCTGGTGTTCCGGCGCGCCAAGTTCACGCTCTGTTCCTTGAAGATGGTCGTAGAAGACAGGAATTAGTCACCTATATTCAAGTATTTGATGGTAACGACTATCAATTATTTAATCCTGAAACGGGTGAACAAGGCCGGCCAGATAATTTATTACTGTGGGAATACCATTCAGGTCCGGTTCTTGAACTGATTGGTGGTACTAACTCACATGTGACTTTCTCCATGATTCAACAAGAGCTGCCTTTTGGTGTGGCTTTAAACCAAAAATTTGCTGATGAGACCTTAATAAACTTCTCGCTTTATACCTTACCACTCGAAGAACAAGCCTTGTTTAAAGGTATTTTGTTGATACCGGTCGGTGTGCTCGTCGTTGTATTGATGCGTATTTTGGTCGGTCTGAAAACATCTGGTACCTTTATGCCAGTATTGATTGCCCTGGCCTTTATTCAGACCAGCCTCGTGACCGGCCTTGTTGGTTTCTTACTGATTGTTGGTACTGGTTTATTAATTCGCTCATACCTGTCCTATCTCAACCTACTCCTTGTTGCCCGAATATCCGCGGTCATCATTATGGTTATAGGCATCATCGCGATATTCTCTATTCTTGCCTACAAGCTTGGTTTAACTGAGGGTATGAAAATTACCTTCTTCCCGATGATTATTCTGGCATGGACCATTGAACGAATGTCGGTTTTATGGGAAGAAGAAGGTCCACATCAAGTAGTGATTCAAGGTGGTGGTTCGCTGTTGGTGGCTGTGCTGGCTTACCTAGCCATGAATAATGAGTTAATTCGTCATTTAACGTTCAACTTCCTCGGCATCCAGCTTATTTTGATGGGACTAGTGTTAATGGCAGGTAATTACACTGGTTATCGCTTGCTGGAATTGAAACGCTTTAAACCCTTAACTGAGGATCACCTATGAGTCTGAATGTGCTGAATTGGCTGAAAGACGTCAAATCTCGGTACGTTCACCCAAACAAGCTTGCCAGGATTGGTGTGCTTGGAATGAACGAACGGAATATTGCTTATATCAGCCGCTATAATCCAAGACGACTCTATCCTCTGGTTGATGATAAGTTACAAACCAAAGAAATTGTGCTGGAAGCTGGCGTTAATGCGCCCGATCTTATTGGTACCATCACTGAACAACATCAGGTAGATGATCTGCTCGACATCATCAAAAATACAGCCGGTTTTTGCATCAAACCCGCTCATGGTTCTGGTGGCAAAGGGATTTTAGTTGTCACAGGTTCTGATGATTTTGGTTATCACAAAGCGAATGGACAAATTTTAAAACTGGCTGATCTACAGCGTCATGTCTCTAACATTCTGGCCGGCTTGTTTTCATTGGGCGGTCGAACTGATGTTGCCATTGTTGAAGCATTAATCCAATTTGATGATTGTTTCAATGGTTATACGTTTGAAGGTGTGCCTGATACACGCGTTATCGTTTTCAAGGGATTTCCTGTGATGGCGATGATGCGTCTATCCACAGCAGACTCTAACGGTAAAGCGAATCTTCACCAAGGCGCTGTTGGCGTGGGACTGGATATTGGTAATGGCAGTGCCGTGCGAGCAGTACAGTTTGATCGCCCGGTTATGTTACATCCTGATACAGGTAGAAACCTGCTCGATCTTCAAGTACCACATTGGGATCAGTTACTGCATTTGTCTGCTTCCTGTTATGAAATGTCTGGCTTAGGTTATTTAGGTACAGATATTGTCCTGGATAGGACAAAAGGCCCCATGCTGCTTGAGCTCAATGCCCGTCCAGGACTGAGTATTCAAGTCGCAAATGGTTCAGGTTTATTACCCAGGCTGAAAAAAGTTGAAGCATTGACCAATACAAAGAAAATGACTATTGAACAGCGAATCGCATTTTCAAAAGAGCATTTTTCTCGTCGATCATAAGCAACTTTTGATTTACACTGCTGGTAAACATTTCCTTTTTTTGAGGGGCCTCTTATGTCATCGGTAAATAAAACCAGCAGTCTGATTCTGGGTATTGCTTTAGTTCTCGGCTTTAGCAGTTTAGGCTGGTTTCTCTCTAATGCCGCCATCAAATACAAAGAATATGAGCGAACAGTGACAGTGAAGGGCCTGGCTGAAAGAGAGTTCACTGCAGATGTGGTGATATGGCCTATCCAATTCACGTTGGCAAGCAATAATTTGCAAGCCTTATACAATGATGTTGATGCCAATACCAATACCATCATCTCCTTCCTGACTAAACTTGGAATCAAACGTGCTGATGTCACTATCAGTGCACCTGCCATTACAGATAAATCTGCCCAGCAATATGGGGGTAATGAGCGTGCTGAATTTCGTTATACGGCGGTTCAAACCGTCACGGTTTATTCGGATGCCATTGATACCGTCCGACAAGTGATGGGGCAACTTTCTGAACTGGGTAAGCAAGGTATCGTTTTAACAGGCAACAACTACGCTGCACAGCCCGAGTATCTGTTTACTCGTCTTAATGAAGTCAAACCGCAAATGATTGAAGAAGCAACCAGAAAAGCACGTGAAGTTGCTGAAAAATTCGCCCAGGATTCAGATAGTACACTCGGCAAGATCCGTAAAGCTAGCCAAGGTCAGTTCAGCATTAGTGCTCGCGATAATAATAATCCACAGATCAAAAACGTTCGTGTTGTGTCAACGATAGAGTATTACTTGTCTGACTAATGTCAGAAAACGCAAAAATACAAAAAGGCCGGGGAACGCTTAATAATATTGATAGCCGTTTCAATGAGTTTCAACGGACTGTAATCGATGATGGTTGGTTTGTAGAAGAACTCCCACCAGCAACGACAGAAATCAGCATAGAAAACGCGCGTAGCATTATCAGTAGAAATACATCACCTGACGTTCCCTTTGAACAGTCAGTGAATACTTATCGTGGCTGCGAGCATGGCTGTATCTACTGCTACGCCCGTCCTTCACATGCTTATCTCGGACTCTCACCAGGGATCGATTTCGAAACAAAGCTCACCATCAAACCTAACGCTGCAGAATTACTACGAGAAGAGTTGATGGCAAAAAACTATCGCTGTTCAACATTATCTTTAGGTGCTAACACCGATCCCTATCAACCCATCGAACGTCATTACAGCCTTACTCGGGAAGTACTTGAGGTAATGATTGAATTCAGTCACCCAGTCAACATCGTGACTAAATCATCATTGATAGAACGTGATATTGATTTACTTAAACAGCTCGCTGAGAAGCAATTGGTACATGTTCATCTATCCATTACAACGCTGGATAAAACACTTGCTAGGAAACTCGAACCTCGCACCAGCAGCCCACAACGTCGACTGCAAACAATAGAGACATTGAAGGCAAATGGAATTCCTGTATCTGTTCTTATTGCCCCAGTCATTCCTGTTCTGACGGATACAGAACTAGAAAATATTATTGATGCTTCGGCACAAGCAGGGGCTGAAAATATAGACTATATTTTCGTTAGATTACCAAGAGAGGTCAGCCCCCTCTTTAATGATTGGCTACATACTCATTATCCTGACAAGGCAGAGCATGTCATGAATCGTATTAAAGACTCCAGAAATGGCAAAACAAATGATCCAAGGTTTGGTTACAGGCTTGAAGGTCAGGGGCTCTATGCAGAAATGATCAAAAAACGATTCGAAGTTGCGGTCAAGAAATACCCATTAAACAAGTCTCCAGCGGTTCTGAGAACCGACTTATTTCATAAACCAACAAAGCAAATGAGCTTGTTTTAAAAAGAAAATATTTAGTAGCCATAAAAAAGGGGAACCGAAGTTCCCCTTTCAATCTAATTAACAATTGTTAACTTGATTTTTTACTTCAAGTTTTATGCAGCTACTGCTGTTTTTCTACGCAGGCCCAAGAAACCTAACAGGGCTGGTGCGAATAAAAACAATGCAGCAGGTACTGGTACTGCAGATACAGAGAGCGAATACTCCAGACGTCCTGAGTTTGCACCAAATATATCAATAGCGTATACGCCAGCAGTTATGAATGCAGAGAAAACAAAACTTCCCGTAATGTTATAAAGATTTTCATACTCATAATCATAACCATTAGCCGCAAGCTTGGCTAATCTAAGCGTTGCACTTTCGAAATTATTAGACGGGTTAAACGTCCATTCGACTCTTATTCCTGTACTATCATCAGAAGTCAAATTAAACTCTGACTTCCAAGTATCTTGTTTTAACTCTTCAACCGCTCCATTTGCGATTACTAAACTACCATTATTAAAGACAGTACTCACCTTCTGGGTAACACCAGGAGTACTTGTAACCGTCTCTAATGATAAGGTAGCAGCATTAACCCCAACTGAAAATAAAAGAGCTACAACAAATAGCATCGCTTTTTTCATAATAAATTCCTATTTAGTATATGAAGCAATGCAACCCAGCCATCTCTAATCAAACCAGAGACCCGTGGCTTTCCGACCCCGCCTCACGACGAGTTTGGCTTTAAAAAAATAACACTATTAATATACACTAATAATGATCTTATCTGAACAATTTCAGACGATTCGATAATAAATTCAGTTTAATGTAAGCGTCTATTGGAAATAGCTATTTTTGCGATAGAACTCACACCATTAACCATTTCTGGTGATATTTATCACAATAATTATGTGCTCTATTCGACAGTTTTTACAACTCTATTTTCAGCGCCAATATATATCACTTCATAAATTAACTACCAATACTGACTCAGCAAGGCCTTTAATGAGGCGGACATTAATTTTTGTTAGTATTTGTAAAAATTATTGACATTAGCTATTCCTTAATAAATTTCTTCGGACTATGATTATGTGTGCTGATTTTATCATCAGCCACGTAATTATCGGAGCCAACCTTGGTGCGAGCCAAGTACGGAAAGCTACAGATCTCGGCTGATGTACTTAGTTGAGATGGCTGAGTTGCATTTTCACTTAATTATTAAAGGAAAATGTCATGCGTAGATATACGAAAACAATCATTCTGACAACCCTAGCTTTATGTTCAATCTCAACACAGTTATTGGCAGCTCCCCAACCTGTCGACTTATCATCCTGGCAAGCAAATGGAAATGGAAACTGGGTATTGCAGACGGGCAATAATGCGGTAAAGCAAACGCTTAATAACGCCCCTACTGTATTTCACAATAATAAAAATAGCCAAGGTACAGCATTATCAGGACAAATTACTGTTCAAACAACTTCTGACGATGATTTTATTGGATTTGTATTAGGCTATAACAATAATGATCTAACAAATTCATCGGCTGATTATCTGCTTATAGACTGGAAACAAGCTGATCAGTCTTATTTTGGTACAGCAAAAAAAGGCCTTGCAATATCCAGTGTAAGTGGACAGTTAGGAGATAACTCAGGGGCTTGGGCTCACAATCCAACGAATAATGTCACCGAGTTAGCCCGTGCAACCAATCTAGGTAATACAGGTTGGTTAGATAACACCACATACGACTTTGACATTATATTTACATCCTCTTTAGTCGAAGTGTTCGTAAACGGTATTAAAGAATTAAGCATTGCAGGCACGTTCAGTAATGGTTCTTTTGGTTTTTACAACTACAGTCAACAAAGTGTTTTATACGCGGGGATTGAAGAAGTTAATGTTCCATCAGCAGTACCGGTTCCAGCTGCAGCATTTATGTTTGCACCAGCTCTCTTAGGATTTATCGGCTTTCGCCGCAGAGTAAAATAGACTTGAACAATAAAAAAGCCGTGGTGTTCTCCCACGGCTTTTTTATTAATAACGGCCAAACGCTAACCAGATAAGTGAATTTTTTTCCCTTCTCTCACTGAAGCAAGTGCGGCACAAATCGCAGCACAATTATTTCTGGCATCAGCTAATGTCAGTTTGGGGGCTTTCCTCTCTAAGATGCAATCAGAGAAATACTCTATTTCCAAATTAAAGTGATTGGCTTTTGGGATTGATACGGTTTGTTCTTCATTCTCATTCCACCAGCTTATGGTGGCGTCTTCCGTTTCAGGTTGCCAAACGGTGTGACATTTAATGCCACCCTTGGTACCAATAATCTCATATTCGCTACGTCTGGCATGTTCAAAGCTCATTTCAAAGTGAGCAAACTTACCATCCGCAAAATCAAACACGCCACTTAAGCTGACATCAGCACCACTGTCATTAAGCTTAGCCATTGCCATAGCAGCGACAGGCTCATTATCAAACCACAATCTTGCCGTATGAATGGCGTAAGGACCAATATCCCACATAGCGCCGCCACCATCATTGATGTCACGGTCAATACGATACATTCGCGCCGGTTTCATAGGGAATGCAAACGCCGTTTTTACCGTACGCACGTCACCGACCTTGCCGTCATTAATTAACTGTCTTACATACTCATGCTGAGGATGGAAGATATACATAAAGCCTTCCATGACTGTTACATTATTTGCTTTTGCAGCGGCTTCAATGGCATCAATATCGGCTACTGTCAGCGCCATAGGTTTTTCGATCAACACATGTTTACCATGATTGATGGCTTTGAGTGCCCACTCGGCATGTTCTTCATTCGACATCGGTAGATAGATGGCATCAATATTTGGATGAGAAAGTAATGCTTCCGGATCATCCAGCGTTTCTACCGACGTTTGTTGTGGTGCCAGTTTTTGCAACACTTCTGCCGCCGCCCCAGGACGACGACTGGCAATAGCTATCAGCTCCGCATTAGCTGCTTCAACAATAGCGGGCAGTAGTTTTTCGTTAACACGAGCAGCACCTAAAATTCCCCAGCGTAATTGTTTTTCAGCCATGTGTTTATATCCCTTTAATTCAATTTAGTGATCACCATGATATCGACTCGACAGCACAATTCCAAACTCATAAAACCGCATGTTTCATAGTGTTTTTATCTGTCAGCGATTGCCTTATGCTAGACACCCTGTAAATAAAAATAACGGATTAAGGAGCAATTATGACAATCGAAGTTGGACAGAAAATTCCCGCAGCGACACTTTCTGAGTGTGTTGATTTTTCGGCGAGCAGTGGCTGCCCTGTCAACCCTCAACCACAGAATGTTCAATCATTGACTGAAGGAAAAACCATTGTTCTTTTCGGTGTTCCGGGTGCATTCACCCCACTCTGCTCTGAAGAACATTTACCTGGCTTTATCCGATTAGCAGATGAGATCAAAGCGGCTGGCGCCGATGAAATCTGGTGCATGGCTGTTAACGATGCTTTTGTCATGGGCGCCTGGGGCCGACAAGTAAATAATGAAGGCAAGGTCAGAATGATGGCTGATGGTAGTGCCGAGCTGACTAAAGCCATGGGCTTAGATCGAGACTTAACTGCCGGAGGAATGGGTGTACGTTGTTATCGCTTTGCCTGCATCCTGAAAGATGGTGTGGTGACTTATATCGGCGTTGAAGGCTCAGGCGAGTTTGGTAAATCTAAAGCAGAAACCATTTTGGATGAACTAAAAAAATCCTAAGCAACATCACAAATATTTGAGTTGGGGGAGTTTCACTCCCCTTTCTCATTCACTGATGACTAACGTTATCGCCAGTGTTCTTCCACTTCAGATTCACCACCAATAAAAATGGCTGATGCGGTGTCACTGAAAATCCCATGCTCGACTATGCCGGGAATGGTATCGAGAATCATGGTTAGCTCTAAGCTATCCATTTGTTTAAATTGCATATCAAGCACCAGACTACCACTTGCTGTAACAGCAACATTATCCCCCGAGGCATTTAGTCGAAGCTGGCCTTGACCACCTTGTTGTTTAAGCTGGGTCAGAACCAAACGCCATGCCTGAGGCATGACTTCCACCGGAATCGGAAAGTTTTGTCCGATATGCTCGACCAGTTTTGACTCATCAACTAAAACAAAAAATTGATCCGCTGCTGAAGCTAACAATTTTTCATTCACTAAATCCTGACCGCGTCCTTTCAATAAAGTAAGATCCGGTGTGACCTCATCGGCACCATCCACATACATATCCAGCGCATCAAGTTCTGCAATAGACAGCACGGGCAATCCCGCTTCACGCGCTTTAATCTCACTAATCGCAGAACTACTCACGGTATGAATAGTTAGTTTTTCAGTCTTACAGCGTTTTGCCAGAGCTTCAATAAAGAAATTGGCGGTGGAACCAGTGCCCAATCCCACTATCATATTCTGCTCAACTAAATTGGCTGCATGCAGTGCTACTCTTTGTTTTGGATTCATAGCCATAGACAAACTCCTTATGCCATCCGTAAATACTGTTCAGCTTACATAGCAATGACAGATAAAAAAACGGACAATCCATATGGTTGATGGTTCTTTCATCGTGTTCTGCACGCGCTATTCACATTTTCATAACGTATGCTCAACCATGTAAAACTTGATGCCTCAGTGCTTAGCTCATATCCTTAGATATAGCAGCTAACTCTTTTTTCAAATCTGGTAAGGAAAAATAATGGCACAGCTCGACTCCATTGTTGAACATATTGAATCGACCACCAATCAGAGTCTTCAGCCATATCAACTGAACAGTATCGGTGGTGGTTGTATTAATAGCGCCTTTCAACTAAAAACAGAACAGCAAGCTTATTTTATAAAGGTGAATCAGCCTTCTTTATCGCTAATGTTTGAAGCCGAAGCACTTGGCTTGCAAGAGATGTCAGCGACTAAAAGCATTCGGGTTCCAGAGGTCATCTGCCAAGGAACAAATCATCAACACAGTTATTTGGTCTTGGAATACATTCCACTTAGAAGTTTACGCGGCGATGGCAATATCACACTGGGTGAACAGCTGGCCCACATGCACAAAGTAAAACAGCCCTTTTTTGGCTGGCAAATGGATAATACGATTGGCAGCACACCACAAATCAATGATCAAAATCACCATTGGTTAGAGTTCTGGCGCGAACATCGTTTAGGGCAACAGCTGAAGTTTGCAGCTCAAAATGGTTACACAGGTCGTCTACAATCTCGTGGTGAAAAACTCCTTGATAACATGGACAAACTGCTTGAGAACCATCACCCGCAACCATCACTGTTGCATGGTGATTTATGGGGTGGAAATGCGGCAGCTGATGATCTTGGACAACCCGTTATTTTCGACCCGGCCTGCTATTATGGCGACCGTGAAACTGACTTGGCGATGACAGAATTATTTGGTGGCTTTGGCCGAGATTTTTTTGCTGCATACAATGCTATCTATCCTGTCGACTCAGGCTATGCAACACGTAAAACCTTGTATAACCTCTACCATATTCTGAATCACCTCAATTTATTTGGCGGTGGTTATATGGGTCAGGCTGAGTCAATGATAGACCAGCTTCTTTCTGAAATTTAAATCGATAATTGATTGATTTCATTAATCCTAAATCTGAATTTTTTCACTAGTTAAGCAAAAGAAATAAACAATGAATCAAATAAAAGTACTTTTTGTCTGCATGGGTAATATTTGTCGTTCACCAACCGCTGAAGGGGTATTCACAAAATTAACGGAAGATTTGGGCACGCGCGATCGTTTTCTGATTGACTCGGCGGGTACCCATGCTTATCACGTCGGTGAAGAACCTGACAGCCGGGCTCAACAAACAGCAAAACAACGTGGAATCGATCTGTCATACATCCGTGCCCGAAAATTTAATCAGGCAGATTTTGAAGAGTTTGATTACATCTTAGCTATGGATAGTAGTAATTATCAGATTTTGATAAATGCCTGTCCTGATGCTTACAAACACAAAGTCAAAATGTTTTTAGACTATGCGCCGCAACGTGAAGAATCTGATGTGCCCGATCCATACTACGGTGGTCAAAATGGCTTTAATCATGTTTTTGATCTGGTGGCAGATGCCTCTAAAGGATTTCACGATAGCGTCGTTAACTAATAAACATTTGTTCACGTTGTTTTCGGGCGTATTATTGCCGAGTCTCGTCATTCATAAGGATTTTAGTCGTGAAATCATTTCTTCAAGGACGCTCATGGCTCCTGCTTAGTTTTGCCACTTTTTTAATATTACCCCACTCTGCTTTTGCTGCAGAAAATGCCAAGCTGCTGGATCTGACCTCTCATTGGGTGGGTTATGTGTCTATCTTCTTATTTGTAGTTGCGTATGCGTTGGTCATCGTTGAAGAAGAAATTCATATGCGAAAATCCAAGCCTGTGATGGTGGCAGCGGGTGTCATATGGGGATTGATTGCAATTATTTACGCTCAACAACCCGACTCAGAATATCACCACACAGCAGGCTTAATGATTCGTCATAACCTGGAAGAATATGGCGAGTTATTATTGTTCTTGTTGGCAGCGATGACCTATATCAACACCATGGGAGAACGCGGCGTATTTAACAGTCTCCGCGCCTGGTTAATCAATAAAGGTTTTTCTTTACGAAGTATCTTCTGGATCACCGGACTATTTGCCTTCTTTATATCGCCAGTTGCAGATAACCTGACCACCGCCTTATTAATGGCGACGGTTGTTATGGCGGTCGGTGGTACCAATATCAAATTTGTGTCTGTCGCCTGTATCAATATTGTTGTTGCAGCCAATGCAGGCGGTGCTTTTAGTCCATTTGGTGATATCACTACTTTAATGGTCTGGCAAAAAGGTGTGGTCGAATTTCAGGAGTTCTTTAAATTATTTATTCCCTCTGTTGTGAATTGGTTTATACCAGCATTTTTAATGTCTTTGGCGATAAAAAATGGACAGCCCCAGGCTAATTCAGATGCGGCAGAACTCAAGGAAGGTGCTTTTGTTGTTATTGGCTTGTTTTTAGTCACCATCACAATGGCCGTCTGTGCACATAATTTCCTTCATTTACCGCCAGTTATTGGCATGATGACAGGACTAGGTTTATTGAAACTCTATGGTTACACTCTAAAAATGCGTGACAGACGCACATTTATCAATACGACATCAGATGCAGAAGGCTCATCAGGCGTCAAAGTGGAAGGATTAGATCGACGCAAACCATTTAATATTTTCCAACAGGTTGAACGAGCAGAATGGGACACGTTGATGTTTTTTTACGGCATCATTCTATGTGTCGGTGGCTTAGGAACAATTGGTTACCTAAACCTTGGTTCACAGCTGATGTATGGGGATTTAGGTCCAACTACCGCGAATATTTTAGTCGGTATTGTCTCAGCGATTGTTGATAACATTCCGGTGATGTTCGCCGTACTGTCAATGAATCCTGATATGAGTCAGGGACAATGGCTGTTAGTAACACTCACAGCTGGTGTCGGTGGCTCTCTGTTATCAATTGGCTCTGCAGCAGGTGTCGCTGTGATGGGTCAAGCCAGAGGCATTTACACATTCTTCTCCCATATCAAGTGGATATGGGCTATTGCTCTGGGTTATGCCGCTAGTATTTATGTTCATCTCTGGCTGAATAGTGCAATGTTCTGATCGAAATTACATATCAGTAAAATAAAAAGGCGGTGATTAAAAACCGCCTTTTTTGTTATTCATATAAGCGTAATAACATTTCTGCAATACAGGCGGGTCGCTTACTATTTTCCACTTCAATTGTGACTTCACGCACTAATTCCAAACCACGCCTAAGCGGTGTTACAGCAATAATACGAGTTCGAGCCCGTATGCGCTTACCTGCTCTGACTGGTGAAGGGAAAACTACTTTATTCATCCCATAATTGACCAGCATTCTGGCTTCAGGGTAATCATTTTTTTCTGGGTTAACGGTATCGGTCAATTTCGGAATCAAGGAGAGTGTCAAAAAACCATGAGCAATAGTTGATTTAAACGGTGATTCATTTTTCGCTTTTTGTGGATCGGTGTGAATCCATTGATGATCGCCGGTGGCCTGAGCAAACTGGTCAATACAAGGTTGATCAACCAGAAACCACTCTCCGATGTAATTTTCAACACCCAGATTCGACTCAATACGTCTGTGTAAATCGGTAAACTTCTCACTTAACTTAGGAGCCGTTTCGATATCATTGGTAACAGGCTCTTCGCTATCATGAAAGAAATGGAAGTATTGTGTCCATGGCAGGGAGAAGTTTCGGATATCGGAGACTTTTTTATTAATGGTTTCCGGCCAGCTTTTTAGTGTTGTTTCTACTCGATTCTTTATTTCTGAATTGATTGACTCAAGCTTTTCTTGACCCTGCTTAAATGACTCTACCAGCCGCATAGTTGATCCTTTCTTCCAAACCTTAACGCCATATATTTGACTTATTCCGTAGTCATAAGTTTTTCTGCATATAGTGTGCCACAGGTTCCGAACCCACGTTTGAAGGATCTCATCATTATTTGTTACATGCTTGAGATAGCACAAAACGCCTTCAGCGGTTACAATTCTGTGTTTATTTCATCGATACAATAGATACCATGCTCTACAGCACAGACGATCTGCGAATCACTGGCATTCAAGAAGTGATCCCACCGGCTCAACTTCATGAGGAATTACCCATTACCGATCAGGCATCGGAAACAGTTTTCCATGCTCGTAAAGCGACACAGGATATTTTGCACAAACGCGATGATCGCTTAACAGTCATCGTTGGTCCTTGCTCTATACACGATCCTCTTGCTGCTCGTGAGTATGCCACAAGACTCCAACCTTTAATCGAAGAACTTAAAGATGACTTACAAATCATCATGCGAGTTTATTTTGAAAAACCGCGCTCAGTAGTTGGTTGGAAAGGTTTGATCAACGATCCATATCTTGATGGCAGCTTCAAAATCAACGACGGACTTCACATCGCCCGCAAGTTACTTCTGGATCTTGCTGAGATGGGAGTACCCTCAGCCACAGAATATCTTGACTTAATCAGCCCACAATATATCGCTGATCTAGTCTCCTGGGGAGCCATTGGCGCCAGAACCACTGAAAGTCAGGCTCATCGTGAACTTGCATCAGGTCTTTCCTGCCCTGTTGGCTTTAAAAATGCGACCGATGGTGGAGTGCAAATTGCTGTCGATGCCTGTCTTTCGGCTTCAAAACCTCATCATTTCATGTCGTTGACTAAAGCGGGTCGTTCCGCCATTTTCTCCACTACTGGCAACCCTGACTGTCACATTATTTTACGTGGTGGCCGTGAACCCAATTTTGACAACGACAGTGTTAATGCTGCCGCCGAAGTCATTACTCGTTCAGGTCAAGATGTCAGAATCATGATCGACTGTAGTCATGCCAATAGTGGCAAAAATCATATTCAACAAGAAACCGTGTGCCGTGAAGTCGCCAGTCAGATAGCGACTGGAGAGAAACGAATCATCGGACTAATGTTAGAAAGTAACTTGGTCGCTGGCCGACAAAATGCCGAGACAGGTAAAGAGTTAGTCTATGGACAAAGTATTACAGATGCTTGTATGGCTTGGGACAACACAGAAGATCTTCTCAGAGAGTTGGCTCAGGCAGTTCGGCAACGTCGAGAACAATAAAGCATATTGATGCGTAACATCATTACTGATTTGTCTGATAAGTTGCTCACAGATAACGCATTAATATCGTTGCTATAGCTTCGATATTCATGCTTTTTAAGCTATAATTACTGATTACCGTTTACAGCCGAAATAAATCCGTGCTGAAATGACAACTAATTCCTGAGAAAATCAGTAGGTTATTAAATGGCAGATTATGCCCTCATACTCATAAGTACGATACTGGTCAATAATATTGTCCTAGTCAAATTCCTGGGACTATGCCCTTTCATGGGGGTGTCACGTAAGCTTGAAACAGCGATGGGAATGGCGCTTGCCACAACCTTTGTGTTGACCCTGTCATCGATCAGTAGCTATCTGATTAATGAATATCTACTTGCTCCATTCGGTATTGAATTCCTGCGTACCATCAGTTTTATTTTCGTTATTGCTGTAGTTGTTCAGTTCACTGAGATGGTCGTTCACAAAACAAGTCCTCTGCTTTATCAGGTACTGGGTATTTTCTTACCATTGATTACAACTAACTGTGCCGTACTGGGAGTTGCTTTGCTGAATGTCCAAGAAAAACATGGATTTATTGAATCAGCGCTGTATGGTTTTGGGGCGGCTTTAGGTTTTTCAATGGTGTTGATAATTTTCGCGGGTATGCGTGAACGTCTTGCTGCAGCCGATGTGCCTGTTCCTTTCCAAGGTGCTGCTATCGGGCTTATTACCGCAGGCCTGATGTCTATGGCCTTTATGGGTTTTACCGGACTGGTGAAAGGATAAGCCCATGTTGACTGCAGTAATTGCTTTAACGCTTCTGGCGTTGATTCTCGGTTTGCTATTAGGCTTTGCATCGGTCAAATTCAAAGTTGAAGGCGATCCAATTGTCGACCAGATCGATAAAATTCTTCCTCAAACTCAATGTGGTCAATGTAGTTTTGCTGGTTGCCGGCCTTATGCTGAAGCCATTGCTGCCGGTGAAGTGGATATTAACCGTTGCCCGCCTGGTGGCGAATCCACCATTCAAGCGCTTGCCGATCTATTGGATGTTGAACCAAAACCACTTGATGAAGAATGTGGCGTCGAAAAACCCAAAATGCTTGCGGTGATTGATGAACAACGTTGTATTGGCTGTACTTTATGTATTCAAGCCTGCCCTGTCGATGCGATTTTGGGTGCAGCAAAACATATGCACACGGTTATCGCCGATGAGTGTACGGGTTGTGAACTATGCTTAGAGCCTTGTCCAGTGGATTGTATTGATATGGTTGAAATGACACCTAATCCCAATACCTGGCGCTGGCCAGATCCTTCTCACGTCCAACTGGAGCGTGGAGAAAGAATATGACAAAAACCTTAGGTTCTTTTCCAGGTGGCTTGAAATTACCCGGTCATAAAAAGCGGTCAACGCAAACACCTATCCGTAAAACACCTTTAGCTAAAAGGCTGACCTTACCGCTGCAACAGCATATTGGTAGTGCCGCCATTCCTATTGTCGAAGTGGGTGACAAGGTGCTTAAAGGTCAGCAAATTGCTCGCGCCGATGGTCATGTTTCGGTCTGTTTACATGCGCCAAGTTCAGGCACCATTATCGCTATTAAAGATCAGCCTATTCCGCATCCATCAGGTCTGACAGCACCCTGCATCACCATCGAAACAGATGGGGAAGATTGCTGGGTAGAACGTCATCCGGTAAAAGACTACCGCTCACTTTCTGCCCATGAGATTCGTCAAATTGTACGCGATGCTGGCATTGTGGGACTTGGCGGCGCGGGATTCCCTAGCTTTATCAAGCTCAACCCCGGCGTGCACCATACCGTCGAAACACTTCTACTGAATGGGGCAGAATGTGAGCCTTATATCAGCTGCGATGACATGCTGATGCGTGAACGGGCTGACGGCATTATAGATGGCGTCGAAATCATGCAATATGCACTTCGGGCTCGCGAAGTCATCCTGGCGATAGAAGATAATAAACCGCAAGCCATTTCAGCGATGGAACTGGCTTTAGCATCTCGACCACATTTGCAAAATACCCGGCTCGTTGTTGTTCCAACACGCTATCCAACCGGTGGTGAAAAGCAGCTTATTCAAGTGGTAACGGGTAAAGAAGTCCCCAGCAATGGTTTGCCTATCGATTTAGGTATTGTTAGCCACAATATGGGAACGGCTTATGCGGTGGGTCGTGCTATTCACCACGGTGAACCTTTAATTTCAAGAATCGTGACGGTCACCGGTAAGGATGTGACCCATGCCGGTAACTTTGAAACCCTGTTCGGTACCCCTATCTCAGAAGTTTTAGCTTACGCCGAAACGAAACGGGAACCGGATGAAGCCTTTATTCTTGGTGGGCCGATGATGGGCTTTAGCTTGTCAGGTGATAACCTGCCAGTGACAAAAACAGCAAACTGTATTCTTGCTGGTGTAGATGATGCTGCTCCGGCACAAGAACCCTTGCCATGCATTCGTTGTGGTGATTGTGCAAGTGCTTGCCCTGCCAGCTTACTGCCTCAGCAACTCTATTGGCATTCACGCGCAAAAGATTTTGACCAGACCCGCGATTACAATTTATTCGATTGTATTGAGTGTGGCTGCTGTGATTATGTCTGCCCAAGTAAAATTCCGCTTGTTTCTTATTTCCGCTTTGCCAAAACTGAGATTATGAATCAGGAGCGTGAACGCAAAAAATCAGATCTTGCCCGAGATCGTTTTGAAACGCGTCAGGCACGATTAGAACGTGAACAACGCGAAAAAGAAGAACGTCAACGTCAGCGTAAAGCCGCTCTAGCAGCCTCAAAAGCCAAAAAAGAACAACAAGAAAAGACTGCAGAAACCGCTGACGCGGATAATAAGGAGACAGAGTAAAAATGGCGATATTCCGAATGAGCCCGCCATTTTTGGCAGGCACTAACCGCGTCACCATCCAAATGCTGCAAGTCATCTTTGCGATGATTCCAGCGATAGCCGCTATGGTCTATTTTTTTGGCCCAGCGGTTTTAATCAATATCAGTCTGGCGCTGACGGTCGCTTTATTAGCGGAAGCCATTTTATTAAAGCTTCGCAAACGTCCTGTTAAACCGTTTATTACGGATGGTAGTGCTGCCGTTACCGCCATACTGCTGGCCGTGGCTATTCCGCCATTGTCGCCATGGTGGCTGACTGTGACTGGCGTATTGTTTGCGATCGTGTTTGCCAAACACCTATATGGCGGCCTGGGATATAACCCGTTTAATCCGGCGATGATAGGTTATGTATTGTTACTGGTCTCCTTCCCCCTTGAAATGACAACCTGGTTACCTGTTGATTCACTGACAGAGACTCCCCTTGACCTACATTCCGCTTTTCAGTTGATTTTTTATGGTCAGACCAATGCCGGTTGGGTTGCTGATACCGTGTCCGGTGCCACGCCACTGGATACCATGAAAACCCAGATAGGCCAATCGATTGCACCCGCTTATATTGTGAATCAGAACCTGTTTGGCAGCTTAGGTGGACTTGGCTGGGAATGGATCAATATCTGGTTTGCCGTTGGTGGGCTCTATCTTCTATATCGTCGCGTTATCAGCTGGCATGTGCCTGTTGCCATGATTGGTACGATGTTTGTGTTGAGCGGTGTTACCTATTTATTCGCCCCAGAAATAACGGGGTCACCCCTGTTCCATTTGTTGAGCGGCGGCACCATGATTGGCGCTTTCTTTATTGCCACTGATCCTGTCTCCGGTTCCACCACAGTGAAAGGTCGATTAGTATTCGGCGCTGGAGTTGGCGCGTTGACATACATTATTCGTGTCTGGGGTGGTTATCCTGATGGTGTTGCTTTTGCCGTTTTATTAATGAATATGCTGGCACCCTTGATCGATTATTACACACAACCCAAAGTCTACGGGGCCACGAAATAATGGCTGATTTTAAAAAACATGTATTAAGAGTCGGCGCCGTTCTTGGTCTTTTTGCTATCGTGGCGACCACCATGGTGGCTTTTACAGAGCAAAATACTCGCCAGCAAATCAAAGAAAATGAACGCCAGGCATTATTGGATGCGATAAACACCTTAATACCGCATGAGCAATACGATAATGCTATTTTGCAAGACACTCTAGCACTGCCTAAAACCGAAGAGCTTGGTACGGAAGAAACCACGCAAGTGTATCGTGCCCGTAAACAGAACCAACCGGTGGCGGTTGTGCTGACCGTGGTTGCACCTAATGGTTACTCAGGTCGAATTAAAATGTTAGTGGGGATTTATAACGATGGTACTCTGGCTGGTGTCCGTGTTATTAATCACAAAGAAACACCGGGACTGGGTGATAAAATTGATGCCAGTCGTTCAAACTGGATTAAGCAGTTTGAAGGTTTGTCATTAGAAAACCCTTCATCAGCGAAATGGAAAGTCAAAAAAGATGGCGGGGCTTTTGATCAATTCACCGGGGCCACCATTACACCAAGGGCCGTAGTCAAAGCTGTTAAAGCCTCACTAGAATATTTTAAAAATCATCGTGAAGCATTATTTGCCCAAAATGAGGAAAAATCATGAATCCTTATTACCAAATAGTTAAAGAAGGCTTGTGGAAGAATAATCCAGCGCTGGTACAGTTGCTGGGCTTATGTCCCCTTCTTGCCGTCACCAATACTGTCATCAACGGTTTAGGATTAGGCTTAGCGACGATATTAACCTTGGTTGCCTCCAACGGTTTTATCTCTTTATTGAGAAATCAGATTCCTGATGAAGCGCGACTCCCCGTGTTTGTGATGATCATTGCCTCGATTGTGACCATTATCGAATTATCAATGAATGCTTGGTTTCATGATCTGTACCTAATCCTGGGCATTTTTATTCCGTTAATCGTGACGAATTGTTCGATTATTGGTCGGGCTGAAGCCTTCGCTGCCAGAAACTCTGTGGGTCCCGCCCTGCTTGATGGCTTAATGATGGGCTTAGGATTCACTGCAGTATTAGTTGTATTAGGTGGCATGCGTGAACTTATCGGCCAGGGCACACTTTTCTCTCAGGCAGAGTTGATGTTTGGTGATGTAGCGAAAAATTTCAGCATCACAGTGATTGATGATTACCGCGGTTTTTTACTGGCCTTGTTACCACCTGGTGCATTTATTGGTCTGGGATTAATCGTCGCATTAAAAAATGTCATTGATGCCAGACTCAGTAAACAACAAACAGCCCAAGTAGAAGCTACGGCTGAAGTGGCTACGAGCAGCTAAAATGAATCAGGCTCAACGGCGTGACTTTTTTGCCACGCTAAAAGCACACAATCCGGCGCCTACCACTGAACTCAATTATTCTTCGCCTTTTGAGTTATTGATTGCGGTTATTTTGTCTGCTCAGGCCACCGATGTGGGTGTCAATAAAGCGACCGACAAACTCTACCCCGTCGCCAATACCCCCGAAAAAATTCTGGCCCTCGGCGTAGACGGTTTAAAGCAGTACATAAAAACCATTGGTTTATTCAATAGCAAAGCCGAAAATGTCATTAAAACCTGCAAAATACTGATTGAGCAGCATAACAGCCAGGTACCGGAAAACAGAGAAGCACTTGAAGCGTTACCAGGGGTTGGCCGTAAAACAGCAAACGTCATTCTGAATACCGTTTTTAAACACCCGGTTATTGCCGTTGATACACATATCTTCCGACTCTCCAACAGAACAGGTCTGGCTAAAGGTAAAACCGTTAGAGCCGTTGAAGATAAGCTGATGAAAGTCGTCCCCAAAGAATATCTGTTAGATGCGCATCACTGGCTGATTCTGCATGGTCGCTATGTTTGCCTGGCACGTAAACCGAAATGTGACACATGTTGCGTTACTCAATACTGTGACTACTATCGCGATCAGCAACGTCGTCAGTCACGCTCAGTGTCATGATGTTTGGACAAAACAGACAAGAAATCAGACAAGTCTATTTTGATGTCTGGGCAAAAAGTCACTCAGGCCAACCCTTATCTGAGCTTGAGAAACACATCGCTCATATCATAGAACTTCACCCAGAATATCACCTCTTATTTAACCAGCCAGAAAACATCCATCAGGACTACTTTGTAGAAGCAGGTGATACCAATCCATTTTTGCATATGGGATTACATCTGGCATTGCATGAACAAATCCAAACGGACAGACCCTCTGGTATTCGTGAAATTTATCGGCAATTACTGGTTATCAAACAGGATCAACACCACTGTGACCATCTGATGATGGACTGTCTGGCTGAATCCATATGGCAAGCACAACGAGATGGTATTCCACCATCAGAAGAAACCTATCTAAACGCGCTTAAACAATTATTGTCATAACTTCAGATCAACTTAATTCACTCTATCAGCTCATTAATGTCTTAATGCAACACGGAGAATAGCGATATGAAAGCCTACGGATTTTTCCACGCCAACGGACAAGCACAACTCATCGAACGCGAAACACCAATAGCAAAAGGCCGCGATCTGTTGATTAAAATTGATGCGATTGCCGTCAACCCGGTTGATACAAAAATAAAAGCCAGTCTGGGTGATGGGGTTGAGCAAGCCAGAATCATTGGCTGGGATGCATGTGGCACCGTTATCGATACAGGCAGTGAGTGCGACTTATTCAAAACCGGTGATAAAGTCTTCTACTCAGGTGATGTAACCCGTGACGGCTGTTATGCTTCTCACCAGTTAGTGGATGAACGCATTGTTGGTAAAGCGCCCAAGAACTTAAGTGCAGAACAAGCAGCAGCAATGCCTCTCACTAGTATTACCGCCTGGGAGGCATTATTCTCAAGAATGCGAATTCGAGCCGACTTGGATAAAGGCAAAACAATCCTGATTGTTGGCGGTGCCGGTGGTGTGGGCTCAATTGCTATTCAACTTGCTAAACAGCTAGGCCAACTGAATGTGGTTGCTACAGCTTCTCGTCAGGAATCCATCGACTGGTGTTCTGAACTGGGCGCGGATCATGTGATTAATCACCAGCAATTAAGCGAACATTATTCAACATTAAATATTCCGGCTCCTGATTATATTTTATGTCTGGCTGACACTGATCCCTATTACGAGGAGTTAACTGACCTAATAGCACCTCAAGGTCTGATTTGTTTTGTTGTCACCAGCCAGCAGCATCACAATATTGATAAATTAAAAAATAAAAGTGCAGGCATCGTATGGGAGTTTATGTTTGCCAGACCGATGTACCACACAGCCGATATGATCGAGCAACACCGTCTCCTCAATAAAGTCTCAGAAATGCTTGATAATAAAATACTCAAATGTACTCACAAACACACATTGGGGCCGATTTCTACCAGCAATATTGAGCGGGCTCATCAGTTATTATTGACGGCTAGAACGATAGGGAAAATAAGCCTTTCTGCTATAGAGGACTAATCCTTTCTGCCGCTTTTCGTAGCGCAGCGTGTTCGTTAACCGTATAATCATCGCCATTATTTAAAATCAGCAGAGGTTAGTAATGAATAAGAAATCTGGTCAATTTTTTATCGGTAGTATCGTCACCATATTGGCACTTTACGGTTTAGTGTTAATCATCCTGAATAACTCGCTCGAATTAGGAAAAGACGCTACAGCCCCTGCCAGTATGGAAGAAGATGCTGTTGCAGAGCGCATCAAACCTGTTGCTGAAGTTAATATCGGTGAACCGCCTGCAGTACAAGCCCCAGCCGCTGAAGAAGAATCTGACACTGCCGGTGGACCTGGTCAGCAAATCGTGACACAGGTTTGTGCGGCATGTCACGGCGCTGGATTAATGGGCTCGCCAAAAATCGGTAATGCTGCAGACTGGGCACCACGTATTGAGAAAGGTATGGAAACCTTGCATAAACATGCTATTGAAGGTTTCAATATGATGCCGGCAAAAGGCGGTCGTGCTGACCTGAGTGATGAGGCTGTTATGGCAGCTGTTGATTATATGGTGTCACAATCAAAATAACGTTCGGCCACTAATGAGTAAAAAAAGCACTGTCGAGCACTGCTCGACAGTGCTTTTTCATGTATAAATACAGTATATGAGCATCCGTTAGATAACAGGAAAATCAATGAATTTATTGACGTTCAACTTACCTTTAGTTGCTCTGATACCTTTTCTAGGCGCACCGATTGCCGCATGGGCTGCTAGGTTCAGTCGTGTCGCCTCAGCTTGGGTTGCGGGTGCTGTTACCTTTTTGTCTCTGCTGACATTAATGCCAGCTGTGCATATTCCTTTTAATAATGAAACCTTAATTCAAAGCTGGTCATGGCTACCTACGCTCGGATTAGATTTTGCATTCCGTCTTGATGGCCTATCTCTAGTGTTTAGCTTTTTGATCTTACTGATTGGCCTACTGGTCATCTTGTATGCACGCTATTATTTATCGGCTCAGGACTCCATGGGCCGTTTTTTTGCCTATTTACTAATGTTTATGGGCTCAATGTTAGGCATTGTGCTGTCAGAAAATTTAATTCAGCTGGTCATTTTCTGGGAATTAACCTCGCTTACTTCGTTTTTATTGATTAGTTATTGGCAATACAGCCAGGATGCACGTGACGGTGCTCGTATGGCGCTGACGATCACCGGTGCCGGTGGTTTGGCTATGCTGGCTGGTGTGTTAATGATTGGCAATATGGTTGGTAGTTTTAATCTGACCGATGTCTTAGCCTCTGGCGACTTGATTCGTCAAAATGAACATTATCTGACAGCCTTGGTTTTAATTCTGTTAGGGGTCTTTACCAAATCAGCGCAGTTCCCATTTCATTTCTGGTTGCCTCATGCCATGGCGGCCCCCACACCTGTATCAGCCTATTTACACTCAGCCACCATGGTCAAAGCCGGTATTTTTATTCTGGCAAGACTGTTTCCAGTACTGTCAGGCACTGAAGCGTGGGGTTGGCTGGTAGGTGGTGCCGGTATGATCACCATGGTACTAGGTGCTTACACAGCTCTTTTCAAACATGATCTAAAAGGCCTTTTAGCTTATTCAACCATAAGTCACCTGGGCTTGATTACCCTGTTATTTGGCTTTAGTACCAAACTGGCTGCTGTCGCCGCGATTTTTCATATTATTAATCACGCCACCTTTAAAGCGTCATTATTCATGGTGGCAGGTATTATTGATCATGAGTGTGGCACCCGCGATATGCGTAAAGTAAATGGCTTATTGAAATATATGCCGCATACTGCCGTACTGGCGATGATTGCAGCCTCCGCCATGGCCGGTGTACCACTGCTGAACGGCTTTCTAAGTAAAGAAATGTTTTTCCAACAGGCTTTAACAGCCACGGATCACCATACATTAAGCTGGGCAATCCCTATTATCGTAACCTTTGGTGCTGTGTTCTCAGTCGCTTACTCACTGCGTTTTATCCACGACGTCTTCTTTAATGGTGAACCTCAGGGATTAACTAAAACACCGCATGAACCCCCTCGCTTTATGAGAATACCTGTCGATATTCTGGTACTGCTTTGTCTTGGGGTAGGAATGATGCCCGTATTAATCGTCGCCCCTATTTTGACTGTGGCGGTGGCAGCTAGTCTGCAAGGGGTACCGCCGGACTACAGTCTGGCCATCTGGCATGGCTTTAATATTCCGCTATTGATGAGTTTTATTGCTTTGGTTTTCGGCGCGATTGTTTATTTCTACCGTGAAAAATTATTCCGTTGGCATGATACAAACCTACCCCGTCTGGATGCGAAAACACTATTCAACCGGGTCACACATGGTTTATTAGTATCGAGCGGTAAAATCAGTCGTCTATTCGATCGTGGTTCCTTACAAAATGCCATCAGCTGGGTATTGTTATCCGGTGTCGCTGCGACCTTATATGGCTTTTTACAATTCGATAGTCCACTGTTTGGTGACAGAAACTTACTGGATGCTAACCTGCTCACCATGATCCAAGTTGGCATTCTGGTTGTGGCGAGCATTCTAACGGCTGTGATGCACCATAACCGACTGGTAGCACTCATTATTATCGGTGTTATTGGTTTGATCGTATCTTTGGGTTTTGTGAAATTCTCAGCACCTGATTTAGCCTTAACTCAGTTATCAGTCGAAGTTGTCACGATTGTGCTTCTTTTATTGGCTCTGTTTTTCTTGCCCCAGCATAGTCCTCAGGAAAGGAGTCATAAACGCCTGACCCGTGATTTGGTTTTATCTGTGTCTGCCGGTGTCACGGTGATGTTATTAGCTATGGCGGTAATGACGCGTGACTACAGCACAATTTCAGGCTTCTTCCTTGAGAACAGTAAACCGGGTGGCGGTGGTACGAATGTGGTCAATGTCATTCTGGTCGATTTCCGTGGCTTTGATACATTAGGTGAAATCGTGGTACTGGCGCTTGCTGGCCTGGGTATTTTTGCTTTACTGGAAAACCTGAAACTTCCAGCACCACTACGTGATATAGACGGTCGTGAATGGAGCCATGATCCCCATCCTCCCATCATGCAAACACTGACCCGGTTGCTGTTCCCATTAATGTTAATGGTGGCGGTGTTTATTTTCCTGCGTGGTCATAATTTGCCAGGGGGTGGCTTTATCGCAGGCTTAATCGCTGCTGTGGCTTTGATTTCACAATATCTTGCTAACGGTATAGCCTGGACCAATGCCAGAATTAAAGTGGATATGCATAAGGTGATTGCTGTCGGATTAACCGCTGCCTTTGTCACTGGTTTGGCCGCTATGTTCTTGTCTTACCCATTCCTGACCACCACCTTCACATATTTGACGTGGCCGATTGTCGGTAAATTTGAAATCGCCAGCGCCATGGTCTTTGACTTGGGGGTATTCCTCGTTGTGGTCGGCGCCACTGTCCTCATTCTGGTCGAACTGGGTAAGCTCAGTCATGCATCACACAGTTTAGCTCAACAGGAGAAAAAATAGATGGAGTGGTTAGTCGCCATCGCGATAGGTGTCATGACATCATGTGGTGTCTACCTTGTGCTTCGCGCCCGTACCTTTCCACTGGTACTCGGGTTAACACTGATTTCCTATGCCGTGAATGTATTTTTATTTGTCATGGGCCGCTTACAGATTGGTGAAGCTGCCATTATTTCTGCTGAAACAACAAAATATACCGATCCACTTCCTCAGGCACTGGTATTAACCGCGATTGTGATTGCCTTTGGTATGACGGCGTTTCTTATTGTTCTGGCTTTAAAAGCACGTAGCGAATTGGGTAATGACCATGTCGATGGCATGAGTTATGTGGCTGAGGAACAAGAGAAGAAAACAGCTGGAGGCCAATCAAAATGATGCTGTCTCAGCTTCCTATCCTGCTCATTCTATTACCTTTATTAGGCGGCATATTGACCTTATTTGCCCGCCCTAAAGGAATAGCCTTACAACGCCTACTCAGTTTGTTTTTTACTGCTGCCCTGCTGTTACTCAGTATTTATACGGTCTCCATTGCAAATAATGGTGACTATTCTGTTTATTTACTGGGTAACTGGACAGCACCGTTTGGCATTGTGATGGTACTAGATAAACTGTCAGCCCTGATGGTATTGCTGACCTCTATTCTGGCCGTTGTTGCCCTCGCTTATGCCATCAGTCAGGATACTGACAAAAATGGGCAACACTTTCATGTCTTATATCAAATACAACTGTTTGGATTAAACGGCGCTTTTCTGACAGGTGATTTATTTAATCTGTTTGTCTTCTTTGAAGTATTGTTATTAGCTTCTTATGGTTTATTGCTGCACGGTGGCGGTCGTCTGCGTACCAAAGGCGGACTGCACTATGTAGTGATTAATCTGGTCGGTTCCAGCTTGTTTTTGTTTGCGGTTGGTACGTTATACGGCATTTTGGGTACACTCAATATTGCCGATATGTCGACACATATCGCTCAATTAGATTCGATGGATCAGGGTATTGTCGCAGCAGCTGGCCTGCTGCTTCTGGTGGTATTTGGCATCAAGGCGGCCATATTTCCACTCTATTTATGGCTGCCCGGAGCCTACGCAAATACCTCAGCTGCGGTAGCCGCTTTATTTGCCATTATGACCAAAGTGGGTTTATACGCCATTATTCGGGTTCACGGCACCTTATTTTCAGAGCAAGCAGGCGCTTTAGCCGGGCTGCATGCCGATGTGGTATTAACGCTTGGGCTGGTGACATTGGCTATGGCCGTTTTGGGTGTATATGCCGCTCGTTCATTAAAAGAACAAACCGCTTTTCTGATTCTCGCCTCGGTAGCCACTTTATTAATCGGTATCGGTATTAACACCACGGATGCTATGGCTGCCACTTTGTATTACCTTATTCATTCCACGCTGATTGGTGCTGGCTTATTCCTATTGGCAGACATCATAGCCAGAGCAAGAGGCTCTTATTCAGATAGATTACGGGCAGGCGCCCCTATCAAACAGGCTATTTTCCTGGGTTCTATCTTTTTCATTACCACGATTGCTATTGTCGGCATGCCACCGTTGTCGGGTTTCATTGGCAAAGTCATGATTTTGGAAGCCGCGATGAGCAGTGCTTTCAGTACTTGGATTTATGCCGTTATTCTGGTGGGTAGTTTATTGATGATTATGGCAATGGCGCGATCCGGCTCGATCCTGTTTTATCAGGTAGACAGCTCTCTGGATGACGATGGTGAGAAGTTAAATCTTCGTGCCACGGCTATGGCATTAATTTTAGTGTTCGCCAGTCCTGTGTTAGTCATCGCTGCCGGGCCCATCTCTGAATTTACCCAAAGCGTGGCTTCACAACTCAGCAATCATCAAAGTTATATCAATGCGGTGATGAGCCAGCCAGCCTATCAGGGAGGAAAATAAGATGTGGCGTAAATGCTTTCCTCATCCTTTTCTGACCCTAGCGTTATGGGTCATCTGGTTATTACTGAACAATACCCTTTCTGCTGGTCAGATGATTTTGGGAGGACTTCTCGCGATCTTTATTCCCTGGTTTAGTGCCGGATTTTGGGAAGAACGCATTAGTGCCCGTCGACCATGGCTAATGGTGAAGTTTTTTGCCTCCGTGCTCTGGCAAATCATTATTGCCAATATTCATGTCGCGCGCTTAATTCTGATGTCTTCAGACAGACTGAGACCAGGCTTTGTTGAAATCCCCCTGGATTTAACCTCACCGCTAGCTATCAGTATTCTTGCCAATACTATTTCTCTGACACCTGGCACGGTCACCTGTGACTTGTCTCAAGATCAGAAAAGCCTGTTGATTCATGCCTTACATATTGATGATGCCCAAAGCACCATTGATGAAATCAAACAGCTCTTTGAAAAACCGTTAAAGGAGATTTTCAACTAATGCTGAATATCGCCATCATTACTGCCTGTGTTATGGTCTGTACAGCTCTTTTATTGAGCCTGTATCGTCTTCTTATCGGTCCTAGCGTGCCAGATAGAATCCTGGCTCTGGATACGCTTTATATCAATTCTATTGCGCTGCTTATCCTGCTGGGCATTTTTCTGCGAAGTAATCTTTATTATGAAGCCGCCTTGCTGATTGCCCTAATGGGCTTTATGGGCACACTCGCGCTCAGTAAATATCTGCTTCGCGGCGACATTATGGAATAAGCCATGTTAGAAATTTTATTATCTATTCTGATTATTCTGGGTGGTTTTTTCACACTGGTTGGCTCATTAGGTTTGTTTAAGTTGCCTGATTTTTATATGCGTTTACATGGGCCCACCAAAGCCAGCACACTCGGCGTTGGTGCAGTGCTGGTCGCTTCGGCTATTCATTTCAGTGTGAAAACGGGTGATATCAGCCTGCATGAAATCCTTGTCACCTTATTCTTATTTATCACAGCCCCGGTCAGTGCACATTCGATGGCAAAGGCAGCACTTCATATTAAAGTCAGACAAGAAAAACGTACACTCAATAAATCTGATCAGGAGCAGTAATGCATATCTGGGTCGATGCCGACGCCTGTCCGGCTGTTATCAAAGAAATCCTGATTCGGGCATCAAGACGCACCTCGCTACCACTTACCTTTATTGCTAACCACGCTATTAAGGTACCGGCAGACAACCAGATCCAGTTTATTCAGGTCGCCTCCGGTTTTGATATGGCCGACAATGAAATTGCCAGCCGTGTTCAGGTGAAAGACTTAGTCATTACGGCTGATATTCCACTTGCCAATGATGTCATCGACCGCGGTGGCATCTGTCTCAGCCCCCGTGGTGAGTTAATGGATAAAAGTAATATTGCCGCCCGTCTCACCATGCGTAATTTTATGGATACCATGCGTTCAAGTGGTGTGGATACCGGCGGTCAAAACGCATTTAATCATCGTGACAGAATGCAATTTGCCAACCAGCTAGACAAAATTATTCAATCGTCTCTTTAACAAAAAAACCGAATAATCGGAACATCCCTATTGATAATTCTGTCCTAGCGATGGTTTTCACAAAGGAGAGAGAAATGATAAATGATTCAATAGACCGTTACGGAAGTATCACCCGTTTTTTCCACTGGTTAGTGGCTGTTCTGGTTTTCCAGCAATTCTTCAAATTTGCTGACCGGATTAACGATGGTAAACATTGGCTGGGGGATACATTCGGTCCCTATCATGTCTCGATAGGTGCAATCATTATGATTCTCGCTATATTGCGTTTGTTATGGAGCATGAAACAGAAAAACCAACGGCCGATTATTGAAGGTGCCAACAGTATACTGGTAAAAACGGTTCATGGCATCATGTACTTCTGCCTGATTGCCATGCCACCGCTCGGCGCACTCTATATTCATGGTCATGGTTATCCGGTGAAAGTATTTGGTCAGGTACTCATCGAAAAACCAGCTGATAAAGTACAGTGGGCACATGACATTGGCGAGTTACACTCAATATTAGCTATCGTACTTGCCATTTTGGTAGTTGGTCATATTGGTGCCGCCCTTTATCACCACTTTATTCGAAAAGACGATACCCTGCGTCGTATGGCATAAAATAAAAAGCCCGGTTTGAAACCGGGCTTTTTTTATTTCAGCATCTGACGGATATTCGATAAGTGGGCTTTACCGCGCTCTTTGCGTTCTTCCGGATCAGCCTGTGTTTTTTCAGACATCCAGATCAGATCATCAGACGGTAGTTCACGAAGAAAACGACTTTCCTCACACTCCATCTTTTCGCCATACCGTTTACGCGTATTGGCCATTGTCATGACCAGGCTACGCTGTGCTCGGGTAATGCCGACATAGGTCAGGCGACGTTCTTCTTCAATGGTGCCTTCTTCGATGCTGGTGCGATGAGGCAGAATTTCTTCTTCCATGCCAATCATAAATACATGAGGAAACTCCAGACCTTTTGCTGCATGTAAGGTCATCAAGTGCACGGCATCGGCCTGATTTTCGTCTTCCTGACGATCCAGAATATCCATCAACGTTAGCCTGGCTGCAATATCACCAATACTTTTCTCTTCTGTGTCGTTTTCAATAATACGTTCGATCCAGCTCAGTAACTCGAGCACATTATCCATGCGGCGTTCGGCTTTGTTTGGATCACCACTGGTTTCTTCCAACCAGCCGCGATATTCGATTTCTTCGACCATATCGCGAATGGCGCTCATTAAATCACCACGTTTTGCCCGGTCAGCAATATCGACTAGCCAATTAGCAAAATGCGTCAGGTTGATAATGGCTTTTTCAGGCAGCTTTTCTGCCAGGCCCATCTCAAAGCAGGCACCGAACAAGCTGGTCTTACGTTCAGAAGCATAATTACCCAGAGCTTGTAATGTACTTGAACCTATACCACGACGCGGGGTGTTAATGACCCGAAGAAAGGCATTGTCATCATCCTGATTGGCCAGCAGACGCAGATAGGCCATGATGTCTTTGACTTCAATCCGTGAGAAAAACGACGTCCCGCCCGTTAGAAAATAAGGCACATTATGTTCACGTAATACACGTTCAATGGGTCTGGACTGATGATTGCTACGATAAAGAATCGCGTAATCCTTGAAATTCGCCTGATGTTTCAGCTTGTGATAAAGCAGCTCAGAGACGACTTTTTCCGACTCATGATCATCATCACGACAACCAATAACCCGAATCGGATCGCCCTCTCCTAACGCACTCCATAATTGCTTTTCAAACACATGGGGGTTATTACGAATCAAGGTATTTGCGACACGGAGAATCCGGCTCATGGAACGATAATTCTGTTCCAGTTTAATCAGTTTCAGACGCGGATAATCGGTCTGTAACTGCGCCAGGTTTTCAGGCCTTGCACCACGCCATGAATACACCGACTGGTCATCATCCCCCACCACGGTCAGTGCTTCACGAATACCGACCAGTTGTTTGACCAGCTCATACTGACAGCCATTGGTGTCCTGATACTCATCCACCAACAGATAGTGAATACGTGCCTGCCACTTTTTTAAAACATCATCATGTTCACGGAATAACACCACAGGTTTGAGGATAAGATCATCAAAATCAACCGCGTTGTATGCCTGCAAAGCAGCGGTATAAAGCGGGTACACTTTTGCCGCAGCCATCTGGGTACCGGCTTCGGCAATTTGCATTGCTTTCTCAGGTAGAATCAGCTGGTTTTTCCATTCTGAAATTTGCCACTGTACTTGCTCTGCGTGCTCACTATCGGCAGCAAAATCACGCCCCATCAGATCTCGTAAAACCGCCAGACTGTCTTGCGCATCAAAAATAGAAAATCCACTGCGATAGCCCAGCGATTTATATTCACGACGCAGAATATTTAATCCCAAGGTATGAAAAGTCGACACCATCAAACCACGTGCTGCCGCCGAATTTTGGCGACTGGCCATGAGTTCAGAAACCCGGGTTTTCATTTCACGTGCGGCTTTATTGGTGAAAGTCACCGCAGCGATATTTTTTGCAGAAATGCCACATTGCTCAATCAGATAAGCAATTTTCCGGGTAATAACTCGCGTCTTACCACTACCGGCACCGGCTAAAACGAGAAGAGGTCCATCTATATGACGCGCAGCTTCCTGCTGCTGCGGATTAAGATCATTCAGCATCAACGCCTCTGAAAAACAACATGAGCAACCGAGTGTTGCCACTCAGTGATAACGTGAAACATATGGACATTAATAACCTACATCAAGCCGGCGATAGCTGATGGCTTCGCTAAGATGTTCAGTTTGTATTTGACGACTTCCAGCAAGGTCAGCAATCGTTCTGGCGACTTTTAAAATGCGATGATAGGCACGGGCTGATAAGCCCAGACGAATAATCGCTTTTTCTACCAGTTGATAATCTTGTTCAGTCAACAGACAAACTTCCTCTATCTCTTTTTGTTCCAGCAAATTATTCGCTTTACCCTGCCTGTCGAGCTGTCTGTGGCGCGCCTTTTCTACTCGATGGCGAACCTGCTCAGAATGCTCTGCAGTAGCATCAGCCGCTTGATTTCGTAATAAACGTTTATCCACTGCAGGTACCTCGACCAGCATGTCGATTCGGTCCAGTAACGGGCCGGAGACTTTAGCACGATAGCGACGAACTTGCTCTTCTGTACATCGACAACGCGACTCGCCAAGATAACCGCAAGGGCATGGGTTCATCGCTGCGACAAGTTGGAAACGTGCTGGAAACTCCGCCTGCTGCGCCGCTCTTGAAACCGAGATTTTGCCAGATTCTATCGGTTCGCGCAGTACTTCCAATACGCGGCGGTCAAACTCGGGCAGTTCATCTAAAAAAAGTACGCCATTATGCGCTAACGATATTTCTCCCGGTCTGGGTTGACTGCCACCGCCCACCAATGCCACGGCTGATGCAGTGTGGTGCGGTGACCGAAATGGCCGCTGACGCCATTGAGCCGGATCAAAACCATTCGAGGCGATAGAATGTATTGCGGCTGTTTCCATAGCTTCAGCTTCTGACATGGAGGTTAATATACCGGGCAGTCGGCTCGCCAACATCGTTTTGCCGGTTCCTGGTGGTCCACAAAAAAGAAGACTGTGTGAGCCGGCAGCTGCAATTTCTAAAGCACGACGCGCATGTGACTGCCCACGAATATCAATCAAGTCCGGATACTCAGGTTCAGTTGATATATCATCCGGTATTTCAGCCAGATTCAGTAATTGTTGTCCATGCAAATGAGCACATACGCCCAGCAAGCTATCTGCACCAAAACACTGACATTGCTCAATTAGCGCCGCTTCACTGGCATTGGCTGAGGGTAAAATCAAAACACGTTTAGCTGCAGAAGTAGCCAGCGCTGTTGGCAAAACACCACGTACAGAACGACACTCTCCGGCCAGACCTAATTCACCAATAAACTCTTTGTCGGCAATCGCTTTTAAGGGAATCTGCCCCGATGCAGCCAGTATTCCTAACGCAATAGGCAAATCAAATCGCCCGCCTTCTTTAGGTAAATCAGCGGGTGCTAAATTAATGGTGATGCGTTGCTGAGGAAAATTAAACTGTGAGTTCAAAATAGCAGAACGCACCCTGTCCTTACTTTCTTTGACTGCGGTTTCAGGCATCCCCACAATCGACAAACTGGGCAAACCATTCGATAAATGCACTTCTATGGTGACTGACTGGGCATGTATACCTGTCACCGCACGGCTATAGACCTTAGCGATACTCATATTCCATCCTTGGTTGAGCGTGTTTGAAAAATAATATTAGCCTATCTTTTTTTATATTGTCGTGAAACTTGTCGGATAAATAACGGACGAAAAAAGCGTAGATTTTTACGAAAGCGGTTGCTTATGTTAATTTAGTAGCGCACAACCCATCCAATACAAAACTCCGGAGTTTTTATGCACAAGCCTAGCTTGAGGACTATTTTTTTATTAATTTCAAGCACCTTCACCAATATCGCCATCGCTGACCAAGTTGTTCTGGACGATGGCAGTCTGCTGAAAGGGACTGTCAAACAAGTCGCAAATGGTCAGCTAATCATGGATACCGCCTTCGCCAACGAAGTAACCATTGATTATGCTCGGGTGAATCAAATCACTACTGACAAAAAGTTTTTGGTTGAACTGGAAAGTCGTGATCGTATCGTAGGTAAACTCAGTGTGGATAGTAATGGCCAGTCGCAACTGAGCGATACCGCTTTTGGCTCAGTGAATATCGATCCTAAAAATATAAAAAATGTCTGGGAGACTGATGCTACCAAACCACAAATTCTTGCTGTACAGCAAGAATACCAAGATGAAATAAAAACACTGAAAGCGGACAAAGAAAAAGAAGTCGAAGATCTGAAATCCTCCTATGAAACTGCTCTCACAGCTTTAAGAGAAGAACGTAATCGTTTACGTGATCCCTGGAGCGGCAGCATCGCGATGGGTATCACCGGTGCCTCAGGTAACACCAACCGTTTTGGCGCACATGGTCGGGGTGAATTAAACCGTGAAACTGATCAAGAGCGCATGAATATCTATATGGAAGTTAACTTCCAGAAAGAGGATGGCGAGCAGACAGCCAATCAGAAACTGGCTGGGCTTTCACTGGAACGTGATATCAGCGAAATGTGGTTTGCCAGAGGCTCCGCCGACTTTGAAATTGATGATTTTGAAGAGCTGGATCTTCGCGCCATCGCCGCAGCGAGTTTAGGTCGATTTTTCATTCGTGAAGACGATCTGAAATTCAAAGGTTTTGCTGGTCTCGGTTATCGTTTTGAGAGCTACTCAGACGGCACCAATGAAAAAGACCCAACGGGTGTGCTGGGTTACGATGTGAAATACAAAATGAATAGCAAACTGAGTCTATTCCACGACTTCACTTATTACCCCTCATTTAGCAGCCCAGGTAAAAACTACCTGATCGTGACTAACTTTGGTGGCGAAATGCCGATTACGGAAAAAGAAGACTGGAAAGTACGTGCTAGCCTACGTAGCAAATACAACAGTCAGCCAGCACAAGATGCTGAAAGCACAGACACCACCTACCAGATGAATCTGGTGTATGACTGGGACTAATTAAAGTAGTCTGAAATAAAAAAGGCGCCCTGAGGCGCCTTTTTTATTATCGCTGATAGCGTATTAATCTAAATAGCTGCAGCAGTAATCAACTAACTCTAAGATCTGGATATCAAATGATGAGTTAGCTGGGACATTGAATGACTCACCAGCGCTTACATCAATCCACTGAGCATCGCCTTTCAGACGATAAGTCAATTTACCGGCCAGAATTTCCATCAATTCTGCTTTTTCTGTACCAAAGGTAAATTCACCCGGCATCATAATGCCTAATGTTTTGTAGCTGCCATCAGCAAATGTCACTTTACGGCTGGTCACATTACCATCGAAATAAACGTTTGCTTCACGTGTGACCGTGACATTAGTAAATTCAGACATATTGTTTTCTCTTATTTAGGTGGGTTTTCTAACTCGGCGACACGATGTTCCAGTGCCTCCAACTTTTCACGGGTACGTAACAACACTTGAGCTTGCACATCAAATTCTTCACGCGTGACCAAATCCAGTTTGGTAAATGTCGCGGTGAGGGCTGCACGGATATTCTTTTCAGCATCTTCCTGCATTTGTACTAAACCTGGTGGTAATGCTTTGCTGATGCTTTGTACAACTTCTTCAATTTTTTTGGTATCAATCATCATTTTTCCCCTTATATCTCAATGACTATTCTACGGCATTTAAAAACAGACTCAATTTGTTATTTTTTGCCTAACAAGGATCCTAAAATACCTCTGACAATTCGCCGACCTAATTGACTGCCAATAGCACGCATCGTACTTTTGGCAAAGGCTTCCAGGACAGTCTCACGCCTTCTTGCCGTTGTTTTTGGCACATCCGCTGGCTGACTCTGTTCAGCCTCCTGAGCTTTTAATGCACGTTCCGCCAGCACTTCATACGCCGACTCTCTATCTAATGTCTTGTCATAAACACCAGCCACCAAAGAAGTCCTTAACAAGGTCTGCCTTTGCTGTTCAGTAACAGGTCCAATCTGACTTTGTGGTGGTTTAATCAGTGTCTGCTGCACGATCTGCGGTCGGCCTTTTTCATCAAGCGTAGACACCAATGCTTCGCCTACCCCTAAACTGGTCAGTGTTTCCCGGGTATCAAACGCCGGATTATCACGGAAAGTCTCTGCTGCTGCCTTTAAGGCTTTTTGATCTTTTACCGTGTAGGCACGCAAGGCGTGTTGAATCCGGTTACCTAATTGTCCAAGCACACTATCCGGGATATCAGTGGGGTTTTGCGTCACGAAATAAACACCGACGCCTTTTGAACGAATCAGTCGAACCACTTGCTCAATTTTATTCAGCAGAACTTTGGGCGCATCATCAAATAACAGATGGGCTTCATCAAAAAACAGTACCAACTTCGGCTTTTCCGGATCGCCCACTTCCGGTAATTGCTCAAATAACTCCGATAACAGCCATAACAAAAACGCACTATAAAGATTAGGAGACTGCATCAGACTATCAGCCGCCAGCAAATTAATAACACCGCGCCCCTGTTCATCTGTTTGCAACAGATCATCCAGGTTTAACATCGGCTCACCAAATAACTGGGCAGCGCCCTGTTCTTCAAGTCCTAATAAACGTCGTTGAATGGCGCCGACACTGGCGGCAGAAATATTACCGTACAGCGTTCTGAACTCAGTCGCATTCTCAGCAATAAACTGCAGCATGGCTCGCAGATCTTTTAAATCCAGCACCAACCAGCCGTTATCATCTGCCACCCGGAATACCAGATTTAGAATGCCCTGCTGGGTATCATTCAAATTCATCAAGCGGGATAACAGCAGTGGTCCCATATCTGAAATGGTTGCTCTGAGGGGATGCCCCTGTTTTCCATACACATCCCAGCAAGTGACCGGAAACCCAGTGAAGCCGAAATCTGACAGCCCCATTATTTCTACACGTTCGCTGATTTTCGGATGTGGTTTCCCCGCTTGGCTCACACCCGATAAGTCACCTTTAATATCTGCCGCAAAAACCGGTACACCGATCTGACTAAAGCTTTCCGCCAGCCCTTGTAAAGTGATGGTTTTCCCTGTTCCTGTCGCACCAGCGATCAAACCATGGCGATTGGCCATATTTGGTAATAAGGTCACTGCAGACGTTGACTGGCCTAAAAAGATAGGTGAAACCATGCTGTATCCTTTCTGTTATGGCGGAGATAAATGATGACGATGACTTATTAAATCATAAAATAAACACGATAAAGAAAACGGTTTGTCATGTGCTCTGCCAGTGGCTAGACTAGACCTTATTCACTATCTACTGGAAATAATTATGACCTCAACGGAAATCTGGGCACTCACTATTGTCATCGCTATTATTGCTGCATTAATCGGCTTTGCTGTGGGACGTCGCCAAGCTCCTGGCAGTGATCATCAAATGAAAGAAATCGCTGAGTCATACGACCGCCAACTGGCCGATAAACAAGCCGAACTCGACGCCTACAAACAAAAAGTGCACGCCCATTACGATAAAACAGCGCAAGCCTTCAAAGATATGGCCGGTTCATATAAAGAATTATTTGATCATCTGTCTCATGGTTATGAAGAACTGGGTAACTTTTCAGACCAACGCGTTTTACCAGAACGTGCCGGCGCACTTTTAGATGGGCCGGATACCCATACAGCAAAAGAATCGAACTTTATTCATCCAAACCATAAAGGTGATGAAGACGCGTTAACACGATAGAAAATCTTTATACTCGCATAAAAAAAGCCAGCTTAGAGCTGGCTTTTTTGTTTAACGGAAAAACGGTGTAATCAGGCTTTGCCTAACCCTTTGGCAATACGTTCACCAATATCACCATCAATATTTTTCCAGTACTCAATCACCCGTGACAATACGGGTTCTTCAACACCATCACTGACGTGACCTACTACGTTGGATACCAGACGATCACGTTGTGCATCGTCCATCACTTCACGGACTAAAATGCCGGCCTGACCAAAATCATCATCATCCTCACGTAAGGTATAAGCTTCACGTGTAAATTCACCACTGGCAGCCCAGGTAGTGTCTTCAGGATAGTTTTCAGGATCGGCTTTTGGCCCACCTTTCGAGTTCGGTGCATAAACCGGATCGGTCACATTTTGCACGCGCATCGCACCGTCTTTACTGTAGCTGTTCACAGGGCATTTCGGCGCATTCACTGGAATCTGTTTGTAATTTACCCCAAGGCGGTGACGATGTGCATCGGCATAAGAAAACATCCGGCCCAGTAACATTTTGTCAGGGCTGATACCAATACCCGGCACTAAATTACTTGGCTCAAATGCGGCCTGTTCAATCTCAGTGTGAAAATCTGTCGGATTACGGTTAAGCGTGAGTTGCCCAACTTCATGCAGTGGATAATCGTCATGAGGCCAGACCTTGGTTAAATCAAACGGATTCAGACGATAGGTTTTAGCCTCTTCAAACGGCATGATCTGCACCTTCATGGTCCAGCTTGGGTTATTCCCCTCTTTAATCGCATTAAATAAATCACGTCTGTGATAATCACCATCTTTACCCGCGAGCATGTCAGCGTCATCCTGAGTCAGAAAATCAATGCCCTGATTAGTTTTAAAGTGATATTTCACCCAAAACTTTTCACCCTTATCATTCACCCATAAATAAGTATGACTCGAGTAACCATTCATATTGCGCCATGTTTTGGGAATGCCCCTGTCGCCCATCAGCCAAGTCACCTGATGAGCTGACTCTGGTGATAAGGTCCAAAAATCCCATTGCATATCATGGTCACGCATCCCATTATCGGCACGGCGCTTTTGTGAACGAATAAAATGTTGAAACTTCAGTGGGTCACGAATAAAAAACACCGGTGTGTTATTCCCCACCATGTCGTAATTGCCTTCACTCGTGTAAAACTTAATGGAAAAACCACGCGGGTCACGCCAGGTATCAGGGCTTCCACGCTCACCCGCCACGCTGGAAAAACGCATCAAGGTCTCGGTTTCAGTACCAGGTTGAAACACCGCCGCCTTCGTAAACTGGCTGACATCATGTGTCACTTTAAAATGACCAAATGCACCAGAGCCCTTAGCATGCGGTTGTCGTTCCGGAATACGCTCACGATTAAAATTGGCCATTTGCTCAATTAAATATAAATCGTGTAGCAAAATTGGCCCATCACGGCCAACGGTTAGCGAATGTTCATCACTGGAAACAGGCATCCCTGAATCAGTCGTTGTGCGATTGTTATCATTCCTGCTCATTTTTTTCTCCTCTCTTAAACCGTATTGAGAACACCTGAAGAACGATGCGGCGGTGCTGAAACAAATCTGATAATTAGAATGGATAGGGTTTAGTCACCTTATACCTAGACTTTCCCCATATCAAAGATAAATAACTATTATTAAAAAACGTCACACCGGTGGTGGACTTTTAAACGAAAGTAATAACTTCTGAGCTAAAGACGGCTGAGCCTGAAACTCATGACCCGTCAATGGATAATTAAGAATATGGCTATAACCGGGAATGTGATGCTGTAACTCTTCATCCAGATTATTAAAGCCCATGGTCCAGTCATCAAACTCACGTTGCTGGATAAAACCTTCATCCAAGATGAGTATATTTTTATGACGCTTATCGCGGCAGATTTTCTCAAAGACGCGTTTCAATACCATTTCGTCGCCTTCCAAAACCTGCATAAACTCCCGGTCTTTATAAAGAAGCTGACCAGTGAGCTTATCCCTAAGATTATTTCTATGACACACCTCAAGCAAAGCTAATAGCTGAGCCTGAGAATAATCCTCTGTGGCTTTACTGACATAAGTAATGGAATACAAAGTGCCTCCTTACAGAAAGGCTTATCACCAGCAATTATTTGTTTGTCAGAAAATCACAGAGATAAGTTCAAAACGATAGTGAGGCAATATAACAACCCAGCAAAATGAATGGATTAATCTAAGTTAAAAATAGCGGTAAAAGTCAGAATGGTTTTATGAAATCGCTATTGGATGAAGCCAATAGCTTTTCTAAGAATAACATGGAGGTCTGAATAGGTGTCTCAATAACTAATAAAATCCGACTTATAGCTTTTTCCTTTTATTCTAAGATGAATAGAAGACAAAACGCTTTGAGCCCAACTCCCAATTAACTAGTGAGCAAAGCTGCCACCTGCCCAAAACATGTGCCGTAATTACTAAAGCTGATTCAAAGCAAAACTGCCAAGCGCTGTGAATCCTTCTTCAAAGCTTGTTATCTTACGTGCCAAAGTGACACACATATTGCTTGTTTCACCTTTTAATACCATAATACTCGCGTGACATTTTGACACATTAGGAGATTACATTATGGCTACTACATTGCCTCGCATCACCGCTAGAGTAGATACCGAAACACAAGACTTACTCACAGAAGCTGCCGCGATTGCAGGCATGTCTAGCATTAACTCTTTTGTTTTAAGTGCTGCAATTGAAAAAGCCAAACAAGTGATCGAGCGTGAGCAGTCGCTTAAACTAAGTCAAGCTGACGCTATGTTGTTGATGGAGGCTTTAGACCGTCCGACTAAATCGCACTCAAAACTGAAAGGCGCTTCTGAACGTTACGAGAACAAAACTCAACAATGAAGACGGTACTTCTAGACAAAGCCAAACACGATAGAAACCGATTCAATTGTGGTATCAAAGCTCTTAATAATTACTTAAAAGTAATGGCCAGTCAGCAAGCAAAGAAAGACAACACCAGAACTTTCGTTTTGGAAGATGATAAAGACAACTCGTATATCATCGGTTTTTATACGCTAACAATGACACCAATTGACTTAAAGGCATTGCCCGATAAGTTACAAAAGAAACATCACCCATCTACTTCAGGAGGTCTGATTGCTCGTTTAGCCGTCGACGAGAGATACAAAGGAAAAGGCTTTGGCGAGTGGTTAGTGGTCGACGCACTCAGAAAGCTACTAACAGCTAGCGATAGTGTAGCGTTTCCAGTCATTATCGTAGACGCCAAAGACGGAGCAAAACACTTCTATGAACGTTATGGCTTCCAAGCGTTTCAAGATGCTGAGCACAAACTCTTTATCACCATTGCCGATATTAGAGCGAGCTTAAGTGAGTAAAGCTTCAGCCTTGATAAACTCACCAGGATAATACTCTAAATAGTTTTAGTGATAGGAATCAATGGAGCTAAGTTCCTAAACCCATTGATTCCTATCTAATAAACTCTTTTTAGTTAGTCGGTTTTACTTCTTCCCATTGAGCGTTACCACCGCCCCAGTAAGCTCGGCAAGGATACGGAGCGTTTGTGCCGTAACAGTTATTCGCTCGAAAACTACTAAAATCAAACTTATAGCCTTTTTCTTCCATACAAAGGTGAAGGGGAGCAATCTTGCTGTTAGGTAAATCTGCTCCACTCTGCACGTCTTTACCATATCCGCACTCTCTCATGTCTTTTATAGTTGTTTCCTTATCACTGCCTCGTTTATACCAAGCATCCCAGAGAGGATCTGGAACAACCTGATATAGAGAACAGCCCGTCAAACTAAACATAAAAAGAGTGAAAATAATTCTAGAAAAATAGGTCATTAGATACCTCCATGTATCGTGGTTTTGGAAAATAAATTGCCTTAACAAAGCCAGTACTCAAACATCACAGTAATACACCTCTGGATAACGCTTGCATTGTTCAGTATTGAGAATTCGTTCTCGAGACTGAGGTTGACACTCTGTAAGATAAGCATCGCGTATACAATACTCACTATCAAGCCGTCTTTTGATATCTCTTTTAGGAACAGGGAGTTCACAGGCAGGAATAGGATCATTTTCACATGGTGAAAAATCACCAAGAAAAGTAAAGCCATCATTCAACATGCAACGTTTAATTAATAACAACTTACCGTTATATTCTTCAGGAGTTAACGTCTTCATTAAGGCATAGTTTTTTGACATCCAGATATCACTGGAGCCGCATTCTAAAAGTGCCTCATCACGTTCTTTACGTGTTAAATCACCCTTTTGCCAATTCCTGGTATTTATAATGCTTAGTTGATTTTTGTATAACCCCAGTGACGGGATATTGTATTTTCTGACATAGTCCTCATCAATCTTTGGTTGTATACGAACATATCCACCAGCTCCCTTTTGGCATTCATTGTTTCCTTTTTTTTCACAATCTTGTTGTTGATATACAGAGCTACATGCAGTTACAAACATATAGCAGATCAGTATAACTATTAGTTTTTCTGTCATTTATTTAACACTTCCTTGTTATTACTTGCTGGTATTAAGATAAATTTAGCTTTCCCGTCGGGACTATCCTGCCAATACTTCTTACTGGCACCATTAGGCTTTCCTTCCCCGTAGCTATTATGCACCGTGACATCAAAAAAGATTGATTTCAGCCCTTCAATAAAGCTGGTACTGCCATCAGGAGTAGTGCCTCCAGTAGCTTCATTACCACCAATGAAAGTACCGACAAAATCATCTTTGTGAACTTGAGCAAAAACATTACCGTTTCCACCAGAATTTTTATTTAATAAATCTGCCATCTGTTGATTATTAAATGCTGAGCCTACTGTATAAATATCTAGGTGTTTTAAGATTGAATTGTCATTATAATTCTCATTGATAAAGCGCAGGGTATTACCTGTAGTCATTCCACCTCGACTATGCGCATCAATAATAAGACCTTTCTTTCCGTACTTTGCTATCACCTTAATATTTTCTTTAACAGCATTGGTGAGTCCAAAACCTTCGCTTTCAAGAAATTTCTGGTAGCCGGCAACCATTAGCTCCGACAAGGCATTATTGGTTAATGGGAAATGAATCAAATAGTCTGATTGATGATTTTGTAGTGCCAGTTTTTTAGCCGCATCTACTGAATTAAACATGCCGTTATTAAAAATATGTACCTTATTATCTTTACCCGGTTTTAAATTTTGCTTTTCTTCCTCAGTTAATTTTTTCCATATCGCTTCATTATTTTCATCTTTGATCACTTCACCATTTTCATCACGCATCACTTGATAAAACTCGATCTTGGTAAGAAACATTTTTCTGAATGCTTCATCGGTAAACGCCGTCGCGGCCTCATAGAGTAATTGTTTAGAAAGTTGATCTGCTTCTGCCTCATCTTTGAGGAGTTCTATATCTGCTAGATTGAGTTTTCGATGGGTATTTTGAGTATTTCTATTGATATCGGAGATCGTTTCTTCTGCTGTTTTACCATACACCGCTAATTGTTCATCAGCATCGGTTATTGTGATCTCAGCAGGGGCGATGGCACTTACTGTTGAACTTGCATCATCCACACTGGCTTCGCCTTTATTACTTAAATTCTGAGACGCAGTTTTTAACAAGCCATATTTTCCCGAGAAGGCATCAGAACTAATATTAAAGCCTTGTTGGCTGACTTCGGCACTCATTGCGTTTTGTTTATCCGACGTATGCAAGGTGGCGGTAGTGATTTGGTTTTTACCCGCTTGTGCCTGGCTATCAATAAGGGCAGCATCCAATTCGGTATGTCTGCCTACATCGATATCAAAACCCTCTTTTCCAGCCATAATGCCGGTTTGCTGATTTACACTAAGGTAATCGCTATTTGATTTTTGGACGTTGTGATAGAGATTAAATGACGAGCTAGCTGTCCCCACACCAATACCAACGCCACCACCAGAACTGGACTCTTTCCCTGTTAAGTAATGACTGTCTTGCAGGCTAGATAGGGTTAAGTTATTACCGACGTTTACTGAGACTTTATCGCCTTTGGCTTCTGCGCCAATCAAACTGAGATCATTACCTGTCGTCATGGATAAGTCTTTTGCAGCCGTGATATGGCTATTTTGATAAAACACACCCTCACTATTTGTTTTACCTTTTCCTTTACTCATCGCCATATCAAGACTGACGCCTGTATTCTCACCGATACCGAAAGACAGACCTATACTGGCACTACTTGAGGCCATTTTGGTATGTTGCTGTTGGATATTTTGACTGGCTAATATATCAATATTATTAGCAGCATTAATGGTAATATCGCCATCCGCTAAAATATCGCTACCTGTGACAACCACATCTTTATCTGTTGCTGTTAAACGCACATTTTGACCAGCCCGAATTGTGCTCGCCTGTGAGATTTGTGATTTGGTCTCTGTCTGAGTTTTACTTTCTGACTTACCAATACTGATGCTTATTTTTAAACCTGAAGAAGATATCACCTCATCTGCTTTGCCTTCATTAATGAGGTTTAGCGTGTTTTCCCCCATCTCAGCGAGTTGCTTAGCTTGGACATAGGCAGTAATACCATTCAGAACACGGTTTTTCTTTTTATCTTCTTCTACACTCCCCAGAGCATGCTGATAAGCCTGAGTGGCAACTGAAATGGCTGGCGCTTTCAAAGATAGTGACAAACCGCTTTGTGAAAATTCGGTTACCTGCTTCGTCTCGCTTTTATCATAAAGGCTCGTAATATTGATATCTTTTGCCTTAACGTCGATATTACCTTTTACTGAAATCAGATCACTGTTTTCCTGTTCAAAGGCTTCTCCGGCGACCACTGAAATATCCCCATTGAGTGCACCTATCGTCGATTTATTGTGAATCAGCTGCATGATCTCAGTTTGCGTATTCATTGCTCGGGTGCCAATGCTGATACCAACACCGCCTGTACCTGAAAGTCCTGATTTTTTCTCTTTTATATAATGAGACTCAGTAAAAGACTGCTCTGCAGCCGTGATATTAATATCTTTCGTCGCATTTAATTGAATGCTCTCATCTGCCAGAATCTGGCTGCCTTTCACATTAATATCGGTAGCAGAATCAATTGAAATATTTTTGGCTGTTACTGATGATGCCACCGACGTTTGCTGGCTGAACATATCTCTTTGCTCTTTCTTTCGTGAGCTAAATCCGCTTGAACGTTTCGTATAGGTGGCAATATCTGATTGATAAGTCGCTTCACCATTTTCAATATTGATATGTCTGGCTGTCAGGTCTAGATGACCTTGTTGTGAGTTAATGTCGGCAGCTGTTAATTGAAGTGTATTACCAGCCTTCAAGCTGACATCACCGTTTGTCTTAATGGATGTGCCGCTGTCTTTTTGCTCATTCATCTTATTGAAATCACGAGCATTCAATATACTCAGGTTTGTTTCAGACTCTTTGACCATACCCAGTGTTAAATTTTGTCCAGCAGATATTTGCGTTTGGCTTTGTTCTCCTGACACATTGATATTCGCTGCATTAAGTGCAACATCACGCTCGGCATCAACTATTAATTTACCTGTTCTATCAGTCACATAGAGATTGGCGTATCGCTTAATATTATTGCGCTTGAAGTAACTATTAGCTTGATTCTGCTCGCTATGCGACATTGAGCTGCTTATGTTTATATCGTTATCCGCAGAGAGCGAAACTGACTTATTGGCGGATAATGTGCCACCCTCTATTGAAATATCTGTCGCATTTAGTGCAATAGATTGACTTTGAATATCACCGCCAAGCTGTTGATAATATTCACTGTTCATCGAAACGGTATTTTTGCCTCTGATACTGGCAGCGTTAAATGTCTGCCCGTCGATCTCAAAGTTCACTTCATTACCAGCAAGTAAGCCTGTTTCTGGTATCAAGTCATCTTTTTCGGGTTTGATATATACCTTTGGAATCAGAGCGGTAATAAGCTCGCCATTATCCAACGTCACCTCTGTATTAACTAACCAAACGATATCAGTCGTTAATTGAGCGATTTGTTCAGCGCTGAGGGCAATACCAGGCGTTAGCTGAAGTGTTTCTGCCATACTCACACCCGCATCCATCAATGCCATAAACTGTGTTTGCTGGTCATTGTATTCACTCAGATACAGATGCCCGGTTAACTGGGCAATTTGGTCAGTGACTAATCGTTGCTCAATAAAACCATCCCCTAGTCGTTTCATAACCGTAGTGGGATCAAAGGCGAGTTGTTGCAACATATAGTCAGAACTTAACCAATCACTGTAATCTAAAAACTGTGGATCGGTTTCAATATAAAATTGAGTCGGATTGTCCACTAGTTTAAACATAGCGCTATTAATGATTGGCAGCGTCATAGTCTGAATGTTAGACAGAATTTGAATATCAGCATGACTATCCTCCAGTAGACTGACGCCTAAATTAAACTCTGTGTTTTTAGCTGCCGGACTGTAAGGTGCTATACCACCAAAATCGAGTTCTTCATCATTGCCATCCCAGTCTCTGAACTGGCGTGTACCGTTATAACTGACTCTTTTTTGTCCTGGTGTAGCTATGTTTTGCAAGCTTCCACCTGTCACAGTCAGCGTTTGTCCTGCCACAATTTGGCTATCGCTATTAAGCACATCACCTGTTATCTGAATATTCCCTGCCGCCATGATTTTTGCTGGGGAAGAACTGACAATATGAGTACTTTGTGTTTTAGCTGTGTAGTCGTAATAGGTATAGTCTTCGAAGTAGCGAATGATATTGCCGTTCTCATCAGTGAAAGGCTGTTTTTCTACGTTATGGTTGTTGATTAAGGGAAAACGACTGACATCATATTTATGTGCCCATCCCTCAGGCTGTACTTCAATGATTCGCTCAACACTATCGGTTACCCATTCCGTGATCATCTCGGCATTAAGGTTTTGAAGTTCATCAGCGTATATCGATATATCACCTGAAGCTTCGATCCGGCCGCCTGAATTAATGACCTGCCTAGCTGAAGTCAAAGCATCCCCGATAGAGCCTCCAGCAATATCTATATTGCCCTGGCTGAGAATCTCAGCATTCTGATCATTGAATACGGTTTCAGTCGATATCGACAAATTTTCTCTGGCCGCAATAACGGAATAATTATTGAGCGTTGTCATGTTGAAAGTGGTGTTATCAGCATAAATACGGGCACCATTCTGATTGTTTAATGTCTCCGCAACGATAAGCAGCTGATTGACATTAATTAACCCCTTATTTTCTATCGTTGAATCAGCCAGTATGTGTAAATCATCGGAGATAATTTCGCCAGAATCCATATTGTGAAGTTCAAACGTTTCGATAGCACTCGCTGCTTCAGCCCTAATGGTTCCTGTGTTAACCAACTGACCATCCGTTGTCAGCGTCAAACTCTGCTTAGCTTTTATCTCTCCAGATTGTTTAACACCGACGCCTTCTTCCGTGCCGATTAAACGAATTTTACCTGCATACATGCCGCCAATCTCACTGACATCTATACTAAAGCTAGGTTGGTCAGCATCCGTATCCAGTTTAGCTATGATGTAGTTGGTCGTGCTAACACGGTTTTTTCCTGTAGTGACAGTGAGATTGTTTGCCCAGATATCGGCATTGACTGACACGGCTCTTGCCATCAGATCCGTATAGGCTGTAGCGCTATCATCCAAACCGGCCCCATCAATACTGATGTTGCCTCTTTCCACCAGAAAACCGCTTAACTGGCCATTATTCATCAGAGCTCGACCGGTGGTTAATGTGCTTCTATCTGCATTAATAAAACCACAACCATCGCAGCTGATACCAGCAGGATTAGCAATCACAAGCTGTGCTTTGCTTCCTGCAATTTCCATTGGTCCGTTCAGATAACTGGGATGTTGTGAATTCACTTCATTAAGAATAATTCGGGCTGTACCACCTGCAAGCAGACTGTTTCCTTGCACCCATCCTGCTAATTGTGTCTGTACATTATTCGCACTGTTATTAAGAATCACACCGTTTTTGTCCACATCAAACTGGCTGTATTTATTTCTGGATACCCCAGCCGAACTCGGTGTCTGAATATTCACTTGTGGCAAACCATTCGCTGTTTGCGTAATGATGGCCCGTTGATTAGCCGGCGCAGATGGGTCAACAGCAATGCCAGCAGCTAATAAATTGTCCTGATAAAGTGATGCGCCACAGAGTGCCACCGAAATCAAAATGCTTAAATATTTTCTGTTGAAACGATCTTCCATGATCATATCTCCTGAATCCGTTCAGTATTGATAGGTCAAATTAAATCCAAGATGCCGTCCATCCTCAAAGCCATCGGGTTTTGATAATGATTTCCCCGCAAACACATCATAAAAAAGGCCGTGCCACTGACCTCTTAAGCCAATCACAGCGCCAGCTAAAGTCTGTCCCAATAAATACTTCGCCGATTGACCACTGACATGACCAAAATCTATTCCGGTATAAATTTGTTGTTGGTTTTGCAAAGTGAAACTAATCGTATTGCGGCTAAGCCAACCGTGCTCGGCAGATAAAGACTGTTCACCATCAAATCCCCTGACGGTATATCGCCCACCAATCGAGAATCTGTCCTGAGGAACCAATGGCGTTTTATTCCACTGCGCCCGCCACTCTGACTGCAACTGAATCTGATAGTCAGTGATCTGAACGGGCATGAACCAATTAAAATAAGCATTAAAAATTTTTGGTCTGGAAGTGCCCTCACCAAAGGCTTCCTCTGGTGCAGAAATGGCATCAAATGCACCTGTTCCCCGCTGATATGAAACACCCGCATCTATGGTTGCTGTGCCGATATAACGACGGTAATCAACACCGGCAATCCAGCCAGCACTTTTTCTGCGTTGAACCTCAATTTCGGTATCATCAATAAAGTTATGTGAACGTCGATGATAGCCAGTCAATGAAGTGGTTAATTTCGAAAACTGATCGCGATATAAAACCCGACTCATGGCAAGCTCTTGCCTTTCACTCTTACCCTGATAAACATAGGTCTGGTTGAGTCCGGCCACACGCTGATCATATTCATATTTACTATTTGTAAATGAGAATAACCAGTAGCCGACAGGAATAGAAATATGGGCCGTTTCTCCATGGCTGCCGCCGACATTCTCCTTACCGCCAAAATCCTGGTTTTTACTCATATAAATAAGGTCATTAAGTCCCAAAATATTATCCAGAGACAAAGTAGCCGAACCTTGATAACGCCCTGTCGACTCATAACCACTATCATCAAATGCCAGAGTCAACCTGAAAGGCTTCGACTGTTGGTAATCCAACAAAAGCTGGCTATCCCCCGGTTGACTGTTTTCCGTATCATCAGGTTTGATATCAATATTGGTATCCACAGTTGGAATACGTTTCATATTTTCCATCGCTTGCTCGAGATCTCTCACATTGAGCAAATCACCTTCACCATTCGGTAAAGCTGACCATAGTGTTAACCTGGATACCGAATTATCAGGATCGACAATGCTAATTCGCCCGGGTATCAGGCTATAGCTTAATTCCCCAGAATTTAAATCTTGAGGTTCTATCAGCACGCGAGTCGTAATAAAGCCTTTCTTTATGATGCTGTTTTGAAGCTCAGACTGAATCTGGTTGATAGCATTAATACCAAGACATTGGCCTAGTAAGTCAGGATGTTGATGAAGCGTTTCTGAAATAGCGGACTGAAATCTAGCTGAGTCATCACCCTCTAATGAAATCTGCTCAATGACAAAACATGGCTTTTCATCAAACGGGATAACATTGGCCTGTATTGGCTTGTCACTTTCTAATCTGACGTCCGGCTCATATTCCTGTTGTTTGCGTAGCGCATCTAATTGCTCTTGTCGACGCTGATCTTTGAGAGCATCAATTTCAGGCAATGTTTCAGAAACAACGGGAAAACTCAAAAACCACAAACACAGAAAAAAGCAACATATGGCTATATGCCGTAAAGATTTTAATACTCGCATCGCGATTAAACGCGATGAATAGCAAATTGATAATTAAAGGTGAATTGATTCATTCTGACTGTCCTCCATGACGGTTTAGAAATGTTTTTTTGCGTGCATCCATGCACAGCGTGATCAATTTAATCAAATCAAAAAAATGATTTCTACTGCATAAGAGGACAAATATTGCAGTTTTGTGACACCACTCACAAGGATGGTGATATCAAGTAGTATTTTGAGCCAGATCGAAATAGCTTACTTTCCGACATTCGGCCACAGTTTTATAAGGCTACTTTTAAACGTTTTTAATCTGGTCCAAATATCCTACTTTATCAACATCTTGGTCTATAAGCGTTAGCGCAGTTCAAGATCAATTAAAGTCCCATCATCTGGTTTGGTTGTAACACCAGCCCGTACTCCAGATGCATTAGTAACAGCTTTAAATTTGAATACCTTGATAAAGGCGCCGACGACTAGACCCACTTCTAACTGACCAAGAAATTGACCCGGGCATACACGAGCTCCTAAACCAAACCCAAAATGGGTTAAATTTTTACGCGTTATGCCTCGACGCGTAAGCTCATCCCAGCGTAAAGGTGAAAACGTGTCTGCCGGATATCCAGAAATCTCCTTGCCCCAAAAAGCTTCGTTGCGGTTTGCATTCCAAATATCCAGTCGGATGGTGGTATTTTTGGGAATCATTATTTTTCTTGTATCGTCTAATTTGAGCCACGTATCGGCCGTGGCTTTCCGGGGAAAGAAATAAAGTGAGGGGGTTAAACGTAAGGTTTCATTCAAACACTGATTAAGTAATTTTGCTTCGGTTAAGCTTTCGGGGTCGTAAACATCAATGTCTTTTACTTCGCTATATATCTGCTCTTGCAACTCAGGTTGTCGTGACAAATGAGATAAGGTCCAAGTCGCAAACGAGGAGGTCGCTTCTAAAGCCCCGGCTAAAAATACTCTGATATTACTCCGCAATGCCTCTTCATCTTCAACTTTATCAATGAAGTTTTTCCAATGTCCTGACTTTTCACCTCTGCCAGAAAGTGCAATATCAGTTAAGTCCTCAAGGGCCTCCCGCCAACGCTTTACATCAGTTCCTTTACCCGAAATAAATTGATGAATAGCCGAAAGGTTAGGCGCCACGGTATTGGTAATCATGTAATCAATTAACGAAAGTAACGCAGGTACATAACGTTCGCGTAACTCCTTATACTCAACCGAACCACCAAAGAAATTATTCACTAACATTTCCAGCATAATAGGTTGAATTTCGTTCTCAATTTCGACACGAGAAATGTTTTTCTTACTCACCTTCTGCGCATCACGTAAAACGATTAATCGTTTCTCTATCGTTTTACGAAAGGTTTTCTCAAACTCATGAAACTCTTCAGGTTGGAACAGAGAGCCTTTTCCAAAAGGTCCCGCTGACATCTGTTTTTGTTTTCGCCATACTTTGCCGTTTGCATACAATAGAGAATTAACCCCGGTTACACGGGCAATTCCAGTCATTGGTGTCGTATCACGATCAAATTGCCCAGGCTTATCGCCTGTAGCAAGTAGAATAGCTCTAATGACGGCTGGATCACGGGTAATGAAAACCGGCGGCATACCCATCACATATAAATAGCGGTTATCACGCTCAAATAAATCAGATGATTTAGCGTTTGTATAAAAAGCATCGAAGAGTGCCAAAGGCGTTTTGTAGTTTAAAAGATGAGGAAAAGGGAGACATGGCCGCCCTCTCTCAAATAGATATACACGCGAAGGTAAAACATCACCTTTAAATGGATTAATATCCATAATTTGCTGCCAGATATTTTTTAATAAACGCATTTAAGTACCTTGATGAAAATGCAATGGGGTCTACTCAGAATTGCAATGTTAGTATGGAAAAATTTAAGAACCAATACGGTCAGCGTGTTTGATTTTTATAGGATAAATTTTTACTTCAAACCGCTCGGAGAAATCTTTGAACTTAACTAAATAGGCTGTGTAATGTTCATCAGAAAAGAAAATAGCTTGACTGTTATTGCCGCGTTGAATGAGATGTTGTGAACAATCTTTTATGAATAATCTTGGTAATCTGGTCATGAGCAATCCTTGCTTAAATGACTTTTAAAATTAATTTAATCTATATGTATAAAATCAAACGATATGACGCTATTGATTCCTTATCTACGTTGATTCTAATGGATTAAGACTTTTTCTTTAAACTCTCTCTTAGCATACACAACACACTTAACTCTTCTTCCGACAAATTTTGATTGTCTTTTATTAAGTGTTTCACTTGATCTAAGAAATAATGTGCTGTTTTACCCTCAATGTAATTATCAATGACTCTGGGATCAATATAAGCACTTTTTGCAACAGCGGGAGTATTACCCAACTGCTCAGAAACACTAACGACCACTGATTTGATATTCTTATCAAGCGATGCTTGGTCTTCTTTGCTGACTGTGCCGAGCTCATCGAAGGCCAATGCAGCGATCATAGTGCCCGCCCATGTCCTGAAATCTTTCGCTGAAAAATCCTCCCCCATACACTCATGAATGAAATCGTTAAGCTCACTGGCTTCAACTTCTTTTTTATTGTTATTTTCATCATAGTATTTAAACAGGCGATAACCAGGAATATCATCTAAGTTTTTAATAGCATTGGCTAACTTTTTATCTTCGACATGACGTTCCTGTTCCTGACCAGACTTACCCAGATACGAAAATATAATTTCGTCGTCATTAATTTCTACATGCTTTTTTCGTAGCGTGGTTAAACCATACGTATTGTTTTCTTCAGTATATCTAGGGCTACCAGGTCGAAAATACGCTTGGTCCATTAGACGTAGCATGGTGGATAATACTTTTTCTCTCGACATCTTACGTTGTCGTAAATGTTGGCCTGTGACACGCCGCATATGCTCTAATTGCTCAGCAAAACGAATGATACGGTCAAATTTTTCTTGGTTATGTTTTTCTTGAATATCAGGATTGTAAATATATTGTTTTCTATTTTTAGCATCCCTTCCAGTCGCTAAGATATCGGCTTTTTTATCCTCTGATATTTCAACATCAGTCCATGCAGGTGGTATTACCAAGCTGGTGAACCACTCTCTTATGGATTTATCTTTTACCGTTTTATTCTGTTCATCAATGTAGGTAAAACCCGTGCCATGTTTTCTTCTATAGTACATATCAGTTAATTTCAATCAAATAGTCAGGGGATAACCGTCTTTCACAAAGTCGAACAATGCCATTAATTCAAACGCATTCTTTCGACTTCAGGTATTTAGGTCAGTGTAAGAATAGCTTACTTCCGCTATTCAGCCTCGTTTAGTAAGGCTCATCTTAATAGTTTTTAACCTGACCCCACATAACCTTGAGCAATCCTGGCTTAAATAACTTTTTAATTTAATCTATATGGATAAAATCAAACGATTGACCCTATTGATTTTTTCATGTCTAACGCAGCCATAAGCGGAAGCTTTGGAGTTGATCGTTTTGTGGCAGCGTAGCGTTAAGCCACAGAGCCAGCGACAGCTGTCTGATTGATGGCCTTGTTATGTTTAAGCCAATGAGCCACAATGTGTACGATATCAACCAAAAATACACACAGGTGCAGTATGCGAACTAACATTGTTATAGACGATAAACTTATGGCTGACGCACTAAAGGCCACCGGCCTACATACCAAGAAAGAAGCCGTTGAAGAGGGATTGAAAGCTCTGATAAAGCTAAGAAAACAATCCAGCATTCGTAGCCTGAGAGGCAAACTTAACTGGGACGGTGATTTGGATGCCATGAGATCCACCAAATGATTATAGTCGACACTAGTGTTTGGATAGACTTCTTCAAAGGTCTAGACACACCAGAAACTTTGGCTTTGGATAGCGCCTTGGGTGACGAAGACGTAGCCATAGGCGACCTCATACTGCTAGAAATACTACAAGGCTTTAGAACAGACAAGGATTATAAAATAGCGAAGGATCACCTTAAGGCCTTGCATCAATTTAATATGCTTACTCCTGAGCTAGCCATCAAAGCCGCGGACAATTACCGCAAGCTAAGGAAACAAGGAATTACAATAAGAAAAACAGCTGACGTAATCATTGCCACATTCTGCATTGAAAATAGGATCCCTCTCTTATATACAGATAAAGACTTTATCCCCTTTACTAAACACCTAAAACTGCGCTCAGTTACAGAAAAAACATAACGCTGCATTAAGGTGTGAGCGGCGCTTGGCTATACTTGAGCGAAGCGAAACTGCCAAGCGTTGCGAATCACTCTTAAATGCTTTGTTAAGTGTCTGTTTGCACCAATGGACCAACCAAAGCTGCCCCATTAGGTAAAAGAACGCTGTCATAAACAAAGACAAAGCCATCATATTTGTCTGCTATCTGAAACAGGCTTTGCCAGATCTTGTGGTTATCTTCAAAGTCAGTATCAGAAACTAGTCCAAGCACAACTTTTGTATGACTAATTGCGTAACTAGTATCCTCTTTTCTATCGTCGCTGTTGTTCAAAGAAGCGATATACCCAAGAAAACCATCAAGATGATTAGGAATTTCTGAAGATTCCATAATATTGAATCGAACAACATCCTCGCCTAACTTGACATCATAGTACGTTGGCTTTCTAAATATACCTTTGTCACTTGTCACATCATCAAACACATCTTTTAGATCAACATTATCTCGTTGGATGTATATTGCTCCATTTGCTGCCATCATTTCCTCTTTTGACACTTAACAGTGTCTTTTATGAAGCCTGTGGCTTCATAATAAATATTAAAGAAGCCGCTTCATAATTCGTCTTTATATTTTCCAAGCATCTGTTTATTAATAAAAACGTGATTAATTTTTTTGGGAAATAGAGCCAAAGATATGAGTTGGGGTGGAAAAATCGAGCCAACTTGTTAGCATTCATGAAACCTTCCATTTTTTCTGAACCTGATTTAACTCTGATCTATTTTTTGTTCTCTGGCAATAATTTAAATGCTACTTTTTTCAATCTTCGATTGTGTCCAATCCAATGTCAGACACTATCATTGAAACAGGGCTTTAAATAACCTTTAATTCTTAGCAACTACTTTTTCAGATACCGCGCCACATCCACTTCATCAATCTGTTCAGGTGCCAGGAAATTTTCGGCATAAACTTTGTACGTTTCGGTGGTCAAAAATAATTCGAAGACATCTGCATCGATATGTTCTTCGGCTACCATTTTGGCCATAATATTAATGGCTTCACTGACTGTTTTGGCTTTTTTATAGGGTCTGTCTGCGGCAGTGAGTGCTTCAAAAATATCGGCTAATACCATGATGCGTTCTGGTATAGAAAGTTGGTCTTTTGTGAGTTTTCTGGGGTAGCCAGTGCCGTCCATTTTTTCATGATGGGTGGAGGCATAACGAGGCACACGGGCTAGTTCTTTGGGGAAGGGTAACGCATCCAGCATACGAATGGTGCTGATGATATGTTCGTTAATTTTAAAACGATCTTCGGCGGTTAGCGTGCCCCGCTCGACCTTGAGATTATAGAGCTCACCTTGATTGTACAGATACTCAGGGACCGTCATTTTTATGCCCAGATGGGGCTCATAAGTTGTCCCACTCTTACGGGAGATAATATGTTCTGGCTTGTCTGACAATAACTGTTCTTCACAAGGCAGACTTTCTTCTTCTGATGATATCCGTTCCTGATCGGCAGGTGATAAGCCGAGTCGGTTACTGAAATGCCGAAGCCATGTGGTTTGGGCAATAAAGTCGAGCCGTATTTTTTTATCTTCGCTTAACACTTCACCACCAACATTCATTTCGGCAACAAATGCAAAGTCTTCCTTAAGCTGCCGATGGGTTTGTTCAAGCTCGGCCTGATGTTGCACTTCGTTTTCAGGCGACTGTGTCATTTTCTGCCAATAGATGATTTCAGCATCACGCCATAAGACTTCAAAACGGGTGCGTATTTCATGAATACGGTTGTAGATGGTTTCGAGTTTGCTGCCTTTATCAACAATGTGTTCGGGTGTGGTTATTTTGCCGCAATCATGTAGCCAGGCAGCGACTTTGAATTCACGCCATTCTTCCTTAGAGTGGAAACGAAATTCACGGAAAGCTGGTGCCAGAGAGGTTTCAGCCTGCTCTGCCAACATGAAAGCTAATTCAGGAACACGTTCACAATGGCTGGCCGTGTAATGTGACTTGTCATCGATGGCTTGAGCAATTAGCTGAATAAAGGAATCCATCAACCGATCCTGATTTGCTTCATGCTGACGAATGGCTGCCAACATATCTTCCATAGAATGGCCCAGCTCATCGATTTCACGAATAAAGCTATCTGGAATATCCAGTTTATCGAATTGGCGTTCACGGATTTTCTGATTTTCTTCCGCTAACTTTTTAATCGGTGCCACAATCGGTGAAGCAAATAACCAGGGTGCAGGTAATAACAGCAACAGCACACCAATCGACATCCATAAAGACCATGTGACTTTTTCTTGTGCACCGCTCAATACTGCTTTAACTGGAATAACGATCCCAAGGTAGTCTTTTCTGGCGCCATAACTGCCAAATGGCGAGACATACACATAAAAATCCTGACCGTTTAGAGTGGTTTGTTTTAACTGACGTTGATCGCTTTGTTGATCTGCGTAATCCAATAGAGGTGAGTAAGGTACGCTCAATAAACCCTGCTGTTTACTGAGAAACCATTTATGTGCCAACGCTATTTTTTGCTCATCTGACACATGAGCTATGGCTTTATTAAAAATACTTAATAAGCCCTGATTTTTATCTGAAACCAATATTTTTAATGCACCGGGGAAAGGTGTCGGCGAGAAATCAATATCATCATGGTATTGCACGTCATTATAGAAAAACCGTTCTCCCACATAATGTAGAATCTCAGCTACATCAAGGCCAGCAAAGGCTTCGCCATCACTTACTGCTTCAAACACCGCCCGGGTTGATGGGACTTTTTTAATCGTTATTTCAGGGAAAGCCTGTTTGACGACCTGAATGATTGACCAGCCCTCAGGTATAGCAACGGTTTTACCATTTAGTTGTTGAATATGGGTAATGGGCGCATTGCCACTTTTTGTCACCAATGAATAAGGTAAATTTACAAAAGGATCGGTAAAGCGACCAGAATAGAGTGACTGACCGGTATCAAATACCGACTGCAAAATATCAATCTGACCAGCTTCATACTGTGCAACCAGCTCACTCCATGAATAGCCATTGATATAGTCAAACTTTAATCCTGTCATATCAGCGATGATGGAAAGATAATCAATGCTGTAACCTTTTGGTTGCCCAGAGCTGGAGAAATCAATGGGGGCCCAGTCTCGTTCATTCGAAACGGTTAAACGTTTCGATTCAGCAATCAGCGCTTTTTCTTCTTCTGTTAAATCAAGCGGTGTACGTGTTTCTGGAATCAAAATGGCTTCATTACTGGGCAAGTTAGAAGCTAATAACTCGCCCGTTGAACGGTATAAAAATACCTGACCATAATCACTGAGTTCATGCTGACTTAGATAATCAGACATGGAACTCAAAGCAATATCAACCGCTATCACTGCACCACTTTCAAGCTGCTTGGAATACGTCTGGCCGGGTGCTTGGATATTGTGGAATAAATACGGGTCTGTTTTTCTTATCGTTTCTTTATCGGCGTTCACGAACCAGGGTCGGATGGTAGATAAATAATTACTCGGTTCGCTACGTTTAAACCTGAGCTGAAAGTCGCTGGAATAATATTCAAACGTTCGGCTACGCTGAGCTTCGTCACCACGTATTGTCACCACCACCCAACGATCTTCAGGATCTGCATTGAGCTGCTTACGAACATCATCACCACTGTTCAGGTTAATGACTTCATAAAAATCACCATTCGGTAAACCAACATAAATCGCATACAACATATCGCGATTCAGCATCAGGGAGGAAAAAATGCCTCTGGCATCCTTAGTGACGTTATTGCCATTCACCAAGCCAGGATAACTGGCAAGAATTCGTGTGGTTTCGACTGCCTGGCTATCAATCGTGTTGAGTAATTGGCTGGTCTTATCTGCCAGATTATTGAATCGTTCTGTGGCATTTTCCGTGGCCATCTGCTGCATGAAAAAATATTGCAAAAGCAAAGCCGCAGAGGCTGTGAGCACGGTAGCAATGATAAAGGTCATCACCACGGTAATGCGTATCGTCAGTTTAAACCGACGGGGGTGTTGTCTGTGTTCTGCCATTCGCAGTGTCCGTATCGCTAAATGCTACATCACATCAAATTACCCGCACTTGTTGTCATGCGTGTAGGTCCAGGATTTGACTATACACCTTAAGTTATCGGTTAAAACACAGATTCATGAGAAATATGTGATGAGCGCCATATTCCCTTGGCAAAATTTATTTGCCTAAATTAGGTTTTCATCCATATTTTTTGTTAAAACAAACAAGTGTTCAGGACTGGTTAAGCTCACACCATTCACTATACTAAGTCCCTGTTGACCTCATAGCATATAGAAAAATAAAAAGGACACCGCATGAAATGGGCTAAGTTAGGCTTACTGAGTATCTGCCTTATAGGGATTATTGTTGGACTTGGCCTGTGGTGGCAGCACCAAAAAACCTATCCTTCTACCGACGATGCCTATGTCGAAGCGAATATATTAACCGTATCATCACAAGAGTCTGGTCGGGTAACTGAGCTTAATGCTACTGAAAATGCTTATGTTAAAGCCGGAGATGTGCTTCTTAAAATTGATGACAGTGATTTACAAAGTGCTGTTGATGAAGCCACCTCAGAGCTGGAAAAAACGATTCAAAAACACATGATGGCCGGTTCAGATGTCAGCGAAGCTATCGCTAATCTCAATGCTGTACAGGCCACATTACGCGATGCAGAACTTGAATTTGAACGTCAGCAAACCTTGTATGAACGCCGGATTATTTCTAAATCCACCTTAGATAAAACCCAAGCTAATCTCGATAAAATCAAAGCCGACAGAGACAGTGCCAGAGCAGCATTAAATACTGCTCAGACTCAGCTTGGTGGGAAAACCGATGAAGACCCGGCCGTGCGTGCTGCTCGTGCCACATTAAAACGTGCACAGATTGCACTCAGTCATGCCGTCATCTATGCCCCGGCTGACGGCTGGATTGCTAACCTGACTCTGCGCCCGGGAGATGTCATTACAGCAGGTCAGTCACTATTTTCCCTTGTTGAAAAAAACGATTGGTGGGTCACTGCCAATTTTAAAGAAACCGCCCTCTCTCGTATTCAGCCAGGTCAGCCCGCCAGCATTGAAGTTGATATGTACCCTGATCTGAAATTAAGCGGCAAAGTCGCCAGTTTGGGCATGGGCTCAGGGGCTATTTTTTCTTTGCTTCCTCCTGAAAATGCCACCGGAAACTGGGTGCATGTAACTCAGCGCTTTCCAATACGGATTCATTTAGACTATCAGCCTTCGCCAGACCAGCAACAACGTTTGCGAGCCGGCGCTAGTGTCACGGCTACAGTGGATACCACGAATTTAGATACAGCCAATGACTGAGGCAGAAAAACAGCCCGTTCAATGGTTAATCGTATTTGCGGTGGTGCTCACAGCCGTACTTGAAGTATTGGATACCACCATCGTCAATGTGGCTTTACCTCACATCAAAGCCGCATTTGGTATTACCAGCGATCAAACAGTGTGGATTGTCACCAGTTACATTGTCGCTTCCATTGCTGTCATGCCTCTGACGGGCTTGCTCTCACGTAAATTTGGTCGCCGACGTTTAATTATCACCGCCATTGTTGGCTTTGCATTTTTCTCAGCATTGGGAGGCATGGCTCAAAACTTCGAAATGCTGGTATTTTTTCGCTTAGGACAAGGCTTTTTTGGGGCTTTTTTGATCCCGCTTTCTCAAGCAATTCTGTTTACCAGCTTTCCAAGAGAAAAGCGTGGACAGGCGATGGCGATATTTGGCTTAGGTGTGATTGTCGCCCCCGTACTTGGCCCCACTCTCGGTGCAATCTTAACTGAACATTTTTCTTGGCGTGCGGTGTTTTACGTCAATATGCCAATCGCCTTTATCGCTTTGCTAATGGTCAGTGGCGAACTTGAAAAAGAAGAGACGCAGCATGTCGATATCGACTGGGTGGGGCTATTACTCATGGTTACCGCTATTGGTGCGTTACAAATGACGCTGGATTTGGGGGAAAGTCATGACTGGTTTGATTCTCACCTGATTCAAATCACAGCGATCACCTCGGCCGTTACCGGACTTATTTTCTTCACTCGTGGCATAGGCCGTAAGCTCAATATCATCGACTTCTCCTTACTGAAGGACAGAAGCTTTGCGGCGGGTAATGTCGCCATTGTCGGCTTTGGTGTATCGATGTTTGGCGCGATAGCTATTTTGCCGTTATTTGTTCAAGGCTTGTTAGATTATCCGGTATTGGAATCAGGTGAGCTGTTTATTCCACGAGGCATCGCTGCTGGTTTTTCCATGGTGGTGACCGGCTCATTTCTGGTGAATCGCTTTGATCCACGCATGTTATTAGCCATTGGATTAATTCTCACAGGCAGTGGCAACTTCATGCTAGCCAATCTGAATCTGGAGGTCAGTTTCTGGCAACTATCATGGCCAGGAGTGGTATCAGGTTTAGGCATGGGACTGTTTTTTGTACCCATGTCGACACTGGCTTTTCAGAATATTTCTAGAGAAAAACAAGATGAAGCCTCCGGTATCTACAGTGTGATGCGGTCACTGGGCTCATCCGTCGGTATTGCCATTATTGGCTGGCAATTGGCGCGAAGAACGAATCTTCACTACGCCATTCTCACTGAACAAATTACGCCTTTCAATCCTGCGGTTAGCGCCTACTTAGCGCCTCTGGGGCTCTCCCCGATGTCTGGACAAGGGGCAAAAGTATTAGCCAATGAAGTGTTAGCTCAAGCGTCGATGTTAGCGTTTCAGGATGCATTTTTGTTGTCTGGACTTGCGGCCTTTGCGATGCTGCCGATGGTGTTATTAATTCAAAAACCACAGAAATCAGACATCAAAGCGCCTGCCAGCGTACATTAATCTCAGCACAAAAGTCTTGTTATAAAAAATCCCGGGCCAGCATGCTGACCCGGGATTCATTAAACCTGAGTAATAGCGAAAGTTATTTATGAAATGAATAAAGACTTGGCATTCACAAATTCTTTCATACCAAAGCCACCGTGCTCACGGCCATAACCACTTTCTTTAACTCCACCGAAAGGCATATTGGCTTGAGGACCGGCGTAACCATTAATGTTAACCATGCCCGTGTCGAGTTCTTCACGAGCAATTCGGGTAGCACGTTTTTCATCCTTAGAAAATATGCCACCGCCAAGACCATATCGATGCGAATTGGCAAGCTCAATGGCTTCAGCTTCATCCGCCACTTTGAATAATGCTGCCACCGGACCAAATAATTCGTCCTCATAAGCTGGACTGCTTGGTTGAATATTTTCCAACACTGTGGCGGGGTAATAGGCCCCTTTCTGCTCTGGTATTTCACCACCACATAAACAGCTGGCCCCTTTCATTACAGATTGCTGAACCTGCTGATGCAGTTTGTCACGGAGATCGACACGAGCCAGTGGACCCATATCATTCTGACTGTCGGTGGGATCACCGAAAGTCACCTGCTTCATCGCAGCAACGTATTTATCTCTGAATTCTTCATAGACAGGCGCTTCAATAATAAAACGTTTAGCCGCAATACAGGTTTGACCACTATTCATCACCCGCCCCTGCACACAGGTTTTTACTGCCAGATCGATATCGGCATCGCGAAGAACGAGATAGGCATCACTACCACCCAATTCGAGTACATTTTTCTTAAGATGTTCGGCTGAAATTTTGGCAATCAAACGACCAATGCTGGCACTACCGGTAAACGTCACCCCACGGATATGTTGGTGAGCAATCAGTTCATCTGCTGTCTCACCATCGACAAATAGACAGCTAAATACGCCTTTAGGCAAACCGGCTTCTTCATAAATTTTTTGAATAGCTTCTGCTGTTTCAAAGCAGGACTCATCATGTTTAAACACCGTCGTGTTACCCGCCATGATGACAGCGATGCTGTAGCGGATGCATTGATAAAGTGGGAAATTCCAGGGCTGCATACCTAAAATCACACCTTCAGGCTGATAAGTAATAATGCCTTTTTTACCGCCTGAAATTTCACGCTCTTCATCGGCTAATGCATCAATGCCATGCTCAGCCGTATATTCACAAATAGCAGCACACTGCTCGGCTTCACCTTCACCTAAAGCTAAGGGTTTACCCATTTGTTTTGCCATCATTTGAGCTAAATTGGCTTTGTCTCGACGCAGTAATTCAGCAATTTTTTTGATGATGGTGGCGCGATGTTCCAGTGAGGTCTTTCTCCATTCCTGAAAAGCTTGGTGAGAATGTTCAATTAAGGCTTCTGCTTCCTGCTTTGTGTGCAGGTAGTAAGTTATATACACCTCTTCTGTAGCCGGGTTATAGGTATCAATCGTCTGACGAGAAATAGTGGTAGTTTTCAATTCTGCTTGTGTCATGTTTTATCCTCTTTGATAGTAAGAAAAATAACGCTTTTTGCAGATTGAAAATTAACGAGCATCCTCCATGAAGGGATAATCGGTGTATCCCTCAGCGCCACCGCCATAAAAGGTATTTTGATCGGGTGTGTTAAGTGCTGCACCGGCTTTCAGGCGTTCCATCAGATCCGGATTAGCAATGTATTGACGACCAAAGGCTACTGCGTCAGCACGTTGGCTTTTCACTGCATCTTGGGCCGTGAGGAGATTGTAGTCGCCATTGGCAATGTAAAAGCCCTGCCATTGCTGGATAAGTTGCTCAACGATGTGTAGATCTTTATTGCTGACATCAATGCCTGGAAAGCGTTCAACGATATGAACATAGGCTAGTTTGTATTGGTTAAGTTGTTTGATGAGTGCCATGTAGGTCGTCAACGGATCGCTATCACTAACATCATTAAAGATACCGGTTGGAGATAGTCGTATGCCTACCCGGCCAGCGTCCATCACCTCAAGCACGGCTTCGACCACTTCATTCACCAGGCGGATACGATTTTCAACTGAACCACCGTAATTATCAGTGCGATGATTACTGCCATCACAAATGAACTGGTTTAATAAATAACCATTGGCAGAGTGAATTTCGACACCATCAAAACCGGCTTTGTCGGCATTACGTGCAGCTGTTTTGTATTCTTCAATCAGATTGTTAATGTCATCTTTTGTCATCGCGCGTGGCTCTGACACATCGACCATTTGGCCGTCTACAAAGGTTTGTGCTTCAGCACGAATCGCTGAAGGAGCAAGCGGCTTCTCACCTTCAGGCAGAACAGAGTGATAACTGATTCGACCAACATGCCAGAGTTGCAGGAAAATCTTTCCACCTTTGCTATGCACTGCATCGGTGATTTCTTTCCATTTCGCCACTTGTTCATCAGAGTAAATACCAGGGGTTTTGATATAACCTTTGCCCATTTTGCTGATCTGAGTACCTTCAGCAATAATAAGACCGGCACTGGCACGTTGTGAGTAGTATTCGATGGCGAGATCGGTGGGCACATCCGTATCATCGTGAGCTCGGTTTCGTGTGAGTGGTGCCATAAAAATACGATTTTTGAGTTCCACTGAGCCCATCTTCACAGGGCTGAATAAATCATTCATACACTTCCTCCTTTGTTGTCCAGATAACTAGTTTGATGCACATACCAGTAAATAGTTCGTTGGCTAACTATAAGGTATATTCCGTCTTTTCTCTGTGAAGAGACATACCGATGCGGCTTGTTAAGCTCTTTTGTCTTTAATGTCAGCTAGATATAACTATTCATTGACTTCAAGTTAGACGAAGTCAATGCAAGCTATGCAGTTATTTTTTACAAACCTTTACAAAGATCGATGCGCCCAGCTGCACGCGGTTAACGCCTAACTTTGAGCTGATCTATCTCTATCTCATGTTGAATTTAGAAACAAAGCCGCTTTACTGAAGTCGTTACTTCATAAGGAAATGACTTTTAAAGCGAAGAAATCCAATAACACCCATCAGATAAATAGTCATTTCACACGACAAAGACACGTGCTTTGTTAGCTTTATCCATATTTGAATTTATAACTGTCAAGGAGATAACAGATGAGTAAAGATATTCGAAAAACCATGTGGGAAGCGATGAGTGACAGCCCATTTCTAATGATTGGGTTGGATAACACGCTCCAGCATAGTGAGCCCATGACAGCACAGTTAGATGAAAACGCTGATAGTGAATTCTGGTTTTACACCACAAAAACCAACCGTATAGCGAAAGGCGGCCCGGCCAAAGCCAATTTTGTCAGTAAAGATCATAAAGTGTTTGCTTCTATTCGAGGCACATTAAAACCAGAAACGGATGAGGCTGTGATCGATAAATACTGGTCAAAAATGGCGGCATCCTGGTATGAACAGGGTCGTGAAGATCCTTCATTGCTAATGATGCGTTTTGAGCTGGATGATGCGGAGGTATGGATCTCCGATCCGAGTATTAAAGGTTTATTTAAACTGTTCACCGACGGCAAAGTTGAGCCAGAGATGATGGGTGAACACAAAAAGCTTGGCCTATAAAGTCGGCACTGTCCCGTTGAAAATATGCAAAACCAGCCCTGCTCATACATCTGAGCAGGGCTTTTTTATTGACCCGAATTATTGGCTAGTCGAAATAAACAAAAGGTTCTTGTTCATGTGCAGGTAAGTCATGAATATAGTGTTTATCTGCATAATCCGTACATTTGAGATCAGCTAGCACCTGTTTATCTTTCACGACATAAATCCCGGCAAATTCACGTTTTTCTCTGACACCGACCTCTGCATCAATCCATTCTCCATTGCTGATGCCGGAATAAACGATATAGTCATAACGCCCGTTTGAGAACCGCAGGCGTCCTTCTCCACCGCCACTGTAGGCTGTCGAACTGAATTGCACCGGTGCGTGGAGTTCCAGCTCAATCTGTTCCGGTTTACCAAAGCGATAGATTAACGTGTCCTGTGCACTGACACAGACTGACACTGCTTTAGACTGGATATGACAACTAAAGGAAATCGTTTCCTGTTTGTGACATACATTTTCAGCGTAAAGACTGCTTGATAAAAACAGCAGTGATAAAACCCCAAGAAGTTTACTCTGCCCGTAAAGTCTAAGATATTTCATCAGCTCGCTACATTAAACAATGATACTGCCAAGGCCAGACTCAACACGGCCACAACCAGATTAGCCAGCACGCCCCAGCGCGCTTTATAACCTTTCGGAATTTCAGCTTCGCTTAATTGCTTGAGTACCACGCCATACTGATAGGACGAGATAAGCGCACATACCGCACCAAGCAGGATAAAAGCGAGACCAAGTATAAAAGTTGAAGATGTTGTATGAGGTGCCTGATGCCCTTGCATGACTGCGATTAACAGACCGGCCCGCTCAACAACAAAGCCAAAGGCAATCATGGCAAGACTGGTGCGGTTCCAGGCTAATAATGTGCGTTCCGCAGCAAACAACACTCTCGGATCATCTAAATAAGACATATCAAATCGCTCTTCCACTCAAGATTTACAGTGAGGTTAAACCATAACGTCAAATGACCAAGATAACCACCAAGAAATTGAAAACATACCTCTACTTCACTTCAAACTGATTGCGGACAGTTTTTATGACTGCATGCATAGCATCATCGCACATTGATAAAAACCTATTTTCACAAAACTATCGGTTGTAAAAATAGGTAAAACAACCAGGCATCGACTTGACTCAAACAGGCTATCGCGTTTCACTGAAAGTCCAGCCAATTAACTAGGAGGTTGAAATGATTTCAACTGAAATTAAGGAAGCTCGGTCAATTCAAGATGTTGTTCAATTAATCGATCATGGTGGAACAAACAGTGACTCGCCAGAAGAAGTCGCGGGCACGTATGCGTATCTGGCGGTGATAGATTCAGACCACGTCAACAAAGAACATGCTAAATCCCAATTAGATGAACTTATCGAAGCAGGCGCGAAATTTGATTATGACCTTGCTTTGGAATATGCAGAATCGCATCTCATCAAATCACAACATTAATACTTAAAAACAAGCCCTATGCACGTCTGTGAAAAGTGTCATAGGGCTTTTTTTACCTATACGGTTTGTATTTCTACTCTATGATTGATGTATCACAAGACCCCTGACAAAAAACAAACATCATGACTACATCACTGAATTAAAATAAGAAACTTGCAGTTATCGATAATTACTATATTCTGGCTAACTCTCGTTTTGTCATTTATCCCATATAACTGGCTCAGCTCCCATTGCTTTATCAGGATAAATGATGACCAAGCCCGTTCGTGTTCGTTACCAGACAATTGAAGTCGGTGACATGGATATTCACCTTTGTACTCTTCGTGACAAACAGCAATTTAGTGACCCTGAGGGTGAAGCCGATGATATGGGTATCTCTTCAGCTACCTGGCCCCTGTTTGGTGTTGTCTGGCCGTCCAGCATTGTGCTCGCCAATCATATGCTGGATTACGACATTAAAAATAAACGTATCCTTGAAATTGGCTGTGGTATGGCCTTATCCAGCTTATTACTCAATGAACGCATGGCCGATATCACCGCGACTGACTACCACCCTGAAGTGAATCATTTTCTTGATCGAAACACCGATCTCAACAGTGGAAAAAATATTGCTTTCGAACAAGTGGACTGGGCCAATGATGAAAGTGATTTAGGCAAGTTTGATTTAATTATCGGTAGTGATCTGCTTTATGAAGATGAGCACGTCCTGTTGCTGGCCAACTTCATCAATAACCATGCGAATCAGCACTGTGACATTATTCTGGTCGATCCCGACAGGGGCCGAAAAAACAAACTGGATCGGGAAATGATCGCATTTGGCTTTACCAGTAGTTACATAAAACCTGAACACACTGACTACTTAAAAGAGAGCTATAAAGGTTCTATCCTAAGATTCTCACGCTAAAACTATCTTTTTATTGCGGCGTAATACCGGCTACTTTCAACTTTCCTCGCCGCACTTTGGTCATCGCGATCGTCGACGAAATCAGTAATGGTGTCACCACCAAGAGAGTCGGTACGATGGCAATGCGTGTGAAGGCGATCATCATGATGGAACGTAATTGCGGATCTTTTTGAAACGATATCATTAGAGTACTGAGCAGCTCTATCGAAATCGAGATAGAGTAAGCAATCAAAACTATACGACACCGTTTCCAGACAATATGCCAGTGTGCATTGATTAGCGGGGTTTGATGTACATGTTTTGCTCGATACCAAATATAAAAAATCACTGATAATGAGCAAACGATGGCAATTGGTAACAGTAATATTTCCAATCCCATCAATAGAGAACCGATCGGCAATAACAGATTAAACACCAGCAGATTAAATACCAATAATTGATGAGGGATTACAGCCCTGGCTTGCTCGTTAAGCATATCAACACCTCCATTGTATTCCGCACAAAACATAGACTTTTTGCTGATGACCAACAGCGATAAGTGTAGCGCTATCAAATTAAAATTTGTTGACGATTACAAGCCAGTGAATTTCGCTAACCGTTTTACATCATAAAAGCACTTCACTTCTTTTGCGGTCAATGCATTAAGGGTTGTCAACAAACCACTGTAAATAGTCGCTACGTTGCTGCGTTTTTTCCAGAAGACAAGCGGTATAGATGCTACCAAAGCCAGTACCCGTCCTGGATTCATAGGTTTCAAAATCACAGCTTGTCTGACGATATTGATGCCAGGCATCCTGTGCTTTAGCGAGATAGTCTGTCTGTGATGGATTATCCATCAGCTCGGATGCATCCTCTTTATAACGCGTTTCCAGTCTGTCATAGACATGATTCAGCTTGGCTTCTGCTTGTTTAAGTTCTTGCTGCAAACAGTCGTACATGCTTTTTTCATCACTGGCAGATTGACATGGATGAGTCTCAGATTCAGCATGGGCTATAGATGAAATCAGCCCCATCCCCATCATAACTAATACCGTCTTTCGCATCCTTTTCAATTCATTTTATCCTTATCAAACTAAACTGCTCGTAACAAATGCATCGGTGGCACACTCGACACTTTTCTACTGGCGAACAAAATATTTAGGGTCCGTGTAAAAATAGCTTACTCTCTGTTGCTAGGCCACGTTGTCGTATGGCTACTATTAATATTTTATAGCCTGACCCCAAATATCCTCTGTGCTTCACGTTGTGTTCGTCACGCTTTTTTATTTGGAGAAGATACCAAGACCCAAGACAAGGCTACTTTTTAAGCTGATTAGCTTGTTAGGTTTGCTTCAACAGAGTCTGTTCATGCTGAGACTTGTTGGTATAAACCAGCATCTGCGTAGAATGACATACAATTGTTCACTGAATCACTGAAAGACTTACGATGAAACGGTACTATTGCAATAATCTAATATATTATTTGGCACTAATGGTACTGGAGTCATAATTTGCTGTTACAAAATCAACAAACAAACCAAGCTAAAAAGTCTCTGACCTTTAGTCTCTTAGTAGTCTGTTTTATCACACTTTTCTCCGGTTCCGCTTTTTCAGATACGCTCAGAATCGCCACCGATGAATGGTGCCCTTACGACTGTGTCGCCAGTCAAAATCAAGGCAAAGTGGGTTACCTGGGTGATTTGCTGGTTGAAACCTTAGGAGCCAGAGGGCATAAGGTAGAGTTTGTGGAGGTGTCTTACTCTCGCGGTCTGCAATTGGTCAGAGAAGGCAAGCTCGACGGTACAATGGCTTGCTTTCGTGAAGATGCGCCCGACTTTGTATTTCCAGACGTTGCTCTCGGCAAAAGCAATAGCACATTCTTTAGTCATAAAGACTCAAACTGGCGCTACACTGGCAAAGAGTCCCTTGAACAGGCCAAGATGATTGGCATGATCAAAGGATACGACTACGTTGATCCAACAGTAATGGATTATTTCAATCAAAACCCAGACAACGTGATTGCGATTACTGGCGAGAAGCCTCTAGAAAGATTACTTGAAATGTTGATCAATGGGCGCCTAACCGCTGTGATTGAAGACAAAAGCGTATTGGAATACAAAGCCCAGCAAATAGGTAAAGCCGACCAACTGAAGGTATCAGGCACCACCGATGTGGTAATCGATGTTTACAGCAGTTTTTCACCTAAAAATCCAAAATCCGCTGAGTACGCCAATATAATGTCAGAAGAAACGCTGAAAATGCGTGAAGACGGGCGTTTGGCAAAACTATTAGAACGTTATGGCATTCAAGATTGGCAAGTCCAGTAAACGTTGCCCCTAAACAGCGAAGGGCTTTCACATGCAATCCTTGTTAAACCACTACCGTCGCTCCATTGCCCTGCACCTGCTACTTGTGATCTTTGGTGTGTATTTTTTGGTAGCGGTACTGGTGACAGTAGTACAGCTTTACAAAGAGTACGACAACACCAAAAAAGAGTTTTATAACGAGATTCAAACCTTGCCCGCTACGTTCGGCAAGGGAATATCCGATTCGGTTTGGACCTATAATCAAGAACTGCTGCAATCCATTCTACAAGGTATGTACAACCTGCCCATCCTGGTCGGTATCAAAGTACAGTCACTGGATGACAAAATGGACTTTAAAATCGGTGCTGTGTTCAATGAGCAAAATCAGGTTGAGTACTACAACTCAAAGGGCCAGCCGACGGAACAAACACTCACGGGGCTAGGCTCAAATGCCCTTTTCGAACACGAGTTTCCGATCTCTTACCAAGGTCCTGCATTTGACCAGAATATTCCCTTAGGTACGGTGACTCTCTACTCAAATGACCAACTGGTTTTCGAACGATTGAAATATGGCTTCATTCTTATTTTGGTCAACTCCATTATCAAAACCTTTATGCTGTGGTTTATTATTTATTTCTTTATTAATAAATACCTTGGCAAGCCTCTAAAAGAGTTCACCTTCAAGATACACCAACAAGACACTCAATCCCCTAAAACGATTGACCTAGACATTAATTGGACAGATAAAAACGAATTGATCATCTTAAAAGACAGTTACAATCAGATGATTGAGAGTGTGAATAAGCACCAGCGCGAACTGCTAGAACTCAACCAAGAGCTAGATGAGAAAATTAAATCTCGGACGCACGACCTCCAACTGGCCAAAGAAAAAGCAGAGCACTTAGCGTATAAAGATCCGCTGACTCACCTCTATAATCGCCGTGCATTTTTTGAGTATGGCCAGAAGTTAATCAATCAAACCGCACAGCACAGTGCATCCCTAAGTTTGATTATGATTGATATCGACTTCTTCAAAAAACTGAATGATCACTATAGCCATGCACTTGGCGATCAAGCGCTCATAGCGTTCGCCGATACCCTTACAAGTAACCTGCGTCAGAGCGATATCATAGGCCGCTTAGGTGGCGAAGAATTTGCCGTTTTTCTACCAAATACTGACGAAGCAAACGCCATCACAATTGCCGAAACGCTACGCGTATTAATCAGCCAAATCACACTGCCACATGAGCAATCTATCGTTCAGTTTACAGCGAGTTTAGGCGTGGTTGAGGCGACTCAAACTACGCCAACGGTAGACTCAATATTGGCTCACGCAGACAAAGCGCTGTATTACTCTAAGCATAATGGACGCAATCGCGTGACGGCGTATTCAAAGATTGCAGAAACAACGCAACAATGATGAAAAAGGTGATATCAACGTCACTCAAGTATTTAGATGCAATGTAAAAATAGCTTACTCTCTGCTACCAGGCTACGGTGTCGTATAGCTACTCTTAAAAACCAATGGGGTCACACAAACCAATGATCCTTTCTCAATCATACCAATCGAGTCTGACCACATTGGTCCAAATCGAGTCTGACCCCATTGGTCCACTAGGTCAAACGCAGGAGCCCGTGCTTTTGCATAAATTGGGTATCCTGCATTATGGCTTTTATTGGCTCCACTTGAGCCAATGGCTGGCCTTGGAACATTCGGAAATTATCGTAAGTCATGATTGCCGGGGCTCCATCGGAATGAGTCAACCGAATTTGCCTATCAAAATCAGGAATAAACATGACTCGCTTTTGACCATCTGTCCGAGGTGTAACGTCGACATAGTCCCCATTGGGCTCGACCCAAACAGCGTGGAACTGGGCCTCGATAAAATCCTTAGCAGTGTCTTGAGCGATAAGCCAACCATGTTGGAAGCCGCCACCTTTAAAATTGATCTGTACCCATACATTAAAAAAGCAATTCTGTAGTTCCGGTTCAAATTCCATCGGGCGGTGAAACTTCAGAAGGACTGCATTGCCAACGTCCAAACGAAGGTGCTCAGCAATATTTCTGACGGCCACGTTCACTTTTTTCGGTGAGGAAGAGTTGAACTTGATTGGCTCTATTTGCACCCTCTAACGCCCACATAAAGGGCCGCCTAGAGCGCAGCGTAAGGAGGTCCAGCGGAACGTAGTGGAGCGATTTTTGATGTGTTTGTTAAATTTCATTTGGCGACACCAATAATCCCAAGCACAACTGACACTAAGCCTAGCCATGTAGCTAGCCGCACGACCACCTGCGGATGATCTATACATGAACGAAACCTTGCCAACAAATGTGTTTCAGGACTAACCATTAAGCTTGCATAGCTGCCAGTTGAATCAATACCTAGCTTATTTCTATACCATTGATTCATTGTAATTACAGACTCTCCTGGGTTGATCGTTTCAGTCCATCCGTTTTTATAAGCTTCCCGATAATTGTGATCAATCGACATAGCTTCACAGTAGACGGTTTTGTTTGTATCCCTATTTGATATCCGGACTATGCATCTATTGTTTATAGTTGGATTAGTAACCCATACCCACCCTTCATTCATATCTTGTTTGAGCGAAGCATAAATTTTATAAGGCACTACTCGCTCCTAGAAATTTAACGATATAACTCAGCCGCGCCGCTTTTTGGCGTCGGCTGAAGTGACTTGTTAGCCGTTTTCTACGGGAACATAGAGTTTATCTCTCTAAACATGTTCTCAAAGTTATTAATTGTTTCATTAGAAAGTTTTGACATTTCTACGCCAGATCTTGCGAGTGTATTTGCTGGCCGATAGTGGTTATATCTGTCTATATTAAAGTGCTTATTTATTTGGAGCACTATTCGACTTATTCCAGAATTAAGGTCGGCTACCTTGATATCTGGATGCTCCTTAAATGACTCATTGAATAATGACAAATAATCATCTTTAGAGAATAAATCTTCAATATCCGCCTCTGAGCAATTTGGTATAAATTCATCAAAGAAGCGTATTTTCTTTTTCTGTATGATTTTCTCTTTAATTAAATGATCAAGCTTAGATTTGCTGGATGCATCAATACTTGAATCGAGCAAACATGCTATGTCTAGCTTGCTACCTCGCAGTAAAGACACAAATGTTGAGACTTTCTCCATGCCGCCTACCGGCACGATCGTTACATCCTCACGCAATGAAGTTTTGCCGTTTTCTTGCAATATTCCAGATAGTATTTGTAAATATATTAGATCTGATACGCCCTCTACTAGAAGGTTGTTTTTTGATATAAATAAATTTTGCGCGATATCATAACCAAGCGCAGCCTGCAATGGAAAAAGTGTTTTAGGATCTTTCTCTTGAACACTATCAGAAACAACTGATCCATTTTCTGTTTCCACAACTGTTCTGACTCTGTTTAAGTCAGCGGGATCGACCATAAATGGAGAGTGTGTTGAGTATATAATTTGATACTCTGAAGAAAGATGTTCGATAAACTCAAGTAGATCGCCCTGAGCAGATGCGTGCAAATTTAACCCGGGTTCATCGAGCAATAAAACATAATTACTGCTGGGGTCTTCTTGTATTTTTTTAAACCAAACCAAGAAGGAGAAAAACCAGTTGAAGCCTTTGCTTCTATTTTTTAACGGTAACGATACTTTTGTGCGTGTATTTCGTACGCGTATATCTAATACATGTTCGACTATTCGTTTATTGCCATGAGGGTCTGTTTTTTCAATTTTATCAATATCAAATTGTATTTCTAGATTATTGTTTGTAGACCAATACTCAAATAACTCTTCTGTAATTGTTGCTTCTGTTGCCTCTAACTCGGCTTTAAAGTCCTCAAAATCATCTGCATTTATTAATTCATTTATATCTATTTCAGCCAGCTCAAATAATGCTTTGGCTGTTTTTTGCTCGTCAAGTTCGAGTGTCTCGTTTTGGAGCGACTCAATGCTTATTCTGGATGGCAGCGAGTAAAATTCATCGTAGTACAAATATTTTGGAAGGTGCGGCTTAAGATATGATCTAGCGATATATTCATTTAAAGGATCACTACTCCAGTCCCATTCATTTTTAAAATATTTAGATAATGACTCAAGTCCTTCAATTATATTTTCATCTTTATACTCTTGCTTTATACTCTCAATATCTTCTGCGCTTTTTGCCTTATATAACTTCTCATTTAACGTCGTACTAGATATGCCAAGTTTCTTTGTCTGGTTATCTATAAACTTCTTAGAATCTGAGGTTACGTTGAGCCAAGTGCCTTTGTTATCAAATTTAGATAATCTTGAAAAGCCACCCTGCGTAAAAACGCCTTCGCCTAAATCACTTTTAATTTCATCTATTAGTTCATTTGATATTTCAAAATAAGAGGTGACGGCTTTTGGCTCTATGCCACTTTTTTCCATCTTCTTTTTTTCTTTTCTCGGATAGTCATGCGTGGCATTAAATTTAAATCTGTCATCAGCAGTAAAATAATTTGTTTTCGCTAATGCTTCGAGAACAGATGTTTTCCCTGATTCATTCATACCTACGAGGACAGTGATGTTGTCATCAACCTCAAATGACTGATCATTCTCAATACACTTGTATTTGTGTATTGTCACTTTTTTTAATGAAATCATCTATTTCTCCTAATGTGTCATTTATTCTTTTACGGATAACAGTATGTTTCATAAGGCCGATGGCCTCATAATAAATATTAAAGAGGCGGCCTTATAAGTCATTTTCGATGACTTTAACATATTGATTATTAATGAAAGTAATTTCTTATTCATGGAATTATAAGGCCAGAGTTTTGAACTGGTGACGAAAAATAGTGCCAGTCCTTTAGTATCTTCAGATACTGGTTTATACACATAAACTTGTTAGTTTAAGTCTTAATTACACTTCCCGTAACAAATGCATCGGTGGCACACTCGACACCTTTCTACTTGCGAAGAGGCCAATGGCCGAAATCACCACCACACCAATCAAAGGACCAAGACTCCATAACAAAGGGTGCCAGCTTGCTTCTGCTTTAAATAAAAATACCTGTAAACCATACAGGCAGGCTTCGGCACCGGCGGCGGCAATCAGTCCTGAAAACAATCCTAGTGCACCAAATTCAACAAATAGTGCCTGCTGTACCAGGGCTTTCTTGGCGCCAAGCACGCGTAATAAAGCGCCCTCCTCCAAACGTTCTTCCAATGTCGAGCGTACACTCGCTAATAACACGAGAGCACCGGCACTCAAGATACACAGAAGGACTAGTTGAATTGCCTGAGACAATTGCCCTATCACCGTTTGCACTTGTTTTAATAAATCACCGACATTTAACATCGACACAGTGGGAAACTGAGACATTGCCTTATAAAAGGGCTGGGCATTTTTCTGGCTAATAAACACACTACTCACAAAGTTAGCGGGATAGTCCGCTATAGCATGCTTAGGCAATATCAGGTAAAAATTCGGCTGCATGGATCCCCAATCGATCTCGCGCACAGAAGTGATAGGTAAAGTAACCTCATTACCACCGATATTCAGGGTAAGCTCATCCCCCATTTTCAAATTCGCTTCCTGCATCACCCGTTGCTCAATAGATAAGCCATCAGCAGCAAAGTCACCTTCAATCAGCTTACTGCCTTTGCCTACTTCATCAGACCAGGTCAGGTTTAATTCACGTTCAAACAATTCCGGCTCAGGTTTATCTTCCGGATAAAGCGTCTGCACCGATGTGCCATTGATGGTGATGACTCGCCCGCGAACCATCGGAAACCAATCAGATCGTTTTATCCCCAAATCATCTGTTACCTGATCTATCTGCTTAATCTGGTCTGCCTGAACGTTGAACAGATAATGGTTTGGCGCATCAGCAGGTAATTGCTGTTGCCAGTCTGAAATCAGGTTTGATTTCACACCCACTAATATCAAGCCCAGCATAATAATCAGCGTGAAGACCAATAACTGAAATAAGTTGGGTAATAAGCGACGATACAAGGCGGCAAAGCCTATCTGCCAGCCACTCGTTGCCCCGGAGGTCAGCGAACGGCCTAAACTGAATACAGCATAACCCAGTAAAGCGACGACTATCCCAATCCCGACAATCGCTAACATCATGATGCTGGGCAGGATAAATCCCCCCGTGTATAGACACATCAGGCCATACATACCGATAAAGCCGATGCCATAAATGATGACGGTGTTTTGTTCTACTTTAAAACCCGGCTGCAACACTGACATCGGTGACACTTTGATCAGACGCTGCATCAGTGGCAAACAGAATGCCAGCATGGAAACAAACCCCGTCGCCACTCCCAGCCATAAACGGCTGATGGAAGGTTCAGGCAATGCTGTTGACATCAATCCCGCCAGCAATGAGGAAATAATGAGTTGAAGTCCCCAGCCAATAGCGAGTCCAATCCCAGCCCCCAGCACGAATAAGACGATAAATTGAATTAAAAATACATGGATCAATTTTCTTGGCGTGGCACCTAGTGTTTTTAACACAGCCACCTGCATTAAATGCCGTTTTACAAAACGTGATGAGGCCAGGGCCATCGCAATGCCAGACAGAATAACCGCTAGCGTCCCTGCTAATAGAAGGAATGATTGTGCTTTACCAATGGTGTCACCAATACGCTCGCCTTTCTGCGTTGGTGTCTGCCAGCGTTGACCCTCATTAAGTTGGGGCGTTACCCAAGTTTCATAGTCATCCAATGCGGGTTTATCCCCCGCCAGCAATAGGCTGTAACGAACGCGACTGCCAGGGATAATCACCTTTGTTGCAGCCAGATCGGCCATATTAATCACTGCACGAGGTGACACAGCAAAAGCCGAACTGCTGGCATTAGGATCTCTGACCAGAAAGTGACTGACCGTTAAGGTTGTCTCACCCACTTCAACCTGATCACCAATAGTGACGCCCAATAAACTTGCCAAGCGTGAGGACAGCCATATTTTTCCCGGTTGCGGAGGTTTTGTATAATCCGTGCCGGTACCAAATAAGGTATCGTCAACCAGATAGGCACCTCTTAACGGATACAGATCCGTAACTGCACTGACCTGACTCAGTTGTAGATTGTCACCGGCAAATATCATCGTTCTGAATGAGGTCCGCTCCACTTGTTTCAGCCCTAACTCATTTGCTTTAGTTTGCCAGTCTTGAGGAATCTCATCATCAGAACTAATCAGTCTGTCAGCCGCCATCAAACTGGCAGACTCGCTTTCAAATGATAGCTGCAAGCGGTCAATAAATAGCGTAATTGCTGTGACCGTACTCACTGCAATAATCAACGCAAAAATCAAGGTCAGGATATCACCGCTACGCATATCGCGTAGTAATAATCGTAAGGCAAAACGCATCAGTTTTTTTCCACCAGCTGACCAGCAGACATGACTAATTGACGATCACACTTCTCTGCCAGATTGTTGTCGTGTGTGACCATCACCAGTGTGGTGCCTTGGGCTTTATTCAGCTCAAAAAGCTGTTCGATAATGATGCGTCCGTTACCTTCATCCAGATTGCCAGTAGGCTCATCAGCAAACAGAATCTTTGGGCTTGAGGCAAACGCTCTGGCAATGGCGACACGTTGTTGCTCACCACCCGATAACTGATTTGGATAATGCGTTAAGCGATGCGAAAGCCCCACCTTGTCCAACAAGGCTTCTGCCTTTTGACGTGCGTCTTTATCACCTTTTAACTCCGCCGGTAACATCACGTTTTCAACCGCCTGTAAACTGGGTAACAAGTGAAACGATTGAAAGATAAACCCCACATATTGCCCGCGTAATAACGCCCGCTGTTCTTCATCCATTGTTGAGAAAGCATGGTCATAGAGATAAATCTCACCAGATGTATTCACATCCAATCCTGCCAGTAAGCCCAGTAAGGTCGACTTACCTGAACCAGACGCGCCGACAATAGCGACTGACTCCCCTTCATTAATGTTTAAACTAATCCCTCTCAGTATGGTCAAATCGCCTGTATTTGCTGATACGGTATGAGTTAAATTGCTTACTTTGATTGCAGTTTTGACTGCCATGTTTTTCCACTCTTGAAGGTTTTTATGTTTTTAAAAAGACAATATTGGTTTGTGTTACTCATCAGTTTATTCATGAGTAACCTTGCATCTGCATCAACACTGCTGGTTATGGGGGACAGCCTCAGTGCTGCCTACAATCTACGACCAGAATTAGGTTGGGTTAGTTTACTGGAAAATCAACTTTCAGAGTCTCATCCGGATATCACCATCGTCAATGCCAGTGTCAGTGGTGAAACCACACAGGGAGGTTTGTCCCGCTTTAAACAACTGCTTTCTGAGCATAAACCCAGTTGGGTGATCATAGAACTAGGTGCCAATGATGCCTTGCGAGGCTATCCACTTACTCAAACCAAAAACAATCTTGAATCCATGATTGAACAAGCACATCAGGCTGACGCCAAAGTGCTATTGCTGGGCAACCAGATTCCACAGAATTACGGCAAACGTTATACCGAAATGTTTTTTAATTTATACAAAGAGTTGGCCGAGGAATATGAGCTGGCGTATGTGCCCTTTATGCTTAAAGGTGTCGCACTCAATAAAGCGTTGATGCAAGCCGATGGCCTACATCCAAACAAAGAGGGGCAACCGGTTGTATTACAGAATATTAAGCCGGTGTTGTTACCACTTTTGGAACAATCTAAATAAAAACAGTGTTATCACCGACGGTTGTCATAAGTGATGGCAGAAAAAAGGCTACTCATAAATTGAGTAGCCTTTTTTGATTAATGTCCAAAAACATTCTTGTCCGTTTGCTTGGCTTTTTTTGCTGCTTTCTTTTCTTTCGGTGTTAGCAACGGTGCCTTTTTCTTGTCCTTTTTAGTGTCCTGACCTTTACTCATGATATTTCCCTTTGGGTGAATGCATTAACCTCAACGGCTTGTTGGCTGATTTGAGGGCATGTTCTAGGTAGAAACATCAATGCCAATCAATGTTGGTACATAGACGCTCAGTATGGGCTCAATTATCAATAAGCGATAGTTTATTTACTGATTTCCCATCTCTTTATGGCATATCACATCATCAAGACTAAACCCGACTTATACCTTATTTGGGATAAATGCTAATCGCCCTGCCGGTAACATGATTCGAATGGGATGTTGTGCGCTTCCATAAACGGCATCAGACCAGCCGCTTTTTCACCACTAAAATGCGTTTCGAGTAATGTGATTATATGGCCGCCACCAAGTGCTTGCTGTACACCCGGAATATGACTGGCTTTGACCGCCCAATACAACTACTACCCCCACCCACCTAAC
>Ga0114901_1000022_pt1 | contig 207186 bp, 202 predicted proteins | sample MalvireepMed_s16_FD_89686 | JGI IMG/M metagenome (GOLD analysis project Ga0114901, IMG submission 89686) | Marine viral communities from the Global Malaspina Expedition - Malaspina viral metaG DeepMed_s16 | ecosystem: Environmental > Aquatic > Marine > Oceanic | place: Mediterranean Sea... | reverse complement strand
TCCGCATGGCGGTTTCGACGCCGAGATCGGCCTGCAGCAGAATGTCTTCCAGCTCTTCAAGCGTGTCCTCGTCGAGCTTGCGCTTGGTGAAGATGCCGGTGATCTGGCCGGTCAGCTGACCGGAGGTGCGCGACAGGCCCTTGCGCAGGCGCTGCCACCAGTTGCCGCGTTCCTCTTCAACCGGCTCGGGGGCCTGCACGGGTTCGGCGTCGGACACGGTGTCGCGGATCACCAGCTTGCGGTGCTCCGAAGCTGGTTCACTCCCTGCCGGCTCCACCGGGTTCGGCGCGATGTCCGGGTCAGAGCTCAGATCGTCCGGCGGGGTGCCTTCATCATCCGCAGCCGTGGTGCCTTCCGCGTTCTCGGAGGCGCTGTCGACAGATGCAATCGGTGGTTCACCGGCATGGGTTGCGTCTGCTGGTGCAGCGGTGGCGAGCGGTTCGCTGGCGGTTGTCTCTGGCGTGAACTGCATGTCGCCATCGGCCGGGAAGGCTTTTTCGGCAACAGCAGCTGGTGCTTGCTCCGTGGCCGTTGCGGGCATCTCCGGCTGCTCAGGCGTCGGGGAGGCGGCTGGATCGGCAGCGAGTTCTTCCGGTGCGACCCACTCCTCTGTTGCGGTATCGGCGGCCTGGTCCTCAACAACCTCGTCTCTTGCGTCGTCCTTCGCCCCATCAGGGGCCTTGGCGTCGGTCGGAACCGGTGGTTCGCCGGCGTGGTCCGCGTCCGCGGGCTCTGGCGTCGCAAGTGTCTCGCCGGGGGCAGTTTGGGGCGTGAACTGCATCTCCCCTTCAGCCGGGAAAGCCTGGCCTGGAGCAATGTCACCGGTGTCGGTGGCCGGCGGCTCGGTCTCCACCGTGGCGTCCGGCGCAGGCGCGTCTTCCTTGTCTTTCCCGAAGGAGAAAACCTTTTTGATGAAGTTGAACGCCATGCGGGTTTGGTACCTTTTTGATGTCAGCCTGCGGCGAGGTCTGCCGTTTGCAATTGCTCTTCGGAGCCGGCAACCACTTCGCCGGTCAGGTGATCCGCGGTGCGGCCATTGATCCTTACCAGAGCCATCTGGCCCCGTGGTGCCTCGGACGCAAGCACCGGGGTGAAATTTTCTGTCCGCGCCATGCCGGTAAACTCGACCAGGACGGAAGGGGTTCCGCCCGCGGTTGCCATGGCGTCGAGGTGGGCATCATAGGCCTGTTCGCCGCGTTCTCTCAAGCGCGCGGCGCGTTGCTTGATCAACCCCCTGTCCAGCTGCGGCATGCGCGCTGCGGGCGTGCCGTCGCGCGGCGAATAGGGAAACACGTGCAGGAAGGACAGCCCGCACTCGTCAACAATGTCGAGCGAGCGGGCAAACATCTCCTCGGTTTCTGTCGGAAAGCCGGCGATCAGATCGGCGCCGAAGGCAAAGCCGGGCCGCAATTCGCGCACCTGGCGGCAGAACCGAATGGCATCGTCGCGGCCATGCCGTCGCTTCATGCGCTTGAGGATCAGATCGTCGCCATGCTGCAGTGACAGGTGCAGATGCGGCATGAAGCGCGGCTCATTGGCAATCAGGTCCATCAGCGCATCGTCGACCTCGATCGAATCGATCGACGACAGCCGCAGCCGCTTGAGATCGGGGATCTGCTTGAGGATGGTGGCGGCGAGGGTGCCGAGCGTCGGGCTGCCGGGCAGGTCGGCGCCATAGCTGGTGGCGTCGACGCCGGTGATGACGGCTTCCTGGTATCCGTTGCCGACCAGCTTCTCGATTTGCTCAACCACCGCGCCCATCGGCACCGAGCGGGAATTGCCGCGGCCATAGGGGATAATGCAGAAGGTGCAGCGGTGATCGCAGCCGTTCTGGACCTGGACGAAGGCGCGGGCGTGACCCTCAACCGCCTCTATCATCTGCGGCGCGGTCTCGCGCACCGACATGATGTCGTTGACGCGGATCTTCTCGCTTTCGGAAACGCCGAAATCCGGCAGCTTGCGGTAGGTGGCGGCCTGGCCCTTGGCCTCATTGCCGATCACCGCGTCGACCTCGTCCATGCGGGCGAAGGTTTCCGGCTCGGTCTGCGCGGCGCAGCCGGAAACGACGATGCGGGCATGCGGGTTGTCGCGCCGGGCGCGGCGGATGGTCTGGCGGGCCTGGCGCACCGCATCTGCAGTCACCGCGCAGGTGTTGACCAGGATCGCATTGTTGAGGCCTGCGGTTTCCGCCGCCTTGCGCATGGTTTCCGATTCATAGGTGTTGAGCCGGCATCCAAGCGTGAGAACGCGAACGCCGCTCACGCATCCACCTCATCGGCCTGCCAGTCTCCGGTCTTCGGATCGACACTGCCCGAAAACTCCCATTCGGCGGGGCCGGTCATGATGACGTGGTTGTTGGCGCGCCAGTCGATGTGAAGCGGGCCGCCGGGCACATTGACGGTGACCCGCCGGCGGGTGCGGTCGGTGCGCGCGGCACAGACTGCGGCGGCGCAGGCGGCCGAGCCGCAGGCACGGGTCAGGCCGACACCGCGTTCCCAGGTGCGAAGATCAAGCGTCTGGCCATCCTTCACCCGGGCAATCGAGATGTTGGCGCGCTCGGGAAAGATCGGGTGGCTTTCCAGAAGCGGTCCGAAGCGCTCGAGATCATAGGACCAGACATCCTCTTTGACCCAGAAGATGGCGTGCGGGTTGCCGATCGCCATCACCGAAGGCGAGTGCAGAACCGGCGCATCAATCGGCCCGACCTGCAGCTCGATGCGGGTGGTGTCGTAAAACTCTTCCGCCAGCGGGATCCGGTCCCAGCGAAACTCGGGCACACCCATGTCAACGGAGACCAGCCCGTCCTCGTGTTCTTCGGCTGTGAGAATGCCGGCCAGCGTCCTGAAGGTGAAACTCTTGCGCCCGGTCTCAGACGCCAGCGCCTGAACCACGCAGCGGGTGCCGTTGCCGCAGGCCTGGGCGTGGCTGCCGTCGCGGTTGAGGATGTCGATACGGTAATCGACGCCGTCGAGATCGGTGTCGTGGATCGCCATGATCTGGTCAAAGCCGGTGCGCTCGCCGCCGGCCAGCGCAATCGCGGCCTCTGCGGTCACGGTATCGCTGCGGCCACGCATGTCGATGACGACAATGTCGTTGCCCAGTCCATTCATCTTGGCAAAAGGAACCATGGATCCCATCACACGCACCTGTTTCTGTTTGCGGGCTGTATGGCCGAAAAGTGCCGGGATTACCAGTCTCGGGAGTGTCGGCGCCGGTTCAGGCGACGTCAGGGAAATCCCAGGCTTCACCGACATGCAGCGGCCGGAAGCGCTCCTTCGCCACGCCCTTCTCGGCGAGTTTCTCATAGAGCAGCTCTTCGGGCGCCTCGCGGCCTTCGTCGGTGAGCTGGAATGTGCCCCAGTGGTGGCCCAGCGCATAGTCGGCGCCGGACAGGAGAAATCCGTCGATGGCCTCGTCGGGGCTCTGGTGCTGGTCCTTCATGAACCAGCGCGGCTCATAGGCGCCGACCGGCAGAATCGCGGCGCGGAACCTGCCGTGCCGGTCACGGACGTTCTGGTAGGGGCGGCCCTTGTCGAAGCCGGTGTCGCCGATATGCAGGATCTTGCCGCCCGGCGTTTCCAGCACGAAAGCGGCCCACAGCGCCATCGAGCGGTCATTGACGCCGCGCGCCGACCAGTGATGGCAGGGTTCGAAATGCACAGTGGCCGGGCCGGACTTGATGGCGTCGCCCCAGTCGCCGGTCATCACCCGCATGGTCGGCACATGGGCCTTGATGATGGTGTCATTGCCCAGCGGCGTGATCACCAGCGGATTGTGCGACAGCCGCAGCCTTGCCAGCGTGACCAGGTCGAGATGGTCGTAATGATTGTGCGACAAGAGCACCATGTCGATCTCGGGCAGATCCTCGAAGGCGATGCCGGGCGCGGTGACGCGCTTGGGTCCGGCAAACGCCACCGGACTGGCGCGGTCGGACCAGACCGGGTCGGTAAGGATGTTGAGGCCTGCGGTCTGGATCAGCATGGTGGCGTGGCCAACCATGGTGATGCGCAACCGGTCGCCTTCCACGCGCGGCTCGGGCCGGGCCGGGGCAAAGGGGCTTTTCACCGAGGTCGGCCACTTGGCCTGGGTGCCGCCGAATTTCCACTTCAGCAGATCGGAAAACCCCTTTGGCGCCGAGCCGTCGGGATTGAAGAACCGCGTCCCGTCAAAATGATCGCTGATCGGGCCGGAATGATAGCGATTGGAGTTGCGTGCAACAGCCATGGCGGTCCCCGATGCGCCGATCCCGAAGAGGGCGGCGAAAGCAGTGAATTTGAGAAAGGAGCGGCGTTTCATGGGAGGAGATATGGGGGCGAGGGGGGCGCGATCAAGTGCTTCGGCAGGCTGGTCGCCCCCGGGGTGGTCCGAAGTCACCTACCTGACCCTTGCAATCAGTTGCGGCCACTCCTTCACAAACGCCTTCTTGTTCCTGATTCCGGCCGAGCCCTTCTCTCGCCTTTCGTCCTGGTTGAGCCGCGCGAAAACCACCGTCCGGTCCCCCTTGCTGGCCCAGCCGACAAACCAGCCCCAGCCGCGTGCCCTGTCGAACGAACCGTCGGCCCGGCGTGGATAGGCGGCGCCGGTCTTGCCGGAGATTGCCCAGCCATCGCCCGCGGGCACGGTTTCGACAAGGGCCAGGGTCTGCTCCATGGCGAAGGGGGTGACCGGCAGGGTGCGGAGAAGCAGCCTGCGCAGGAATGCCACCTGCTCCAGCGGTGCGATCTTCAGCGAGGAGCTGATCCATGCGCGCGTCAGGGCGTTGTTCTTGCCGGTATCGCCCGACAGATCGGCGTTGCCATAGCCGAAGCGCCGCGTGTAATCCGCAAGCCCGTCGATCCCGAGGGCGGCGGTGATGTGATAGGAATACCAGAGGACCGAATATTTCATCCAGCGCTGCGGATCGGTCGCCTGGGTCCAGTTGTCGCCGCCCCAGTCGGGGTAACCGGCCTTGAACGGCATCACCGGCGAATCGGCGCTGCGCAGGTATCCCGCGTCAAAGCCCATCAGGCTCAGCGGGATCTTGAACGTGGAAGCGGGGGTGACACGGCTGCGGCAGTCACCTTCCTCCAACAGCACGTCTCCGGAGGCGGCGTCCGCTAGGATCGTGCAGATGGTCTTTGCGCCGGCCGGCGGCGATGCAAGTGTGACGAGAGCGATCAGCGCCATACCGACATGTTTCATGGGGCATTTCTCCGGCGACAAGGATGTTCGACAGTGTGACCTGTGGAGCTATGCACAGGGCGCGTCCTGCTGCAATCGGAAAAACCGAGGTGGTCCGGGCCGAGATTGCGACCCATTGCCGGTGCCCGGTCGAGCAGATGAACCGCTCATGAATGATGGCTTCAGAAACGGTTCAAGCGGCGCGGATCATGGTGAGGTCATTGCACCACACACCACCCGGAGCCAGACAATGTTCAACAAATCCATTCTCGCCCTCACCGCAGCCGCCCTGACAACGCTGATGATCCAGACGCCGGTTCAGGCCCGCGATTCCGCCTCCAATGTCCGTGACCACCGTCCCGCTGTCGAACGCAAGATCCGTGACCACCGTGCACCGGCCCAGGCGCAGACCCGCGACCACCGCGTCGGCAAGCAGGACAAGGTTCGTGATCACCGCAACGGCCGCAAGAACGAGGTCGTCAAGGTGGCCCGCAAGGATTGCCGTGCCGGCGCTGAAAGCCTGCGCCGCTCGGGCTACCGGCAGATCAAGATGCTCGACTGCCGCGGCACCGAGTATTCCTACGTGGCGCAGAAGAACCGTGCTCTCTTCGGCGCCAGGATGAACGCCTATTCCGGCAAGGTGAAGGTCTCCTATCTCGGGCCGGTTCGCAAGCGCTGAACCCGCAAGCCACTGAGCCTGCAAACGAAAATGAACAATGCACTGCCCCAGCCCCAGCCATTTTCAGGGAAACCGGAATTCGGTTTCCCTGAATCCCGATCACCGAACCTGAAGATGGAGCATCGGACCTGACGCGGTCAGGGGGATGCTCTCGTGAGGATTTGTCATGAAACGCATTTTTCCACTTGCCGCCACAGGCCTGGTCCTGATGATGGCCGTTTCGGCAACACCGGCATCGGCCAGGAAAGTCAGCAATGACAGCGCCGCACATCTGTTGTCGGTCTGCATGCTCAATCACGGTAAAATCACCCAACCCCAGGGCAACGGCAGTTATCTCAAGTGCTGCACGAAGACGGGTGGTTATTGCATCATTTGCCGACAGGACGGCAAAGGCCTTTGCAACAAAACATCTTACCGCGCCTGGCGAACGGACGCGACGAAGCCTGAAGCGCCGGCACCCGGTACAATTGCACCGAAGCGTTCCGGCGACAGACGAATTGATCCAGGCATGAAATTTGGGCGCTAAGCCCTTCCTTGCACATGCATCGGATGGATGTGGCCCGGGCACCGGGCGGATGGCAAAACTTCATTAGGGAAACTCGCGTATGGCTGGATCAGAAATGCCCGGCAGCGCGATGGAACTCCGCTCTGCCGGAATGCCTGAAGGACTGACGATGCACTATTCAACCCCGGCCCTGCTGGTGATCGCGTTGCTCGCGGTCCTCGTTGTCGGACGAATCATCCGGTCGCCGGAAGCGCCGGGGCGTATGGCCTTCGGGCTGGCAGCCGTGGCGTCGGTCTGGTGGATCGCGATGGTGGTGCTTCGGCTCAACAGCGAGGAACTGGCGGACAAGGTCCTGTTCAGCAGGCTCGCTTGGTTCGGCATCATCGCCACGCCGCTTTTCTGGTCGGCAGGCTTTCTTGACCATGCCGGTTTCAGCCAGATTACCAGGCGCCTGCCAATCGCACTGATGCTCGCCTTCAGCGGGCTTGCGGGGTTGGCCGCGCTGACGGACGGCTATCACCACTGGATCTACACCGGCATTGTCAACGCGGAACGGCCGAGCTTCTCGCACGGATGGCTGTTCTACGTGTTGCTGGGCGGAATGTATCTCTTCATGCTGCTTGCCTGCCTGATGTCGATTTCGCAGCTGAAACGGGCGTCTCGGCTGCACAGGCGCCAGATGGTCGCCCTGCTGGTCGCCACTTGCGTTCCCTGGGGATGCAACGCCGCTTTCCACCTCGTCGGGTTCCGGCTCTTCAATGATGACCCGACGCCCTTCGCCTTCAGCGCCACCGTGCTGGCGGTGCTGTTCGCACAACACCGCGGCAAGCTGTTCATCGCGCCGCCGATTGCGCGGGACATCATCTTCTCGATCTTGCCGGACCCGATCGTGGTGCTGGAGCCGAGCGGTCTGGTGCTCGAGATCAATCCGGCGGCGCAGATGCTGACAGGCTTCAGCGCCGGAACCGTGGGTACGAAACTTCCACCATCCAACCCGCTGATGGGTTTTCTCGCAGGAGAGCCAGAGCCGGAGACCGGGAAGCCCTTGGTTCATTTCGACGCCATGGAGAAGACCTTCGAGGTCTCCATCCAGCCGCTTGAGCAATGGGGCCGGAAAGGCAGCGTGATGATCGTGCTGCGCGATGTCACCGCCCGCGAAGCCGCGCAGAAAAGCCTCTCGGACGCCGGACAGGCGTTGAAACTGCGGCTCGAGGAAAACCTGCGACTGCAGCAACAGCTGGAACAGCAGGCGTTCCACGATCACCTGACCGGGCTGTTCAACCGCCGCCATGCCAGCACCGTCATCCCGCCGCTGCTGGCGAAGGCAAGCGAAGCTGCGCCGGTCTCGCTGGTCATCGCGGACCTCGACTACTTCAAGCAGGTCAATGACCGGTACGGGCACGATGTTGGCGACAAGGTGCTGGCGTCCTTTGCCCGCATCCTCAGCGAAAGCCTGCAAGGCCCGGAGATGGCGTTCCGCTATGGCGGCGAGGAATTCCTCGTCGTGCTGCCCGCCACCAGCCGCGAGTCCGCGCTTGAGCGTTGTGCGCAGTGGCGGCACGAACTCGCCATCCGGACAGTTGCCGAGCTGGAAGGCGTCACCTTGTCGTTTTCGGCCGGCATTGCCATTGCTCCCGAAGCCGGAACGGCGCTGGCCGACTGCGCAAAGGCTGCGGACATCGCCCTTTACCGGTCCAAGATTTCCGGACGCAACAAGGACACCATCTGGGGCGAGCATCTCGACGGCATGGTCCGGGAAGGGCCTGACCAGAAGGGTTCTGCCGACGGCAAGCAACGCCCCCTGGGTCCGGCGGGCCGCAAGATCGCGCTGCCCTGATCCAGACTCACTTCGCCATCGGATGCCAGTGCTGATGCTCGAGGCCGGCATGCTGCGTGACGCCAATGGCGATGTGCACACAGAGATGCCGGACGTGTCGGGCTGATCCACCAAATTGCATCCGGCGGAGTAGGATCGTGCAAAGGCCGGAGCCGGCGAACTGGCTTCGATTGATCTGCATTGCCGGGTGCGGAAACCGGTTGACCGGCACTTGCGGCCATGTAACCCAAGCTGCAACCGTGCATGTCGCACGCCGGGCAACAGGACGAGTTTCATGACCACCGACCAGATCATGCTGTTTGGAATTCTGATCGTGCTGTTCGGCATGCTGGTCTGGGGCCGGGTGCGCTATGACATGGTCGCCTTCGTGGCCTTGCTGGTCACCGTGCTTGTCGGGTTGATTGCGCCCGAGGATGCCTTTCACGGCTTCGGACATCCCGCGGTCGTCATCATCGCGCTGGTGCTGATCGTCTCGCGCGGGCTGATGAATTCCGGCGCGGTCGAACTGATCGCCCGTTTCGTCACACGGCCGGACCGGGCCTTGTCGACGCATATCGGCATCATGGCGATCGCCGGCGCCATATTGTCGGCGATCATCAACAATGTCGCGGCGCTGGCACTGCTGATGTCGCTCGACATGGATGCGGCGCGCAAGGCCAAGCGGGCGGTGTCGCTGACGCTGATGCCGCTGTCCTTCGGCACCATTCTAGGCGGCATGATCACGCTGATCGGCACGCCGCCGAACATCGTGATTGCGCAATACCGGCAGGATGTGCTCGGCGCGCCGTTCTCGATGTTCGATTTCGCCCCGGTCGGCCTCGCAGTCTCTGCTGTCGGCATTTTCTACGTGGCGTTCCTCGGCTGGCGGCTGATCCCCTCGCGGCCCGACGCGATGTCGCTCGAAGGCGATGCCGGGCTCTATGTCGCCGAGGCGCGGGTCAAGGAAGGCTCGAAATCCACCGGCCATGCGGTGAGCGAGCTCTACCCCCTTGCCGAGGAAAATGACGTCTCGATTCTCGGCCTGACCCGCAACGGCAAGCGGTTGCCGGGCTTCTCGCAGGCGCGCGAAATCCGCGAAGGCGATTTCCTGGTGCTCGAAGGCGACCCGAAACAGATCGAGGCTTTCATGGGGGCTGCCGAACTCGATGCCATCGGCACCGAGGAGCATGGTGGCCTCATGGGCAAGTCGCTGAGCCTGGTCGAGGCCATCGTGCCGGAGGAATCCAGCGCGGTTGGCCGCACCATGCTCGGGCTCCGGCTGATCCAGCGCCACGGCGTGACGCTGCTCGGCATTTCACGACAGGGCCAGCGGTTTCGCGAACGGGTCAGCCATCTGCCGATCAAGGCGGGCGACCTGCTGCTGCTTATCGGGCCGGACAAGAACATCGCTGCCGCCAGCCAGTGGCTCGGCGTGTTGCCGCTGGAAAACCGCCGCCTCGAGGTGCTGCAGCGGACCAAGGCGTTTCTGGCGATCAGCATCTTTGCCGCGGCGATCGCGCTGTCGGTGCTGGGCATCACCTCACTGGCGATCGGGCTGGGGCTCTGCGTGGTCGCCTATCTGCTGCTCGGGATCATCAACGGGCGGGATTTCTACGCCCTGATCGAGTGGAAGGTGATCGTGCTGCTGGCCTGCCTCATCCCGGTGGCCGCGGCGCTGGAGGAGACCGGCGGCAGCCAGCTGATCGCCAATCTGATCGTCACCCAGACCGAGAACCTGCCGGCCTGGGGCGTGCTCGCAGTGCTGATGGTCATCACCATGACGCTGTCGGATTTTCTCAACAATGTCGCCACCGCGCTGATCGCAGCCCCGATCGGGGTCTCGGTCGCCAATTCCATCGGCGCCAGTCCGGACCCGTTCCTGATGGGCGTCGCAGTCGCCGCCTCCTGCGCCTTCCTCACGCCGATCGGGCACAAGAACAACACCATCATCATGGGCCCGGGCAACTACCGCTTCGGCGATTACTGGCGCATGGGGCTGATGCTGGAGGTGCTGGTCATCGTCGTCGGCGTGCCGATGATCGCCTGGGTGTGGCCGTTCTAGGGAGGGGTGGCATTCGGCCCTCAGCAAACCCGGACGCTTGACGTGGCTTGCCGGTGGTCTGATCGTTGATTGACATGCCTTGTCGCCACTGCCGATCCTCATGGGCGGTGTGATCGGAGGCATGATAATGCTGCAATCGTACTGTTGTTGCACCGAAGCATTGCGCCCTACCGTTCTGTTCGAAGAGTGCGGAAAAGTCGGAATCAGTAGGTTTCAAAATTCAGGATACCGCAGAATTTTATCAATGGATGAATATGAGGTATACTAACCTTCTCGTTGATTCCAAGCTGAGTCCGTAGGTGGTTATCATGAAATATTTGATTTCAACTGTTATGGCGTCTTTATTTTTCGTTTCGCCGGCTTCCGCAGAGCAGAACTACTTCAAGCATCATGTGTCATGTACAAGCAAGGTTGTTGGGGGAACTACCCGTAAATTTACCCCCAAATTTGGCAATTGGCCGATGAAGGATGGCTCAAAATGGAGGGGGGTGGCCTTTCAGTGGAGAGGCCAGGTCTTTCTCAAGATTAGGGGAAATGACCTCATATATGTCCTCAATGACGGAACTTACCGCATTGTGGGGGCATACGAGAAGCCGCCGCCAGGCGTCAGAAAAACCTCTCACGTGGTGAAGCATCCGAGGTTCCGCGGTACTGCAACTTGCCGGTGGAAATAGAAAGGCAGCTTGTCCTCTCGGGTGGCGTCTTGTCCGGGGTTGCCGCAGCCACGGAAGTCGCAGATCAGGGCAAGCATATCATCATGCCGGTCGTGGATGATTGCGATTTCCAAAAGCTGAGGCTTGAAGCCTCTTAACCTCGAAGTGAGTGGCTTGGGGTCTATCCACGCAATCTGGTCTTCACGCTGTTGTGGCCACAGTGATGGCCACAAAGAAGCAGGCGGAGGCGGCGATGACAAAACCGTGCCAGATCGCGTTCGAGAACTTCATTGTCTTCGCCGCGTAAAACACCACGCCGACGGTGTAGAGCAGTCCTCCGGCGACGATGTAGCCGAATGGCAGTTCCTGCCAGGATGACCAGAAAAGCACCACGCTCATCCAGCCCATGACCAGGTAGAGCGCAGGGCCAAACTGGCCGGGCGTGGACCAGAACACCAGCTTGAGCACCATGCCGATCAGAGCCAGCGCCCAGACAATGGCGAGAACCACGTAAGCCAGTCCGGAACCGATCATCACGACCAGCGGCGTGTAGGTTCCGGCGATCTTCAGATAGATCGCTGCATGATCGATGCGGCGCAGTACCGGCCGGATGCTGTCCCACGGGGTCATGTGATAAAACGCCGAGGCCGTGAAAGTGGCGATCAGCGTGACCGCATAGACCGAGATCGCCGCGATTTCCCAGGGCGAGGCTCCCGGGGCGGCCCAGACCAGCAACAAAATGGCGCCAAACACCGCCCCGGTGACGCCGATGGCATGCATGCTGCCGTCGGCAACGCGTTCTGATCTGGTGTAGCTGGGATACATGGAGAGCCTTCATTTCCTTATCGAGATATATTGATAGCAGCACAAGCGGGCGGGATTAAGGGGGGAGGTCGTTGAAATTTTGCCCCAGACAGCATCCGAACCCGGCGAAATCTTGATAGTTCAAGCTGGTTCACATACATTCATTGCGAACCAGAGAAAGCCATGTGAATGTCCGCCTTTACCGTCCGCGTGCCCGATGAAATTGCTGAGCGGCTCGACCGCCTGGCTGACAAGCATGACCGGTCCCGTTCCTACATGGCCGCGAGAGCCATTGAGGACTTTGTTGCCCGTGAAGAATGGCAGCTTGCTGAAATCGAGGCAGGGTTGGTCGAAGCCCGGAGTGGTCAGTTTGCCAGCGCCAATGAGGTTGCGCAGGTGAACGCCAGATATGTGCAGCCTGCCCGTGAGCCATGACACGGACGATCCGGTGGACGCGCCGCGCGCTCGGACGCCTCGACCAGATCGGCGCATATGTTGCGCAGGACAACCCCGAAGCTGCAGCACGCGTCGTTGCCCGCATAGTGACCGCTGCTGATGCGCTTGGCGACAGGCCTGAGATGGGTCGTCCTGGCAGGGTCAAGACCACGCGCGAACTCGTGCTGGCCGACGTGTCTTACATCATCGCCTGTCGCGTGACGGACAGGCACGTGGATATACTGACTATCATGCATTCGGCCCAGAAATGGCCGGAGGCGCTTTAGTGTCCGGAGCACCAGCTGTCCCACAAACATGCGCCAAGCTGCCGATCCGCCCCCCAACCTTGACTCTTCCGCCCTTTTCCTGTTTATCGCGCACAATCTGCGACGAGCATGACTCCGAGCCGCCGACCGGGACATTCCAAGTGGGCGCATAATTCCTTTCTTCAAACCGGCCCGGTTTGAAGGTTTATGCGTCGAACTCATGTCAGATCCCGGAGGTCAACATCCGACAGCGCGATGCGCCCTCGGGTGTCGTTTGGCTTTGCGTGATGCTCTTCCCATATTGGCTGGAGACCCCAGCAACCACAGGACGACGCAATGTTTGAAAATCTCCAGGACCGGCTTGGCTCCATCCTCAACAACCTGACCGGGCGCGGCGCCCTGTCGGAGAAGGATGTGTCGGAAGCCATGCGCGAGGTTCGCCGCGCGCTCTTGGAGGCCGACGTTGCGCTGGAAGTGGTCCGGGGCTTCACCGACCGGGTGCGCGAAAAGGCCGTCGGCGCCGAAATCGTCAAGTCGATCAAGCCGGGCCAGATGGTGGTCAAGCTGGTCCATGACGAGCTTGTGGCGCTGCTTGGCGAAGAAGGCGTCGCCATTGACCTGAATGCGAGCGCGCCCGTCGTGCTGATGATGGTCGGCCTGCAGGGCTCGGGCAAGACCACCACCTCGGCCAAGATTGCCGCACGGCTTGAAAAGCGCGATCGCAAGAAAGTGCTGATGGCCTCGCTCGACACCCGCCGTCCGGCGGCGCAGGAGCAGTTGCGTCAGCTTGGCGAGCAGACCGGTGTGGCGACATTGCCGATCATCGCCGGCCAGTCGCCGACCGATATTGCCGCGCGTGCGGTGCAGGCGGCGAAACTCGGCGGCCACGACGTGGTCATCCTCGACACCGCCGGCCGTACCCATATCGACGAGCCGCTGATGGCCGAAATGGCCGAGATCAAGTCGCGCGCCAACCCGCACGAAATCCTGCTGGTGGCCGATGCGCTGACCGGCCAGGACGCGGTCAACCTGGCGCGCAATTTCGATGAGCGCGTCGGCATTTCAGGCCTGGTGCTGACCCGCATGGACGGCGATGGCCGCGGCGGTGCGGCGCTGTCGATGCGGGCTGTCACCGGCAAGCCGATCAAGCTGATCGGTACCGGCGAAAAGATGGATGCGCTGGAGGAATTCCACCCCCGCCGCGTCGCCGACCGTATTCTTGGCATGGGCGACATTGTTTCGCTGGTCGAGAAGGCGGCAGAGAATTTCGACGCGGAAAAAGCGCAGGCGATGGCTGCGCGGATGAAGACCGGCAAGTTCGATCTCAACGATCTGGCCGAGCAGCTGGGGCAGATGCAGAAGCTCGGCGGCATGGGCGGTATCATGGGGATGATGCCGGGCATGGGCAAGATGAAGGACCAGATGTCGGCGGCCGGCATGGACGACAAGACATTCGCCCGCCAGCTCGCCATCATCGGCTCGATGACCAAGGCCGAGCGCGCCAATCCCGACATTCTCAAGCACTCACGCAAGAAGCGCATCGCCAAGGGCTCGGGCACCGATGCGGCGGCGATCAACAAGCTTTTGAAGATGCACCGGCAGATGGCCGACATGATGAAAGCCATGGGCGGCAAGGGCAAGGGCGGCGGCATGATGCGCCAGGCCATGGGCGGCCTTGCCTCGAAAATGGGTCTTCCCGGTGGCATGGCTGGCGGCATGGGTGGAATGGGCGGCATGCCGGATCTGTCGAAGATGGATCCGAAGCAGCTCGAAGCGCTGCAGAAGCAGGCTGAAGCCGCAGGTCTCGGCAAGGGCGGCATGCCCGGCGGACTTCCTGGCGGTTTGCCCGGCCTGGGTGGTCCTAAGCTGCCCGGTCTTGGTGGAGGCGGCCTTCCCGGCCTGCCGAAGAAGAAGTGAGGGGCGGCATGAGCACGAACACCGAGGCGCTGGCCAAATTGCAGGAATTCCGCAAGTCGATCGACAATTTCGATGCGGCGCTGATCCATATCCTGGCCGAGCGCTTCCGGGTGACCAAGGCAGTCGGCGCGCTCAAGGCCTCGGCGGATCTGCCGCCATCCGACCCGAACCGCGAGGCCGAGCAGGTTGCCCGGCTGCGTGATCTCGCAAAATCCGCCGATCTCGATCCGGATTTTGCCGAAAAGTTTCTCGAATTCGTCATCCGCGAAGTGATCCAGCATCACAAGCAGGCGGCGGCGAAATAACCCATCTGGCGCCTTCCGGCGTCCGACCAGGACCAACCAAACAGTCAACAAAACTGCAAATCGAAGGAAAAGAAAATGGCACTGAAAATTCGTCTCGCCCGTGGCGGCTCCAAGAAGCGTCCTTACTACCACGTGGTTGTTGCCGACGTGCGCTCCCCACGCGACGGCCGCTTCATCGAGCGTCTGGGCTACTGGAACCCGATGCTGGCCAAGGACGACGCAGCCCGCGTCAACCTCAACCAGGAGCGCATCCAGCACTGGCTCGACAACGGCGCGCTGCCGACCGACCGCGTCGCCCGCTTCATGGCTGAAGCCGGCATGATCACCCGTGATGCCCGCAACAACCCGAACAAGGCCCAGCCCGGCAAGAAGGCGCAGGAACGCGCTGCCGAAAAGAAGCAGAAGGAAGAGGATGCAGCCGCTGCTGCCGCCGAAGCCGCTGCTGCACCGGCCGAAGAAGCTGCTGCGGAATAAGATTGCCGCCTAAGCGCATCTTTACGGATGCGCAGCGTGCGCACTCATGCGGGCGGCTTCTTGCCGCCCGTTTCTCGTTGACCCTGACCCGTTCCCCGTTCATGCCGCCCTCATCAGGACCTGGCTTGAGTGACAGGATGCAGGCAATATCCTATGTGTTGCAGCGGGGCTTGTGCCTTCAGGTGCGCCCGGCGCTGCAGCGGAGTTTTCCATGACCAAGCTTACCCACCCCATTCTGATTGGCGTTGTCGGTGCCGCGCAGGGCATTCGCGGTGAGGTGCGGGTCAAGCCGTTCACCGAAAACCCTATGGCGATCGCCGAATATGGCGCGCTCTACACCAGCGATGGCCGCCGCTTCGAGATCCTCGATCACCGATTTGCCAAGACAGTCGTCGTGGTGCGGTTCAGAGGCATCAATGACCGCAACGCGGCGGAAGCGCTCAAGGGGCTCGAGCTGTTCATCGACCGCTCCAGCCTGGATGACGAGGAGCTGGAAGAGGGCGAATATTTCCATGCCGATCTCGAGGGGCTGGAAGCCTGGGATGCCGAGGGCCAGTTCTGGGGCGAGGTTTCGGGCGTGCTCGATTTCGGCGGCGGCGACCTCTTGGAGCTGCGTGAAGACGGCAAGAAGCCGGTGGTGATCCCGTTCACGCTGGCCGCGGTGCCGCATGTCGATCTCGAGGCCGGGCGGATTCTGGTTGATCCGCTGGCCGCCGGGCTTATCGAGACCGGCGAAGATGATGATGGCCAAGAGGATGGCGGCGAGGACGACAGGTGAGTTTTCGCGCCACCATCCTGACGCTCTATTCGGACATGTTTCCCGGCCATCTCGGTCTGTCGCTGGCGGGCCGGGCGCTGGAGCGCGGCGATGCCTCGATCGAACCGGTCAATATCCGCGATTTTGCCACCGACAAGCACCGCTCCGTCGATGACACGCCGGCCGGTGGCGGCGCCGGCATGGTGCTCAAGCCCGACGTGCTGGCATCGGCCATCGATGCGGTCAGCCCGGAAGGCGACAAGCGGCCGCGGCTGTTGATGAGCCCGCGCGGACGTCCGCTGACCCAGGCCCGGGTGCGCGAGCTGGCGGACGGCCCCGGCGCCGTCATCGTCTGTGGCCGCTTCGAGGGCGTTGACCAGCGGGTGATCGAGGCGCGGGGCCTCGAGGAAGTCTCGATCGGCGACTATGTACTGTCGGGCGGCGAACCGGCGGCGCTGATCCTGCTCGATGCGGTGATCCGGGTGTTGCCCGGTGTCATGGGCAATGCCGCTTCGGGCATGCATGAAAGTTTTGAGACCGGGCTGCTGGAGCACCCGCACTACACGCGGCCGCAAGTTTTTGAAGGCCGAGAGATCCCGGCGGTGCTGACCTCGGGCAATCACAAGGCGGTGGACGAATGGCGGGCAGCGGAATCGCTCGAGCTCACGCGTGCGCGGCGGCCCGACCTGCTTGCTGAGCAATCCGCCAAAGAAGCGGGTGGGAAGCCGCCGCCGCCGCTTCAGGGAGAGCGGATTCTGCTGCGCGCGGCGCGCGAACAGGACGTCGCCGACAGGCTGGCGCTCGGGCGGGACCGGGAGATCGTCCACATGTTCGGCTCCGAATGGATAGAGAACGATTCCTACTCCCGATCGGAAGCACAGCGCTTCATCGATGGTCTCAGGCGGCATCCTCACGCATGGGTCATCGAGCATGAGGGCCGGTTTCTCGGAGAGATCCGGCTCGATGACATCGACCGTCAGGACCGCCGTGCGCGGCTCGCCGTCGGCCTGTTCGATCCCGGTAAGCTGGGCCAGGGGCTGGGCCGCGAAGCCATCATGCTTGTGCTCAAACATGCGTTTGCCAAGATGCGGCTGCACCGGGTCGATCTGCGGGTGCTGAGTTACAACGCCCGCGCAATCCGCTGCTACCAGGCCTGTGGCTTCCGCGAGGAAGGCCGTGAACGCCAGGCCGCGCTGGTTGGCGGAAAATGGCATGACGATGTGATCATGGGCATTCTGGCGCCGGAGTTTCGCGCCGCCTGATACCGGGCCTGCCGCTCGACGCGGCGATTGGCCTCAGCTGGTGAAGTAGTACCAGCTCAGCAGCAGGCCGACGGCGACCACGACAGCGCGGATCACCGCTTGCGGCACCCGGCGCGCCAGCCACACCCCGACATAGCCGCCGAGTGCGCCGCCGGGAATCATGACCAGGGCAGGCAGCCAGGCGACAACGCCGCCGGTGGAAAACACCACGATGGCGATGAAGGCGATGATGACGGCGATGAAATTCTTCAGCGCGTTGAGCTTGTGGTAGTCGCCGCCCTTGGTGATGCCGAGCACGGCGAGCATCATGATACCCATGCCGGCGCCGAAGAACCCGCCATAGATCGAGGTGATGAACTGCCCCAGCATCCCGAGCCTTGTGACGGGGCGCTCGGCGTGCAGGTGCTTGGGGCGCAGATAGGGGCCGGCGGCGAAGATCATGGTGGCGGCGAGCAGCAGCCAGGGCACCAGCGAGCGGAACGAGGGGTTGGACATCGAGACCAGGATCAGCGCCCCGGCAAGGCTGCCTGCCAGCGACAGGCCGGCCAGCACCCAGGCTTCGCGGCCCGCCTCGCGGATCTCGGTGCGGTAGGCCAGCGCCGAGGTGACATAGCCGGGAAACTGGGTCACCGAGGAGGTGGCGTTGGCCATGATCGGCGGCACGCCGACCAGCGTCATGGCGCCAAAGGTGAGAAACGTGCCGCCACCGGCAATGGCATTGACCGCGCTCGAGAGAAAGCCGGCGGAAAACAGGAGAACGATATCGAAAAGGAACATGAGGCGCCGGTGCAAAGAGACAATGGGACCGGTTTTAGAGCATCGCTGGCGCTTCGTCACAAGACCCGTGACAGGGCCCGCAACAAAATTGCCCGGGCAGGCGTGACAAAACCGCGGCGATGGTGTATCTGCCCCGCGATCGGCAAAGTCCGACAGCCGTTTTAAAACGGCGCCTGCCAAACAAAGAATGGTGAATCCGCTCCTGCCCTCACCGGCATAGCCCCGAGAATGATCCCGAAGCCGGGACATGTCAAAGGGACGAAACGAGGGCGCTCTGACCGTTTGAGAAAAACGAAAGGTCAAGGACCATGAACATTATTGCCCAGCTGGAGGCCGAACAGGCCGCCAAGATCGAAGCTTCCCGCAAGTTTCCCGAATTTTCCGCCGGCGACACGCTGCGGGTTCAGGTGCGCGTGACCGAAGGCAAGCGGACCCGTCTGCAGGCTTTCGAAGGCGTTTGCATCGCGCGCTCCGGCGCCGGCCTGAACGAGAACTTCACCGTTCGCAAGATCTCCTACGGTGAAGGCGTGGAACGCGTGTTCCCGATCTACTCGCCGATCGTTGAAGCCGTTGAAGTTGTCCGCCGCGGCAAGGTCCGCCGCGCCAAGCTCTATTACATGCGCGATCGTCGCGGCAAGTCGGCCCGTATCGTCGAGAACACCGGCACCCGCGCCCGCAAGCTCAACGATGCCGAGCGTCAGGCATTTGCCGCTGAAAAGGCACGCATCGAGGCCGAGAAGGTTGCAGCAGCCCAGGCTCTGGCCGCCGAAAAGGCAGCAGCAGAAGCCGCTGAAGCCGCAGCCGCAAAGGCAGCAGCCGACGAAGCAGCCGCTGCTGCATCGGCTGAAGAAGCCAAGAGCGAATAAGCCGCTCCACCATGATTTGACGATCCTTCGGGGTCGGACGGAAAAGCGCCGGGCAACCGGCGCTTTTTTGTTGTCCGGGTGTAGCTGAAATCGCGCATCCACGGTCCAAGGATCATTCAAAACCGAATAACCGGCTTAATCTTCTGCTAATCCGGATGCGCGACACTGGTGCCTTCACGCGCACAGGGCAGGGCCGATGTCGATTTCTTCCATCATGACAACAGCACTATCGGGTATGCGGACCGAGCAGAATCGCCTGGTCACGGCGGCCAACAACATTGCCAACTCCGGCCCCGGGGCTGCAACCGAGACCGACGCGGAAATCGACCTTGCCTCCGAGATGCTCGATGTCATGTCGGCGGAAACAAATTTTGTGGCCAACGCCATGGTGTTTGAAACCGGCGCCGATCTCTGGGACGTGCTGATGAGTATCAAGCGGGATTGAAGCTCCGGGGTTTTCCCTCTCCACCATGGAGGGTAACCGGAAACGGTCGTGAGTCTTGCCGCTTGCTCCAATCTCCACCCTTGTGGGGGAGATGTCACCGCAGGTGACAGAGGGGGGTAAAGTTACAGCGCGCACCGATCCTTCCGAATGACACGAAACATACCCCTCTGTCGGCGATGCCGACATCTCCCCCATAAGGGTGGAGATTGGGTTCTGTGCATTTTCTGCCTCGTTGTCCTTTATCTCTCAATTCGTCATCCCAGGGCCCCGACCCTGGGATCCATTCCGCAATTTCTCCAAATGCTGTGGACGTGGGTAGATCACGGAATGGATCCTCGGCTCGGTGGCCGAGGATGACGACGGAGGGTTTTGACGGATTGATATCCAACGCAAAGAAACACCCTATGCGTGACTATCGGTGCGGCTGCGCAAACTGGGGTTGACGAGCAGTCGGCAATCCTCCGTAATAAGCTCTCTAGAAGCAAATTCACGGCGGTTTTTCTACTTCAATGTCTGACAGCGACGGGCACAGCTACATTACATTTGGATGGGTAGCGACGATTATTGGCGTCCTGCTATTCTTTGCAGTGCTAAATTCAAAATACGCTGAAACTCAACAAAGTTCCGAATACGCCGACAAATGCGCCGAGCAATACAAGAGCTTTTCCGCGAAGACCGCCGATATCGCACCCCTTGCCAGCGATAAGGAAGAGCCCATCCGCGCTCAAAAAGACAAATACAATCCGGACTGGTGTGATTTGGCAGCCCAACAAAGCATGGCTGAATCTACCTACTGGATGAATGTAGCTGCAATAGCCACAGTCATATTTACGGCTTGGGGAGCTTTTCTCCTATGGCGCACCCTGATCGCTACGCAGGAAACCGTCGCTATAACTCGTCGTATAGGCGAAGCTCAGACGCGGGCTTACATGACGACTTCTGGGGCTGAAGCTGTTTACAGGGATGGGCAACTGCATGTTACCGTCCATGCTCAAAACACAGGGCAAAGCCCGGCTCTTGCAGTCAGAACTCAAACATTCATCGCTATAGAACCTGACCCATTTGATCCGGTATGGCTCGAAGACAAGCTTGATGTCGAAATGAAAAGCGATGTCGGAGCAGGACAACATATATTCCTGCAGGCAGAAGGACCGGAACAGCCCGATAACTATTTGATCGCTTCCATCACTCTCAACAGCTGGAAGGTGTGGGTCTACGCCACCATACTCTATGATGACGTTTTTGAACGCCCGCACACCACCCGCTGTTGCTACGAGATGGAATACAAGTCCGGTGCTAATAAGTATGCAGGCAAGATAATGCCGATCGGAAACTCGATGGACTGACGCTCTTACGCCGACGCCCCTACTCAAGACACACCTGCGGTGTTTTGCTACATAAGACCGAAGAATCATAACCTTAGGCCGCATCGCTAGGTCATTTGTTTTTCTCAGGTGAAGGGGTACTGCCGCGTCTTGAAGCCGACCCTCTTTCTTGGAATTTCTAGCACTTAGCTGACGCTAACCTGCTGAAATTCGCATTCTCCCCCACCGAGGGGGAGAGGGTGCGCGCCGCGCCATTCCAGCAACCCCCCCCCGTTTCATCCCCACCTTCCACCCCCATGTCATAATACTCGCGCTCCCGCTGCCGGATGGTTCGCGAACGTTTTCGACCAGGTGGGAGGAAGGCCTTTCGGGGTTTGCCGTAACGTGCGGCAGGGCTCGAGAGGAGGCGGAGGCCATCTTGGTTCCGCTGTCGGGCGGTTCTCGTCAGAGAAGCGTGCAAAGCCAGCCACCGGGCCGGGTTTCGTGTCGTGCCAGCCGACAAGGCGGGGCGAGGCGCTCAAGCCGGTCCGGGCCTGTGGCGGACATGTGGGCTGTATGGCCTGCAGGGTCCGTGCCGGAACCTCGAGACCCACTCGCGCGGTCAGTCCAGACCGTGGCCGGAGCAATCCGGGCGGGAACCTGGTGGATAAGCCACTCCCGAGAAGTGCAAGGCGCCACCTGTCGGATGCGGACATCATCCGGCGATGCTCGGGCCGCGCGCGTGCTGCGCCACCCAGTGCATGTCGCGTTAGCGATAACGGACATGCACAACTCATTTTCCAGAGGCAAAGCCCGTGTGCGGCCCTCCGGACTTACGCTTATCAAACTCCGGCGTTTTCGCGCGCGGAGCCATTGCCGCTTGCTCCAATCTCCCCCTTGCGGGGGAGATGTCACGAAGTGACAGAGGGGCAATGCTAAAGCACTCTCCGGTCCTTCAGATTAAACCGAGCGACACCCCCTCTGTCGGCGATGCCGACATCTCCCCCGCAAGGGTGGAGATCGGGCTCCGCGATTGTGTCTCCACCCCTTGCAGCCCATGGTCCGGCATTGCAAAGTGCACACCAAGTGCCGCACCCGACAAGCGGCACGTCAGCAATCAATCCCGAAACCTCATCGGGGCCCGAGACCTCATCAGGGAGAGTGTCATGTCATTTGCGAAATTCACCGTGGCTGCGGCCGCAGCCCTCATCGGCCTCGGCGTGGGCGCCACGCAGGCGCAGGAGCTGCCGGATCTGGGCGGCGAGACTGTCGTGGTGGTCACCGAAAATGCCTATCCGCCGCTGCAGTTCATCGATCCGAAGACCGGCGAGCAGATCGGCTGGGAATATGACGCGATGAACGAGATCGCCAAGCGGCTGAATTTCAATGTCGAGTACCAGAACACCTCGTGGGACGCGATGATCCAGGCGGTCTCCGACGCGCAATACGAGATCGGCATGACCGGCATCTCGATCAAGGAAGACCGCAAGGAAAAGGTCGATTTCTCCGATCCCTACATGCGCTCGGAAATGTTCATGCTGGTGCGCGGTGACGAGGACCGCTTCGAGGACGCCGAAAGCTTTGCTGCGTTCGAGGACGGGCTGGTCGGCGCGCAGCCGGGCACGACGCCGTTCTATGTCGCCGTCTATGACGTGCTCGACGGCGACGAGCAGAACCCGCGCATCAAGCTGATGGAAACCTTCGGCGCCACCGTGCAGGCGCTGAAGACCGGCGATGTCGACATGGTGCTGACCGACGGCGTTGCCGGCAAGGGCTATGTGGAAGCCTCCGACGGCGGGCTCAAGCTGGTTGGTGGACCGCTGGGGTCGGATGATTTCGGCTTCATCTTCCCCAAGGGTTCGGAGCTGGTGGCGCCGGTCAATGCGGCGATTGCATCGATGAAGGCCGACGGCACCATCGACGCGCTCAACACCAAATGGTTCCTCGACTACAAGCTCGGCGGCTAGGGCTATCGTGCCGATCGAATTTGATGGCTACAGGCCGGGCGCGCTTGGCGGCGTCCTCGGCCTGCACATGGATTACTATGCGCGTGAGTGGGATTTCGGGCTGGCGTTCGAAGCCAAGGTGGCCTCCGAGCTTTCCGAGTATCTCGCGCGGATGGACCCGGACCGCGATCTGTTCCTGACGGCCTGGCGCGGAGACAGGCTCGTTGGCTCCGTCAGCATGGATGTTTCAGGCGGCGGTGCCGAAGGAGCCCATCTGCGCTGGTTCGTGGTCTCGGATCGCGAGCGCGGCAGCGGGCTGGGCAAAGAGCTGATGGCGCGGGCCATCGATCATGCCGACCGGGTCGCGTCCGGCGCTGTCTGGCTTACCACATTCGCCGGATTGACCGCGGCGCGGGCGCTTTACGAGCGTTACGGCTTCGAGCTCCAATCGGAGAGCGATGCGGATCAGTGGCAGGGCGGGGTGCGGGAGCAGATGTTCACCCGGCCGGCGCGGCCGCCAGCCCGGCGTGAGAGTTCTCGATCGTGAGCGTTGCGCCGCCTTCGACCGACAAGCCGGACTTTCCCTGGTGGCTGCTTGCGGCTGGCGCCATTGCGCTGTTTCTGGCGGTCCAGATCGTGCTCAACGATCTCTACAGCCAGATCTTCACCATCGTCTCCAAGGGCGTCTGGATCACCATCTTCGTCACCCTGGTCGGCTTCACGCTGGCCACAGGGCTGGGGTTGTTGCTGGCGGTGATGGGGCTGTCGAAATCGCTGGTGCTCCGGCAGATCGCGCGGTTCTATGTCGAGATCATCCGGGGCATCCCGATCCTGGTGCTGTTGTTCTACATCGCCTTTGTCGGCGCGCCGGGCTTCGTGGCCGCATGGAATGCGCTTGCCGGCCCGCTGATTGAAGCCGGGCTGATTGACGAGATGAAAGTCCGCGATGTCTCGCTGCTGTGGCGGGCGATCATCGCGCTCACCATCGGCTACTCGGCCTTTATCTCGGAGGTGTTCCGGGCCGGCATCCTGTCGGTCGACGAGGGCCAGATCGAGGCGGCGAAAGCGTTGGGGCTGACGCCGCTGCAGCGCTTCCGCTTCATCGTGCTGCCGCAGGCAATCCGCACCATCCTGCCGCCCTTGGGCAATGACTTCATCGCCATGATCAAGGATTCCTCGCTGGTCTCGGTGCTCGGCGTCGCCGATCTCACGCAGATGGGCAAGGTCTACGCCTCGGGCTCGTTCCGCTTCTTCGAGACCTATTCGATCGTGGCCTATGTCTATCTGCTTTTGACTGTCGGGCTGTCGCTGGCGCTCAGGGCGCTTGAAAAACGCTTGCGGCGGGCGGATGAGGAGCGCTCCGCAGAGGGCTGAGCTTGCGGGCGAATGGCCAAAGACCTTGCCGCCGCAAAACCCCTGATATTCTTGTGCGATGGGATGGAAGTTGTTGAAAACCTTTGCGTTTCATAAAACTTTAGGCAACCGGTTAAGGTTTTGTTGAGGCCCGGACTTGCATCTGGAGGGCAATTCAACCACAGGGATATTCGCGTGTTTTCCAAGCTCTCGGCCAGGCCGTTCATCACCTGGCTCCTTGCGTCTGTCACGCTGTTTGCGTTGGGAACCGTCTTTCTCGGCCAGACCCTGTGGCTGCTGGTTCCGGTGATTGCCGGACAGGGCTGTGTCAGCGGCGGGCTCTGCGGCCCGATGGCGCCGCTGCTCGGGATGTGGCTGCAGCCGGCGCTACTGCTTGCCGCCACATGTGTCGGGACACTCGCTTTCTACCGGCGCGGGCTGGCGGTGGGGTCCCGTTTCTGGGCGCTGATGCCGCTGGCGCTGATGCTGCCCAACCTGCCGGCGCTGTTCGCGCTGGGCAGTCTGTGGGGCCTCGATCTCGGCAGCGCCTTGCTGTTCTTTCCACGCTGGAGCCTGATCGAACTGTTGCCGGTTCTCGTGCTCGGGCTGCTTTTGTGCTTCGAGGTTGAATACATGCCGGGCTACGGCGGATCCATCGCCCGCACCCGGCTTTACGGCAGCGTCCCGATCGGGCCGCTCTACATTGCAAGTTGCCTCTGGGTCTGTTCGGACCTCGTGCTGTCGCCGGCGCCGAATCTCGGCATTTCCATCACCGCGATCCAGGCCGTGCGCGACGGGTTGCATTTCCCGCTCTCGCTTGCCGAAGGCCAGGTGTTTGCCGGATTGCCGCCCTACGGACAGCGGCCGGACATGGTCGTGCCGCTTGGCACTCTGGTCAATCTGGTGCTGTTTGCCGTGCTGCTGTTCGCACTGGCCTTTGATGGCTCGGGCCGCCTGCGTCGGGCCGGGGCCTTGATCTTCATCGACAAGGGTTCCCGCAACGATGACAAGCCGCTGTTTCGTCCCGGCGCCAGGGTCAATCGCTGATCCGCTGCGCGGTGCTTTGTCCCCATCTCGCTGGCGGGGATTATCATGCGACGGCATCTGTTCGGTGCTTCGCCGGCGCGCTCTCGACATCGGCGTGCCGATTTCGCAAGCTCCGGGTCTGCACTCAGGGGATGGACAATGGTTGAACGCAGCAATGAAGAGCTTGAGCAGGTCTATGCCGCAGCCTCGCCCGAAGAGCTGAACGCGGCCTATTCGAGCTGGGCTGCGGGCTATGACCGGGACACGCTGGCAGCCGGATACTGCCTGCCGTTCCAGGTGCTGGCCTGGGTGGCGCGCTACGTCAAACAGGACAGCGGACCGCTGCTTGATGCCGGCTGCGGCAGCGGCCTGTCTGGGCCCTATCTCTCGGCACTCGGCTACAGCCATATCGAAGGTCTCGATTTCTCAGCCGAGATGCTGCAGCTGGCGGGCACGCGCGGCGCCTACCGTGAACTCAAGCGCGCCACGCTGGGGGAGGTGCTGCCCTGGGATGACAATCATTTCGCGGCCTTCTTCTGCACCGGTGTGTTCACCGAAGGCCATGCGCCATCATCGAGCCTTGCGGAGCTCTGCCGCATCACCCGGCCCGGCGGGATCGCGATCTTCACAGTACGTGACACGATTTTCCACAGTGGCGGTTTTGATGCGATGATAGCGGAGCTCGCCGACCGGGGTGTCTGGCGGCGGCTCGAGCAAAGCCCGCCGTTTCGCGCCTTTGCGCTCGACGAACCGGATGTGCTGGTAACGGCGCATGTGTTCGAGATGCTGGCCTGAACCCTTTTAAGCTTGTGGCGGCTTCGGCTCGGTACGCTGCATGTCGCTTGCGACTGCCTGAAGGACCCATTCGCGAAACGCCTTGATTTTCGGCGTGTTGCGGCGGTTTTTAGGGTGCACCAGCCAGACGCCGATATCGTCGGTGCAATACTGGTTGAAGGGCGCAATCAACCGGCCGGAGGCGAGGTCTTCGGAAAAGAAGATGTGGTTGAGTATGGCAACGCCCTGGCCAGCAAGTGCTGCATTGCCGCACAGGTCCTGCTCCACGTAATTGTGACGCGTGTGGCCGGAAAGGTCCGGCGCGGGAACGCCGACGGTGGCAAACCACGCCTGCCAGGAGCTCTGCCCGGCACCGATGATCGGCAGCTTCAACAGGTCCTCCGGTGAGGAGACCCCGCCAATGGTTTCAGACAGCTCGGGGCTCAGCATCGGCGCAAAGGAAAACCGGCCAAGCAGATGGCACTCGTGCTCGGGCCATGGGCCGACGCCCCATCTGATCGAGATGTCGGCCGGGTCGCGGTTGAAATCGGTGATCTTGCTCACGCGCAACAGTCGCACGGCGATGGCCGGATATTCGAGCTGAAAGCTGCCGAGATTGCGGGCAAGCCAGTGGGACGCGAAGGTCGGCGAGGAATGGATCTCCAGCGTTTCGTTGGAGGTCTGGCGGGCGGACACCATTGCGTCATTGAGGAGCCCGAACGCCTTGGTAACGTCCGGCAGCATGCGCTCGGCGGTCTCGGTGTTGACGATCTGGCGTGGCTGACGAAGGAACAGCTGCTCCCCGACATGGTCCTCCAGCAGCTTGATCTGGTAGCTCACCGCGGTCTGGGTCATGCCCAGCTCATCGGCGGCGCGGGAGAATCCGCGATGCCGGGCGACGGCTTCAAACACTCGAAGCGCGTTGAGCGGAACCTTCCTCGATAGCTTCATGCATAAGTTCTCTTTATGGCGTCAGACGGGAATTCCGTTGGATTTTCAAATTCCCGGGCGTCAATCTATCCACACCAGATATAAAAAGGAAAGAGCGATGCGCGATCATGATCGCCCTTCGCAAGGCCGGTTTGCGCGGCTTTGGGGGACGGTGAAGCTATGGCTGTGTGCGGTGGTCGGGCCGGGCGGAGGTCTTGTGCGTCTGCTGTCACGCCGGTCGCCGGTCGCCGCTGACGAGCTCGACGACCGGACCAGACGGGATATCGGACTTGGGCACCGGGGCTCGCCCGACAGGCGCACGATGCATTACCGGACCCTGCTCAGGCGCGGTCAGCCCCTGCCGTGAGGCATCGGGAGCTGCTGCGCGTGGCCGGATGGAACCGGTTGCCGTCATCGGCGTTGCCTAGGCATGACCGCCCTGATCGAGGAATTCTCGCTGTCAACGAGCCTGCCCTGGCAGGTGATCACCGTGCGCCTGCTGCTCGCCGCATTGCTCGGCGGTGTGCTGGGCTTCGAGCGCGAGATCGCGGACAGGCCGGCGGGACTGCGCACCCACATGATGATTTCGCTGGCGGCGGCGGTGTTTGCCGTCATCGCGCTGGAGATCAGCGCCATGCAGGTGTTTTCCGACGAGCAGATCCGCACCGACCCGCTGCGGCTGGTCGAAGCGATCACCGCCGGGGTTGCGTTTCTGGCTGCGGGCTCGATCCTGATGCAGCACGGCAAAGTCCAGGGTCTGACCACTGGCGCCGGGATGTGGCTGGCGGGCGCCAGCGGGCTCTCGGCGGGGCTCGGGCTGTGGACCGTGGCGCTGTTGTCCTGCCTGTTCGGCGCCCTCGTGCTGGCCCTGGTGCGCCGTCTGGAAACCCAGATGACGCTGAAACCGCAGCGCCGCTACGACGAGACCGACAGCAGCGACTGATCAGGCCCCGCACTACCCGGGCGGAACCGCCTACCCATCGTCTTCAGCTCATATATGATTGCCGCTTGGTCGAAAAATTGATATGAGCCCGGGCATGGGATCGAAATTCAGATGTCTCGCGCCTCAAATCTTCGTGCTGCAGGATCACAAACGCCTGCCGGCACGGTTCTTTGCGCGCATCTCCGGCGCATTGGCCAGCCACAGCGTCTGAAAGCCGTGCCGCTGCCGGCTTCTCAGCCGCGGGCTTTCTGAACCACATTCATCTTCCTTGCATACGGACCACCATCATGACCGCACCTCGCACACTCTACGACAAGATCTGGGACGACCACGTGGTCGATCAACAGGATGACGGCACCTGCCTGCTCTATATCGACCGGCACCTGGTGCATGAAGTGACCAGCCCGCAGGCGTTCGAAGGCCTGCGCACCATGCACCGCAAGGTGCGTGCGCCGCAAAAGACGCTGGCCGTGGTCGATCACAATGTCCCGACCTCGCCGGACCGGGCGCTCGGCATCAAGAACGAGGAAAGCCGGATTCAGGTCGAGGCGCTGGCCAACAACTCGGCCGAGTTCGGCGTTGAATATCTCAACGAGAACGACAAGCGTCAGGGCATTGTCCACATCGTCGGCCCCGAGCAGGGCTTCACCCTGCCGGGCACCACGATCGTCTGCGGCGACAGCCACACCTCGACCCATGGCGCATTCGGCGCGCTGGCGCACGGCATCGGCACCTCCGAGGTCGAGCATGTGCTGGCAACCCAGACGCTGATCCAGAAAAAAGCCAAGAACATGCTGGTCGAGGTCAATGGCGAACTGCCCGAGGGCGTCACCGCCAAGGACATCATCCTTGCCATCATCGGCGAAATCGGAACCGCCGGCGGCACCGGCTACGTGATCGAATTTGCCGGCGAAGCAATCCGCGCGCTGTCGATGGAAGGCCGCATGACGGTCTGCAACATGACCATCGAAGGCGGCGCCCGCGCCGGCCTGATCGCGCCGGACGAAAAGACCTATGCCTATTTCAAGGACCGGCCGCGTGCGCCCAAGGGCAAGGCCTGGGACATGGCCGTGGAGTACTGGAAGTCGCTGCCATCGGATGAGGGCGCGCATTACGACAAGATCGTCCGACTCGATGCCGCATCGCTGCCGCCGATCGTCTCCTGGGGCTCGTCGCCCGAGGACGTGATCTCGGTCACCGGCGTGGTTCCGAACCCGGACGACATCAAGGATGAATCGAAGCGCACCTCGAAATGGCGGGCGCTGGACTATATGGGCCTCAAGCCCGGCACGCCGATCACCGACATCAAGATCGATCGTGTGTTCATCGGCTCCTGCACCAATGGCCGCATCGAGGATCTGCGCGCTGCCGCCAAGGTGGTCGAAGGCAAGAAGGTGGCGTCCACCGTCTCGGCGATGATCGTTCCGGGCTCGGGCCTGGTCAAGGAACAGGCGGAAGCCGAGGGCCTCGACGTGATCTTCAAGGAGGCGGGCTTCGACTGGCGCGAGCCGGGATGCTCGATGTGTCTCGCCATGAATGACGACCGGTTGAAGCCGGGCGAGCGCTGCGCCTCGACCTCGAACCGCAACTTCGAAGGCCGCCAGGGCTTCAAGGGCCGCACCCACCTGGTCTCGCCGGCGATGGCAGCCGCCGCGGCCGTGGCCGGTCACTTCGTCGATATCCGCGAGTGGAAATAGGGGGGTAGCCGGGCAAGCGGTTGCAAGCAAAGTAAGCTCTGCCTGTCTGTTCCCTTCGCTTGATCCCGGATTTCGTCATCCTCGGGCTTGACCCGAGGATCCACTCCGTGACGTCTCATTGTCCGCAAATTGGTTGAAGCATCGCGGAATGGATCCTTGGCTCGGAGGCCAAGGATGACGAAGGAGAGCGGGCCACTTCTCATTGCCGTACCAGACTCAAGAACCCGCCGAGCGATCGGCGGGTTTGTTCGTTTCGGGGGCTTGAGAGGCTCGCCGGTCAGCTCAGGTGCAGATGCGCCTCGATGGCTGCGGCGATGAAGGCGTGGCGGGCCTTGCGGGGGGCTGCGTCGCCATGGATGACTTCCTCACAGGCGACTTCCGCGTCGTGGAAGCGGCTGCCGTGGTTGCCGGGCCAGTTGCGATGAAGCAGGTTCTTGGCCTGCCGGGCGGTCTTCACCGTCCGGTGGAGCCCTGTCTCGGGGTCATCGATGGTGATCGGGGTCTTCCAGGCTGTTGATCGCATGAGACTACCTCCTTTGACTTGGAAGACCAGTGTCTGCCTGTCCGGGCCTGAGGTCACGTGGATCCAGCCAGCATGGTTAGGCGACGATTGCCGCCAAGGCCGGAACAGCCGAAAAATGTGCCGGAACGGCACATATGGGCACCGTTGGGGTCTGAATGTTGCCGAGGCGGGTGGCGGAATGGCGGCGGCAGGCTGGTTGAGCGCCGGGGCTGACTCATGCCGGCGTTGCACATCCGGTTGGGTGCTCGAAAGACCGCGTACCATTCTCGAACGCTGCGTCAGGGCCGTATGACGCAGACGCCGCTGCTGTCGCCGCAACCGCGGGTGTTCTCGTCGACGATGATGATCTTCGGGCCAGACCGGACAATGGTGCCACCCCGTGTGTCGTCGCGCTTGATGCGGATTTCCACCTGGTCGCTTTCGCGCCTGATCTTCGTGGACGGCTGCTTGAGCGGCGACGATGCCGACCGGCTCGGCGTGCCGATCCGCGAACTCGATCTGTTGTCGTTCCTGTCGATGATGATGACGGTGACATCCTTGTCGCGCAGCAGCTTCGATTTGCCCGATGGTGGCTTGAGCTCGGTGGCCAGTGCGGTGGTGGCAAGCCCCAAGGTTGCGGCGAGGATGACGGCCGCCTGAACCGGCCGGCGGCCTGGTTTGCGGCTCCGGGCACGCGCGAAGAACTTGACGGTCATGTCGGTTTCCTTTCAGCAGGCTTCGGTGCTCGCAGCATGCAGACCGGTGGCGATCCTCATGCAGGCAAAAACAACCCTTGCAGCCAATCTGGTCGATATTGTGCACGAGCCCCGGAAGGGTGTCACGCGGGGCCGGCTTCTATCGCCGGTTAAGGTTAAGAGGCCCGGACGGCTTAGCGCCGCGAAGCGAGCGGTGCGGTGTGACCTTTGACAGGCTTGACCGGAGCGCGGCTTTGACCCAAACATGCCGCCCATGGACACGCCCAAGAACATCGACATCTCGCTGTTGCGCCTCAAGGATGCGCATCATTTCTCACCGCTGCTGGCTGCCTATGTGCAGTCGCTCAAACGCGGGGCACCGCGCCGGCCGGATGACTATTACGCCGAAACGCTGCTGCAGGACCGCGTTGCCCAGATTTTTGGCGCCCGGCTTGATGGCGAGCTGGTCGGGTTCGTGATCTTCTACGATCTGCCGGATCCGGTGACCGGAATGCGTTGCGGCCAGGTCGACCACCTCTATGTCAGCCATCTGCACCGCAAGATGGGCATCGCCCAGGCGATGATCGACATGCTGGCGGAGGAAAGCGACGCCCATGGCTGGTCGCGAATCATCCTCAATGCGCCGCGGCTGCCAGAAGAAGGCCGCAAGCTTTACGAAAAACTTGCCACCAAGGCGGATTTTTCCAGCTGGGAACTGCGCTTCGACCATTCGATCTGAATGTTTTTGCGTTGCAATCGAAACGGTGAGGACTGATTGCGCGGCCAGATGCCGCGCTTTCTTGCTCTGTTAAGCATTTTGAATCGTTTGAAGCGCTATGGAAGGCAAAATCCCGTTTCGCTTTCGACGAAAGCCGCGCTGTCGACTGCAATCCGGGCTTTGACGCGGTGCACATAACGCACTAAAACCACCGCACAGCCGCCGCGCTCGCTATGGCGCAGATGCGTGCGGCTCTCCTTGAGGGAAAGAAGGACAGGGTCCCGATGACCAATGTGACGCAGAACCGGCCTTTGTCGCCGCACCTGACTATCTACAAGCAAATACCCACCATGGTGATGTCGATCATGCACCGGTTTACCGGTATGGCACTCTATGCAGGCACGCTACTGGTGGCCTGGTGGCTGGTGGCGGCAGCCTCCGGCGAAGCGACCTTCGACTGGGTCAACGGCATCTTCGGTTCGCTGCTGGGGCGGCTGGTGCTGTTCGGCTACACCTGGGCGCTGATGCATCACATGCTCGGCGGCATTCGCCACTTCATCTGGGACACCGGCCGCGGTTTCGATCCGGCGACCTCGACCAAGATGGCCTGGGCAACCCTTGCCGGCTCGATCACCCTGACGGTCCTGATCTGGATCGCCGGCTACGCAACCCGGCTCTAGGAGACAGACATGGACAGCAAGAACATGCGTACACCGCTCTCCCGGGTCCGTGGACTCGGATCGGCCAAGGAAGGCACCGATCACTTCTGGCGCCAGCGGCTCACCGCCGTTGCCAATGTGCCGCTACTGATCTTCTTCGTGCTTTTCATCGTAGCCTATAATGGCGAGCCCTTTGCGGTGGTCGCCGGGGCACTGTCCAATCCGCTGGTGGCGGTGCTGATGGGGCTGGTGGTGATTTCGGGCGTCATTCACATGAAGCTCGGCATGCAGGTGATCATCGAGGACTACATTCATGCCGAAGGCGTGAAGGTGAGCCTTCTGATCCTCAATACATTCTTTGCAATCGCAGTGGGCGCCGTGTCGCTCTTCGCGGTTCTCAAACTCGGCTTCGGAGGCTGACAGACCATGGTAATGACGTCGAGCGTCAACATTGGCGGACGCGCCTATTCGATTGTCGACCACGCCTATGACGTGGTCGTTGTGGGCGCCGGCGGCGCCGGGCTTCGCGCAACGCTGGGCATGGCCGAGCAGGGCTTCAAGACGGCCTGCATCTCCAAGGTGTTCCCGACCCGGTCGCACACGGTGGCAGCCCAGGGCGGCATCGCCGCCTCGCTGACCAACATGACGCCCGACAGCTGGCAGTGGCACATGTATGACACGGTCAAGGGCTCGGACTGGCTCGGCGATGTCGACGCCATGCAGTACCTGACCATGGAAGCGCCGAAGGCGGTCTATGAGCTCGAACACTACGGCGTGCCGTTCTCGCGCACCGAGGATGGCCGCATCTACCAGCGTCCTTTCGGCGGCCACATGCAGAATTACGGCGAAGGCCCTCCGGTGCAGCGCACCTGTGCGGCGGCCGACCGTACCGGCCACGCCATCCTGCACACGCTCTATGGCCAGTCGCTGAAAAACAACGCCGAATTCTTCATCGAGTATTTCGCGCTCGACCTGTTGATGGAAGACGATGGCCGCTGCACCGGTGTTGTCGCCTGGAACCTCGATGATGGCACCATCCACCGCTTCTCGGCCAAGATGGTGGTGCTTGCCACCGGCGGCTACGGCCGGGCCTATTTCTCGGCCACTTCGGCGCATACCTGCACCGGCGATGGCGGCGGCATGATTGCCCGCGCCGGCCTGCCGCTTCAGGACATGGAGTTCGTGCAGTTCCACCCGACCGGGATCTACGGCGCAGGCTGCCTGATCACCGAGGGTGCGCGCGGCGAAGGCGGCTATCTGGTCAATTCCGAAGGCGAGCGTTTCATGGAACGCTATGCGCCATCGGCCAAGGATCTGGCGTCGCGTGACGTTGTCTCGCGCTGCATGACCATGGAAATCCGCGAAGGCCGCGGCGTCGGAAAGGCCAAGGACCACATCTTCCTGCATCTCGATCACCTCGATCCGGCGGTGCTCAATGAGCGGCTTCCGGGCATTTCCGAAAGCGCCAAGATCTTCGCCGGTGTCGACGTGACCCGCGAGCCGATCCCGGTGCTGCCGACAGTGCACTACAACATGGGCGGCATCCCGACCAATTACTGGGGTGAGGTGCTCAACCCGACATCCGAGGATCCGGACAAGGTGACGCCGGGCCTGATGGCGGTCGGCGAAGCCGGCTGTGCATCGGTTCACGGCGCCAACCGGCTGGGCTCCAACTCGCTGATCGACCTCGTGGTGTTCGGCCGCGCCGCAGCCATCCGCGCCGGCGAAGTGATCGACCGCGCCTCGAAGATCCCTCAGGTCAACGAGGCATCGTTCGAGAAGATCATGACCCGCTTCGACACGCTGCGCCACGCCAACGGCTCGCAGCCAACCGCAGATCTGCGTGAAAAGATGCAGCGCGCCATGCAGGAAGATGCGGCCGTGTTCCGGACCCAGGAATCGCTCGAATCCGGCTGCAAGCGGATGAGCGCGATCTGGGCCGAGCTTCCCGACGTCAAGGTCACCGACCGGTCGATGATCTGGAACTCGGATCTGGTGGAAACGCTGGAGCTCGACAACCTGATGGCCAATGCCATCACCACGGTCTACGGCGCGGAAGCCCGAAAGGAAAGCCGCGGCAGCCACGCCCGCGAAGACTATGTCGACGGTCCGTTCGGCGGCCGCGACGACGAGAACTGGCGCAAGCACACACTGTCCTGGGTCGATGAAAAGGGCAATGTCACGCTCGATTACCGTCCGGTTCACACCGAGCTGATCGCCGAGGGCATCGATCTGGCCAAGATCGCGCCAAAAGCCCGCGTGTATTAAGAGGGAACAGGGACCATGGTTGAACTCACACTCCCGAAGAATTCGCAGCCGAAGCCGGGCAAGGTCTGGCCGAAGCCGGACGGCGCCACCAATACGCGCGAATTCAAGATTTACCGCTGGTCGCCGGATGATGCCGAGAACCCGCGCATCGACACGTTCCACATCGACATGGATGACTGCGGACCGATGGTGCTCGACGGTCTGTTGTGGATCAAGAACAAGATCGACGCGACGCTGACGCTGCGCCGGTCCTGCCGCGAAGGCATCTGCGGCTCCTGCGCGATGAACATCGACGGCACCAACACGCTTGCCTGCACCAAGGGTCTCGACGAGATCGACGGGGCGGTGAAGGTCTATCCGCTGCCGCATCTGCCGGTGGTCAAGGACCTGGTGCCGGACCTGACCAATTTCTACGCCCAGCACCGCTCGATCGAGCCGTGGCTGAAAACGGTGTCTCCGACGCCGGCGAAGGAATGGAAACAGAGCCATGAAGACCGGGCCAAGCTCGATGGTCTGTACGAGTGCATCCTGTGCGCCTGCTGCTCGACCTCGTGCCCGAGCTACTGGTGGAACGGCGACCGCTATCTCGGCCCCGCCGTGCTGCTGCAGGCCTATCGCTGGCTGATCGACAGCCGTGACGAGTGCACCGGCGAGCGTCTGGATGATCTGGAAGATCCTTTCCGGCTTTACCGCTGCCACACCATCATGAACTGCGCGCAAACCTGCCCCAAGGGTCTCAACCCTGCCAAGGCGATTGCCGAGATCAAGAAGATGATGGTGGAACGTCGGGTGTAGGCTCGGTAAGATCACCGCATTTGGAAAAGGCCACCTTTCAGGGTGGCCTTTTTCGTTTCAGCGGTGCTGGCCACCTCACTCCGTCGTCATCCTCGGCCTCCGAGCCGAGGATCCATACCGTGCTGGTGCTGCAAGCCCGAATGGTGTCGTTGCATTGCGGACTGGATCCTCGGGTCAGGCCCGAGGATGACGAAGGATGGAGTTGGTGGGCGTAGCCGCATCTGCGGTATCAGATACCTACCGAGACCCCCCTCTGTCGGCTACGCCGACATCTCCCCCGCAAGGGGGGAGATTTGGGAGCCGCCGAGCTTAGATTTCACCCCAGCGCCTGCGTCAGATCCGCGATCAGATCCTCCGCATCCTCGATGCCGACTGAAACCCGGATCAGGCTTTCGGGGATGCCGGTGTGGGGCTCGATGGTGTGGCGGTGTTCGACCAGGCTTTCGACGCCGCCGAGCGAGGTGGCGCGGTGGAACAGCTTGAGCTTGCCGACGACAGTGAGCGCTTCGTCCGCGCCGCCCTTGACCAGGAACGAGAACAGGCAACCGAAACCGCCCTGCATCTGGGCTGATGCGATCTCGTGGCCGGGATGGCTTTCAAGGCCGGGGTAATAGACGTCCGTCACCTCGGAGTGCTGGCTCAAAAATTCGGCGATAGTCTGGGTCGAGCGGCACATGCGCTCGACGCGCAGCGGCAGGGTGCGCATGCCGCGCAGGAGCAGCCAGGCCTCGAACGGGCCGATGACGGCGCCGGCGTCGTGGCGGTCGGCCTTGATGTCGGTCCAGACCTTGGCGGCGGGGGCGGATGTGGCGAGCACGCCGGCCAGCACGTCGGAATGGCCGTTGATCGCCTTGGTGGCGGAGTGCATGACGATGTCGGCGCCGTGTTCCAGCGGGCGCTGCAAGACAGGCGTAGCGGCGGTGGAATCGACTGCCAGCAAGCCGCCGGCCTTGTGGGCAAGTTCGGCCGCGTGGGCGATGTCGACGGTTTTCAGCCAGGGGTTCGAGGGTGTTTCGATGAACACCAGGTCGGGTTTGTGTTCCGCACAGGCCTGTTCCAGCGCATCCGCGTTGGCGGCGTCGACCTCATGCAGGGTGATCTGGCGGCGGGCGGAGAAATCCCTCAGCCACTTGGTCGTGCCCCAGTAGATACCGGACTGCACCACGACGGTCGCGCCGTTCGGCAGGGTGCGGAACAGCGCCGCAATGGCCGCCATGCCGGAGGGAAACAGCAGTGCTTCCTCAGCATTCTCCAGCCGCGCCAGCACGTTTTCAGCGATGCGGACAATGTCGGAATTGTCGCGAGAGTAGATGTTGTCTGGATTGACCAGCGCATAGTCCTCGTCGCGGACAAAGGTGGTCGAGGGCTGCACCGGCGGCACCACGCCGCCCGAGGGCATGTCGATGACGCCGCCGGCCTGGGCTGCGATGGTGGAGGCTTTGAGGTCGTTGGGGAGCGTCATGCGAGATCTGTCTTTCCCTGGTTTTCGCACCAGATTTCCGGACGCCTGCACGTCCCTGTCGTCCCTTCGTGTCTATGCAGTCCGGCGGTGAAATTCAACGGTCCTTCGAAGCCAAGGTTGTGACTGGCTCAATCGGTGTCGAGGGTAATGACAACGTTGCCTTTTCTGGCCCGGTTCTTGAACCAGGCATGGGCTTCGGCGGCCTGTCCGAGCGGAAAGCGGCGGTCGATATAGGGCCTGAAGTCTCCGCGCTCGGCGAGATCGGCCAGAAACCGCAGATCTTCGGCGCGTTCCGGGGCGTAGCCCGGAATGGCCTTGCGCCCGCCGGTCTTGCGCGCCAGCAGGGTCGCCAGGATCTGCCACAGGCTGGAAGACACCAGCAGCAGCCGGCCGCCGGGCTTCAGCGCCGCGGCGTATTTGGCGTAGGTGGCGCTGCCGCTGGTGTCGAGGATGATGTCATAGGCATCTGTCTCGTCGGCCGGATCGCTGCTGGTGTAATCGAGCACCGCGTCGGCGCCGAGCGCGCCAACCATGTCGCGTTTGCCGGAGGAGGCGGTGCCGGTGACATGGGCGCCAAAGGCCTTGGCCAGTTGTATGGCGGCGCTGCCGACGCTTCCCGACGCGCCGATCACCAGCACCCGGTCGCCGGATTTGATGCCGCCCTTGTCGCGCAGGAAATTGAGCGCCGTGGCTCCGCCGAAGGAGATCGCCACCGCTTCACCCAGCTTCAGATTGTCCGGTACATGGGCGATGGCAGCCTCTTCGCTGATAACGGCGTATTCGGCGTAGCCGCCAAAAGCGGCGCCGGGATAGGCGAAGATCCGATCGCCCGGTTTGAAGCGGGTGACAGCGGCGCCCACGGCTTCGACTATGCCGGCGAATTCGGTGCCAAGAATCTTGCGGCGCGGGCGCAACAGGCCGAACACCAGCCGCCCGACCAGACCAAAGCCCGGCGGCATGTCGAGGCTTCGGGCGCGGTAATCGCCGGAGGTGACGCTGGTGGCGTGGATCCGGACCAGCACTTCGCCAGGTTTCGGGGCGGGTTTTGGCAGCTCGACGGGCTTGAGCACGCCGGGCGATCCGTAGCGGGAATAGGAAATGGCTTTCATCGGTCTGATCTCCAGTTGGTGACCCGGATATAGCCATGCGTGAGCGCAGATAAAATTGACCAATTACGCTGATATGATATGCGATAATGCATGGATTGGAAATCTGTGAACTTTGACTGGAACCGGGCGCGGGCGTTTCTGGTGACTGCCGAGGAAGGCTCTCTGTCAGCTGCCGCGCGGGCGCTCGGCATGGCGCAGCCGACGCTGGGGCGGCAGGTTGCGGCACTGGAACAAGAGCTCGGGGTGGCACTGTTCGAGCGCGTCGGCCGCGGGCTGACGCTGACGCCGAGCGGGCTCGAGCTGATGGACCATGTCCGCGCCATGGGCGAGGCGGCGGCGCGGATGTCGCTTTCCGCATCGGGCAAGACCCAGGCCATCGAGGGCACCGTGTCGATCAGCGCCAGCGAGGTGGACGCGGCGTTCCGGCTGCCGCCGATCGTTCGCAAACTCCGGGAGACTGCGCCGGGGATCGATGTGGAGATTGTCGCCACCAATTCGGAAAGCGATCTCAGGCGGCGCGAGGCGGATATCGCAATCCGCAATTACCGGCCGACGCAGCCCAACCTTGTGGCGCGCAAGGTCCGCGAAATCGAGGGCCGGATCTACGCGGCGCCGGGCTATCTGCAAAGCATCGGCAATCCGGTGACGCCCGAAGAGGTGTCAAAAGCGGATTTCATCGGCTTCAACCGGTCAGGCGAATTCATTGCGGCGATGACCCGGTTCGGGCTGACGCTGACACAGCGGAATTTCGCCCTCGTGTCAGAAAGCCATCTGGTGCAGTGGAACCATGTCAAACTAGGTCTTGGCATCGGCGTCATGTCGGCGGATATCGGCGATGCCGAGCCGGAGGTGGTGCGGGTGCTGCCCGATGCTGATGCAATCATGGTGCCGGTCTGGCTGGTCACGCACCGGGAGGTGTACACCAGCCGCCGGGTGCGGCTGGTGTTTGACCTGATGGCCGAGGAACTGGCGCGGGCATACCGGCCATGATCCGGCAGGGATGACTGCCGCCTGCAGGCCTTGGGCAGGAATGCGATATCTCCGCGGGATGGTGCGACCTGAGAAGTCTAGCCCTTTTTCAACACGCCCGTATCGATCAACTGCTGAAACATCTCCGCCGCCGCATCGCCGACCGGATGGTACTCAATGCCGAGCTCGCGCTTCGATTTGGAATTGTCCGCCCGCCAAGGGTAGCCCATATTGTCCGATATCATCTGCCGCGACAGCTGCTTGCTGACCATCGGTCCGATCAGCCAGAGCAACCACTTCGGCAGCTCGCGGGTCGGGAAAGGCCATTTGTCGCCAAAATGCTGCCGCAGCATCTGACCCAGTTCGAGAAACGAGACGGTCTGCGCCGAGGCGATGTGACGGCCCTTGGCGTCGGCCAGGAAACCGGCCCGCAAATGGGCTTCCGCCACGTCACGCACATCGACCATGCCGACTTCCATCGGCGGTGCGCCGGCCTTCAGGGTGCCGTCACCGAACTGCTTGAGAATATTGTGCGATTCCGACGTCGAATTGCCCGAAAGGGTCTTGCCGATGACCAGCGACGGATTGATGGTCACCAGCCGCCAGCGGCTTTGCGCATCGGCAATCTCCCAGGCGGCCTTTTCGGCTTTCACCTTGGAGTAGGAATAGGGCTGGCGGTCGAGCGACGAGGTGGTGTTCCAGTTGTCTTCCGTCAGCACCCCGCCGGGCACATTCTGGAGGTCCTTGTTGTCACCATAGATCGCCGCACAGGAGCTGGTTACCACCACGCGGGTCACACTTTCCGTGCGGTTGGCGGTTTCCAGTACATTGCGGGTGCCCTGAACTGCCGGATCAACCAGGTCACGCTGCGGGTCATCAAAATTGCTGGTGAACGGAGACGCGGTGTGGAACACCACCATGCAGCCTTCCATGGCCGGGCCGTAGCTCCCGTCATCGAGCAGGTCCGCCTCAAACAGCTTCAGCTCGCCGGGCAACTCCGCTGCCATCCTGGTCAAATGCCCGGTCTTGTCTGCATTGGAAGGCTCGCGCACGGGCGCATGCACGGTAAGCCCCTCCTCCAACAGCCGCCGCACCAGCCAGCCGGCCACAAAGCCGGTGGCGCCGGTCACCATTACGGGTTGATCGGTCGGATAAACGTGCTCGGTCATGGGGAGCCTTTCAAGAATTGTGCGCGATTGGAGCGGCCAGGCCTGTCGCCTGCCGTCCTTCATACTCCCCAATGCACTGCGCATCACAATGGTTCCGGAGATCACCCGGTGTCGTTGTGTTTTGACCCTGTCGCCACTGCTTAATGGCTTCACGCGGCCGGTATGGCTTGATATGGATGTGCTCGTGCGGCCCGTCTCCCGTCAAGGATTTGTTAACCCTTGACGGCGAGTATCGAGCGGACGCCATGGCAAACCGAACCCGGTGCACATCGCTTTGACGCATTATTTCGACAACATCATGCGATCTTTTCTGGCGGTCTCGCTGGTTGTTTGCTTTGCCGTGTTTCCGGTCTCGGGCGACGCGTCGCACAGCCCGTTGGCAATGGCCGAAATCGTGGCTCAACATGATGCGGAATCCGCCTTGCATGGTCATTCCCATGACGAGGCCGAGGAAGAGGCCAACCATATCTTCTACAGCCATGCGCACAATCCGGCGGACCATGATCACAATGGCTCGTTTCTGATACCGGCCGCAGGTCGTGGCTTCAGCCGGCTGACCGTCACGCATGGCCCCCGCCTCGCTGCTGCCGCCATTCCGGGCCTGGCAGCGGATCTGGACAAGCCGCCGCGCGGCTGACGCGGTGTTTACCTTCACATCCAGACATACCTAACCGGAGTTCACAATGAACAAGACTCTGACCTTAGGGTCGGTGGACCGGGCGTATCGATTGCGCCAGTCCCTGATCCTGCTTGCCCTGACCTGCGCGGCGCTGCTTGCCTGCCAGTCAGCAGCCCTGGCCCATGCCGTCACACAGGGCGACAAGGGCTATATCCAGGAAATATACGGCGTCAAATTTATCCCCTTCATGTATCTGGGGGCTAAGCACATGATGACCGGATATGATCACCTGCTGTTTCTCGCAGGGGTGATCTTCTTCCTCTACAGACTGAAGCACATCGGGATCTATGTGAGCCTGTTCGCGATCGGGCATTCGACGACGATGATCATTGGTGTCTACTACAATATCACGATGAGCTCCTATCTGATCGATGCGATCATCGGCCTGTCGGTCGTCTACAAGGCGCTGGACAATATGGGGGCCTACCAACGCTGGTTCGGTTTCCAGCCCAACACCAAGGTCGCCACTCTGGTTTTCGGCCTGTTTCACGGCTTCGGCCTCGCCACCAAGGTGCAGGAATACGACATCGCGTCTGACGGATTGCTGACGAACCTTGTCGCCTTCAACATCGGCGTCGAGATCGGACAGTTGCTGGCACTTGCGGCGATCCTGATCGCCATGAGCTTCTGGCGGCGGTCGGCGAGCTTCTGGACCCACGCCTACACGGCCAATGTGGTGATGATGACGGCAGGCTTCGTCCTGACCGGCATGCATCTCACCGGCTATTTCATCACACCCACTTCCTGAGGACACCAAAATGTACAACACAGATATCCCGACACGTGCCGAACTGCCTTCAACGCGGCAGCTGATCAAGTCAACGATTGCAGCGATCATCGCGGCCATCGTCATTCTCGTGACCATCGTCTTGCCCTCCGAGTACGCGATCGACCCGACCGGTGTCGGCAAGGTTCTCAATCTGACGGAAATGGGCGAGATCAAGCAGCAGTTGCAGGCAGAAGCCGAGGCGGACCACCAGACAAGCCTGCCCCTGAACGAAGCCGGCGAAGGATTCAGCCTCGCCGACATGCTGACCGGTCTGCTGGTGAGCCCGGCCCAGGCCCAGACCAGCACCCCGGCCTGGACCGGAGAGAAGACCATCACCCTTGTGCCGGGTCAGGGCGTCGAGGTAAAATTGGTGATGGAAGAAGGTGCCGAGGTTGAATTCCGCTGGGTCGCGGAAGGTGGTCTTCTCAACTACGACCTGCATGGCGACGGGTCGGGAAAGAACATCAGCTATGAAAAGGGTCGTGGCGTGCCGGGCCAGGAAGGCGTCCTCAAGGCGGAGTTCGCCGGGAACCACGGATGGTTCTGGCGCAACCGTGACAAGCAGGACGTGACGATGACGTTGCAGGTTCGCGGCGCCTACAGCGACATCGTGCAATATGACTGAATAGGCCTGAAATCTGCGCCCCCGGCGGTGCGCGCCGGGGGCGTGAAATGACAAAGGTTGTCCCATGATCGACGTGCTTCGACATCCTGACTATGCGCGGCTGTTTGCGGCGCAGGTGGTTGCCCTGATCGGCACCGGCCTGCTGACAGTGGCGCTGGGGCTGCTGGCCTATGATCTTGCCGGAGACCAGGCCGGGGCGGTGCTCGGCACGGTGTTCGCGATCAAGATGGTGGCCTATGTCGGGCTGGCGCCGGTGGCCAATGCGCTGGCGGGGCGCTGGCCGCGCAAGCGGGTGCTGATCGGCGCCGACATGGTGCGCGCCGCAGTGGCGCTGACGCTGCCGTTCATCGATTCGGTCTGGCAGATCTACGGGCTGATCTTCGTGCTGCAGGCAGCGTCCGCGACCTTTACCCCGGCATTTCAGGCCGTCATTCCGGATATCCTTACCGACGAGCGCGACTACACGCGGGCGCTGTCGCTGTCGCGGCTGGCCTATGATCTTGAAAACCTGCTGAGCCCGGCGCTGGCGGGGATCCTGCTTGTGTTCATCAGCTATCACGGGCTGTTCGGCGGCACGGTGCTGGGCTTTATTGGCTCTGCACTGCTGGTGCTGTCGGCCACGGTGCCCGCGGCGGGGCCGAAAGCGGCATCGCGGCCGTTCGTCGACCGGTTGACCCGCGGCATACGAATTTATGCGGCGACGCCGCGGCTGCGTGGGCTGTTCCTGCTCAATCTTGCGGCCGCGGCGGCCGGCGCCTTCGTGCTGGTCAACACGGTGGTGCTGGTGCGGGGTGGCTATGGCGCCGGCGACAGCGAAGTGGCGATGGCGCTGGCGGCCTTTGGCGGTGGTTCAATGCTGGCAGCACTTTTATTGCCGCGGCTGCTCGAGCGGCTTGCCGATCGCAGCGTCATGCTTGGTGCGGGCCTGCTGCTGACGGGGCTGACCCTGGGCCATGCTCTGTATCAGGGGATGCAGGGGCTTCCGGCCTGGAACACCTTCTTGCTGATCTGGGCGCTAAGCGGGGTGTTCTGTTCGGCGATCCTGACGCCATCGGGCCGGTTGCTGCGCAATTCGGCACATGCGGAGGACCGTCCGGCGCTGTTTGCGGCGCAGTTCACGCTGTCGCATCTGGGCTGGCTCATCACCTACCCGGTTGCGGGCTGGGCCGGCAGCGCATTGGGTCTGCCGATGGCGATGGCCATTCTCGGCATCATGGCGCTGGCCGGCGCGCTGCTGGCAGCGTTGGTCTGGCCAGCGGATGATGCGCTGGAGGTGGAGCATGAACATCGCGATCTGCCCAGGGATCATCCGCATCTGCGCAAGCATCCGGTCAAGGGTGCGCGGCACAGGCATGTCTTCGTCATCGATGACGAGCACCGGGCCTGGCCCACACACGGCTGAGATGAGATCAGCGGCTTGACCGCGATCAAATCCCTCATGCCCACGGGCTGCTACCTGTTGCGGCCGGAACCGGAGCAACAGGGGGCACAAATATGGCCGAGACGAACTGGAATGCATTCATCGATCAGACCAACCACCGGATGGCGGAATTGCGCAAGGCGATGCCGGAGCAAGCCAAAGGCCTTGGCCAGCTGGCGCAGGCGGCAATTGCACCGGGCGTGCTTGATTCCAAGACCAAGGAGCTGATCGCGCTGGCAATCGGCATCACCGCGCGCTGCGACGGCTGTCTTGCCTTCCACGCCAAGGCGGCGCACCACTATGGTGCCACCCGTGAGGAGATTGTCGAGACCATCGGGGTCGCGGTCTATATGGGCGGCGGGCCGTCGATGATCTATGGGGCAGAAGCACTGGACGTGTTCGACGCGATCAGCTGAGCCCGGTTCCTGGCGTTGCTGAAGGCCGAAGCAGGGCTTCACGGCTTTGTGCGCCAGAGTGAGTTGTCTTCTCGGTGCACTGGACTAGGTTCGAGGGACAAAGGAGATCTTGATGCTCAGATTGCTGCTTTCGTCCGCCCTGTTTGCCGCCGCCTTCACCGCCGCGCCTGTCCGCGCCGAAGAGACCGGAACCGCGATATTCGCCGGTGGCTGTTTCTGGTGCGTGGAATCGGACTTCGATTATGTCAAAGGTGTCACCTCCACCGTATCGGGCTATATCGGCGGCAAGGCCGGCAACCCGACCTACAAGAGCCATGTTGCCAATGGCGACCGGGAAGCGGTCGAAATCACCTATGATCCGGCGGTCGTCAGCTATGCCGAATTGCTCAAGACCTTCTTCCGCACGGTCAATCCCACCGATGATGGCGGCCAGTTCTGCGATCGCGGATACAGCTACACGACGGCCGTCTATACCTTGAACGAGGAACAGGCGGCGCAGGCTGAAGCTGCCAAGGCGGAAGCGGAAAAGACGCTGGGCAAGCCTGTCCTCACGGTAATCGAGCCGCCGGCGAAATTCTGGCCCGCGGAAGACTATCATCAGGATTTCTACAAGAAGAGCCCCGTGCGCTACAATTACTACCGCAAGGCCTGCGGCCGGGACCAGGAGATCAAGGCGCTCTGGGGCGATGAAGCCAATTATGGGCTTTCCAAATAGGCAGGTCAGTACCCGGCAGCGGGGGAACGCTGTTTGGGAAATGGAATGCTTTTCCAGGCTGTTTCTATGCAAATAGACGGGTGACAATTGAGGTATGAGTGGTGTATTGGCGTCAATATCATTGGATTATCGTCTTGCTAATATGCTTCTGAGGCCGGTTTGCCTTGCAATTTCCATGCTATGGTCATTTTATGCGGTTTAATGGGACGAACAGCGAAGCAGATGTTTCGCGTAACCGGAGCTTATCTATGAAGATGCAAACCTTGCTGGTCGCAGTTGCGGTCGCCGCGGTCCTTGGCGGTTGCCAGCGGACATCCTTCGGTGGTCTGAACACCCAGCAGCAGCCGGCTCCGCTCATGCCCGCACCCGTTGGTGGTGTTCAATCCGGCCAGCTGGCACCGCCGATGACGCCTCAGCCCGGCGAGTTTCCGGCAGCGCCCACGGCGCCGACAGAGACAGCCACGCCGCAGGTTGCCGCAGCAAATGCGCCGGAACTGACCCGCGAAGCCCTGATCGGGCGCTGGTCCGCCGGATCGGGCGGTTCCAGCTGCGATGTCTTCCTGTCGCTGACCAAGTGGACCGGCGGCTACCGCGCGGCGTCGCGCGGATGTGTCGGCAACGCGGCGGCAATCGCTGCCTGGGACGTTCAGGGCAAGCAGGTCATCCTGGCAGATTCCAGCGGCAACCAGATCGCACGGCTCTACCAGTCGGCCAATGAGCGCTACGACGGTTCCACCACCTCAGGTCAGCCGATCTCGCTCTCCCGCTAAGTCAGGCACAGCTTCACGCGATAGGTCCTGCTTTAATGAGCTGGAAGAGACACGACACGGTTGCGAGTGCCTACGAGTCCCGCGTGGCCAGTGGCGAGTTTTCGCTTGATCCGGCACAGGTGCAGCTGGCGGCGCGTCTCGACCTGTTGCTCGAGGCGGTGTCGAACCAGAGGCTTGCCACCAAGTCGAGCGCGCTCGGCTGGATGTTCGGGCGCAAGAAGACAGCCAAGACACCGCGCGGGCTTTATGTCCACGGCGCGGTCGGTCGCGGCAAGACCATGCTGATGGACATGTTCTTCGAGCTGGTGCCGGCCAAGCGCAAGCGGCGGGCGCATTTTCACGATTTCATGGCCGACGCCCATTCCCGCATTCATGCCCACCGGCAGAAACTCAAGAATGGCGAGACCAAGGAAACCGATCCGGTGCCTCCGGTGGCAGCCGAGCTGTTCGAAGAGGCGTGGGTTCTGTGTTTTGACGAATTCTCGGTCACCGACATCGCCGATGCGATGCTGTTGTCGCGGCTGTTCGAGCAATTGTTCAAACTTGGCTGCGTGCTGGTGGCAACCTCGAATGTCGAGCCGGACAATCTCTATCGCGATGGCTTGAACCGGCAGCTGTTTCTGCCCTTCGTCGCGTTGCTCAAGGACAATGTCGACATTCTCAATCTCGATGCGCGCACCGATTACCGGATGGAGACGACCACCAAGCTGCCGGTCTATCACCGGCTCGGCGAGAGTGAGGGTGATGAGGCGATGGACCGGGCCTGGAAGCAGGTGACGGCGGGCAAGCAGACGTCCCCCGACACGGTGCAAATGAAGGGACGTGAGGTGGCGGTGCCTGTGGCCGGGGCCGGGGCCGCACGGTTTGGCTTCAAAGACCTGTGCGAGAAGCCGCTCGGGGCGTCGGATTACCGGGCTGTCTCCGAGCGCTATCACACGGTGTTCGTCGACCACGTGCCTTTGATGAAGGACGCCGGGCGCAATGCGGCCAAGCGTTTCATCACCCTGGTTGACACGCTTTATGACCGCAAGAACCGGCTGTTTGTCTCGGCCGTGGCGGCGCCTGACGCTTTGGCCGATGGGACGACCGGGACCGAGCGTTTCGAGTTTGATCGCACCGCATCTCGGCTCAACGAGATGCAAAGCGAGGCCTATCTGGAGGCAAGTCTGGCAAACGAGACCGCAAACGGAGCGGATCCAGTTTGAAAACTTTTACCTTTACGTAAGAGTTTTAAAAGCTAACCGATTGAAAAAGCTCATATCGAAAGTTTGAGTTGCCAGTTCCGGGCATTCGGTTTATGCGGGTTGTCGAAATCGGGGCCAGGCGTTCGGCGGGTTCCATACCACAACGACCTGCGGAGATATTCGATATGGCGCGTAACAAGATTGCTTTGATTGGCTCGGGAATGATCGGGGGCACGCTTGCCCACCTGGCCGGCTTGAAAGAACTGGGCGACGTCGTCCTGTTCGACATTGCCGAGGGTACACCCCAGGGCAAGGCACTCGACATTTCCCAGTCCGCACCGGCGGAAGGTTTCGACTCCCGCCTGTCGGGCGCCAATGACTACTCGGCAATCGAAGGCGCCGATGTCTGCATCGTCACCGCCGGTGTCGCCCGCAAGCCGGGCATGAGCCGCGACGATCTTCTGGGCATCAACCTCAAGGTGATGGAACAGGTTGGCGCCGGCATCAAGAAATACGCCCCCAACGCCTTCGTCATCTGCATCACCAACCCGCTCGACGCGATGGTCTGGGCCTTGCAGAAGTTCTCCGGCCTGCCGAAGAACAAGGTTGTCGGCATGGCCGGCGTGCTCGACTCGGGCCGCTTCCGCCATTTCCTGTCCGAGGAATTCAACGTCTCGATCGAAGATGTCACAGCCTTCGTGCTCGGCGGCCACGGCGACACCATGGTGCCGCTGGCGCGCTACTCGACCGTTGCCGGCATCCCGCTGCCAGACCTGGTCAAGATGGGCTGGACGTCGAAGGAAAAGCTCGAGGAAATCATCCAGCGCACCCGTGACGGCGGCGCCGAGATCGTCGGCCTGCTGAAGACCGGCTCGGCATATTACGCGCCGGCGGCTTCGGCGATCCTGATGGCGGAAAGCTACCTCAAGGACAAGAAGCGGGTTCTGCCGTGTGCTGCGCACCTGTCAGGCCAGTATGGCGTCAAGGACATGTATGTCGGCGTGCCATGCGTCATCGGTGAAGGCGGCGTCGAGCGCGTGATCGAGATCGAGCTCAACAAGACCGAGCAGAAGGCCTTCGACAAGTCGGTGGAATCGGTTGCCGGTCTTTGCGAAGCCTGCATCGGGATTGCCCCGAACCTGAAGTAATCCACGCCGGATACTGGACGGGGAGCCACAAAAGGGGCTTTCCGTTCAGCTTTGCGTAAGAACATCGCGTTAGAGCGTTATCAGGCTTAACAGAACGTCAAGACGCTCCAGACCGTTCACTCACTCCAGGAGTTCCCATGAACATCCATGAATACCAGGCCAAAGCCCTTCTGAAGGGATTTGGCGCGCCGGTGGCCGAAGGGGTTGCCATTTTCTCCGCTGACGAGGCGGAAGCGGCTGCGAAGTCGCTGCCCGGCCCGCTCTACGTGGTCAAGAGCCAGATCCATGCCGGCGGACGCGGCAAGGGCAAGTTCAAGGAACTCGGCGCCGACGCCAAGGGCGGTGTCCGGCTGGCGTTCTCGATCGATGAAGCCAAGGCGCATGCCAAGGAAATGCTCGGCAACACGCTGGTGACCAAGCAGACCGGCGACGCCGGCAAGGTGGTCAACCGTCTCTACATCGAAGACGGCGCCGACATCGAGCGCGAACTCTACCTCTCGATCCTGGTAGACCGCACCGTCGGTCAGGTGGCTTTCGTGGTCTCCACCGAAGGCGGCATGGATATCGAGGCGGTTGCCGAAGAAACCCCTGAAAAGATCATCACCGTCGCCATCGACCCGCAGGCCGGTGTCACGGCAGACGATCTTGCCAAGCTCAACAGCGCGCTGGAACTGACCGGCGAGGCTGCGGCTGACGGCGAGAAGCTGTTCCCGATCCTCTACAAGGCGTTTGTCGAAAAGGACATGGCGCTGCTCGAGGTCAACCCGCTGATCGTGATGAAGAACGGCCGTCTGCGCGTTCTCGACGCCAAGGTCTCGTTCGACAACAATGCGCTGTTCCGCCACGACGACATCGTCGAGCTGCGCGACCTGACCGAAGAGGACGAGAAGGAAATCGAGGCGTCGAAATACGACCTCGCCTATGTCGCGCTCGACGGCAATATCGGCTGCATGGTCAATGGTGCAGGCCTTGCCATGGCAACGATGGACATCATCAAGCTCTACGGCCAGGAGCCTGCCAACTTCCTCGATGTCGGCGGCGGCGCCACCACCGAGAAGGTGACGGCAGCGTTCAAGATCATCACTGCCGACCCGGCCGTCAAAGGCATCCTGGTCAACATCTTCGGCGGCATCATGAAGTGTGACGTCATTGCCGAGGGCGTGGTTGCCGCGGTCAAGGAAGTCGGGCTGAAGGTTCCGCTGGTGGTTCGCCTCGAAGGCACAAATGTGGCCCTCGACAAGAAGATCATCAACGAGAGCGGTCTCGACGTGATCGCGGCCGACGATCTCGACGACGCAGCCCAGAAGATCGTCAATGCGGTGAAGGGATCCTGAGACCATGTCCATTCTGATCAATAAAGACACCAAGGTCCTGGTTCAGGGTCTGACCGGCAAGACCGGGACCTTTCACACCGAGCAGGCGCTGGCCTATCACGGCACGCAGATGGTCGGCGGTATCCACCCGAAAAAGGGCGGCTCGACCTGGGAAGGCTCGGGCGGCGAAAAGCTGCCGATCTTCGCTTCCGTGGCCGAAGGCAAGTCGCAGACCGGCGCCAATGCATCGGTGATCTACGTGCCGCCTTCGGGTGCTGCTGCTGCGATCATCGAAGCCATCGAGGCCGAGATCGAACTGATCGTCTGCATCACCGAAGGCATTCCGGTGGCCGACATGATCCGCGCCAAGGCGGTGCTCGACCAGTCGAAGTCACGGCTGATCGGCCCGAACTGCCCCGGCGTGATGACGCCGGACGAATGCAAGATCGGCATCATGCCGGGCAACATCTTCAAGAAGGGCTCGGTGGGCATCCTGTCGCGCTCCGGTACGCTGACCTATGAAGCGGTGTTCCAGACCACCAATGAAGGTCTTGGCCAGTCCAGCGCTGTCGGCATCGGCGGCGACCCGGTCAAGGGCACCGAGTTCATCGACATTCTCGATCTCTATCTCGACGATCCGGAAACCGAATCGATCATCATGATCGGCGAAATCGGTGGTTCGGCCGAAGAAGATGCGGCCGAGTGGCTGATCGAACAGGCCAAGAAGGGCCGCAAGAAGCCGATGGCAGGCTTCATCGCCGGCCGCACTGCGCCTCCCGGACGCACCATGGGCCATGCCGGCGCGGTGATTTCCGGCGGCAAGGGCGGTGCCGACGACAAGATCAAGGCGATGGAAGCTGCAGGCATTCGCGTGTCTCCGTCTCCTGCCCGTCTTGGCAAGACACTGGTTGAAGTCCTCAAGGGATAATCCCTGGGGTCAACACGAAGGCTGGACCAATGAGCGACGCCGTGCGCGAAACGCTGGACCGCTACTACGCCGCGCTGAAAGCGGGCGATAGAGAGGCCCTGCGCGGCGTCGTCTCCGATGAGATCGAGGTGCATTACCCGGCGCCGGAAGGGCTTTTGCCCTGGGCCGGGGACTGGACCGGGTTTGAAGGCTTCGAAGCGTTCCTTGCGACCGTGGGTGATCACCTGGTGATCGACACGGTCGAACCGCTTGCAATCCATGTCGCCGGCGACACCGTGATCACGGTGCTCAAGGGCGAATGGACGGTGAAGGCGACGGCACGCAAGGTGCGCACGGAAACGGTCAACATATTCACGTTACGCGACGGCAAGATCGTCAGGTACCAGGTTTTCACCGACACGGCAGCGTTGGGAACAGGGTTGGGCAGGTTTGCCGCGGCTTGAGTGCCGCGCAAGCCTCAGAGTCTAGGAAAAGGGCCCGGAAAAAAGGCCCGCGGAGAAGGTGAGATCCATGGCACGCAAAGACGAAGCCAACGACATCATGGCAGAGACCTCGTTTCTGTATGGCGGCAATGCTGCCTATATCGAGCAGATGTACGCACGGTTTCAGGACAATCCTGGCAGCGCGCCAGCCGAATGGCAGTCGTTCTTTGCAGAGCTGAAAGACGATCCGGACCAGGTCCGCAAGTCCGCCGCCGGCGCTTCCTGGAAGAAGCCCAACTGGCCGGTTCAGGCCAATGGCGAACTGGTCTCGGCGCTCGACGGCAACTGGGGCGAAGTCGAGAAGGCGGTGTCCGACAAGCTCAAGGCCAAGGCTGCCACCGGGGCGGCGGAGCCGGGCGACGTCACCCAGGCCACGCGCGATTCGGTCAAGGCGCTGATGATGATCCGCGCCTACCGCATGCGCGGCCATCTGCATGCCAAGCTCGATCCGCTCGATCTGGCGCAGCAGCCCGACAATGATTACAACGAGCTTTCGCCGGAAGCCTATGGCTTTACCGAAGCCGATTTCGAGCGGCCGATCTTCATCGACCATGTTCTCGGGCTTGAATATGCGACGATTCCGCAGATGCTCGACATCCTCAAGCGGACCTATTGCTCGACGCTGGGCGTCGAGTTCATGCACATCTCCAATCCGGAAGAGAAATCCTGGATCCAGGAGCGGATCGAAGGCCCCGACAAGGGCGTCGACTTTACCGACATGGGCAAGAAGGCGATCCTGCAGAAGCTGATCGAGGCGGAAGGCTTCGAGCAGTTCATCGACGTCAAGTACAAGGGCACCAAGCGGTTTGGCCTCGACGGCGGTGAATCGCTGATCCCGGCGCTGGAGCAGATCATCAAGCGCGGCGGCAATATGGGGCTGAAGGAAATCGTCTTCGGCATGGCCCACCGCGGCCGCCTCAACGTGCTGACCCAGGTGATGGCGAAGCCGCACCGGGCCGTGTTCCACGAGTTCAAGGGCGGTTCGTTCAAGCCCGACGAAGTCGAGGGCTCGGGCGACGTCAAGTATCACCTCGGTGCCTCGTCGGACCGCGAGTTCGACGGCAACAAGGTGCACATGTCGCTGACCGCCAACCCGTCGCACCTGGAAATCGTCAACCCGGTGGTGATGGGCAAGGCGCGCGCCAAGCAGGACATGATCGCCAATGAATTCGAAGGCGACATCATTCCGCTGAAAGAGCGCGTGAAGGTTATGCCGCTCTTGCTGCATGGCGATGCGGCCTTTGCCGGCCAGGGCGTGGTGGCGGAAATTCTCGGCCTGTCAGGCCTGCGCGGTCACCGGGTTGCCGGCACCGTGCATTTCATCATCAACAACCAGATCGGTTTCACCACCAATCCGGGCTTCTCGCGCTCGTCGCCGTACCCGTCCGATGTGGCCAAGATGATCGAGGCGCCGATCTTCCACGTCAATGGCGACGATCCGGAAGCGGTGGTCTATGCCGCCAAGGTTGCGACCGAATTCCGCATGACCTTCCACAAGCCGGTGGTCATCGACATGTTCTGCTACCGCCGCTTCGGCCACAACGAGGGCGACGAGCCGGCGTTCACGCAGCCGAAGATGTACAAGAAGATCCGCAGCCACGAGACGGTCGTGACGCTCTATTCGCGCCGCCTGATCGAGGAAGGCGTGATCTCCGAGGGCGAATTCGAAAAGATGAAGGCCGACTGGCGCGCCAATCTGGAAACCGAATTCGACATCGGCCAGAGCTACAAGCCGAACAAGGCCGACTGGCTCGACGGTCAGTGGACCGGGCTGCGGACCGCCGACAACCAGGATGAGCAGCGCCGGGGCAAGACCGGGATGCCGCTCAAGCAGCTGCGTGAAATCGGCAAGAAGCTGTCGGAAGTGCCCGAAGGTTTCAAGGCGCATCGCACCATCCAGCGGTTCATGGACAACCGCGCCAAGATGGTCGAGACCGGCGAAGGAATCGACTGGGCCTTTGCCGAGGCGCTGGCCTTCGGCTCGCTGGTTTCGGAAGGCACCAAGATCCGTCTGTCGGGCCAGGATGTCGAGCGCGGCACCTTCAGCCAGCGGCACTCGGTGCTGTATGATCAGGAGACCGAGCAGCGCTACATTCCGCTCGCCAACCTGACGCCGAACCAGGCCCGTTACGAAGTGATCAACTCGATGCTGTCGGAAGAGGCGGTGCTCGGGTTTGAGTATGGCTACTCGCTGGCGCGGCCGAATGCGCTGACGCTGTGGGAAGCCCAGTTCGGCGACTTCGCCAATGGCGCGCAGGTGCTGTTCGACCAGTTCATCTCCTCGGGCGAGCGCAAATGGCTTCGCATGTCGGGCCTCGTCTGCCTGCTGCCACACGGCTATGAGGGGCAGGGACCGGAGCACTCTTCGGCCCGTCTCGAGCGCTTCCTGCAGATGTGCGCGGAAGACAACATGCAGGTTGCCAACTGCACCACGCCGTCGAACTATTTCCACATCCTCCGGCGGCAGATGAAGCGGGATTTCCGCAAGCCGCTGATCATGATGACGCCGAAATCGCTGCTTCGTCACAAGCGCGCCGTCTCGAGCCTGAGCGAAATGGCCGGCGACAGCTCGTTCCACCGGCTGCTGTGGGACGATGCCGAAGTGCTCAAGAACGAGCCGATCAAGCTGGTCAAGGACAACAAGATCCGCCGCGTGGTGATGTGTTCGGGCAAGGTTTATTTCGATCTCTACGAAGAGCGCGAAAAGCGTGGCATCAACGACATCTACCTGCTGCGCCTGGAACAGCTCTATCCGTTCCCGGCCAAGGCGCTGATCAACGAGCTGTCGCGCTTCCGCAACGCCGAGATGGTGTGGTGCCAGGAAGAGCCCAAGAACATGGGCGCCTGGTCGTTCATCGATCCCTATCTCGAATGGGTGCTGGCGCATATCGACGCCAAGTTCCAGCGGGTTCGCTACACCGGACGTCCGGCTTCGGCCTCGACGGCGACCGGCCTGATGTCGCGCCACCTTGCACAGCTTGAAGCCTTCCTCGAGGATGCGCTGGGCGGCTGATGCCGCCCGCGTTGCCGAACAATCGTCTGACTGACTGAAAAAGAACGGAAACAAATATCATGGCTACTGAAGTTCGCGTCCCGACCCTTGGTGAATCTGTCAGCGAAGCCACCATCGGCACCTGGCTCAAGCAGGTGGGCGACACCGTGAAGGTGGATGAACCGCTGGTGGAACTGGAAACCGACAAGGTGTCGATCGAGGTTCCTTCCCCGGTTTCGGGTGTGTTGAGCGAGATCCTTGCCAAGGACGGCGAGACGGTCGAAGTCAATGCGCTGCTGGCGCAGGTCACGGAAGGCGAGGGAGGTGCTGCGGCACCGGCCAAGGCCGAGAGCAAGCCCGAAGCCAAGAGCGAAGCGCCGGCTGCCAAGGCGGAAACGCCCGCGGCTCCCGCCAAGAGCGGCTCGGACATGCCGGCGGCCCCTTCGGCGCAGAAGCTGATGGCGGAAAACAAGATCGACGCCGGTGACGTGTCCGGATCGGGCAAGCGCGGACAGGTGCTCAAGGGCGACGTTCTGGATGCCATCGGCAAGGGCTCGTCAGCTCCGGCCGCAGCACCGGCTGCCGCACGTCCTGCCTCGTCGGCGGATGATGCGCCGCGCGAGGAACGGGTGAAGATGACGCGCCTGCGCCAGACCATCGCCCGCCGCCTCAAGGAAGCCCAGAACACGGCCGCCATGCTGACCACCTATAACGAGGTGGACATGACGGCGGTGATGGATCTGCGCAAGAAGTACAAGGACCTGTTCGAGAAGAAGCACGGCGTCAAGCTTGGCTTCATGGGCTTCTTCACCAAGGCCGTCTGCCATGCGCTGAAGGAAGTGCCCGGCGTCAATGCCGAGATGGACGGCACCGACATCATCTACAAGAACTATTGCCATGTTGGCGTCGCCGTCGGCACCGACAAGGGCCTGGTGGTCCCGGTGGTGCGCGATGCCGACCAGATGAGCATTGCCGGCATCGAGCAGGAAATCGGCCGTCTCGGCCGGGCCGCGCGTGACGGCGAACTGTCGATGGGCGACATGCAGGGCGGTACCTTCACCATTTCCAATGGCGGTGTCTACGGCTCGCTGATGTCCTCGCCGATCCTGAACTCGCCGCAGTCGGGCGTGCTCGGCATGCACAAGATCCAGGAACGTCCGATGGCCATCGGTGGCCAGGTGGTGATCCGGCCGATGATGTACCTGGCACTTTCCTATGACCACCGGGTGGTCGATGGCAAGGAAGCCGTGACCTTCCTGGTCCGGGTCAAGGAAAGCCTGGAAGATCCCGAACGCCTGGTTCTCGATCTGTAAGGAGAGGCTGATGGCTTCGGCCCGTCTTACCTCAACGATGCTTGCGGCCATGATGCTGGCCGCAGGCAGCCAGGCAGCCAGCGCCGCCTGCCCGCAAGCGCTCGCGGTCTACGATGAAGCCGCATCGGGCACCGAGATCGCGTTTTCGGGACCTCTGCCGGATGTCGACGGCATGCAGCACCGGTTCCGCCTGAGTTTTGCCGGCAATGGTGTTATGATGGATGGCGTGGTGATGATGGCGGGTGAGCCGGACCGGCCCTGGGGCGTGATCCTGCATCAGTGCCCTGAAGGCGATGCAACGGGAGCGGAAATCGCCGCCTGCACGGTCTGGGAAGGCCCGGTCTACAGCATCGGCAATGACGGCACTGTCGACTGGCTGCCGACGCGCGAGGCGATGCGGACGGCGGGCGAGAGATTGCTTCTGCCGGATTTCGCTGCCGCCGTGATGCGGTCGCAGGCATGGCAGGCGCAGGAAATCACCGCGCTGCCGGATGATGTGTTTCGGCTGAAAGCCTGCCAGGAATAAATTTCGGATCATAAGGACAAGACCATGAGCTACGACGTCATCATTATCGGTTCCGGACCCGGCGGCTATGTCTGCGCCATCAAGGCGGCACAGCTGGGGATGAAGGTGGCCGTGGTTGAAAAACGCGCGACCTTCGGCGGCACCTGCCTGAATATCGGCTGCATTCCATCGAAGGCGCTGCTGCATGCGTCGGAAATGTTTGCCCACGCCAATCACGGCATGGAGAGCCTCGGTGTCGAGATCGGCAAGCCGAAGCTCAACCTCGAAAAGATGATGGCGCACAAGGATGCGACCGTGAAGTCGAATGTCGACGGCGTCGCCTTCCTGTTCAAGAAGAACAAGATCGACAGCTTCATCGGCCACGGCAAGGTGCTCGGCGAAGGCAAGATCTCGGTGACCGACAATGACGGCAAGGAAACCGAACTCGAAGCCAGGAACATCGTCATTGCCACCGGCTCCGATGTCGCAGGCATTCCGGGCGTTGAAGTGGATATCGACGAGAAGGTGATCGTGTCCTCGACCGGCGCCATCGCGCTCAACAAGGTGCCCGAACATATCGTTGTTGTTGGCGGCGGCGTGATCGGGCTGGAAATGGGCTCGGTCTGGGGCCGGCTTGGCGCCAAGGTGACCGTGGTCGAGTATCTCGACAAGATCCTGGGCGGCATGGACGGCGAAGTGGCCAAGCAATTCCAGCGGATTCTCGCCAAGCAGGGCATGGAGTTCAAGGTCGGTGCGAAGGTGACCGGCGTCGAGAAATCGGACAAGGGGGCCAAGGTCTCGTTCGAGCCGGTCAAGGGCGGTGACACCGAGACCATCAACGCGGATATCGTGCTGATCGCCACCGGCCGCAAGCCGTTCACCGAAGGTCTCGGTCTCGAGGATGCCGGCGTGGTGCTGGACGAGCGCGGCCGGGTGCGCACCGACCATCATTACCAGACCAATGTGCCGGGCGTTTATGCCATCGGCGACGTGATCGCCGGGCCGATGCTGGCGCACAAGGCCGAGGACGAAGGCGTGGCGCTGGCCGAGATCATGGCCGGCCAGGCAGGGCACGTGAATTACGACGTGATTCCGGGCGTGGTCTACACCCAGCCGGAAGTGGCTTCCGTCGGCAAGACCGAGGAAGAGCTGAAGGCCGACGGCGTCAAGTACAAGTCGGGCAAGTTCCCGTTCTCGGCCAATGGCCGGGCGCGGGCGATGGAAGCCTCGGACGGTTTCGTCAAGGTGCTGGCCGATGCTGAAACCGACCGGGTGCTGGGCGTCCACATCATCGGCTTCGGCGCCGGCGAAATGATCCATGAGGCCGCCGTACTGATGGAATTTGGCGGATCCTCGGAAGATCTGGGCCGCACCTGCCACGCGCATCCGACGATGTCGGAAGCGGTGAAGGAAGCGGCGTTGGCGACCTTCTTCAAGCCGATCCATCTGTAAGAGCAAGGCTCAATCTCGCGGGGTGTGCCATTTGATGAAAGCCCGCGAGATTACAGTCACCCTGCCGCATCCGGCCTTGCCGGGTGCGGACTGGGCCGACTGTTTCGAGACCAGGGTGGCCCAGCCCGGACTGACGGCGGAGGCTGCGGCCCGGCGGGCGTTCGAGCGGATGCCGAAATGGGTTGGCGGGCTGATGCTGTTGCGGAACCTGATGGTCCGGCCCTTCGACTTGCAGGGAGATCCGGACGCTGCCGCAGCGGGTTCCCCGCGGGTTGGCATGTTTCCGATGCTGAGCACCCAGCCCGGCGAGACCGTGCTCGGGTTTGACGACCGGCATCTTGATTTCCGCATCGTGGTACAGACCGAAGCGCTCGGGAATCAGCAGACAGCGGTACGCATGATGACGCTGATCAAGCGGCACAACAGCCTTGGCCGGGTGTATCTCGCGGTGATCATGCCGTTTCACAAACTGATCGTGAAAAGCACTCTTTCGCGAATTTGAGCGGGAAAACCTATTCTCAGAAACGCGAAACCGCCCGGTGTGGGGCCGGGCGGTTCGTGGGTTTCCATCACTGGTGGAGGTCAGAGGAGGGAGGTCTGAACAGGATGGAAAACATATGGTTTAGCCGTCGGTGGCGGGCGCCGGAGCGGTTTCCGCCGGTGCAGCCGGAGCTGCGGCATCCGGGGCGATCAGCGGCGCATCGGGTGCGGGGGCAGGGCGAGCCGGGTTGGCGTCGGGCGCCACCTGCTCGTTGACCTGAGCGCCGCTCTCCACAGCCGGGGCGGTGGTTTCGACCATCTGGGCGTCATCGGCTGTCCAGAAGACAAAGGCGGCGACTGCAAGAAGAACAAACAGGACGACTGCGGCCATCACGCCGGTGTTGCCTGTCCTGACGACAGTGGTGTCGCGAACATGCTCGTAGGGAGGACGACCCTGCTCGCTGGGGCGGTTATGCGGTGTGTAATCGACCATTGGACATCTCCTTTTGTGTCACAGGGCAAAAACGCCCGGATCAGGAGATAGGTTCCGTCAGGATGACCGGAGCCCGGTCACGCTTTGTTACCGGACCGCGGTCACCGTGTAACCGGCATCCTGCAACAGGGTAACGAGGCCTTCCTCGCCGGGCAGATGCAATGCCCCTACAGCGATGAAGGCATTGCCGGCATCAAGAATGGGGCCGGCCCGTTCGGCCATGACATGGTTGCGCATGGTGACAATGCGCTTCTCAAAGGCGGCATAGCCGCTGGCATCATCTTCGAGCTGTTCGGGCCCGGCAGCCAGGACGACCGGCATGACCTGCGCGATCTCGCCTTCAAGATAGAGATCGGTCATGGTGGCCATGATGTCGGGCATCAGGTCGGCAAGCCTGATGGTTTCAACCAGGCCGCGGACGTGGAATTCCATCGGCAGGTCGGCCATGGCGGCCATCTGTTCGCCGACGCTTTCAAGCCCGAGCAATTGCTTGCCCTGATCGCGCGCGGTGTTGGCGATCTTGATGTCGAGGAACTCGACACCCTCGGCCTTGCGCGCCATTTCGCAGGCGGGCAGCGCCACCAGGCCCGCAATCATCCAGGGTTTCATGCGCGAGACCAGCGCCAGGGGAATACCGCGACGCTCGAGTTCGGCCTCGATGATCCTTCTCTCCTCCTCGTCGAGCAATGAGTCGAGCGTGGTGCCGTCGGTAAACATGGTCAGTTCCGGCTTTGACATGAGCGCCGCCTGGGCCTTTGCCGGGTCGAGGATATCGATGGTCTCGATGACAACGGTGCCGGCGGCATCGAAGGCGGCCTGCGCGGCGGCCGGCATCCTGGTCACCCGGGGGTCGGTCACATGCATGGTGCCGAACAGCCAGGATGGTTCGATGCCGGATTTTTCGACCTTCCACAGAAGGCCGCTGCCATTGGGCACGGCAGCAGCTGCAGCACGTGCTTCCGCCAGCTTCTGCGGATTGGAGATCGCCAGTTGTTTGACCAGGCTCGTGCCGTCGCAGGCAGCGGTTTCATCGGCACGGGCGCCATCCGTTCCCCAAAGCATCCCCAGGGCGAGCAGCATCAACAGCGCAAACGGCAGCGATATGGCCACGGCGAAGACCAGATTCGGAAATTGCGCGCAGGTGGTCCTCATGCGGGACAAGACTGGCTGATGATGCATGGCAGGCCGTTCCTTCTGGATCTGACCTGTCATCCTAGCCCGTCAGGGCTGACAATCCGGTTAACCGGCAGCCAAGTTGAGGCGGTGGTGAACAGGGCGTTAACCGCCCGCCCTGCACGCCCGCGCGACGACGCGTTTGCGTTATTGCTCGCCTCGTAGTCCATCGATATAGCCGGCAATCAGGCCAACGGTTTGGTCGTCCGAAATGACCCCGAGATGGGACTGGCCGTCGAGCAATTCATACCTGCCGTCCGGATTGGCAGGTTTCATGGTCGGCTCGTAAGCATCGGCGATGAAGGATTCATCATCGGAACCGGCAACCAGCAGAAACGGTGGCAGGGCTACGATGTCGGCAAGGTAGTCGTTGTGTGGCGCGTAGCCCGTGTTGAGACGGTAGCTGTAGCTCGCGGTCGCTGTGTTGCCCTGCGTCCCGTTGAGCACCTCGTCAGGGAAGTTGAACTGGATCGCGGTCAACCCGTTCAGGCCGGTGATGCCGACGGCGTTGAGCATGGACAGGCCGATGATGCGGCGCGTGAGTGGCCGGGCCCAGCCACCGGAATTGGGTCTTACGGTCGGGGCATCATATTTGAGATAGGGAGCCAGCAGCACTGCGCCGTCGAGTGTTTCGCCGTATTTCCCGCCGGCATAGCGGATCGCCAGCCCGCCGCCGCTGGAATGGCCGCCGATCAGCAATTGCTGGCCGGGCTTGCGCAGGGTGTCCGCGAGATCGGCGATGTCATCTTCGAACTGATCGATATAGGCGATGTCGCCGCGGGTTTCAGGCGACGGGCCATGGCCGCGCAGATCCGGCAGAGCGACTTCGATCCCGGCCTGTTCGGCGATAGAGCGCGCAAGCCCGTCATAGGCGGCCCCGTGCCAGCCGGATCCGTGAATGAAAATCAGAAGCGGAGCATCAGTGGTGTCGCCGCCATAATGGCGGTAGCCGAGCGAAGCGCCATCGCGCGCCTGATAGGTTTGCAGTGGCGCCGGATCCTGGCTCGCGGTCTCTGCCTGGCCGGAAAAATCGATCGTGTCACCGGCTATGGTTTTCGACGGGCTCTGGGAGAGGATCAGGCCGAAGGCGATCAGGAAGTAGATAACGACGGAAATGACTGCAAAGCGCAGGACGAAGGTGAAAACAACGGATGCGGTCATGGCTCTATCAATGCTTGCTAATGGTAGCGTAATCTTTTCAAGGCAGCTTTGGGGAGAATTGCCGCTCAATACAAGGCGTGATTACGTTTTTTGTCCGATCAGGCCGAGAATCAGGCCCAACTCACGCCCGCGGATGGGCGCGGTCGTAAATGTCGATCAGACGGCTGGCATCGACCCCGGTATAGACCTGTGTGGTCGAGAGGCTGGCATGGCCGAGCAGTTCCTGGATGGTGCGAAGGTCACCGCCGCCAGCCAGAAGATGGGTGGCGAAGGAATGCCTCAGCGCATGCGGGGTCGCCGTTTCCGGCAGATCAAGTGCTGAGCGCAGACGGCGCATTTCCTTCTGCACGATGGCCGGCTGCAGGGGGCCGCCGCGTGCGCCGCGGAACATCGGCGCATCGGGGTCGGGCGAATAGGGGCAAAGCCTGCGGTAGTCGGCGATCGCTTCCCGGGCAATCGGCAGCAGAGGGACAATCCGGGTCTTGCCGCCCTTGCCGGTGATGCGCAGGGTTTCGCCGTCCCGCGGCAGATCATTGACGGTTAAGCCCAGTGCTTCGGAGATGCGCAAGCCGCAACCATAAAGCAGGGTCAGCACGGCGGCGGAGCGGGCGGCGATCCAGGGCTCGTCGGAAAGCTGCAGGTCGGCATCCACCACCCGCCTGGCATCGCGGGCGCTCAGGGGCTTGGGCAATGACTTGGGCTGGCGCGGCGCTCTCGTGGCCGAGGCGCCGGCGGCATTGGCGAGGCCCTTGCGCTCGAGATGGCGCAGAAACGAGCGGATGCCGGCGAGACCGCGCCCCAGGGTTCTGGCACCTGCGCCATCGCGGCGGCGTTCGGCCATGAAGGCGCGCAAATCGAGCGGGCGCAGATCTGCAAGGTCGGCGATCCGCGGCGGACCGCCCAGATGGGTGGTGAGAAAGCTCAGGAACTGGCGCAGATCCCGCTCATAGGCGTCGGCAGTCTTGGGCGACAGCCGCCGTTCATCCGTCAGCTGATCGAGCCAGCGCTGCCGCTCGGCAATGACATCAGGGGCTGCGGTGATGAGGGGTTGCTGCATCAGGGGTCCGTTGTTCCATCCCGGGGCAATCCGGATGCGGGATTGCCCAGCCGGTGAGACCGGGCGGCCACACTCGTGGCCAATCTTGGAGGCGACTATTGCATAGTGGGCTTAGCGGGGGGTAAACGAAAGCGGTTGAATGATGTCACAAGGGCATCACAATCTGTTGCCATAGGTTTTTCAGCGCAGACTCACGGAAGGTCGGATCCATTGGCATATGTGGCTGAGATTTCAGGCCGACTGCAGGTGTTGGCGCACGGCCGGCCCGGGCATATCATCGATCGGCTGATTGCCGAGCGCGGTGGCCGGCTGGTCGAGCATCCGGCCTGGCCGGTGATGCGGCCGTTTCTCTATGCAACCCTTAAATACGGTGCAGCCGTCCGGATGGCCGACGCGATGGCGCAGATGTCGGGCCGCGATGCTTTCCAGCATCTCAGCGACCTGCTGAAGCTCGACATCCAGACCCGGCGTGAAGAGCGCATTCCCGAAAAAGGCGGCTTCCTGCTTGTCGCCAATCACCCGACCGGCATTGCCGACGGGGTAGCGATGTTCGATTTTCTCAACCGCCGCCGCTCCGACATGATGGTGTTTGCCAACCGCGACGCGGTGCGGGTCAATCCACGCTTCAACGAAGTCATCATTCCGGTGGAATGGCGCGATGAATTCAAGAGCCGCGACAAGACCCGCGAGACGCTGCAGCTGACCAACCGTGCGGTTCAGGAAGGCAAGGCCACGGTGCTGTTTCCATCCGGACGGATCGCGTTCTGGAACGAGGGCAAGCTGACCGAACGACCGTGGAAGGTGTCGGCGGTGACGCTGGCAAGGCGGCATGAGCTGCCGGTGATCCCGGTCAACATCTCGGCGCGCAATTCCGGCCTGTTTTACTGGTTGTCGAAGCATTCGACCGAACTCAGGGACATGACCGTGTTCCACGAGCTTCTGAACAAGAAGCACCACACGTTCCGCTTTACAGTCGGCGAACCGATCATGCCCGATGCGCTGGATGGCGATCCGGCGGAAGCGGTGCGGGCGCTCGAGTATCACACCGTGCATGGGCTTGCCCAAGACCCGGACCGGGCGTTCGAGCCGGCGCCGAAGGGCTGGAGCCAGGCGGCCTGAGGCGCGGTGATGGAGATGCCGGCGTGTCCGCCATCTCCGGGTTTCTCCGATCCTGATCAGGCTACTGGTCTGCGCCAAGCGCAACCGGCTGTTGCCGGGCTGCATCCCATCGCCAATCATCCTGCGCAAAACAGGTTACGCCGCCATTGGCCCGATCCCGCGGGCCACACTCGCGCCATTGCAGCCGTCCTCCGACAAGATCCTTCCCGGCGGGCGTAAGCGCAAAGACTGCCTTGCCCCATTCCGCATCGGCACTATCAGCTGGATCGCTGGCCACAGCCGGGGTGTCGGCATCCCGCAATCTCAGCATGGTGCCAAGAAACATCAGATCCCCATGAAAAGGCAGCGGATCGACCTCGCGCATGAAGCGGGCAAAGATCCTGCCCCAGGGCAGCGGGCCGTCGGCAAGGATGCCGAGAACCGACGATTCGGTGAAGGACAGGCCAGTGCGGCTGTCGGGCAGTTCGGCCAGATATCTGAGGATGGCAGTGCTCAGATAGGGCAAGGTGGAGAGATTTTGCCGTGCGATCTCAAACAGCGGCACAGGCGTTTCGGCGGTCAAGGCCTTCCAGGACTGGTCGGCGATCGCATAGGCCGCTTCGGTGACCGGTTTCCGGCCGGCATAGAGATGGCGCAGGGCGGCTGGTGACAATTGGCCGATACCGATAAATTTCGTGACGCCGGGAAAGCGGTCAAGGCTTATCAGCTCGACCTTGCGGCGGCCGGTGCCTGCCGCTTTCAGGATGGTCAGGATCTTGACCAGCAGCATCTGATCATAGGGATCATGTTCGAACCAGAGCACGATGCGGCCATATCTGGCTGTCTGCTGAAGACGGTCCTCGGTCAGTCGCAGTTTTTCAAGGGTTTCCGACTGGTCTTCGCCGGGATATTCACTGGCGATGAAGCGGGCACGTTCAGCCAAAGCTGCGGGGCCATCGGAGAGCGGTCCCTGGCAGACCGGATCGGCCGCCATCAGGAAATCTCCGGCAAATCCTGCGCGTTTGAGCGCTTGCTCGATGTCGTTGCCGCAGCGCAGATGCAGGGTTGGAAGGTCGGCGTCGGGTGCCTGGTTGCCGGTTTCGATGGCCAGGCGGGCGGCATCGATCTGGTTGACATGGGCTTTCAGCGCCGGCCAGCTCGGCAGCCCGGCTTCGCGGGCGATGACCAGCTGCGCATCGGTGAGCTTGAGCACGGCCGGATCGAGCCGCTTTGCCTGCGGGTGGTGGGTTGCAAGGCGTGCCATCGCCTCTGTGTGTCCAGCGCGGACATCATCGCGCAGCCGCTTGGCCAACAGCCTCTGGCGGTCGAGATTGAGAGACAGATCGGTTTCGCTGAGCAGCGCAAAGGGATGCGCGTCGCGCATGTCATGTGTCATAGGGACCCCCGGACTCGGTTGTCGTCCAGTGTCCGCATCTCCGGATCGAGCGGGAATCAAATGATGTGAGCGCAATCGCACCCGGTTCATGATGGCGTGGAGATCTTTCCGCGGACCGGAGGCCCCGCCATGGGCCTTGCGGGAGTGTTATGCCCGCCCTGCCACGCTGTCAAGAAGTGGTGGCTCGCTCGCAAAAACGGCCCGGGGTGACCGGGCCGTTGAAGTCTCTCAGTTCAGGTGCCTTGATATCAGGCGCCCAAGATCAGGCAATCGTCTGGCCGGTTTTCTTCCAGTCGGCGAGGAAGGCGTCGAGGCCCTTGTCGGTGAGCGGGTGCTTGACCAGCGACTTGATGGTGGCGGCCGGGATGGTGGCCACATCGGCACCGATCAGGGCAGCTTCGCGGACGTGGTTGACCGTGCGGATCGAGGCGGCGAGAATCTCGGTGTCGAAGCCGTAATTGTCGTAGATCTGGCGGATTTCGCGGATCAGGTCCATGCCGTCGATCGCCATGTCGTCGAGGCGGCCGATGAAGGGCGAGATGAAGCTGGCGCCGGCCTTGGCGGCGAGCAGCGCCTGGTTGGCGGAGAAGCACAGGGTCACATTGGTCATGTGGCCGTCGGAGGTCAGCGCCCGGCAGGCCTTGAGGCCATCGAGCGTCAGCGGCAGCTTGATGCAGATGTTGTCGGCGATCTTGGCCAGAACGGCGGCTTCCTTCATCATCGTGTCATAGTCGGTGGCGGCGACTTCGGCAGACACCGGACCGTCGACGATATCGCAGATTTCCTTGGTGACTTCACGGATGTCACGGCCGGATTTCATGATCAGGGACGGGTTGGTGGTGACGCCGTCGATCAGACCCAGATCGTTGAGTTCCCGGATCTCGCCCACGTCGGCTGTGTCGACAAAGAATTTCATTTCAAACTCCCAAGCTGCAAAAGCCGGAGTGATCCGGCGTCAATCTGTAATTCCGGGTTTCCTTTAGCCCAAAGCGGGGGCAAGGTCACGCCACATGGCCAAAGATTCGCGACAAATTGAAGGCGGGCTGTTTCCCCGCAAGGTGGTACCCGTGCTCATTCCGATGCCGGCGGAGCGCGCCTATTCCTATGCGCTGCCCGAAGGGGTGGATGCGAAGCCGGGGCAGATCGTGCAGGTGCCGCTCGGCCCGCGGCTGGTGGCGGGGATTGTCTGGGACGGCGAGGCCGACGTGATCAACCCGGACAGGCTGCGCGAAGTGACCCAGGTGTTCGATTGCCCGCCGATTGTCGAGCCGATGCGGCGTTTCATCGACTGGGTGTCGAATTACACGCTGTCGCCGCCCGGGCTGGTGGCGCGGATGGCGCTGCGCGCGCCGGCGGCCTTTGATCCGGAACCGATGATCGACGCGCTGCGGCTGACAAGCGCCCGGCCCGAACGGCTGACGGCGGCGCGCGAGCGGGTGCTCGAGCATGCCGGTAACGGGCTCGCCTGGTCCAAGAGCGGGCTGGCGCATGCGGCGGGCGTGACGCCGAGCGTGATTGAGGGGCTGGCCAAACAGGGCGTGTTCGAGCCGGTGAGACTGCCGCCGCCGCCGGTGGTGGCCGCGCCGGATCCGGATTTCAGCCCGCCGACGCTCGAGGCCGGGCAGACGGAAGCGGCGGATGCCCTGCGGGCGACCGTTGCCAAGGGCGGGTTCAGCGCGACGCTGCTTGAGGGGGTCACCGGCTCGGGCAAGACCGAGGTCTATTTCGAGGCGATTGCGGAAGCCGTGCGGGCCGGGCGGCAGGTGCTGATCCTGCTGCCGGAAATTTCGCTGACGGCGGCGTTTCTCGACCGGTTTCACGCGCGCTTCGGCACAAGGCCGGGGGAGTGGCATTCGGAGCTGGCGCCCAGAATGCGCGAAAAGGTCTGGCGGCAGACGGCGGAGGGGCAGGTCAAGGTGGTGGCCGGCGCGCGCTCGGCGCTGTTCCTGCCGTTCGCCGATCTCGGGCTGATCATCGTCGACGAGGAGCACGACCCGGCCTACAAGCAGGAAGACCGGGTGTTCTACAACGCCCGCGACATGGCGGTGGTGCGCGCCCGGCTGGCGGGCATTCCGGTGGTTCTGGCGTCAGCCACGCCGTCGATCGAGACACGGGTCAACGCGGCGCAGGGGCGCTACCAGCATCTGCTGCTCGAAAGTCGCTATGCCGACGCCGGATTGCCGGATCTCAAGCTGGTGGACCTGCGGCGTTACGCGCCGGCGCGCGGCGGGTTCCTGTCGCCGGTGCTGCTGAAAGCCATGGAAGAAACGCTTGCGCGCAAGGAGCAGTCGCTGCTGTTCCTCAACCGGCGGGGCTATGCGCCTTTGACACTGTGCCGGGTTTGCGGCCACCGTTTCGAATGCCCGGACTGTTCAAGCTGGCTGGTCGAGCACCGGTTCCGCGAGCAGCTGCAGTGCCACCATTGCGGCCATACCGAACGAACACCGAATGCGTGCCCCTCCTGCGGCACGCTGGATCACTTGGCGGCCTGCGGGCCGGGGATCGAGCGGATTGCCGAGGAAGCCGACAAGCATTTCCCCGATGCACGGGTGATTGTGCTGTCGTCTGATATGGTCGGCGGCACGCGGCGTTTGCGGATCGAGCTCGAGGCGATTGCCAAGGGCGAGGCAGATATCGTCATCGGCACCCAGCTGGTGGCCAAGGGGCACAATTTTCCGCTGATGACGCTGGTCGGCGTGGTCGACGCCGATCTCGGCCTGTCGAACGGCGATCCGCGCGCCGCCGAGCGGACCTATCAGCTCTTGTCGCAGGTGACCGGCCGGGCCGGGCGGACGGGGCGCAAGAGCCACGGGCTGATCCAGACATTCCAGCCGCAGCACCCGGTGATGCAGGCGCTGGCCTCGGGCGACCCGCATGCGTTTTACGAACGCGAGACCGACGAGCGCAACCGGGCGATGCTGCCACCCTTCGGAAGGCTGGCCTCGGTGATCATCTCGGCTGCCACCAGGCCGGAAGCCGAAACCCACGCAAGGGGCCTGCGCGCCGCAGCTCCAACTGCGCCCGGCATCATGGTGCTCGGCCCGGCCGAAGCCCCGCTGGCCCTGATCCGCGGCCGCTACCGCTTCCGGCTCTTGGTGCATGGCGAACGCGGGCGCGACATGCAGGGCTTCATCCGGCAGATGCTGAGCCAGGGCCCGAAAGTGCGCGGCTCGGTGCAGGTGCAGCTGGATATCGATCCGCAGAGTTTTTTGTAAGGGGTGGGGGTCATAATCCAATGCGGAGCGAGCAGGCTCGCCCCTTGCCACAGTCCTTGTTTTGGTCAAAACGGACGGAGAGCTGTTTTTCGCGACAAAACCAGCCAAATACAGACTTAAAGCAAGCAGTCTTGACGAAATCGAGACCCATGTTGCGCCGCAGCAGCTGATGTGTATGCTTCCTCCAAATCATAAAAGAACGAAAAAATGGAGGACAGCATGCTGGCCCAGGAGACTGTGACGACTTGCGACAAGCCAATCGAAAGCGCGGAAGACCTCTCGTCTATTGCATTCGGTTTTATGGGATCCAAAGCGCTGTTCGCAGGACTTCACGTCGATGTTTTTTCGATGCTTGCTGACGGGCCGAAGACTGCTGAAGAGCTGGCCAAGGCCGCTGATATCCCAATCAACCGCGTTGCCATCTTGACGACGGCGCTTGCCAGTATTGGTCTGCTTATTATCGCGGATGACAAAAAAATACGGAACTCTCCCGCGGCACAGAGCTTTCTGTCAAAAGCATCGCGATACGATTTTGGTGACTATCTGCGCTATCAGATCGACCAGCAGATGTATCCATTCCTGCTCCAGCTCAACGCCGTCATGAAAGGCGATTTGTCCGAGGATGCAATCGCCTCCTACAAGCACTGGATGGCGGATGAAGAACAGGCCTCGGTCTATTCCGAAAGCCAGCACGCCGGGTCGCTCGGTCCGGGGCGGACTCTTGCGCGGAAGGTTGATCTGAGCGCTGCGTCTACCCTGTTGGACGTCGGCGGCGGAACCGGCGCGATGACGATCAGCCTGTGCAAGGAATACCAGGACCTGCACGCAACCATCATCGATTTTCCCAATGTGGCCGAGATCGGCTGGGGATTCATTTCCGAGGCCGATCTGGTCGACCGGGTGCGCTATATTCCCGGCAACGCCATCGAGGTCCAGTGGCCGGGCAGTCAGGACGCCATCCTGATGTCCTATCTGATGAGCGGCGTGCCGGGTGAAAACGTGGAAGGACTTTTGTTCAAGGCGTTCGAGGCGCTGTCTCCGGGCGGCAAACTGATCGTGCATGATTTCATGGTCGAAGAGGACCGGCGCGGCCCGGCGCTTGCCGCGTTGTGGCAATTGCAGCACATGGCATTCACGCCCGAAGCCCGCTCACTTTCGGTCGGGTGGTTGACGGACGCGGGCAAGAAGATCGGATTCAATGTCGATGACGTGGACAATCTGATCCCGGCGATGACCAAGCTGGTCGTCTTTTCAAAACCGTCCTGATCGGGTGTTGCCATGTCGACATTCCGCCTGCACGAAGAACCGCTTCAGGATGACTGGCTGGACACCTATGGCCATCTGAACGAGGCCTATTACCTGGTTCCGTTCAGCAATGCGACCTGGAAGATTCAGGACCATTTTGGTATCGGGACCGAGTATTTCGACAAGACCGGCTGCGCGCTGTACACGCTGGAAACGCATTTGCGTTATGTCGGCGAGGTGCGGGCACCGGCCACTCTGTCGATTGAAACCGCCATATTGGGGGCGGACGCCAAGCGTCTGCATGTCGGGCACACCATGTGGTCCGGCACACGTGAGTGCGCCACGTTCGAATGCATGCTGCTGCACTATGACACGCGAGCAGAGGGAACGGCGGCCTTCGCTGAAGACAAGCTCCAAAGTCTGCGGGACGCGGTCCTGAAGCCGACACCTGAATGGGTCGGACGAGCACTGCGCCGACTGGAGTAAGACCGTCCGTTGAAACCGCATGGCGGACCGGTGTCGCGAGGGGTAGCAACCTCGGCCAATGGCCGAAAGTGTCGATGCAGGACGCCGCTTCGGAAGTAGGCCATGGTGCCAAACAGGTCATCCGGCACCTCAAGTCAATTCATGAGTCCCGAGCCAAACGCCTCGAACAGCCTCAAGCGTGCCGCTCGCCAATCCCCCAGCGCACCCGCGCCCAGGCCCGCTCATGCACGATGAAAAACGCCAGTCCGCTTGCTGCCGTGGAGAGTGCGAAGCTCATGGCGGTTACCATGTTGCCGGTGTGGAACCAGGCCAGCCCGCCGGTCACAGTGAGGCCGAGGGCTTGCCAGGTGATGGCTTTGGCGATGGTTCTGAGTTTCGATTCCATGGTCTGCGGCGGCTCCCTGTGCTGGTTGCGTCACGGGTTTTCTAGCTCTGTTCAGGGGTTGCCGGAATTCTGTATCTTCGCAGCATAAAGACGCGTTTGTTGATAAAATTCACCAAGTGTGTGAATAGTCGGCAATGCACAAAAATGATCGCGCAGAGCTGTTTCGCACCCGTCTGGCCGCCCGGCTGGCGCTGACCGGGATGAGCCGCAGCGCGCTGGCGCGGGCGGCAGGTGTCGACCGGTCGACGATTGCGCAATTGCTGGTGCCGGACGAGGTGCGGCTGCCGAATGCGCATCTGGCGGCCGAATGCGCGGAGGCGCTGGGGGTGAGTGCGGACTGGCTGCTGGGCCTGTCGGACCGGCCGGAATCGGCGGCGGAAGTGCTGTCGGCGAATTTCCGCATGGCAACGGCGCAGCGGACGCCGGCGGACGAGCAGATCATCGCCTGGCATCAGGAGGCGGCGGGGCACAAGATCCGTCACGTGCCGGCAACCCTGCCGGATATCCTGAAGACCGAGACGGTGCTCGAATGGGAATATGCCGCCTTTCTCGACAAGACGCCGGAGCAGGCGCGTGGCGCCATGCGCGAGACGGTCGACTGGCTCAGGGCGCCGGGGTCGGATTACGAGATCTGTGTCTCGATTGACAAGATCAAGTCGCTGGCGCGCGGAGAGGGCTACTGGCAGGGGCTCGGCCGCGATGCCCGCGCCGAGCAGATCGCGTTCATGGCGGATCGCTGCGAGCGGCTCTATCCGTCATTGCGGCTTTATTTCTACGATGCAAAGAAGATGTTCTCGGCGCCGGTGTCGATCTTCGGGCGGCTGCTGGCGGCGGTCTATGTCGGGCAGTTCTACCTGGTTTACCGCGACAGCCGCCAGGTCTCGGCACTGACGGAGCATTTTGACGCGCTGGTGCGCGAGTCGGAGGTTGAGGCGCGCAATGCCGGAAAGATCATTCGCGAGATGTTTGAGGGGACCTGAGGTGTCGGCGTGCGTTGGCGTCCTGCGTTGACGTCCTGCGTTTTCGGCGTAAGTTCCGGGGTTTGAATCGGGCCCCGGTTCCGGGCCAGCCCGGTCATCCGCCGGAGCGGGCCTTTTCCGCCAGCACCAGCATCGAGACGAAGGCGGTGACCTTTGCCGGGCGGAAGCGGGAGGGCGGATAGACGGTGTAGATGCCGCCGTCGCGCAGGCTCCAGCCGGGCAGGACGATCTGCAGATTGCCGGTTTGCAACTGATCCTGGACCAGGTAATCCGGCAGCACCGCAAGCCCCGCGCCGGCCTTCACCGCCTCGAGGAGCGCCGGTGTGCTGTCGATGGAGAAGGTGTTTTGCATCTGAACCGTGACATCGCCGCCGTGCGGGTTGGTGAACCGCCAGAGATCAGGCTCGGTCATCATCGTATTGGAGACAAAGTCGACCGTCTGAAGGTCGTCGGGGTGGGCAATATCGGGCAAGCGGGAGAGATAGTCAGAGCCGCCGACGAGCACCTGGCGGAAGCCGCCGATCTTTCTCGCCTGCAGCGCCGAATCGGTGAGCCAGCCGACGCGGATTGCCAGATCCAGCTCGCCATTCATCAGGTCGCTGCGGGTTTCGCCGAGGTGGAAATCAACCTTGCAGAACGGGTACTGGCGGCGAAAGGCGGCGACCACCGGCGTGACGATCGATGTGCCGTAGTCATTGGGCGCGGTCAGCCGAAGGGTTCCGGTCGGCACGGCAGTCAATTGTGACAGCTCCTGAAAGGCCTCTTCGGCTTCGGACAGAATTGTTGCGCAGCGGGCATAGAAGATCTCTCCCGCTTCGGTGGGGCTGACCTTGCGCGTGCTGCGGATCAGCAGCGTTGCCTGGATTTCCTGCTCCAGCTGGGTGATCTGGCTCGAGACCACCGCCTTGGTCACCTTCAGGCGCTCAGCCGCGCGGGTGAAGGATCCGGTCTCGACCACGGCGGCGAAATAAGCGAGGCGGTTGAGATTGTAGCCTTTTGTCATGGATTTGATTGTTAGTTTTAGGCAAACGAATTATCAAAATCGTTTGTCTTTTCAAGACTGATCAAAGCCACCATGGTGGGTGTCAAGGAGATTGACCATGACCCAACAGACCAAGACACTCACATTGCAGTATTTGTTCGATCCGCTGTGCGGCTGGTGCTACGGCGCGTCGGCGACCATCGCCGAGCTTGCCCAGCACCCGTCCATCGAGCTTCAGCCGCTTGCCACCGGCCTGTTTTCAGGCCGCGGCGCCCGGTCGATGGAAGGCTTTGCAGCCCAGGCCTGGCAGGCTGATCAGCGGATTGCGCAACTGAGCGGACGCACGTTCAGTGAGGCTTACCGGAGCGACGTGCTGGGCGCCAAGGGTGCGATGCTCGATTCCTCCATTGCGACGCTGGCCGTGACGGCCGTCTCGATGGAAGCCCCTGAGCGGGTGATCGAAGCCCTCAAGACCATCCAGGAAGCCCGCTATGTCGGCGGCAAGGACATCACGTCAGCCACGGTGGTTGCAGAAATTCTGACTGGCCTCGGCCTGAGCCGATCCGCTGACCTGGTGATCGAACCTGATGAGGCGCCGTTGCGTCTGCTTGAAGAGCGCACGGCAGAGGCCCACGCGGCAATGGCAAAATTCCACATCCAGGGTGTGCCGGCGTTGATTGTCGGCACCGGCGATGCCCGCCAGCCGATGAATGCCAGCGCGCTCTACTCCGGAACAACACCCATGCTGGCAGCCCTCGGGCTGGCCTGACTGAATTTACCTGTGCGCCGTGTTGCAGCCCGCTATCGCAGGTGCCGTTGGTTTCCGGGCGTAGAGCTGGCAACACGTTTTCAAAACGGACGCAATGACCGCATTGCAGCCCTGTCCGTGTTTCAATCAGGGCCGTGCTGGCTCCACGACTGATCGGCAGGCTTTGACAGATGCCTGGCGGCGGTGCATGTCTTTGATGGCGATCTGTCGCTAACCTTGCGGCGTGAAAGCATGCTCGCCCTGCTGCTCTCCCGCATCAGGATTTTTTCGGCGCGGGTTCCGGGCCGATTCGACCATCCAAGGAAAGCCTCAGCTTGGACCACATCCCCCACCATCGCCCGGCGCGGCACGATGTTGACCGCGAAGCCATGCCGCCGGTGGCGATGGTGATCGCGCTGTTCACCTTCATGAGTTTCGCCGTGCTCGACACCGGCGCCAAATATCTGGTGACGGCGGGTTATGCCGCGATCTTCGTGGTCTGGTGCCGGTTTTTCGGGCATGCGGTGATTGCCTTCATCATCTTCCAGGGCTGGCGCCGGGCAGACATGTACCGGATGAAGAACGCGCCGCTGCAGATCCTGCGCGGGCTGCTGCTGCCGGCAACCACCTTGTTCAACTTTCTGGCACTGCGCGAGTTGCAGCTGGCGCAGACCATCAGCATCTTCTTGAGCGTGCCGATGCTGGTGACGGCGCTGGCCGGGCCACTGCTTGGCGAATGGGCCGGGCCACGGCGCTGGGCGGCGATCATGGTCGGCTTTGTCGGGGTGCTGATCGTGGTGCGGCCGGGCACCGACGTGTTCTCGCTGTCGATCATATGGTCGATCCTGGCAACGATCACCTATTCGCTCTACTCGATCCTGACCCGCAATCTGGCGATGCAGGAAAGCCAGTCGAGCCTGGTGTTCTATTCCTGCATTTTCGCAACCCTGCTGATGGCGCCGCCGGCCTTTGTCTATGGCCAGATGCCGGGCTCGGTGCTTGATTTCGCGCTGCTTGCCAGCCTCGGCGCGCTCGGCATGGGCGGGCATGTGCTGCTGGTCAAGGCCAGCCGGCTGGCCAGCGCGTCGAAGGTGGCGCCGTTTGTCTACAGTCAGCTGTTGTGGATGACGGCGCTCGGTTTCATTGTCTTCGGCGACGTGCCCGACGGCTGGACCATGCTGGGCGCCGCGATCATCTGCCTGAGCGGCATCTACATCATGAACCGGGAACGGCTGATCGCACGCCGCGAAGCCAGGCTCGGGTCTGCGGACTGATGCGGCGGGTTTCTGTTCCTTGCGGCCCATGCCGGGGCTATGGCGGGCGGGCACTGCATGGTAATCGTTCGTGAAGGGGTGCCGATCCGGCCTGATGCGTCAGATTGGCGCTGTGGCAGATGACGGCAGGCAAACCGTGCCGCTGAAGGCTGAATGCGGGTCCGAAATGGAGATGCGGGAATGATCGAATTCTACTGGCCGACAAGCCAGGGCGAATGGCTGGCCTGGTCGGCTGCACTGGTGACAATCCTGTTTGGGCTGATGCTGTTGTTTGCGCCGCGGATCTCGCTGAAGATCCTCAGGCTGCAGACGGCACCGGATCATCCCGAGGCGGTATCGGAAGCGCGCGCAACCATGGCCGGGTTTTACCTCGGTGTCGGGATTTGCGCGATGCTGTTTGCCCAGCCGCTGATCTATCTGGCGCTGGGCGCCGGGTGGGGTTTTACGGCCTTCGGGCGAATCATCTCGATGCTTTCGGACCGGGGTGTGACGGTGTTCAATCTGGTGTCGGTGGCGATCGAGATCCTGCTGGCGGCAGGGCCGCTGCTCTATGCGCTAGGCTGGACATGACGAATCCGGCTTCGAATTGAAGGTGGCCGGGGCTGGCCGGGCCGGTCTCTCATCCTAAAGCAGGTGCGGAATGGCGCGCCCGGCGTGTTGCGAGTCCCGGCGCTCTATGCTAGACGGACCGCGCATTTCGGGAAAAACAAACTTTCGAGCTTGGACGACCTGAAATTTACCGTAACAAATTCAGAGACTTGCCTTTCCGGCTTTCGGTCAAGCGCAGGGGTCTGAATGGCAATGAGAGACAATCCCGCCCGTGGCAGATAACTCCCATCAAATTTCCGGTGTCGCTGAACGGTATGCTTCGTCGCTTTATGAGCTGGCGGCGGAAGCCAAGTCGGTTGACGCTGTCGCCAAGGATCTGAAGCAGTTTCAGGTCATGATCGACGGCAGCCCTGATCTGCAGCGCCTTGTCACCAGCCCGGTATTTTCGGCTGAAGACCAGTCGCGCGCGATCGTGGCGCTTATCGACCAGGCCGGCATTTCCGGCCTGGTCGGCAACTTCCTCAGGGTCGTCGCCGGCAATCGGCGGCTGTTTGCCGTGCCTGCGATCATCCAGTCGTTTCAAGAGACCGTTGCGCGCGAGCGCGGCGAAGTTACTGCCGACGTCAAGACAGCGCACGCGCTGTCGGCGGCGCAGGAAAAGGAACTCAAGGCTGCGCTGTCAGGCGTAACCGGGAAAACCGTGACGCTTAACGTCACAGTCGATGCGTCGCTGCTGGGCGGATTGGTCGTCAAGATCGGTTCGCGTCAGGTCGACACGTCACTTCGCACTAAACTTTCCACCCTTAAGCATGCACTGAAAGAGGTTGGCTGATGGATATCCGCGCCGCGGAAATTTCCGCAATTCTCAAGGACCAAATCAAGAATTTCGGCAAGGAAGCCGAAGTTTCCGAAGTTGGTCAGGTTCTGTCCGTCGGTGACGGCATCGCCCGCGTTTACGGCCTCGACAATGTCCAGGCTGGTGAAATGGTCGAATTCCCAGGCGGAATTCGCGGCATGGCGCTCAACCTTGAAGCCGACAATGTCGGCGTCGTGATTTTCGGTTCCGACCGGGACATCAAGGAAGGCGACATCGTCAAGCGGACCGGCGCCATCGTGGACGTGCCGGTTGGTCCGGAACTGCTTGGCCGCGTCGTCGACGCGCTTGGCAATCCGATCGACGGCAAGGGCCCGATCAAGTCCAAGACCCGCGCCCGCGTGGACGTGAAGGCTCCGGGCATCATGCCGCGCAAGTCGGTGCATGAGCCGATGGCAACCGGCCTGAAGGCCATCGACGCCCTGATCCCAGTTGGTCGCGGCCAGCGCGAGCTGGTCATTGGTGACCGTCAGACCGGCAAGACCGCGATCATTCTCGACACCTTCCTCAACCAGAAGCCGATCCACGAGAATGGCCCTGAAGCTGAAAAGCTGTTCTGCGTTTATGTGGCGGTTGGCCAGAAGCGTTCGACGGTTGCCCAGTTCGTCAAGATCCTCGAAGATCGCGGCGCAATGAAGTACTCGATCGTGATTGCCGCAACGGCGTCCGATTCCGCTCCGATGCAGTTCCTGGCACCGTTTGCCGGCTGTGCAATGGGTGAATATTTCCGCGACAACGGCAAGCATGCCCTGATCGCTTATGACGATCTGTCCAAGCAGGCTGTGGCCTATCGTCAGATGTCGCTTCTGCTGCGTCGTCCTCCGGGCCGTGAAGCTTATCCCGGCGACGTTTTCTACCTTCACTCCCGTCTGCTTGAGCGCGCTGCAAAGCTGAACGAAGACAATGGTTCGGGTTCGCTGACGGCGCTGCCGGTCATCGAAACCCAGGCCAACGACGTGTCGGCTTATATTCCGACCAACGTGATCTCGATCACCGACGGTCAGATCTTCCTTGAAACCGAACTGTTCTTCCAGGGTATCCGCCCGGCTGTGAACGTTGGTCTGTCGGTGTCCCGCGTGGGTTCGTCGGCTCAGATCAAGGCGATGAAGCAGGTTGCCGGTTCGATCAAGGGCGAGCTTGCCCAGTATCGTGAAATGGCTGCGTTTGCGCAGTTCGGCTCCGACCTTGATGCGGCGACCCAGCGGCTGCTCAACCGTGGTGCGCGCCTGACCGAGCTGCTCAAGCAGCCGCAGTTCTCGCCGCTCAAGACGGAAGAACAGGTTGCGGTGATCTTTGCCGGTGTGAATGGCTATCTCGACAAGATTGCTGTCCGTGAGGTCGGCAAGTTCGAGCAGGGCCTGCTGGCCTACATGCGCAGCGAAGGCAAGGATGTGCTCGAAACGATCCGCAAGGAAAAGGCCATCAGCGACGACACCAAGTCCGAGCTGAAGTCAGCGATCGACACTTACGCCAAAACCTTTGCCTAACGGCAACAGACCGAGGACGGATAACGGATGCCTTCACTCAAGGATCTGAAAAACCGGATCGCCTCCGTCAAGGCGACGCAGAAGATCACCAAGGCGATGCAGATGGTCGCCGCGGCGAAGCTTCGGCGCGCGCAGGAGGCGGCCGAGGCCGCACGGCCGTATTCGCAGCGGATGGCCTCGGTGATGTCGAACATCGCCGAAGCTGTCGGCGGCGGTGATGATGCACCGAAGCTGATGACCGGCACCGGCAAGGACGACACGCACCTGCTGGTGGTCTGCACCGCCGAACGTGGCATGTGCGGCGGCTTCAACAGCCAGATTGCGCGTTTTGCGCGCGATCATGTGCGCCGGCTTCTGGCTGACGGCAAAACCGTCAAGATCCTCTGCGTCGGCAAGAAGGGTTATGATATCCTGCGTCGGGAATACGCATCTCTGATTATCGAGCGTGTGGATTTCCGCGACGTCAAGCAGATGAGCTTTGCCCAGGCCGAAACGGTCGCGGACAAGGTCACGGATCTGTTTGACCAGGGTGGCTTCGACGTTTGCACTCTGTTCTACTCGGAGTTCAAATCGGTGATCAGCCAGGTTCCGACCGCACAGCAGCTGATCCCGGCTTCAACCGGCGCAGCAGCTGACGATGCCAGCGCATCGGCGATCTACGACTACGAGCCGAGTGCCGAAGAAATCCTCGAGGATTTGCTGCCGCGTTCGATCAAGGTGCAGATCTTCAGGGCGTTGCTTGAGAATGTTGCAGGCGAGATGGGCGCGAAAATGTCCGCAATGGACAACGCAACCCGCAATGCTGGCGAGATGATCGACAAGCTGTCGATGAGCTACAACCGCCAGCGGCAGGCCCAGATCACCAAGGAACTCATTGAAATCATTTCGGGCGCGGAAGCGCTCTAAGGTACACGGAAGAGGGTAAGACACATGGCTAAGGCAGCTACCCCGGCAACCAAGCCCGCAGCGGCGAAAAAACCCGCAGCGGCTAAGAAGCCCGCAGCAGCAGCGACAAAGGCGAGCGCAGTCAAAAGCGCTGCAGCCAAGTCCGGTGCAATCGGTCGCGTGACTCAGGTCATCGGCGCGGTTGTGGACGTGACGTTCGATGAAGGCGCACTGCCGACCATCCTGAACGCGCTGGAAACCGACAACATGGGCAACCGCCTGGTGTTGGAAGTGGCACAGCATCTGGGTGAAAACACCGTTCGCACCATCGCCATGGACTCGACCGAAGGTCTGGTTCGCGGCCAGGAAGTGGTCGACACCGGCGATTCGATCTCGGTGCCGGTCGGCGAAGAAACGCTCGGCCGCATCCTGAACGTGATCGGCGAGCCGGTTGACGAAGCCGGCCCGGTCAAGACCAAGGCCCGCCGTTCGATTCACCAGGACGCTCCGGATTTCTCCGAACAGTCGACCGAAGCCGAAATCTTGGTCACCGGCATCAAGGTCGTCGACCTGCTGGCACCTTACGCCCGTGGTGGTAAGATCGGCCTGTTCGGCGGCGCCGGCGTTGGCAAGACCGTTCTGATTCAGGAACTGATCAACAACATCGCGAAAGCCCACGGCGGTTACTCCGTGTTTGCCGGTGTTGGCGAACGTACCCGCGAAGGCAACGACCTCTATCACGAGATGATCGAATCCGGCGTGAACAAGGAAGGCGGCGGCGACGGCTCCAAGTGCGCTCTCGTCTTCGGTCAGATGAACGAGCCTCCAGGTGCGCGTGCCCGTGTGGCGCTGACCGGTCTGACGATTGCGGAACAGTTCCGTGACGAAGGCCAGGACGTGTTGTTCTTCGTTGACAACATCTTCCGCTTTACCCAGGCCGGTTCGGAAATGTCGGCGCTTCTGGGCCGTATTCCTTCGGCTGTGGGCTACCAGCCGACACTCAGCACCGACATGGGTGCGATGCAGGAGCGCATCACCACCACGAACAAGGGTTCGATCACCTCGGTGCAGGCCGTTTACGTGCCGGCCGATGACTTGACCGACCCGGCGCCTGCTTCGACCTTTGCCCACCTTGATGCGACGACGGTGTTGAACCGTTCGATTGCCGAGAAGGGCATCTACCCGGCAGTTGACCCGCTCGACTCCAACTCGCGTATGCTCGACCCGCTGATCATCGGCGAAGAGCACTACGAAGTTGCCCGTGGCGTGCAGGAAATCCTGCAGCGTTACAAGTCGCTTCAGGACATCATCGCCATTCTCGGCATGGATGAGCTGTCGGAAGAAGACAAGGTCACCGTGGCCCGCGCCCGTAAGGTCGAGCGCTTCCTGTCGCAGCCGTTCTTCGTGGCTGAAGTGTTCACCGGCGCGCCTGGCAAGCTGGTTGATCTCGCAGACACCATCAAGGGCTTCAAGGGCCTGGTGAACGGCGAGTACGACCATCTTCCCGAGCCGGCCTTCTACATGGTCGGAACCATTGAAGAGGCCGTCGAGAAGGCCCAGCGTCTGGCTGCGGAAGTCGCCTAATCATGAAATTGCCCGCGCAAACCGGTCTGGTCCGGTTTGCGCGGTGCTCCCGAACAGCACTGCGATAAAGTGAACGTCATGGCTGACAGCTTCAATTTTGAACTCGTATCTCCCGAGCGGTTGCTCTTGTCGGCAACCGTGACCGAAGTCGTGCTTCCGGGCACCGACGGTGAAATGACGGTGATGGCCAACCACGCACCGACCATGACCACGATCAAGCCTGGTGTCGTCACAGTGACGACCTCCGAGGGCAAGACCGACCGGTTCGTGGTGTTTGGCGGTTTCGCCGACATCCTGCCTGAAGGCTGCACCCTGCTTGCGGAATCAGCCGTGGCGGTGAGTGACATCGACCGGGACGATATCAACAAACGTCTGCAGGATGCGCGTGAAGACGTCGCCGATGCATCGACCGATGCGGCCAAGCAGAAGGCACAGGAATATCTGGATCAGCTCACCACGCTGAACGGTGCCATCCTACCGGCCTGATTTGATCAGCGGTTCTATGAGTAGGGCGGTCTTCGGGCCGCCTTTTTTGTTGTCGGTTATTGCTGTTGATCTTGATTGACCGGCTTGGCGAACGCTGAGGGATGGGTGCCCGGCTATGGGCACAGGCCAATTTTCAAGCTGTACGTCCCGCAACGACGCCTGGATGAAAGGCTTCGGGAAACTCCAGTACACCGGTCCAGCCCGAGAGGGATCCGTCGTTGAGTTCCAGCGCCAGAAGCCGGGGTCCCTGCAGTTTCGTATCGGCACCATCAGCTGTGCGGGATCTGAACCCGAAGCGGCAATAATAGTCCGGTTGGCCATGCACGAACACCGATTGCCAGCCCTGCTCACGGGCGAGGTCAAGGGCGTGGCGAACGAGCTCGGTGCCGATCTGCATTTCCCTCCATTGTGGCAACACTGCAAGGGGCGTCAGGGCGAGCGCCCTGTCGGGGCCGGAAACCCCGACCAACAGGATGTGGCCAACGACCTTGCCGTCAATTTCTGCGACAAGGGAGATCACCTGCCCATCAGCTGATTTGCTCAGGACCTCTGAAGGTGCGGGGTCTTTAACCTGATAGCTGAGCCCCTCGATTTCCCGTATTGCCGCGAAATCCGACGGCGTGCTGCGGCGGTAGGCGGCCCTCGCTGCTATGCACCTTGTTTCAGGCATAGGAGACCTCCAATGCGCGTTGAACCGCCGCCTGGGCGTGCAGCCTCGTGGTGTCATAGAACTGTATGGCACCGGGTCCGGGTGTCACGATCGTCGTCAATTCCGAGCAGCCCAGAACAACGGCCTCGGCACCACGCTGGCACAGATCATGGATCAGCCGGGCCATGAATTCACGAGAGCCGTTGCGCATGATGCCGCGGTCGAGCTCATCATGGATGATGCGGTTGACCTCGATGCGTTCGTCCGGCTCGGGGCAAATCACCTCCGCACCGGAGTTGGACCAAAGGTGGCGGGAATAGAAGTCGCTTTCCATGGTGGCGCGGGTTCCGAGCAGGGCCACGAAGCGATGGCCGGCCTGCTGGACCTGCGAGCTCGTGACGTCGGAGATGTGCAACAGGTCGATGCCGGCGGCCTTCTCGATCTGATCGGCATACTGGTGCATCGAATTGTTGGCGAGGACCAGGAAATCGGCGCCGCCGGCCTTCAGGCTGCGCCCAGCATAGGCAAGAATGGAGATGACGCCATCGGTATCGCCCTTGCTGTTGGCTTCCCTGATGGCGCCGTTGTTGACGGAATGGAGCAGGATCCGTGCAGCATGATGGCCACCCAGTTCCTTCTGGGTAAACTCGTTGAGCATGCGGTAGTAAAGGGATGTTGATTCCCAGCCGAGGCCACCCAACAACCCTATCAGCTTCATGGCGCCACACCCGCCAAGTGCTCGAAGGCGCTGACAACCTTTTCATAGGCCTTGCGCTTGAAGGGCACGATCAGGCCGGGCAGGTCGTGCATCGGCTTCCACTCCCAGGCGTCGAACTCGGCCTGGTGGCCGCCAGGCGGCGGGTCGATGCTGATCTCGCTCTCGTCGCCGGTAAAGCGCATGGCGAACCAGCGTTGCCTCTGGCCCCGATACTTGCCTTTCAGGCCGATGCCGAGCAGGTGCCCGGGGAGGTCGTAATCGATCCAGTCCGGGGCCTCGGCGAGCAGTTCCACCGAGCGCATGCCGGTTTCCTCGTAGAGCTCGCGCAGGGCTGCCTGATAGGGGATTTCATCGGCATCGATTCCCCCCTGAGGCATCTGCCAGAGCTGCGGCGAGCCGTCATACTCGGTGTTGCCTTCGGCAATGCGGCGGCCGGTCCAGACGAGACCATCATTGTTGAGCACCATGACGCCGACACACAGGCGGTAGGGAAGGCTGTTGGCATCCACTGTGCTAGTTGGGTCCTTGCCGGCCATATGTGCTTCCTGCCTATCTCTCCGGGTCCTCGGCCACGGCCGAGGCGGAGACGATTTCTATTCCCCGCGCCTTGGCTTCCTCAGCCCAGGTGGCGATCGCGTCGACGCTGACCTCAAAGGCCGAAGCGACACCCACTGCTGTTCCGTTCCGCCTGGCTACGCGTTCCAGCTCGTCCAGTTTGGAAAGAATGTAGCCCCGCTCCTGGGTGGCGTCGAGTACCATGTCGGCTGCGGCGAAGGGTATTCCCAGCGTTTTGGCGAATTGTCCGGTCATTGAGCGGGCGGAGGTGCCGTCATCGAGGAACATGATGCCACGTTCGGCAAGATCGCGCATCACCGGCTCGAGTGCGTCGGGATCAGCGAGAAAACGGCCGCCCATGAAATTTGTGATGCCGGTGTAATTGGTGATGCGGGCCATGGCCGTGTGCAGATCGGCGAGATTGGCGCTGGCTCCGGCCGCAACGGTGAGGGTTCCGGCACCAGGGTCATTGGCCGGATAATCATAGGGTTCGAACGGAACCTGAAGCAGGATCTCATGGCCCTGGCGCCGTGCTTCCTGCATCCAGCGTTGCAGGCTGTTGCCATTGGACGCGAAAGCCAGGGTTATTTCCTCGGGCAGCGTTCTGATCGCATACTGCGAGCCGGTCTGGCTCAGGCCGAGCCCGCCAACAATGATCACGACGCGGGCGCCACGGGCGCCGGACCAGGGCCGTGCATAGATGTCAAAGGCTCGCTCGCCATTGGCCCCACGCACCGGCAACGGGCCTTGCGGAGTGTCTTCAATGACGGCGGGGTCGGGCAAGTGCGCCAGGTGAGAGCTCTGGCCGACCCGGCCGGGCGGGTTGAGCAGCACCGGTCGGTTGTCGGGGCGCTTGACCGGGGTGAACTTGTTGATTTCCTCGCCATCGTCACCGAGCGTGGTGGCGACATCCGCGCCGGATTGGCCGTGGAGCGATTTCAGTCCGCCCGTGTCTTCGGCAGCAGCGCTGGCGCTGGCCGGCTGATTGTTAGCCGGCTCTGTATCCGTGGACTGGTCTGAAGCAGTATCGGGGGCTTCGGTTTCGGGACGGTCGAGCATCACCACGGTGTCGCCGGTCTCGATGCGGCCGCCGGAATAGGCAATCCAGGCGGCACTGCCGATCACGGCGCAGACTGCAATCGTGCCAAGCAGGATCCTTGACCAGCCACGGTCTGGCCCCCGGCCGGGATCTCTCCCAGGCTTCAGGTGCTGTCCCAGCGGTTGATGGATCTTGTCGCCCACGATCTTCTGTCCGAATCCCGATACGGGCTGATTGAATCAGTCCGCCGCCCCGCATGCAAGCCAGCCACGAGCTGGTGCAGGCGGGGCGGCGGAACAAAGCTGCGGTCAGTTCTTGATGGCGGCCTGGTCCGGGCTCGGCGGGAAGGCCGGATCTGTCTTGTTGCCGCGCAGCAGATCCAGCGCATAGCCAAGCTGGACGTCGTCTTTCGGATCCGGCGGGACATAGGCAATCGAGCCCGAGCCCTCGTCGTCCTCGTTTTCGCCCTGGATATGACCGCGAAGCTCGCTCTCGCCGGATGGCTTCACCCGACCGCGCAACTCTTCCGGGACCGGCTCTTCGACCCGGATATCGGGCTTGATGCCGGTGCCCTGGATCGATGTGCCAGACGGCGTGTAGTAGAGCGCCGTGGTCAGACGGAGCGCGGTCTTCGCATCCAGCGGGATGATGGTCTGGACCGATCCCTTGCCGAATGAGCGGGTACCCAGGATCGTGGCGCGCTTGTGATCCTGCAGCGCACCGGCAACGATTTCCGAGGCAGAGGCGGAGCCGCCATTGATCAGCACGATGACCGGCTTGCCACCCACCAGATCCCCCGGACGGGAGTTGAAGCGGCGGGTTTCTTCCGGATTGCGGCCGCGGGTGGAGACGATCTCGCCGCGGTCTAGGAAGGCGTCGGAGACGCTTATTGCCTGATCGAGCAGACCACCGGGGTTCAGCCTGAGATCAAGCACAAAACCCTTGAGCTTGTTCTTGCCGACTTCATCGGTGATCTTCTCGATCGCATCGGAGAGATCGTCATAGGTCTTCTCGGTGAAGGAAATCACCCGCAGATAGCCGACATCCTCCTCGACCCGGTAGCGCACGGCCTTGACCGAGATGATGTCGCGGACGACCTTGATCTTGATCGGCTGGTCGGCGCCTTCGCGCAGCACCGTCAGCTCGATTGCGGTGTTGACCGGGCCGCGCATCTTGTCGACCGCTTCGCCGAGCGACAGTCCGCGCACGGCCTCGCCGTCAATCTCGGAGATGAAGTCGCCGGCCAGAACGCCCGCGCGGGCGGCCGGTGTCTCGTCAATCGGGGTGATGACCTTGACCAGCTCGTCCTCCATGGTGACCTCGATACCGAGACCACCGAATTCGCCGCGGGTCTGGGTCCGCATGTCATCGGCTGCTTCCTGGTTGAGGTAGCTCGAATGCGGGTCCAGCGAGGTCAGCATGCCGTTGATCGCGTTCTCGATCAGCTTGTCTTCTTCCGGCGGCGTCACATACTGGGCGCGCACGCGTTCGAAGACGTTGCCGAAGATGGCAAGCTGCCGGTAGGTCTCGGTTCCCGCCGCGTTGGCGGAGCCATCATAGGAGTTGATCGCGCTCACGGCTGTAGCGCCCATCAATGCGCCAACCGCCAGAAGTGTCACCTTACGTATCATTGCTTGCCTTTCTCGAAGACATATCGTCTTTCCACCACGATCGCGGGTCGACCGGTTGACCGTCTTTTCTGATCTCAATGTAGAGCGTCGGACGCTCCGATGCCAGCGACAAAGCCGCCGAACCTGCAAATCTCGTCTGTCCCATCGTCGCCAAAGGCTCTCCGGCAACAACGAAGCGGCCGGCCGAGACCTTGATCTTTTCCATTCCGGCCAACACCAGATGGTGATTTTCGCCGGTATCGATAATTACCACCTGACCGTAGCTGCGGAACGGCCCGGCATAGGCAATCCAACCGTCAGCCGGCGCTACCACGGTCGCGCCCCTGTCGGTGGCGAGGACTTCGCCGGCCAGCGTGTGCCCGGTGCCGTCATCCGCGCCGAAATAGCGCACCGTCTCGCCGGCAACGGGAAGTGACAGAGTCCCGGTCAGCTTCGAGAATGCATATGCGGGCATAATGCGGTTTTTGTCGGGCACGGCCACCGCGGCAAAGGCGCGGGCCCGCTCCAGGCGCTCGGCCAGCTGCCGCTGCCGCTCCTCTTCGGCCTTGCGGGCCGCCTCGGCCGCCTCCCTGAGCGAGACGATCTCCCCGGCCAGCGTGGCGATGACCGATTCGAGTTCGCTCGAGCGGACCGAAAGCGCTTCGGCGCGCTGGCGTTCACGCTCCAGCCGCCGCCGGCTCTCATCGTGAAGTGCCGCCTTTTCCGAAGCCAGACGGGCCAGCCGTTCTTCTTCCTCGGCATTTTCCTCCAGTGCCGCGGCGAGTGATACCCGTTCGGATGCGATGGCCTGACGCAAGGCGGCCAGTTCCTTCAGATCGGCCGCCAGGGCCCGGGTCTCGGCCCGTATTTCGGGCACCACGGCACCCAGAAGGATGGCGCTGCGGACCGAGGACAGAGCATCCTCGGGGGTGACCAGAAGGGCAGGTGGCGGATCCCGCCCGATCCGCTGCAGCGCGGCCAGAACTTCAGCCAGTACCGAGCGGCGGGAGACAAGAGAAAGTCGCACCGCTTCCTGACGTTCGGACAGGCCGGTCATGGTCTGTTCGCCAGCGGCTATCCGCTGGTCGAGCTCGTTCCTGCGCGCGCCGGTTTCGGCAATCTTGCGGTCCAGTTCCTGCTGGTCGGCGCGAAGCGCCGCAATGTCGGTTTCCAGGGCAGAGAGTGCCTTGGCTGCCAATGCCGCCTCGTCGGCAACCGACTGCAGTTCCAGCCGGCTCGCTTCCTGCTCCTGTTCCAGTTCGGCAGCCACGCCGCTCGAATCAGGCTCGGTCGCATCGGTCGCGTGAGCGGGGATATCGCTGCCGGGCAGCAGGGGGATGGAGATCGCCAGAGCCAGGGCGAGAAGAGGGGCGCGAAAGACCCGATCGACGCGCAGGCGGAGACGGACGACTGCCATTGCCGCGCCGGAGCCAGGGTGCACGATTCGGGAGCTCAACATGAATTCACACTATCGAATTTCGCGTTAAAGCTCCATGAACCATATGGTCCCGGAAGGTCAATTCTTTGGGAGCCCGGGAGCCGGGCCGACGGCCTGCATGGCCGGATCCTGCAGGGGTCAGGCGCGGTGATAGGGATGCCCTGAAAGGATGGTGGCCGCACGGTAGAGCTGTTCGGCGGCCATGATGCGAACCAGCTGGTGCGGCCAGGTCATGCGGCCGAAGCAGATCACGGCGTCGGCCTTGCGGTGCAGGTCAGGGTCGAGCCCGTCCGCGCCGCCGATGGCAATCACGAGGTCGCGGCGGCCGTCATCACGCAGCCTTGCCAGCGTGTCGGCAAAGCCGGGCGAGTCAGGGGTCTTGCCGCGCTCGTCGAGAAGGATCAGAGCCGCGCCATCCGGCATGGCGCGGATCAGCTGGGCGGCCTCTTCCTTCTTGCGCAGCTCCGCGGTGGAGGCGCGGCTTTCGGCGACTTCAATGGTACGGGCGAAGTCGAGGCCGAGCGCGCCGCCCGACTTGGCGAAGCGATCAAGATAGCGGCTGGAGAGCTCGCTTTCGGGGCCGGACTTGAGCCGTCCGACGGCAAACAGTGTGATGCGCATGGGGCCCGTGTTTTCCGTCTTCAGATCAGCACAACAGACACCTTGCCGCCCCGCCTGAGATGACCGGGCGGCGTCCAACCTGATCGTCAAAACCAGCCGGCCTGTCAGACCCAGAGCGGATCAGGCCGTGGTGGTCAGTGAAGCTTTCCGTCGTCGAGATCCGGGGTCTGCCACATCTTTTCGATGTTGTAGAATTCCCTGATTTCGGGGCGGAAAACATGGATGATGACATCGCCAGCATCAATCAGCACCCAATCGCCGGTCGCCAGACCCTCGACCCGCGGAGCGCCGAAGTTGGCATCCTTGAGTTCGCTGATCAGCCGATCGCAGATCGATGCGACATGACGGCTCGAGCGGCCGGAGGCAACAACCATGTGGTCGCCCAGCGCGGACTTGCCTGCAATGTCGATGGCTACGATGTCTTCTGCCTTGGAGTCCGCCAAGCTGTCGCGGACCAGTGTAAGCTGACGCAGGGCGGTAGGTTCACCGCTTCCGGTCGCTTGCGAGAAACCGTCCTTGACGTTTCCCTTCGTGTGTTCTGTTCTCAGAGTGGTTCCTTTCCGTGTCCTGAACAGTCCAGCCAACGCCCCAAATCATCAAATTGATCGCGGCGCACCATGAAGATAGTCACGGAGCATGGGGTTTTTCAAGATGTGGCGGTTTTATTCGTGGCGCGTTCGCTGCGGATGGCGCTCGACGACAGCGACGAGCGGGGGCCATGGATGAAGGTCCAGGCCGGCGCGCGGAGGAAGGGCAACAGGGCTGCGTGGTTCTCATCGACACGGGCATGGCTGAAGGCCTTGGCCATTTTCGATGAGAGATAGGCAAGGGTGGAACCCGGCCGGTCGATCACCGCGATGGGGAAGGTTTCGGCAATCGCGCGCCAGTCCTGCCACTTGTGGAACTGGCGCAGATTGTCCGCACCCATGATCCAGACAAAATGAATGCCCGGATTGCGCGCCTTGACGAAAGCCAGTGTCTGAGCGGTGTAATGCAGGTCATGCGCGGCTTCGAAGGCGGTCACCTTGACCCTGGGGCCGGGCGCCATCCGGCGGCTCAGCTCGATACGCTCATCCAGGCCTGCGAGGTCACTGTGGTTCTTGAGCGGGTTGCCCGGCGTGACCATCCACCAGAGCTGATCGAGGCCGAGACGGCGGAGCGCGATTTCCGCGACCAGCTCATGGCCCTGATGCGGCGGGTTGAAAGAGCCGCCGAACAGGCCAACGGTCATGCCCCGCTCGACATGGGGCATCTTCAGATAGGATGGGGACCTGGCTGGCTTTTCGCTCAAGGCCGGATCTGGCCCGTGCCATGCACCTGGTACTTGAACGAGGTCAGCTGCTCGACACCGACGGGCCCGCGCGCATGCATCTTGCCGGTGGCGATGCCGATTTCCGCGCCCATGCCGAACTCGCCGCCATCGGCAAACTGGGTGGAGGCGTTGTGCAGCAGGATGGCCGAATCAACTTCGGTGAAGAAGCGCTCGACGACGCTTGCATCTTCGGCAATCACCGCTTCGGTGTGGCTCGACGACCACTGAGCAATATGGGCGATGGCGCCATCGATGCCGTCGACAAAGCGCGCGGCGATGATGGCATCGAGATATTCGGTGCGCCAGTCATCCTCGGTGGCAAGCGTTGCCTCGGGCTGAAGCGCCATCACCGCGTTGTCGCCGTGAACCTCGCAGCCGGCGGCAGCCAGATCGGCAAGGATATCGGCTGCCAGTGAGCGGTCCATGGCGCTGTCGAGCAGCAGGGTTTCGGCGGCGCCGCAAATTCCGGTGCGCCGCATCTTGGCGTTGACCACGATGCGCCGCGCCATGGCCGGATCGGCGGACTTGTCGACATAGATGTGGCACAGGCCTTCAAGGTGGGCAAAGACCGGCACCCGGGCATCGGCCTGGACGCGTGCGACAAGGCTCTTGCCGCCGCGGGGCACTATCACGTCGACCGTGCCGTTCAGGCCGGTGAGCAGTTCGCCAACGGCTGCGCGGTCAGAGATCGGGATCATCTGGATGGCGTCCGCGGGCAGTCCGGCGCTTTCCAGTCCCTCGGTGAGGCAGGCATGGATGGCGCGGGAGGAATGAAACGAATCCGATCCGCCGCGCAGAATGACGGCATTGCCGGCTTTCAGGCAGAGAGCTCCAGCGTCGGCGGTGACATTGGGGCGGCTTTCATAGATCACGCCGATGACGCCCAAAGGCGTGCGGACGCGTTCGATCTTGAGCCCGTTGGGACGGTCCCAGGCAGCAATCACGTCACCGACCGGATCGGCGAGATCCGCGATGGCGCGGATGCCGTCAATGATGCCATCGATGCGGCTGTCATCAAGCTTGAGACGATCCACGAAAGAAGCCGCCATGTCGCTCTTCAACGCGGCGTCGACATCAAGCGCATTGGCGTCGAGAATCTCCTGCCGGCGTGCGGAAATGGCGTCGGCCATGGCGTTGAGCGCGGCGTTCTTCTGATCGGTCGAGGCGATCGCAAGCGGTCGCGCAGCAGCTTTCGCCCGGCGGCCGATATCGGCCATCAGCGTTGCGATGTCTGCTTTGCTCTCGGTCTTGTCGAGCATGGTGATACTCCCGGCTTGCGATCAGTCAGGTTTCTTACGCAATCGGGGTGCAGCCGTAAAGCCGGGACCCGATTCAGGCGTTTTCAGCCGATCACCATGTCGTCGCGGTGGATCATGGCGGCACGGCCGGAATAGCCCAGAATGGCCTCGATTTCGGCCGATTTGCGTCCGGCAATGCGCCGGGCTTCGTCGGAATCATAGGCCGACAGGCCGCGGGCGATTTCACGGCCGGACGGGTCGCAGATCGCGACCGGGTCGCCGCGATGAAAGTCGCCGCTGATGGATTTGACGCCGGCCGGCAGCAGGCTCTTGCCGGAGCGGAGCGCCTTTTCGGCACCGGAGTCGATGGTCAGCCTGCCGGCAGGATCGAGTTGCCCGGCGATCCAGATCTTGCGCGCCGATTGCGGCGTGCCCGAGGGCTGGAACCAGCTTGAGCGCGCGCCCTTGTCGATGGCCGAGAGCGGGTGGTCGGTCTTGCCCGAGGCGATGATCATGGCGCAACCGGCGCCGGTGGCGATCTTGCCGGCGTCGATCTTGGTTTTCATGCCGCCGCGCGAGAGCTCGGACCCGGCGTCACCCGCCATGGCCTCGATTTCCGGGGTGATGGCCTCGATGGTTTCGAGAAACCGGGCATCGGGGTCGAGATGCGGCGGGGCGGTGTAGAGCCCGTCGATATCCGACATCAGCACCAGAAGGTCGGCGCCGGCCATGGTGGCGACGCGGGCGGCGAGCCGGTCATTGTCGCCATAGCGGATTTCGCTGGTGGCGACGGTGTCGTTCTCGTTGATGATCGGCACCGCGCCATGGCGCATCAGCTCGGCCATGGTGGCGCGCGCGTTGAGGTAGCGGCGGCGTTCTTCGGTGTCGCCCAGGGTGAGCAGGATCTGCCCCGCCACGATGGAATGGGTGGAGAGGCTCGCCGACCAGGCCCGCGCCAGCGCAATCTGGCCGACGGCAGCGGCGGCCTGGCTTTCCTCGAGCCGCAACGCGCCGCCGGGCAGGCCGAGCACGGTGCGGCCCATGGCGATGGCGCCGGAGGAAACCACCAGGACCTCGGCTCCGGCGGTCTTGAGCTCGGCAATGTCGGCACAAAGCGATTCGAGCCATGCAGCCTTCAGGCCGGTCTTGCGGTCGACGAGCAGCGCCGAGCCGATCTTGATGACGATGCGCTTGTGCGCGGAAACAGGCTTGCGGTGGGCGGACATGGTCAGTCTTTCTTGCCGTCCGTCTCAGCCTTTTCAGCCTCGTCGGCCTTGGAGCCGACAATGATGTCGCGCAGTGCCCGGAGACCGCCGGTCATGCCCTCGCCGGTGATGGCGGAGATTTCGTAGGGCGCGCGGCCGGCCGCCTTTTTCAGCGCCCGGACCTTGCTGGCGCGCTCTTCCGCGTCGACCACATCGACCTGGCTCAGCGCCACGATTTCAGGCTTCTCGGCGATGCCGTGGCCATAGGCCTCGAGTTCGTGGCGGACGGTCTTGTAGGCCTGGGCGACATCTTCCTCGAGCGCCGAGACCAGGTGCAGCAGTACCCGTGTGCGCTCGACATGACCGAGGAAGCGGTCGCCGATCCCGACGCCTTCATGAGCGCCCTCGATCAGGCCGGGAATGTCGGCAAGCACGAATTCGCGGCCATCGATGGTGGCGACGCCGAGATTGGGGTGCAGGGTGGTGAAGGGGTAATTGGCGATCTTCGGCCGCGCCCTTGTGACAGAGGCAAGAAAGGTCGACTTGCCGGCATTGGGCAGGCCGACAAGGCCGGCGTCGGCGATCAGCTTGAGCCGCAGCCAGATGGTCTTTTCCTGGCCCTCAAGGCCGGGATTGGCGTGGCGCGGGGCCTGGTTGGTGGCAGACTTGAAGTGGGCATTGCCGAAGCCGCCATTGCCGCCGACGGCGATGCGGTAGCGCTGGCCGACCTCGGTCAGATCGCAGATCAGGGTTTCGTTGTCTTCCTCGAAAATCTGCGTGCCGGCCGGAACCTTCAGGGTGACGCTGTCGCCGCCCGCGCCGGTGCGGTTGCGGCCCATGCCGTGGCCGCCGATCTTGGCCTTGAAATGCTGCTGGAAGCGGTAGTCGATCAGCGTGTTGAGCCCGTCGACGGCTTCGACCCAGACGTCACCGCCGCGGCCGCCATCGCCGCCGTCGGGCCCGCCGAATTCAATGTATTTCTCACGCCGGAAGGAGACGCTGCCGGCGCCGCCGTCGCCGGAGCGGATATAGACCTTGGTTTCGTCGAGGAATTTCATCGCAGTGTACCGATCCGGACTTGTAACGCGTTTAGCCGGACTGGCGCAGGCCTCCGGCTTTGGCCGCATCGATAAACGCCCAGGGACGTAAGGTCAAAGCCTATTGCGGCCATTGGCAAAGGTTCCGGCCCGGCCCGATCAGGGTTTGATGGCCTTGGCGCCTTCCAGGGTCGGCGCGAAATTGACCCGGACGCGGGCGATCGGCAGCGCGAACTTGGTCACAAGGGCGGTGTTGCGCAAGGTGCCGTCATCCTTCAGCACCAGCTTGTCGTGGAAGCGGACGATGTTGGGATCGCCACCGGGATTGAGATCCACCCGGTAGGTGAAACGCGCCGTGTTGCCCGACAGGCGGACCGTGGTTTCACCCACCACATCCTCGCGGGTGCCGGAATAGGTGTTGGGGCCGGTGCGGGTGAAGATCCAGGTCTTGGTGTCGCGCTCGCCGTCGTCATAGCGGAAATCCTCGCGCAAGGTCAGCACCTTGCCGCGCACCTTGCCGGTGAGGTCAACGCGGAAACTGCGGCTCAGGCCGGTGATGGCGCCGAAGGAGCCGTAGGCATAGGTCTTGCCCTCGAAGAAGTCCTCGAGCCGGAGGTCAGTGGAGTGAGCGGGAACGGAGACAAGCGTGGCAAAGAGCGTGAAGGCGAGGGGGCGCAGAAGGGTCATGGATCATTCCTTTCGGGGTCATGATCCTTCTACGCCGCCAGAGGGTTTGCGGATTGCTCGACAGGCCGGTTTTCAGGCTAGAGCATTTGCGGCGAAATCCAAGTCGCCTTCAACGCTCTATCTCATTGTTTTGACGCAATTCCGGACGCAAAACCGGTCCCCACTTTTGCTGGAATTGCTCTAACACCTGTCCGGCCGGTTCTCGTTTGACCAGCTGATCAGCGATACCCAGGTCTTGCGGTCGAGCCGAAACCATTCGACCGCAGCGCTGGCGTTGATGGCCAGAACATTGATCATGCCGGTGCCCTGGAACTGGAAGCCGCTTTTCTGCAGCACCCGGCGCGAGGCCGGGTTGATGACCCGGCAACGGGCGTCGATGTGCTCGATGTCGCGGGTGCGGAAGGCCATGTCGACCAGTGCATGCACGGCTTGTGTGGCGATGCCCCGGCCCCAGAAGGGTTCTCCGACCCAGTAGCCCAGCTCCAGCGCGTTACCGTCTGCCGCGGTTTCCAATGAGCAGCAGCCCATCAGTTTGCCGGATTCGGCTTCGGTGATCGCATAGACGCAATTGCCATTCCCGCGTTTGGCGGCGGTTCGCACAAAGGTGTCGGCGTCCGCGCGGGTGTAGGGATGCGGGATGCGGGACACCATGGTGGCGATGGCCGGGTTATCGGCGAGAATGGCAATTGCGTCGATGTCCTCGGCATGGGGTGCGCGCAGGACCAGATTTTCGGTCAGAAGAACGGGGCAATCGAAACTCGATGCTGTCTCTTCGAACCTTTCGGTGTCGCTTGCGCTGCTACAGTCGCTGAGATTGTCTCTGGGGGCGCGTGCACTGACGCTCGGGCTTGAACTTGTATCCTGTCTCATGATCGTTCTCCGGTTTGGGACAAAGAAAAAGGGGAGATGGTGTCCCATCTCCCCTTCTTGATCCGGTATTCCGGAGGATGCCTGCAAAGGCCGGGTCGATGAGACGCCGGCTTGCAAAATGCGATCCGGCTTATTCCGCTGCTTCGGCTTTCGCCACAACGGACACAAAGGTTCGGCCGTTGGCTGTCTTGCGAAAGTCAACATTGCCTGGCTGCACGGCAAAAATGGTGTGATCCTTGCCAATGCCGACGCCGGTGCCCGGATGCCATTTGGTTCCGCGCTGACGAATGATGATGTTGCCTGCAATCACGGCTTCGCCGCCGAACTTCTTCACGCCGAGGCGCTTGGAGTTCGAATCGCGACCGTTACGCGTGGAACCGCCAGCTTTTTTGTGTGCCATGGGTCTGCTCCTGTTTCCGCCTCTAGGGCGATTGTCTGTTTGCGGCTTTTGGCCGCCAGGGCCCGAACGGGCGGTTGATTACTTCGCGAGTGCCTTGGCCTGGTCGCGCCAGTCCGAGATCTGGTCGGCGCTGAACGGCATGGCTTCGTCGATGCGGGTGATGTCGGCGTCCGAAAGTGCGGCGACCTGGGCAAAGGTGGTGATGCCCTGCTCGGCAAGCTGACCGGCTGCGACCGGGCCGATGCCCTTGATCTTGGTCAGGTTGTCGGGCTCGCCTTCTGGCGCGGTGAAGAGTGGCGCTGCGGTGGCGGCGGCTTCGGTCTTGGCCGGAGCGGCAGCCTTGGGTGCAGCTTCCTTCTTCGGAGCAGCCTTCTTGGACGGCTTCGCACCACCGGTCAGGATGTCGGTGATCTTGACGACAGTCTGGTGCTGACGGTGTCCGCGAATGCGCTTGGAGTTCTGACGGCGGCGCTTCTTGAACGCGAGAACCTTGCGGGCACGGCCCTGCTCGACAACTTCGGCAACAACCATGGCGCCTTCAACGAAGGGTGCGCCAACAGATGCGCCGGCGCCTTCGCCGACCATGAGAACTTCGGTGAACTCGACGGACTCGCCTGCGGCGCCTTCGAGCTTTTCGATCGTCAGAACGTCATTGGCAGCGACGCGGTACTGCTTGCCACCGGTTTTAATGACTGCGAACATCTTTTGTCCTTTCGTGTTCGTCCGGCTCTCACCATTCTGGTGGGCCGTCTTTTTGCCAGTCGGAGTGATCGGACAGTCCGTTTCCGGACGACCGGGTGAAGCCTGAAGCGGGGTCCGGGAGTTTCGGATTATCCATTCAAAGGCCAACGGCGCAGGAAGCCCCACGCCGCATTCGGGTCGCGAGATACGTCAGACGGGTCCATGAGTCAAGCCAAATTGCCCGTTCGGCCCGGTTTCGGGGGCAAGAGGCAAACTTACCCCTTGTGCAAGCCGCTCTCCTTGGTTATGGAGGCGACCGCGCACTGATACTGCGCCGACCAAAGACGCGGAGAGGTGGCTGAGTGGTCGAAAGTACCGCACTCGAAATGCGGCGTGGGGGCAACTCCACCGTGGGTTCGAATCCCACCCTCTCCGCCATTTTTGTTTGCGCTTTGCCGCCCGCCAACCCAAAGCGCAATGGCTCTCGGTTCGGACTTCGTCCTCTCTCCTCCGCCATTCTTGCTTATGCTTTGCCTGCCGTCACCCGAAACAGCTTTGGCCGTGCCGCTGAACAGTGTTCTCGCGCATCATCATCTTCAAGCCTTTGTCGTGTGTGTTATAGACACTGCACTTGATGCACGGGAGCCGGTTCCGCTGAAAACTGGCGGGGTTCCGGTTGTTTCCTGCTGCTTGTTACCGCCTTGGTCTTCCCGCTAGGACATTGCCATGAAGTTTCGCTTTCCCGTTGTCATCATCGATGAAGATTTTCGCTCGGAGAATTCCTCGGGCCTTGGCATTCGCGCCATGGCGGAGGCGATCGAGAACGAAGGGTTCGAGGTTCTCGGGGTGACGGGCTATGGCGATCTTTCGCAGTTTGCCCAGCAGCAGTCGCGCGCCAGCGCCTTCGTACTGTCGATCGACGACGAGGAATTCAGCCCCGGACCCGATCTCGATCCGGCGGTGCTCAATCTGCGCAATTTCATCGAGGAAGTGCGGTGGAAGAATGCCGATGTGCCGATCTATATCTATGGCGAGACCAAGACCAGCCGACACCTGCCCAACGACATCCTGCGCGAGCTGCACGGCTTCATTCACATGTTCGAGGACACGCCGGAATTCGTCGCCCGGCACATCATCCGCGAGGCCAAGAAGTATCTCGAGGGCATCCAGCCGCCGTTCTTCAAGGCGCTGCTCGACTATGCCGAGGACGGCTCCTATTCCTGGCACTGCCCCGGCCACTCCGGCGGGGTGGCGTTCCTGAAAAGCCCGATCGGGCAGATGTATCACCAGTTCTACGGTGAAAACATGCTGCGCGCCGATGTCTGCAACTCGGTGGAAGAGCTGGGCCAGCTGCTGGATCACAATGGCGCCATCGGCGCGTCGGAGCGCAATGCGGCGCGGATCTTCAATGCCGACCATTGCTTCTTCGTCACCAACGGCACCTCGACCTCCAACAAGATGGTCTGGCACCACACGGTGGCGCCGGGCGATGTCGTCGTCGTCGACCGCAACTGCCACAAGTCGATCCTGCATTCGATCATCATGACCGGGGCGGTGCCGGTGTTCCTGAAGCCGACCCGCAACCACTACGGCATCATCGGTCCGATCCCGCAGAGCGAGTTCGAGACTGATTCGATCAAGGCCAAGATCCGCGCCAATCCGCTGCTTGACGGCGTCGATGCGGAGACTGTCAAGCCGCGGATCATGACGCTGACGCAGTCAACCTATGACGGGGTGCTCTACAACACCGAGACGGTGAAGGACCTGCTCGACGGCTATGTCGAGAACCTGCATTTCGACGAGGCCTGGCTGCCGCATGCGGCGTTTCACCCGTTTTACGGCAGCTACCACGCCATGGGGCGCAAGCGGGCGCGGCCGATGCATTCGGTGACCTATGCGACGCAATCGATCCACAAGCTGCTGGCCGGCATCAGCCAGGCCAGCCACGTGCTGGTGCAGGACAGCCAGGACACCAAACTGGACCGTCATCTGTTCAACGAATCCTACCTGATGCACACCTCGACCAGCCCGCAATATTCGATCATTGCCAGCTGCGATGTGGCGGCCGCCATGATGGAGCCTCCCGGTGGCACCGCGCTGGTGGAGGAAAGCATTGCCGAAGCGCTCGATTTCCGCCGGGCGATGCGGAAGGTCGATGATGAATTCGGCGAAGGGGACTGGTGGTTTCAGGTCTGGGGCCCGCCGGTCGAGCTCGAGGAGGAAGGCATCGGCGAGACCCGTGACTGGGTGCTCAAGCGCACCGATGCCGACGGTGTGCAATCCTCCGACGGCGAGGATTCCTGGCACGGTTTTGGCGACATGGCGCCGGGCTTCAACATGCTTGACCCGATCAAGGCGACGATCATCACGCCGGGTCTCAATCTGGATGGCCGCTTCGAGGACACCGGCATCCCGGCCTCGATCGTGACCAAGTACCTGGCCGAACACGGCGTGGTGGTGGAAAAGACCGGCCTCTACAGCTTCTTCATCATGTTCACCATCGGTATAACCAAGGGGCGCTGGAATTCGCTGCTGACCGAATTGCAGCAGTTCAAGGACGACTACGACCAGAACCAGCCGATGTGGCGGGTGATGCCCGAGTTCTGCGCCAAGCAGCCGCGCTACGAGAAGATGGGCCTGCGGGATCTGTGCCAGCACGTGCACTCGCTCTATGCCAAGTATGACGTGGCGATCCTGTCGACCGAGATGTATCTGAGCAATTTGACGCCGGCGATGAAGCCCAGCGATGCCTTTGCCCATATTGCGCAACGGACGACGCAGCGGGTGCCGATCGACGAGCTCGAGGGCCGGATCACCACCAGCCTGGTGACGCCTTATCCGCCCGGCATTCCGCTTTTGATTCCGGGCGAGGTGTTCAACACCAAGATCGTGGAGTACCTGAAGTTCAACCGTGCTTTCGCCCGCGAATGCCCGGGCTTCGAGACCGATATCCACGGCCTGGTGCAGGAGATTGGCAGCGATGGCCAAACGGCCTATTTCGCCGATTGTGTAGCGGTTTGAGCTGACCGTGTGTGCGGTCAACGAGGCAGGACGCGAAAGGGCAGCGGCGGAGTGTTTCTCGTGGCGGCAGGCTGTTGGGCAGCAGTCAATCTGACCAGTTTCGTTGTGTTCGGCTGGGACAAAAGCTGCGCCTTGCGTGGCAGACGGCGGGTGCCGGAAAGGCGGTTGTTGATGCTGGCGGCGCTCGGCGGGGCGCCGGCAATGCTGCTGGGCCGATCGATATTGCGCCACAAGACGCGGAAGCAGCCGTTCCGAAGCTACCTGAACGCCATCATGTGCGTACAGTCGCTGGCTGCCATCGCGGTGTTGGTGATGCTGGCAGGGTGACCTCCAGTCCTGCCGGGAATTGTGTTTGCTGCTTTGCAGTTGTAGTGGTTCGCAGTGGGGTTGCAGAGATCTGGAGTGAATCATGAGCCTTGAAGAACCGGTGTCAGCACAATTGCCCGAGGTCAAGCGCAAGCGCGGGCAGGGTGTCGGTGCGGTCTTCGAGACGCTCAAGCATGAAATCCTCAACCTGACGCTCGAGCCGGGCAGCCCGATCGACGAGGTCAAGCTGGCCGAGCGCTTCGGCATTTCACGCACGCCGATCCGCGAGGCCATGGTGAAGCTGGCCGGGGAAGGCCTGGTGGTCACGCTGCCGAACCGGTTCACAATCGTTGCGCCGATCGATTTTGCCAATCTGCCGCAGTTCTTCGATGCCTTGTCGCTGATGTACCGGGTCACCACCCGGCTGGCGGCTGCGAACCGGACGGACGACGAGCTGGCGGCGATCTGGGAGCTGCAGCACAGCTACACGCAGGCGGTGGACGTCAAGGACGTGCCGGCGATGATCGAGGTCAACCGCAATTTCCACGCGGCGATCGCGCAGGCCGGCAAGAACCGCTATTATACCGATCTGTTTATCCGGCTGCTGGATGAGGGACGGCGGCTGCTGCGGCTTTATTATTCGTCCTACAATGACGAGCTTCCAAAGATCTACCTGCAGGAGCACGAGGTCATGCTGGCGGCCATCGAGGCGCAGGATATCGAGGCTGCGGATCGTATCGCGCAGGCGCATGCGGAGCAGATCGTGCGGCAGATCCAGAACGCCATGACCGAAGACCGCCGTTTGAATGCCGGAATAAGCCTCTAATTTCATTGGTTTATTTTCAAGGCTGTGCTGCCACGGCAGCTGGATTCGGCTGATCTGATGCGTGCAAATATTATTTGTCGACAACGAAAATACAATTACCTATAGTCGGTTTGTCTCCGCAGAGAGGCGCATGCGACGGGCGTCGCCGAAGCGAGGCCTGGCGTTGGTCAGAACACCACCAACCGTCCGCGTGGCTGCGCGGCCAAACCACAGAGGGTTTCATGTTCAAGAAAATCAGAAACTGGGCGCTGCTATCGATGCTGTCTGTTGCAGCCGTGCCGGCCGTGGCCCAGGAAGTCACCTGGCAGGTGCCGACCTCGGTGCCGGAAGGTTCGCCCTTCTATGTCAATTTCCTCGAGCGCTTTGCCGAAAATGTCGATGTGCTCACCAATGGCCGGGTGCTGATCGAGCCGTTCGGCGCGGGTGTCCTCGTGCCTGCGCTACAGGTCTATGACGGTGTCCGCGACGGTATCGTCGAGGCCGGTCACTCGACCCCGAGCTATCTGGTCAACCAGGACCCGACCAACGCGATCTTTGCAGGATTTCCCGGCGGCATGGGGCCTGAAGCCTATGTCACCTGGATCTACGAGAAGGGCGGCAAGGAAAAGCTCGCAGAGCTGCGCGCCAAGGACGGTTTCAAGAACCTGATCGTCGGCATCGGCTCGTCGGAAGTGATGGCGCATTCCAATGTGCCGATCACCAAGGCCGAAGACCTCACGGGCATGAAATACCGCACCTCGGGTCCATGGGCCAAGGTGATGGAAGAGTATTTCGGCGCGGTTCCGACCGTGGTTCCGCCCGGTGAAATCTACACGCTGCTGCAGCGCAAGGGCGTTGACCTGATCGAGTGGGGCCCGCCGTCGGCCAACCTGCCGGAAGGGTTTCATGAAGCGGCGAAATACATCATCGTTCCGGGCGTGCACCAGCCGACCTTCCTGTGGGAAGTCGTGCTCAAGCAGGAAACCTGGGATGCGCTTCCCGACGATCTGAAGCCGCTTCTGGAAAAGGCCGCGGAATTGACCACCATGCAGGCACTGATCCATTTCTACGGCGGTGATGTCGAGGCGATGGACACCTACCGCAACGGCAAGAACGAGGTGATCACGCTGTCGCCGGAGTTCATCAAGCAGTTGTCCGACGCCGGTGCGGACTGGATCGGCAAGACGGCCGAAGCCCAGAAGGCCGACGGCAAGGCGGAGATGGCCGACATCCTCGCTGACTACATGGCCTTCAAGTCCCTGTGGTCCGCCGAAAGCAGCTACCTGGTTCGCAACCAGGACTAACCGAGACAACGGAACCACCGTCATGACCAGGCTATTCAACATTGTCGACGCATTCTCCCGTCTGCTGTCCTGGATCGCCCAAGTCGTGACGGTGGTTCTGGTGATCTCGATGATCTACGAAGTGGTGGCGCGCTATGTCTTTGGCGCGCCGACCATCTGGGCCTTCGATATTTCCTACATGGCCACCGGCACGCTGTTTGTTCTGGGTGCGGCCTATGCGCTGAAACAGGATGCGCATGTGCGGATCGATTTCCTTGCCCAGAAGATGCCGGTCGGCATAAGGCGCAAGCTCGAAGGTTTCGTGTTCGTGTTCCTGATCACACCAATCTTCGCTGGACTGTCGAAATTCGCCATCGAGCGGGCCTGGCGGGCCTTCGAGACCGGCGAGGTCGAGAATGTCAGCCCCTGGGCGCCGCTGATGTGGCCGTTCTTCGCGATCCTGGCCATCGGGCTGGTGGCGCTGACGCTGCAGCAGCTGGTTCACGGCTTGCGGGTGTTCCGCGGCGATGAAGACCAGCCGTTCAAACTGGAAGCCTGATCCGATGACCATTGCCGCCCTGATGTTTCCCGCGCTGTTCGTGCTGGTGTTGACCGGCATCCCAATCGCGTTTTCGCTGGCGATCGTGTCGGCCGCCGCGGGCATTGCCAAGTTCGGTCCGAATGCATTTGCCCAGCTCTATGGCGCATTCTATTCGGCCTCGACCAATTTCATTCTTGCCGCCATTCCGATGTTCGTGCTGATGGGCGCGATCCTGGAGCGCTCGGGCATTGCCGAACGGCTGTTCAAGGTGATGCAGATCTGGATGTCGCGACTGCCCGGCGGGCTTGCCGTCGCCACGATTGCCATGGGGGCGGTGTTTGCCGCCGCAGCCGGCGTTGTCGGCGCGGTCGAGGTGATGATCGGCATGATGGCGATCCCGGCGATGCAGCGCGGCGGCTACCGCAACAGCCAGATTGCCGGCACGATCTGCGCCGGCGGCTCGCTCGGCACCATGATCCCGCCTTCGGTGATCGCGGTGATGTATGCCTCGCTGGCGCAGATGTCGGTCGGCGAACTGCTTGCCGGCATGATGCTGCCGGGCCTGCTGATGGTCGGTCTGTTCATCATCTACCTGATCATCCAGGGCGTGCTGGCGCCGCCGCAGCCGACACAGGACTTCGTCGAGCCGGAGATGCCGCTGGGCGAAAAGCTGCGCATCACGGTGACCTCGCTGCTGCCGATCTGTGCGCTGATCTTTGCCGTTCTCGGCTCGCTGCTGGCGGGTATTGCCTCGCCGACGGAAGCCGCCTCGGTGGGGGCTGTCGGGGCAACGCTTTTGAGCATCTTCTATGGCCGCTTCAACCTTGCCATGCTGTTCGAGTCGCTGAAGATCACGGTGCGGATCTCGGCAATGATCCTGCTGATTGTTGCCGCAGGCACGATGTTCATGGGCACCTTTGCCGCCAATGGCGGCTCGCGGATGATCCGCTCCTTCATTGAGGCCGCCGGGTTCGGCGACACCGGCATGATCATCTTCTTCCTGTTTATCGTGTTGCTTCTGGGCTTCGTGCTCGACTGGACGGCCAATGTGCTGATCGCGGTGCCGCTGTTCACGCCGTTCATCCGCTCTGCCGGCATCGATCCGGTCTGGTTCGGCACGATGATGATCATCGTCATCCAGACCAGCTACCTGACACCGCCGATGGCGTCATCAATCTTCTATCTCAAGTCGATCGCGCCGCCCGACATGACCTATGGCCAGATGTGCCGTGGCGTCGTGCCGTTCATCCTGTTGCAGATCGCCACGCTGCTTGCGGTTGCGCTGTTTCCTGCCCTGTCGACCTGGCTCCCCTCCCAGATCGTCGGCTTCTGATTCCGTTTATTGAAAGAAGGACATATCCTTATGGACAACTCGATTTTCACCGGCTGCATGCCGGCGCTGATGACGCCCTGCAAGGCCGACCGGACGCCTGATTTCGACGCGCTGGTGCGCATGGGTCAGGAACTGATCGATGCGGGCATGTCAGCGGTGGTCTATTGCGGTTCGATGGGCGACTGGCCGCTTCTGACCGACGCGGAGCGGATGGAAGGCGTTTCACGCCTGGTCGCCGCCGGCATTCCGACCGTCGTCGGCACCGGCGCGATCAACAGCGCCTCGGCGGTTGCCCATGCGGCACATGCGTCCAGGGTTGGGGCGCAGGGCCTGATGGTGATCCCGCGGGTTCTCTCGCGCGGCACTTCGGCGAGCGCCCAGGAAGCCCATTTCAAGGCGATCCTGTCGGCAGCGCCGGATCTGCCGGCAGTGATCTACAACAGCCCCTATTACGGCTTTGCCACCCGCGCCGATCTGTTCTTTGCGCTGCGCAGGGACCACCCGAACCTGATCGGCTTCAAGGAATTCGGTGGTGCGGCAGACCTGCGCTATGCGGCCGAATACATCACCTCGGCGGATGACAGTGTCACGCTGATGGTCGGCGTCGACACCAATGTCTATCACGGCTTCGTCAATTGCGGCGCCACCGGCGCGATCACCGGCATCGGCAATGCGTTGCCCAAGGAAGTGTTGCAGCTGGTGGATCTGTGCAAGAAGGCGGCGCAAGGAGATGTTGCGGCGCGACTGAAGGCCAAGGAGCTGGAAGAGGCGCTCGGCGTTCTGTCATCGTTCGATGAAGGCGCCGACCTGGTGCTCTATTACAAGCACCTGATGGTGCTCAACGGCAACGCCGAATACACGCTGCATTTCAATGAAACCGACGCGCTCTCGGCTTCTCAGAAGCAGTATGTCGAAACCCAGTACAAGCTGTTTCGGGACTGGTACGCCAACTGGTCCGCCTGACCCCTGCCCTTCAGGTGTGGTCGGCCAGTGGGCCGGGCGCACCCCCCAGCTCTGTCCCCCCAAGGACTTGACCGCTGAAAGCCGCGTGCTTTTGGCGGTCTTTTTCAATGGCGGTGCGGATTGCGAATTCGCTATCGCAGGTTGTCAGATGGCGCAACATTGTTAAAGCTGGCGCGGGGAAGGCCGCGACCGGAGGACGAAATGCCATTCTTTGCCGCAAATCTGTCGTTGATGTTTACCGAGCATGCGTTTCTTGACCGGTTCCAGGCTGCGGCCGATGCCGGTTTCGACGCGGTGGAATTTCTGTTTCCCTATGATTTCGCGGCTGACGAGATTGCCGCGCGGATGGCGGAAGCGGGGCTGGAGCAGGTGTTGTTCAACCTGCCGCCGGGCGACTGGGCCGGCGGCGATCGCGGACTGGCGGCATTGCCCGAGCGCAAGGACGAGTTCCGGCAGTCTGTGGTCACCGCACTCAGCTATGCCGAGGCTCTGGGCACGCGACGGCTGCACATGATGGCAGGCATTGCCGATGCTTCGGACCCGGTGCATCAGGCCGCCTATGCGGATGCGCTTGCCTTTGCCGCCGATGCGGCGGGCGAGAGGGATATCGCCTTGCTGGTCGAGCCGCTCAACCCGCGCGACATGCCCGGCTATTTCCTCAACAGTTTCGATCAGGCGGCGGCAATGATCACGGATCTTGGCCGGCCGAACGTGAAGCTGCAGTTCGATGTCTATCATCGCCAAATCCTGCACGGAGACGTGCTCAAGGCACTTGAGCAGATGATGCCGATCATCGGGCATGTGCAGATTGCCTCGGTGCCCGGTCGCAACGAGCCCGGAAGCGGGGAACTCGATGATTTCCGGGTGCTGGAGGCGCTGGACGAGCTCGGCTATCGCGGCTTCGTGGGGTGCGAATACCGGCCAAATGCCGCCACGCTGGATGGCCTGGACTGGCTCGACAGGTTCGAGGAGTGCTGAAAACAGGCCCTGGTTCTATCCGGGCTGCCTGTCGGCATGCCGCATCAGGCTGGAAAAGAAGAGCGGCAGGATCACGAACAGGGGCAACGCCACATAGATTGCCGCGAATCCGGTGTGCTCGGCGATGAAACCGATCACCGAGGGCGCGAACAATATGCCCGAATAGCCCATGAAGGTGACCACCGAGATTGCCAGCCCCTGGGGCAGGCCGGGCAGGTTGCCGGCAGCGGAAAAGGCGATCGGCACGGTGTTGGCAAAGCCCAGCCCGGCAATGGCGAAACCGGCGATGGCCAGTTCCGGCGAAGTTGCCAATCCGGCGGTGCCGAGGCCGGCCATGGCGAGCATGCAGGAAACCCGGAATGTCCTGACCGCGCCGAACCGATCGCGCACCAGATCCCCGAGGAAGCGCATCAGCGCCATGGCCGCCGAGAAGGCGCCGAAGGCAAGGCCGGAGAGGGCCGGGTCGGCGCCCAGTTCCTGGCGCAGGTAAAGTGCACCCCAATCCAGAATGGCTCCCTCGGGCGTCATCATGATCAGGCAGATGATGCCGGTGAGCCAGACAGCGGCGCCCGCACCGAGCAGGCTGGGCCGTGTCGTGGCGGCTGCAGGGTGCCCCGCATCATCCAGTTCAACATGGGGCGGGTCGACAAGCACCCGCGGCCAGGCAATCAGGACCAGAATGCAGGTGATGATCGAAGCGGCAATGGCATGGGCCTGTACGCCGTAGAGCGCGATCATCACGCCGCCGAGCGCTGCGCCGGCAACACCGCCGAGGCTCCAGCAGCCGTGACAGGACGACATGATCGCCCGGCCCTGGCGTTTCTCGACCTCGACCGCATTGGCATTCATGGCGACATCCATGCCGCCGATCAGGGCGCCGATGAGAAACAGCGCCAGCGCCGCAGTCCAGATCGAGGGCGCGATGGTGACAAGGATCAGGCACGGAATGGTCAGCGCGGCAAGGATTCGGGTGACGGCGTGGGAGCCGCGTCCGGCAATCAGCACCCCTACTGCCGGCATGGCGCAGAGTGAGCCGATGCCGAAACACATGATCATCAGGCCGAGATCGCTCTCATCAAGCTTCAGCCGGGCAGCGAATTCCGGGATCTTGGGCGCCCAGCTGCCAACGACAAATCCATTGGCCAGAAACATCAGCGAGACGGCAAGGCGTTGAGGCGAAAGCAATGGGGGAGCAGCAATGGCGGTGGTGGACATGGAGAGATCCGTATTAAATCGATTGAAAATCGGTACATCCGTTTTCGCACAAGGTAAATCTGCCCACTGGTAACACTCGGAGTGACGATGTGACACATCGTGATCTGGGGAAGTGGGGAGAAAAAGATGCCGTTTTGGGAACCGGCGTGGTAAGGCCCCCACAAAAGTGTGCCGAGAGCAGCAAGAATTGCCCGGCCGGTGAGGAAACGAGATCTTAGGAGAAGTTCGTATGGTGACAGGATCAGCGCGGGAGTGGGTGCGTCGTCTGCAACCCTACAGGTTGCCGAGTGACGGACGAAGCGCGTTCGAGACGTTCCTGACATTCGGGCTTCTGGTTTCGTTCTGGGCGTTGATGTGGGCAGCGCTTTCCTACAGCATCATTCTTACCCTCGTGCTTTCGATTCCGGCTGCGCTGCTGATGGTGCGCCTGTTCATCATCCAGCATGATTGCGGCCATGGCTCGATGTTCTCCACGGCCAAGTGGAATGACCGGGTCGGCCGGGTTCTCGGCGTGATCACGCTGACGCCCTATGATTACTGGCGCCGTTCGCACGCGATCCATCACGCAGGCTCGGGCAATCTCGACCGCCGCGGCATCGGCGATATCGACACGCTGACGGTCGAGGAATATCTGGCGCTGTCGAGCGTGGGGCGCTGGAAGTACCGCCTCTACAGGCATCCGCTGGTGATGTTCGGTCTCGGACCGGCCTTCATCTTCATGCTGCAGCACCGCCTGCCGGTGACCGCGCTGAAGGACGGGATCATGTCGTGGAAGAGCGTGATGGTGACAAACCTTGCGATCCTGGTGATGTGGGTGGCGCTCGGCATGCTGGTGGGTTTCAAGGCATTCCTGATCATTCACCTGCCGATCATGCTGATCGGCGCCTCGATCGGCGTCTGGATGTTTTATGTCCAGCACCAGTTTGATCCGACCCACTGGGACCATGCGCCGGAGTGGGAACGGGAATATGCCGCGCTGCATGGCAGCTCGTTCTATGATCTGCCCAAGCCGCTGATGTGGGCCACCGGCAATATCGGCATCCACCATGTGCACCATCTTTCAAGCCGGATCCCGTTCTACCGCCTGCCGCAGGTGCTCAAGGATTTCCCCGAACTGGCCGAGATCGGCCGGCTGACATTCTGGCAGAGCCTGCGCTGCGTGCCGCTGGCGCTGTGGGATGAAGAACGCCGCCGGCTGGTGCCGTTCCGCTCCGTGCGGGGCCGGACTTCGAGCGTTGCCGCGGCGGCCTGATCTGCGGCGAAAAGGCAGCCGAAACAAGAATAGCGGACCAGGTTTCTGGTCTGCTTTTCTGACCTGCTTTCAAGGTCAACGCGCTTTTGCTTGTGCTGGCGCAAAAATCAGTGTACTAACAGCCTATCGATTTTTGGACCGGACGACTTGGTCGCTCACCGCCCTGAGGCGGAGACACGCTCAACACTTCACTTAAACTCGATGACGAACGCCTGCGCCGAGCGCTTTCAAGAGCGCTTGCGCCGGAAATTACATTCATGGACATAAAGGACTTCCCCCATGAAAACCGGTACCGTTAAATTCTACAATGACCAAAAGGGCTTCGGCTTCATCGCACCTGACGACGGCAGCAAGGACGTTTTCGTCCATGCAACTGCACTTGAGCGTGCTGGCATGCGCGGTCTGGCCGAAGGCCAGAAGGTTTCCTTCGACACAGCCGAAGACCGCCGCACAGGCAAGACTGCAGTTTCGACCATCGAAGCTGCCTGAAAAGCCCCAGCAGAGACCGGCTGGCTAGGCTGGTCACTCTGATCTGATTTCGCCCGGGTGCTTCGGCTCCCGGGCGTTTTTGTGTTTGGCGCAGGGAATGTGACGCGACAGGTGTGCCGTGATGCGGAAGCGTCAGGACAAGAGCCCCGGGCAGCAAGCTGCAGACGCAAAAAAGCCGGCCCGCTAGGACCGGCTTTTTAAAGCTTCAACAGCCTTGAAAAGCTTATGCGCTTTCCTTCGGCGTCAGAACCTGACGGCCGCGGTACATGCCTGTCTTCAGGTCAATGTGGTGCGGGCGGCGCAGTTCGCCGGAATTCTTGTCCTCGACATAGGTCGGGGCCTTGAGAGCATCAGCCGAGCGGCGCATGCCGCGCTTGGATGGGGTGGTTTTGCGCTTCGGAACAGCCATTATAAACTCCTATTGAGCGTACAGGCATGTCCAACGGTCGACCCAAGGGCCGAAACTGACACATGCCGATTTCGGAAATTTGCCGGGCTTATACATGGCATTTGCAGGTTTGACCAGCGGTTGCCGCGTTTTTTTGACTCTTGGGTCATCCAGCCGCTGCTTCAGACCAAGAGGAAACAGTCAGGCTTCGTCTTCCTCGACGATCCATGGCTCGGCGCGGCCTGCCGTTTCCCATTCATGCCAGGCCGGTAGATCCTTCATCCGGGCCATGTAGCCGGCCACGATGGGCGTGGTTTCGAAGGCATAGACATCGAGGCGGTTGACGACGGGCGCATACATCGCATCGGCAATCGAGAACGCGCCGAAAAGGAACGGACCGCCGCTGGTTTCCAGGCACTGGCTCCAAAGAGCCTGGATGCGGTCCACGTCCGCGAGGATGGCCGGCGTTGTCTCGATCGGCTTGCGCTCGCGGCGCATGTTCATCGGGCAGGCCGAGCGCAGCGCAGGAAACGAGGCTACCATCTCCGAACTCATGGCCATGGCCATTGTCCGGTCGGCTGTGTTCTCGGGCCAGAGGCCGGACGCGGGGTGCTTGCGGGCGACGTGATCAAGAATCGCCAGGGATTCCCATACGGTCACATCGCCATCAACGAGTACCGGCACCTTGCCGGTGGGCGAAAACGCCTTGAAGGCCGGATTGCCGGCGGCCATGTCGAAGGGCACCAACTTCTCCTCAAAAGGGATGCCGGCTGTGCGCATGCCGATCCAGGGCCGGAACGACCAGGACGAGTAGTTCTTGTTGCCAATGTAAAGTACCGGATCTGTCACGATGCACCCCTCAGACTGAATAAATGTCACTCTCTCGCATGCGGCGCTGCGCTGGAAAAGCCAATTAGCTTGAACTCAATCATAAAGGCATTTGATGTAGGCGCCGGACTGGCTGGCGCGCTTCTCGATGATGCCGGCCAATCGGTTCATGCCGCTGGAGGGGTTGGCGGCGTTGCGCTTGATCGGGTTGGGCAGGGTGACGGCAAGCAAGGCTGCCTGGCGGGCTGACAGTTTTGCGGCGGGCACGCCGAAATAGGCCTGCGCGGCAGCCTCGATGCCATAGATGCCCGGCGCCCACTCGGCGACGTTGAGGTAGATTTCCATCAACCGTTTCTTCGACCAGACGACGTCCATCCACATGGCCAGCGGAATTTCCAGCGCCTTGCGCAGGATCGAGCGGTGGGGCGGCAGGAAGAGGTTTTTTGCCGTCTGCATCGGTATGGTGCTGGCGCCGCGCGTGGCTTCGCCCTCCAGGGCGTCATCGATCACCAGATTGAGCGCCTCCCAGTCGATGCCGTCATGGGCGCAATATTGCCCATCTTCCGACATCATCACCGATTGCACCAGAACCGGGGCAATGGCATCGAAATCGACCCATTGCCGCTCATAGGCCCTGCCGGTGAGGGTTTCGCCGATCATCAGGGTCGAGATCGGCTGAACCTGTGGCGCCGCATAGAGCAGGATCAGAAGGTAGGGCAGAAGCAGGACAAGAAAGATGATCGCCAGGCTCCATGACAGAACCCGGCGCAGGAAGGACCGGCGTCTGGGTTTGCCCGAGGTCTGTCGTGACCGGGAGGTCCCGCTGTTTGTCTGTCTCGCCACCTGGCTGTTCCCGAATTGACTGTCGCCGTCTGTCACGGCGCTGATTGCGTGCATAACGATCTTGCCGGCCGATTGCCAGAGTTGAGCGGCGGCTGTGCACCGGTGGGGCGAAGACCTTCCGTGGCGAAAGCCGCAAACAAACCGTTGCCCACCGGTTTGCGACATGGCAAGAGACCGCCATGGACAGGCAGATTGCAGACAATTTCGCGGCAAGGCTCGAGGCGACGGCACGGCAGGTGGCGGCACTGCTCGAGTCGCTGCTGTCGGGGACGCCGCTGGCCGGTGAAATCGCGCGTCCGGACGAGCTGATGGCCGCCATGCGCCACGGCGTTCTCAATGGCGGCAAGCGGCTGCGGCCCTTTCTGGTGATCGAGACTGCACGGCTGCTCGGAGCGCCGGAGACTGCTGCCAGACGCGTGGCTGCTGCGCTGGAATGCATTCACTGCTACTCGCTGATCCACGATGACTTGCCGGCGATGGATGATGACGATCTGAGGCGGGGACAGCCAACGGTTCATGTCGCCTTTGACGAGGCGACCGCGATTCTCGCCGGTGACGCGCTGCTGACCCTGGCGTTCGATATTCTCTCGGCGCCGGAAACCGATCTGCCGGCGGAAGCCAGGCTGAAGCTGGTCAACCAGCTGGCAAGGGCTTCCGGTGTCGGCGGCATGGTGGGTGGCCAGTCGCTCGATCTCAATGCCGAACGGGTGACGCCGGATGAAGCCGGGATCGTCGAGCTGCAGGCGATGAAGACCGGTGCGCTGCTGCGCTATGCCTGTGCCGCGGGCGCCATTGCTGCCGGGGCTGACGAGCAGGTGCTGTCGCGGATGACCCGGTTCGGCGAAATCATCGGCCTTGCCTTCCAGCTGGCGGACGACCTGCTCGATGTGACGTCCGATGCAGCGACGCTTGGAAAAGCAGCCGGCAAGGATGCCGGGCGGGGCAAGGCGACATGGGTGTCTCTTCACGGCATCGCCGCTGCACGAGAGCGGCTGGATCAACTGGTGGAAGAAGCGTCCTCGCTGCTCGAGCCGTTTGGCAGCAAGGCGGAGGTACTGCGCCAGGCTGCGGGCTTCATTGCCAGCCGGGAACGCTGAGCCGCACCTTTCATCACAACAGGCTAAGGTCCTGACCTCAACAGGTAGACCGGACATTTTCTGCCGATCGCGGTGCAGAAGACGCCGATCTGTATGTCTTTAATTAACCAACTGGCGGCAATATCCGGACAAAGGGGTGCTGCCAGGAACATGACGAAAAACCGCAAAGATCAGGACGAAACAGCTGTCGCGCGACGATCGGTCATCTCGCTGAGGATCGGGTATATCGTTTCGCTGAGTGCGCTTGCGGTGATCTGCACGTTCTTCTTCTCCGAGCAAAGCGAGCGCAATCGCACGATCCAGCAGATCGGGGCCGTGTCCACGGAGTTCGCGGAAGTCGACCATGCCTTGCGTGCCATCGCCGAACGCAGCGAGCGTCTGGCGCAGACCTATGTCGATTATCAGGCTGCCGTCGACACACGGCTTGATGGCGCGACACTGGCGGAAAAACGCAAGATCCGGGAAAGCCTGACCGTCGATCCGGATATCATTTCAGCCCTTACCAGCCTGCGTTTCCGCTTTGAAAGGGCGCGTTGGAAGATCAAGCATCTGGGCGACAAATGGGATGAACTTCCGGCCGACCTGAAGAAGACGATCCAGATGCGGTCGCGCTACATGACCGGCGAAGACGCATTCCTCAACCACAAGCAGATGGTTGAAGCATCGCGTCTGGACAAGGCACGCACGAAGAAGGACATGTACTGGGCCGGTCGCGAAATCAGCGCCATGTTCGACGAGATCATCCAGCCGTCCAACCTGTTCGTACACGAGCAGTTCCGCGACTACCTTGCCATGCAGTCGCTTGAGCTGGGGGAACTGCTGCAGCGCTACCTGCTTGCCACGATCGGTATTCTGCTGGTTCTGGGGCTCGGCGTCTTCGTCCCCATCGACATCATCATTCGCCAGATGATCAAGCGGTTGCAGGGCAAGACCCGCGAGATCGATGCCGCCCTGACCAAGGCCAAGCTGGGTGACAAGGCGAAATCGGAATTCCTCGCCACGATGAGCCACGAGATCCGGACGCCGATGAACGGGGTGCTGGGGATGGCGGAACTGCTGACTCGGACCGAACTCGACACCCGGCAGCGCACCTTTACCGATGTGATCCTGAAATCCGGCAACGCGCTGCTGGAGATCATCAACGACATCCTGGACTTTTCCAAGATCGACGCCGGTCAGCTGACGCTGAGCCCGAAGCCGTTCAACCTGGTCGACACGACCGAGGACGTGGCGACGCTGATGTCGTCGCGGGTTGTCGAAAAAGACATCGAGCTGGTGGTTCGCATAGCGCCGGGCCTGCCAGACAAGCTGATCGGGGACCCCGGCCGGATCAGACAGATCCTGACCAACCTGGTCGGCAACGCGGTCAAGTTCACCGAGCATGGTCACGTCATGGTCGACATCAATTGGTGCAAGGTTGATCCGGTCAATGAAACCGACCGGCTGGCAATCTCGATCGCCGTGCGGGATACCGGTATCGGCATTCCTGCCGACAAGCAGGACGCGATCTTCGAGAAATTCAGCCAGGTCGACGGATCATCGACCCGGAAACATGAGGGCACCGGGCTTGGCCTGGCGATCGCCACCCGCCTGGTCGAGATGATGGGCGGCAAGATCGAGCTGGAAAGCGAAGTCGGGGTCGGCTCGACCTTCAGCTTTACCGTGGAAATGGATGTCGACGGCCAAAGCAGTTCGACGCTCGATGCGCCGTCGGACCTGTTGCCCGGCCGTCGCGTGCTGGTGATCGACGATAATGCCATCAACCGGATGATCCTGACCGAGCAGATCCGCGACTGGGGTTTTGACTGTGTGGCTGTGGAAGGTGGAGAAATCGGCCTCGACCTGTTGCGCCATGCCAGGTCCAGCCTTGGTATCGGCATCGACCTGGTGGTGCTCGACTTCCAGATGCCGGGTATGTCGGGGGCGGAAGTTGCCCAGGCGATCCGCTCCGATCCGCTGATCGCCGACACACCGATCCTCGTGCTGTCCTCCGTCGACCAGGCCGACCAGCTGGCAGCCCTCAATCATCTCGAGATCTTTGCACAGCTGACCAAGCCGGTTCGGACCGCGCAGCTGCGCAAGACCGTCGAAGCGGCATTGCGCCAGCCCGGGATCGCCCCGAGAAGCGCGGAGCCGGTGGTTGCGGCAGCGCCTGAGCCGGCCGCCGAGCCTGCGTCTGAGCCAGCGCCTCAGTCAACGCTGGGCCAGCCGGCGGGCACCGCACCGGTCGCGGCCGTTGCCGAGCCACGGCCAGCGCCTGTCGAATCCAAGCCGGCGATTGTCGAACGCTCCGAGCCGCTGGTGCTGGTGGCCGAGGACAATGCCATCAACCAGATCGTGTTCCAGCAGACGCTGGACGGGCTGGGACTGACCCACAATCTTGCCGTCAACGGACGCGAAGCCGTCCGGATGTGGGATGAGCTCAGGCCCACCCTGGTGCTGATGGATGTGTCGATGCCGGAGATGAACGGGCTGGAAGCCACGGCGGCGATCCGCGAGATCGAAGCCCGCGAAGGCCTGGTGCCGACGCCGATCATCGCCGTGACCGCGCATTCGCTCAAGGGTGACGAGGACCGCTGTCTCGCAGCCGGGATGGACGACTATCTGTCGAAGCCGATTTCACCGGAAAAACTCGGCGCCATGATCGACCGCTGGCTGCCCAGGACCGCAGACCGGGCACGCTCAGCCTGATCCGAAAATGTGGAATGACAGGCGGCTCAGCCAGCCTTGCCGAAGCGTTTTTCGATGTAATCGGCGACCATGACCTGAAAATCCTCGGCAATGTTCGGACCGCGCAGGGTGGCGGCCTTCTTGCCATCGATGAAGACCGGTGCCGCCGGGCTCTCGCCGGTGCCGGGCAAGGAAATGCCGATATCTGCATGCTTGGATTCGCCGGGCCCGTTGACGATGCAGCCCATGACCGCGACCTGCAGGCCCTCGACCCCGGGATACTTGTCGCGCCAGAGCGGCATGTTGCGCCTGAGATCATCCTCGATGGTGCGGGCGAGCTGCTGAAACACGGTGGACGTGGTGCGGCCGCAACCGGGGCAGGCGGCAACCACGGGTACGAACTGCCGGAACCCCATGACCTGTAGCAGTTCCTGGGCGACGATGACTTCGCGGGTGCGGTCCCCGCCGGGTTCCGGCGTGAGCGAGACACGGATGGTGTCGCCGATGCCGGCCTGAAGCACGATGCCCATGGCCGCCGACGAGGCGACGATGCCTTTCGAGCCCATGCCGGCTTCGGTCAGTCCCAGATGCAGGGTGTGGTCGGAACGGCGGGCAAGCTCGGAATAGACGGCAATCAGATCCTGCACCTGGCTGACCTTGGCCGACAGGATAATGCGGTTGCGCTCAAGCCCGGTTTCCTCGGCCAGGGCCGCGGAATGCAGCGCCGACTGGATGATGGCCTCGCGGGTGACATCGCGGGCCGACAGCGGGGAACCGTTGGCGGCGTTCTCGTCCATCAGCCGGGTCAGCAGCACCTGGTCGAGCGAGCCCCAGTTGACGCCGATACGCACCGGCTTGGAATGGCGGATCGCCATTTCGATGATCTCGACGAACTGCCGGTCCTTCTTGTCCTTGAAGCCGACATTGCCGGGATTGATCCGGTACTTGGCGAGCGCCTCGGCGCAGGCCGGATGATTGGCCAGCAGCGTGTGGCCGATATAGTGGAAATCGCCGACCAGCGGCACGTCGAGGCCAAGGCGCTCGAGCCGTTCGCGGATCTTAGGCACGGCGGCCGCACTTTCGTCACGATCGACGGTGATGCGGACAATTTCCGAGCCGGCTTTGTGAAGGGCTGCGACCTGGGCCACGGTGGCGTCGATGTCGGCGGTGTCGGTGTTGGTCATCGACTGCACCACGACGGGCGCACCGCCGCCGACAATGACGCCGCCGACATCGACAGCGACGCTGGCACGGCGGGCTTGCGGGGCAACAAAGGGGGACATGGACATCGGGGCCTCGGATTGCTGTCTGCGATACGCAGGGAGCCTTCAGGATGGCCACTACCTAAAACGCCAACCGGCGAATTGGAAGCGGTTTGATGACGCGGGATACTCTAGGCGCTGTTAAGCCGCCAGACCGAGCGGTTGAGCATGGCCGCAAGTGCGACCCAGGCGGCATAGGGTGCAAACAGCAGGGCAGCGAGAGGGGATATGGCGCTCGCGGCAATGATATAGGCGAGGATCGCCAGCAGAAGCAGGCAGATATCGGCAAAGGCCAGATCCATGCGGTGGCGGCCAAAGAACAGCCAGGACCAGGTCGCGTTGAGACCCAGCTGGACGAGCCAGAGCGCCATGGCGAGGCCTGGACCTCGCGCCTCCCAGACCAGCCAGCCGGACACCCCGATGGCGATGTAGAGGATGGTCCAGACTACGGGAAAGGCCCAGTTGGGCGGCGTCCAGGACGGGCGTTCAAGGCCGCGATACCATTCGCCGGGCTTGAACATGGCGCCGGTCGAGGCAGCCGCGAGCACGAGCAGGGCAATGATGATGGCGGACATGGTAAACTCCCGGTCAGGATCTGGGCGTCTCCGGACAGGGCCTGTGGGCCCATGACCGGCTCTTCACAGGTAGTGGCGGGCAGCGCATTTACCAGAGCCGGGGCCGATATTGCGTTCCCGGGCGGCAACAGGTGTCCTGAAGACATTGTTGCGTTGTCGGGGTTGATCAGGATCATTGCCGAAGCAGGCCTGGCCGGTAACAATGACAGCCGGTTTCGAAGGGGATGGAGGAAATCATGAGCGACAAGACCGACGGATTGACGGACAACGCTGCAATCGGTGCGCCGCAAATCCGCATGCTGACATTCGGCGATGTGCGCGCGAGCCTGAAGGACGGGTGGGCCGACTTCAAGGCTCATCCCGGTTACGGGCTGTTTTTCGGCGCCATCTACGTGCTCGGCGGCTTGCTGATCCTGGGGTTTCTTACCCGCATCGGGTCGCCCTGGATGATCATTCCCTTGGCCATCGGGTTTCCGCTGCTGGGTCCGTTCGTGGCGGTCGGTCTCTACGAGGTCAGCCGGCGGCGGCGGATGGGCGAGCCGATCACGCCGAAGGGCGTGCTGGCGCAGGTGTTTTACCAGCGTGAACGCCAGCTCGGCTGGATGGCCTTTGTCGTCATGTTCATCTTCTGGATCTGGGTCTACCAGGTGCGGCTGCTGCTGGCGCTGTTTCTCGGCTTCAAGTCGTTTTCGAGCTGGGACCGCTTCGTCGACATCGTGCTGTCGACGCCGGAAGGCTGGGGTTTCCTGATGGTGGGTACGCTGGTGGGGGCGTTTCTTGCCACGGTTCTGTTTTCAACCACCGTGATCGCGCTGCCGATGCTGGCCGAGCGCGAGGTGGATTTCGTGACCGCGATGATCACCAGCATTGCGACGGTGGTGAAAAACCCCTTGCCGATGCTTGGATTTGGTTTTGTTGTCGGGCTTGCCACGCTGGTGGCGCTGCTGCCGGTTTTTGCCGGGCTGTTGCTGGTGCTGCCGGTGATGGGCCATGCGACCTGGCATCTGTACCGCCGGGCAACCTCTCCGGGGTAGCCTGAAATCAGGTGCAGGACAGCTGACGGATGATCGGCTGGCAGAGTTCGGGATTGCCGCCGCAGCAATCCTCCAGCAGGAAGCCGAGAAGGCCGCTGATGCCGGAGTGATCGGCATGGTAGCGGACATTGCGCCCGTCCCTGACACGACGAACCAGGCCTGCCTTGAGCAGGATGCCGAGATTGGTCGACATGGTGTTCTGGCGCACATTCAGGCGTTCGCCGATGTCCCCCGAGGTCATGCCCTCCGGGCCTGCGGTGACCAGAAGCCGGAACACGGCGAGCCGGGTTTCCTGACTGAGGGCCGAAAAGGCGTCCAATGCGGTTTGCTGATCCATAGCTGATGGGTATTGGATGCGAGGCTTTTGCGCAAGCGGGGCGTGCTCCGCTTCGGAGACGTCCCAAGGCCTCGAGCCGGTGCTACCGGCCCTGGAGATTGTTCCAGTGGATGTCCTCGAGCGTCTGCATGCGGGCGCGGGCGCTGTCGGACTGGGAGCGGGAAACCCGGTCGATCAGGGCTTCGGCCAGCGCCAGCAGGGCTACATTCGAATCCCAGGTGCGGCTGGCGTCGACCACGCAGGGCAGCACCACCCGCGCCGAGCGGGCAATCGGCGACAGCCAGGGATCGGTGATCAGCAGGATGCGGGCCTTGCGCTCGACCATGAGTTCACCGAGCCGGACCAGATCGGACTGGTAACGGCGGATATCGAAGAACACCACCACATCACCGGGGCGGACATCGAGCAACTGGTCGCGCCAGGTCGAGGTCTGGCCGTCGAAATGCCTGACATTGGGGCGGATGATGCGCAAATGGGCGGCCATGTAGGCGGCGATCGAATCGGTAAAGCGGCCGCCCAGCAGGTAGATGGTGGCCTTCTGGTCGGAGAGCAGCTCGCAGGCGGCCTCGAATTCGCTTTCGGGCACGGCCTTCAGGGTGGCGTCGAGATTGGCGGCGATGCTTGCAAAACTGGCCTTGAGCGCCGGGTTCTCTGTCACTGGCCCGGTGCTGCGGGCGCGTTCGAGCGGGGACATCAATTGCGCCTGCACGTCGCTGCGCAACACCCGCTGGAACTCCGGATAGGACTCGAAGCCGAGCCGGGCGACGAAGCGCAGCACGGTCGGCGCACTGGTGCCGGCAAGCGCCGCAAGTTCGGCAATCGTCGACAGGCCGATGCTGGGATAATTGGCGAGAAAGGCGTGGGCGATCTTTTTTTCCGCGCCGGGCAATGTTCCCAGCGCCGCCTGAACCTGTTCGCGTATGGCCATGGCTGTTCCCGATGCGGTTTGCCGAAAAATGTAACAAAAATTACAGGATTGACAACAAGGAGGCAATCCTAATCAATGTTACGAGTGTGAAATTGCTGCTTCCGCTTGCCGGGGATCCGTTACCGAAATGCATGACGACAGGCTGATCGAACCATCAGAAGGGCCGGCTTTTGCCGTCCGCCGTCCCGACGGGGCGAGCGATGTGGTGCTGATCTGCGAGCATGCGTCGAAGACGATGCCGAAGGCGCTTGGAACCATGGGGCTCGACGAAGCGGCGCTTGAAAGCCACATCGCCTGGGACATCGGCGCGCAGCGGGTGGCCGAAATGCTGTCGGACAGGCTGGATGCACCGCTGGTCTCGCAACGGTTTTCGCGGCTGGCCTATGATTGCAACCGCCCGCCGGAAGCCGCGGGCGCCTATCCCGACCGCTCCGAGATCTATGACGTGCCGGGCAATGCCGGTCTCAGTGCCGAAGACAAGGCGCGCCGGGCCGAGGCGCTGTATCATCCCTTTCACGAAGCCATCGACGCGCTGGTCGACGGTCGGCTGTCTGACGGGCGCAACGTGGTGCTGGTGACGGTTCATTCGTTCACGCCGGTCTATTTCGGTACGCCGCGCGAGGGGCATCTGGGAATCCTGCACGATGATGACAGCCGATTTGCGGACGCCATGCTGGAGGCGGCCCAAGTGCTGGAGCTGGATCAGGTCTTGCGCAATTACCCCTATGGGCCGCAGGATGGCGTGACCCACACGCTCCAACGTCACGGATTGACCAGGCAAATCGCCAACGTCATGCTTGAGATCCGCAATGATCTCATTACCGACGAAGCCGGCCAGGCCGTCTGGGTCGCGCGGATCGCGGAGCTTCTTGAAATGTCGCTCGGGCGGCTGAACCCGGAAAGGATGCATGATGATACATGAGCGTGCCAATCCGGCCGGCCTGTACGGTCAGCCAAACTGTCCGGGAGACGTCAAGGCATGAGGTTTCTCGAAAGCTACATCCGCAGGGTCGACGCCTTCAATCGGCGGATCGGACGGTTTGCGATGTATCTGATTTTCGCGCTGATGGGTGTGCTGTTCTGGTCTTCGGTGTCCAAATATGCCGGGGCGCCGGCCTTGTGGACGCTTGAATTCGCGCAGTTCATCATGGTCGGCTACTACCTGCTCGGCGGCGCCTATTCGATGCAGATGGGCGATCACGTGCGGATGGACCTGATCTACGGAACCTGGTCGCCGCGGCGCAAGGCGGCGATCGATTCGATCACGGTGCTGTTTCTGATCTTCTATCTCTGTGTGCTGCTTTACGGCGGGATTTCCAGCACGACCTACGCCATCGAGTGGGGCGAGCGGGCGCATTCGGTGTGGCGGCCCTATATGTGGCCGGTCAAGGCCATTGCCGTTGTCGGCATCCTGCTGATGCTCTTGCAGACTGTTGCCGAGCTGTTCCGTGACATCCTTTTCCTGCGTGGCGTCAGCGTCAACCATGCAAGTGAGGCGGGCCTGTGAGCTACGAACTTATCGCGCTTTTCATGTTTGCCTCAATGATGGCGCTGCTTCTGACCGGGCAGCGGGTGTTCGGCGTCATCGGCGCCGTCGCAGTGATCGCGGCGCTACCGCTGTGGGGCACCGGTGGGGTCGAGATCGCGTTCACGCAATCGATCAAGCTGATGAAATGGTACCCGCTGCTGACGCTGCCGATGTTCATCTTCATGGGCTACATGCTGTCGGAAAGCCGGATCGCCGATGATCTCTACCGGATGTTTCATGTCTGGTTCGGGCCGGTTCCGGGCGGGCTGGCGATCGGCACGATCTTCCTGATGGTGGTGATTTCGGCCATGAACGGGCTGTCGGTGGCCGGTATGGCGATCGGTGCAACAATAGCGCTACCCGAGCTGCTTCGGCGCAACTACGACAAGGTCATGATCACCGGGGTGATCCAGGGCGGGTCGTCGCTCGGCATCCTGATTCCGCCCTCGGTGGTGCTGGTGCTTTACGGCATGATCGCGCGGCAGCCGGTCAGCCAGCTGTGGCTTGCCGGCGTGTTCCCGGGCCTGTTGATGGCCGGGCTGTTCATTCTCTACATCTTCGTGCGCTGCCAGTTGCAGCCGCATCTCGGGCCGCCGCTCCCCAAGGACGAGCGTGACGCGATCACCTGGAAAGAGCGGATCAGCCTGCTCCGCGCCGGGTTCCTGCCATTCATGATCTTCTTCCTGATGAACGGTTTGTTCCTGATGGGCTACACCAGCCTGGTGGAAAGCTCTGCCGTCGGCGCGCTCGCGTCGATGGCGGCGGCCTTCATCAAGGGCCGGCTGAACCGCGAGGTGATGGAAAATGTCATGCGCAAGACGCTCGGCATTTCCTGCATGTTCATGTGGATCATCCTGGCCGCGCTCTGCTTTGGCGCGGTGTTTGATGGTCTGGGCGCGGTGCGGGCGATCGAGAATTTCTTCCTCGGCCAGCTTGGGCTCGACCCCTGGCATGTGCTGATCCTGATGCAGCTCAGCTTCCTGCTGATGGGCACCTTCCTCGATGACACGGCAATGCTGGTGATTGTTGCGCCGCTTTATGTGCCTCTGGTCAAGATCCTCGGCTTTGACCTGGTCTGGTACGGCATCCTCTACACGATCACCTGCCAGATCGCCTACATGACGCCGCCATTCGGCTACAACCTGTTCCTGATGCGGGCGATGGCGCCGCCGGAAATCAAGCTGCGTCATATCTACCAGTCCGTCATTCCTTTCGTCGCGGTCATGTTGCTCACATTGGTGATCGTGATGATGTTCCCGGAAATCGCATTGTGGCTGCCGGAACAATTCCGCGGCAAGCTCCGGGGCTGACGTGGGCAAACCAAAGAAGACGAAACCAAAAAGGAGAACAGCATGAGCAATCTCAAGAGGCGTCAATTTCTCACCAAGGCCGGTGTTGCAGCTGGTGCTGCGGCCGGAACAACCCTGGCAGCTCCGGCAGCCATTGCGCAGGAACCGATCCGCTGGCGCATGCAGACCTATGCCGGCGCAACGCTCGGCCAGTACGTGACCCAGCCTTTCGTTGATGCCTTCAACAAGGCAGCCAACGGCGAGATGGTGATCGAGCTGTTCTTTGCCGACCAGATCGTGCCAACCGGCGAATTGTTCCGCGCCATGCAGGCGGGAACCATCGATGCGGTGCATTCGGACGACGATTCGATGGCGTCGCCGGTGGAAGTGGGCCTGTTCGGCGGCTACTTCCCGTTCGCCACCCGCTCGATCCTCGACGTGCCGGTGCTGTTCCAGCAATACGGCCTGGCCGACATCTGGCGCGAAGCCTATTCCGGCACCGGCGTTGTCTGGCTTTCGGCAGCCGGCCAGGACCCGTGCAACTTCAACACCAAGAAGGAAATCACCAGCGTTGCCGACCTCGACGGCCTCAAGCTCTACACCTTCCCGACGGCCGGCCGCTTCCTCACCCAGTTCGGTGTGGTTCCTGTGTCGATTCCTTACGAGGACGCGGAAGTTGCGGTGCAGACCGGCGAGCTCGACGGCATGTCCTGGTCGGGGATCACCGAAGACTACACAGTCGGCTGGGCCGATGTGACCGACTACTTCCTGACCAACAACATCTCGGGCGCCTGGATCGGTTCCTGGTTTGCCAATGAGGAAAAGTGGAACGCGCTGCCGGAGCATCTCAAGGCGCTTTACATTTCCTGCATGGAAGCAACCCACACATACCGCAACCAGTGGTACTGGGGCGGCGAAGCCAAGCTGCGCGCCACCGGCGACAAGCTCGAGCTGCGTTCGGTTCCGGCATCGGACTGGAAACAGGTCGAGGATGCTGCGGTGAAGTTCTGGGATGAAGTGGCCGCGGAAAGCGAAACCAAGGCCAAGGTCATCTCGATCTTCAAGGAGTACAACAAGGTGATCAACGCGGCCGGTTTCCCTTACGGCGAAAGCTGAGCCGGAACCGCATGAGACTACCGCCTCCCGGCTTGCGCCGGGAGGCGAATTGGCGCTACAGCGCCTGACAAAATCCAGGCTCCCCGGAGCCGCATATCGGGATCTAAACACATGGCCGGAAACCTTTCCTTTGACGAGCTGAAATCCGCCGCGGGCTCAGGCGACATCGACACGGTGCTGGTCTGCTGCGTGGACATGCAGGGCCGCCTGATGGGCAAGCGGTTCCATGTGCAGAATTTCATCGATTCGAGCCACGAGGAAACCCATTGCTGCAACTACATGCTGGCAACGGACCTCGAAATGGCGACCCCTGACGGCTATGCCACCACCAGCTGGCGGGCCGGTTACGGCGACTACGTGATGAAGCCGGATCTTTCCACCATGCGCCGGGTGCCGTGGCTGGAAGGCACCGCGATGGTGCTGTGCGACCTGCTCGACCATCACACCCACGAGCCGGTGCCGCAGTCGCCACGTCAGATCCTGAAGACCCAGATCGCCCGGCTCAAGGCACTCGGATATGACGCGATGATGGCGACAGAGCTCGAGTTCTTCCTGTTCGAGCAGAGTTTCCGCGATCTGGCCCAGTCGGGTTACCGCGAACTGACGCCGATCAGCGCCTATAACGAGGATTACCACATCCTGCAGACGACCAAGGAAGAGGGCATCATGCGCCCGGTGCGCAATCACCTCTTCGCGGCCGGCATCCCGGTCGAGAATTCCAAGGGCGAGGCCGAGACCGGCCAGGAAGAGCTCAACATCCGCTACGCCGAAGCGCTCGACTGTGCCGATCATCACACCATCGCCAAGCATGCGGTCAAGGAAATCGCCTGGGCGCAGGGCCGTTCGGTGACGTTCCTGCCGAAATGGAACCCGAAGAAGGTCGGCTCCTCGTCGCATGTTCACATGTCGCTGTGGCAGGGGAAGACACCGGCGTTCCGCGACGAGAACGGCGAACACGGCATGTCGGATCTGATGCGGCATTTCATGGCCGGCTTGATCGAATATGCGTCGGACTACACCTGGTTCATGGCGCCCTATGTCAACAGCTACAAGCGCTTCATGAAGGGCAGCTTTGCGCCGACCCGCACGGTCTGGTCGGTCGACAACCGCACCGCCGGCTTCCGCCTGTGCGGCGAAGGCACCAAGGCGGTGCGCGTCGAGTGCCGCATCGGCGGCTCAGACATGAACCCCTATCTCGCGCAGGCCGCCTTGCTGGCAGCGGGCATCAAGGGCATCGAGGACAAGCTGGAACTGGCGCCTCCGACCGGCGGCGACATTTACGAGAACGAGAATGCCAAGCACATTCCCTCGACGCTTCGTGCCTCGACCGAAACCCTGCGCAATTCCAAGATGCTGCGTGAGGCCATGGGCGATGCGGTGGTTGACCACTATGTCCGCTGCGCCGAATGGGAACAGGAAGAATTCGACAAGGCCGTGACCGACTGGGAAATTGCCCGCGGTTTCGAACGCGCCTGACGAGATACGACATCAATACGAGTGATGGCCGGCACCGCAGGACACTGGCGGGCCGCCAGATGGAGACCAAGCAATGAGCAGTTTGAAACTGATATCGCCGGTTGACGGATCGGTCTATGCCGAACGCCCGGTCATGGGCGTCGATGACGCGGCGGCGGCAGTTGCCCGGTCGCGCAAGGCGCAGAAGGACTGGGCCCGGCGGCCGCTGGAAGAGCGCATCGCGCTGGTGCGTGCCGGTGTCGCCCGCCTCAACGAGATGAGCGACGAAGTGGTGCCGGAACTGGCTTGGATGATGGGCCGCCCGGTCCGCTATGGCGGCGAGTTCGGCGGCGTCAACGAGCGCAGCAATTACATGGCCGAGATTGCCCAGCGGGCGCTGGCGCCGATCGAGATCGAGAACTCGGCCCAGTTCGAGCGCCGTATCGAACGCGCCCCGCACGGTGTGGTCTTCGTGGTGGCGCCCTGGAACTATCCCTACATGACCGCGATCAACACGGTTGTTCCCGCGCTGATCGCCGGCAACACCGTGGTGCTCAAGCATGCGACCCAGACGCTGCTGGTCGGCGAACGCATGGTTCGCGCTTTCACCGAGGCCGGATTGCCGGAAGACGTGTTTATCAACCTGTTCCTGGATCACCCGGGTACCGAGAAGCTGATTTCAGCGGGAAGCTTCAATTTCATCAATTTCACCGGCTCGGTCGGCGGCGGCAAGGCGATCGAGCGGGCTGCGGCAGGGACCTTCACCGGTCTCGGGCTGGAGCTTGGCGGCAAGGACCCGGGCTACGTGATGGAGGATGCCGATCTCGACTGGGCCGTCGATACGCTGATGGATGGCGCGATGTTCAACGCCGGGCAGTGCTGCTGCGGTATCGAGCGGCTTTACATCGCGCGGCCGCTTTACGAGGCCTTTGTCGAAAAGGCCGCGGCCTGGGTTTCGTCGGGCCTCAAGCTCGGCAATCCGCTCGATCCGGAAACCACCATCGGGCCGATGGCCAATGTGCGTTTCGCCAGGGAAGTTCGTGCCCAGACCGAAGAGGCGATCACCCAGGGCGCGCGTGGTCTGATCGATCCGAAACAGTATCCGGCCGACGACGGCGGCGCCTATCTGATGCCGCAGGTGCTGGTCGACGTGACCCACGACATGCGGGTGATGCGCGACGAAAGCTTCGGTCCGGTGGTCGGCATCATGCCGGTCGACAGCGACGAAGAGGCACTGGCGCTGATGAATGATTGCCAGTTCGGCCTCACCGCCTCGCTGTGGACCAATGATGCAGAGCGGGCCGCCCGCATCGGCGACGAGATCGACACCGGCACCGTGTTCATGAACCGGGCCGACTATCTTGACCCGGCACTGTGCTGGACCGGCTGCAAGGCCACCGGCCGCGGCGGTTCGCTTTCGGAAATCGGTTTCCACAACCTCACCCGTCCCAAATCCTACCATCTGAGAAAGAAATCCGCGTGATATCAGCCTGCGAGATCGTCACGCTCGACAGCGCCCATGAGGCCCTGTTGCTCAGGGCGATTCTCGAGAGCCTGGGCCTCAGGGTCGGCATGACGCTTGCGGGGAGCCCGCATGCCTTTGTCGATTCACTGGCTATCGATACGGACTTCACCATCCTGTGCGGCCACGGCGATGAAAACGGCTTTGTCTTCGGCGAATTCGGCAGCGGGATCGACACCTCGTGGCTTGTCGGCGGATCGATGCCGGCGGAAGGCTTCCAGGGAGTCCGGATCGGAGCCAAGACTGTCATCTCGACGGCCTGCCGGACCGGAACCGAGGCTTTCGCGACGGCTTTCGGACGCGCCGGCGTCAACACCTACATGGCCCCGCATGGCTATCCAGACGGCGCCGCGGTGCCGCTGATCCTGCACCGCTTTTTTCATGCAATGCGGATCGGCGGAAGAGACGCGCAGTCCGCCCTCGAACATGCACAGAACGATCTTGGTCCCGAGGACCGGTTCACCAGCTTCAAATTACACTAAAGGAAGATCCCAAGATGTCACCGAGAGCCAACTGGTCCTATCCCACCGCAATCCGTTTCGGTGCGGGCCGCATTTCGGAACTTGCCGAAGCCTGCGCGGCTGCCGGCATGAAGAGGCCGCTGCTGGTCACCGACCGGGGCCTTGCCTCTTTGCCAATCACGGCAAATGCGCTTGATCTGCTTGACGCTGCCGGTCTCGGCCGGGCGATGTTCGCAGAAGTCGATCCGAACCCGAACGAGAAGAACCTCGAAGCCGGCGTCGCCATGTTCAAGAGCGGCGGCCATGACGGCGTCATTGCTTTCGGTGGGGGCTCGGGCCTTGATCTCGGCAAGCTGGTCGCGTTTCAGGCCGGCCAGACCCGACCGGTCTGGGATTTCGAGGACATTGGCGACTGGTGGACCCGCGCCGATGCCGACGCCATCGCACCGATCATTGCCGTCCCGACCACTGCGGGCACCGGCTCGGAAGTTGGCCGCGCCGGCGTGCTGACCAATTCGGTCACGCATGTGAAGAAAATCATCTTCCATCCGAAGCTGCTTCCGGCAGTCACCATCTGCGACCCGGAACTGACCGTCGGCATGCCTAAGATCATCACCGTGGGCACCGGCATGGATGCGTTCGCCCATTGCCTGGAAGCCTACTCCTCGCCGTTCTACCACCCGATGAGCCAGGGCATCGCGCTTGAGGGCATGCGGCTGGTCAAGGAAAACCTGCCGCTGGTTGTCGCTGACGGCTCCAACATTGCGGCCCGCGCGGACATGATGAGTGCGGCGGCGATGGGAGCGGTTGCTTTCCAGAAGGGCCTTGGCGCCATCCATGCACTGTCGCACCCGATCGGTGCTGTCTACAACACCCACCACGGCATGACCAATGCGGTGGTGATGCCGCCGGTGCTCGAGATGAACCGCCCGGCGATCGAGGATCGTATCGCACGTGCCGCAGCCTATATGGGAATTGATGGCGGCTTCGACGGGTTTTACGATTACGTGCTGAAGCTCAGGGCCGATCTCGGCGTGCCCGACAAGCTGGCCGAGCTTGGCGTCGGGCGCGACCGGATCGACGAGATGACCGCGATGGCGCTGGAAGATCCGAGCGCCGGCGGCAACCCGGTGACGCTGACGAGCGAAAACACAAAGGCACTATTCGAAGCCTGCATCTAAGTCCCAAAAACCGCTTCACTCGGACAAGTCAAGCCGGCTCGTGCCTCTTGCGCGGACCGGCTTTTTGCTGTGCGAATTTTCCTCGTGGGAGGATTGCAAAGAAAAAGTGGCGCAACTGCAAGATTTAGGATTACAATGTCAAGGTGAACCTGTTTTTGCTGCTCAATACTTTTTTTGATTTCTAATGCTGAATTCGATCTTTCGGAGGAGACCATGATAATGAACGCCGTTCTGCAGTTTCTTGATACGAAGAGAAACGAAGAGGAAGGCGCAGAGAGCATCCGCAACCGAATCAGCAATGTCATCAATGAACTCGGTTTCGACTATTTTACCCTTGTTCGGCAGCCGGGTCCCGAGAGCCAGGCGTGCGATATCATGCTTGAGGGAAAATGGCCGAAAGGCTGGCCTGAACTGTATGTCAAACGCAAATATGCAGCTGTAGACCCTGTCATCCGTTACCTCGGCCACAGCCAGCGCGGCTACCGCTGGCGTGAGGCGATGGAGGCTTTCCGGGAGGATTCGCATTACAAGCGCATGGAGCGGATGAAGGTCGATGCGCGGCGGTTCGGACTTGAGGACGGCTATGTCTTTCCTGTTCACGGGCGCCGCGGCCTGGTCGGAGTGCTGACGGTCGCCGGCCGTCCGATCGACCTGTCGCCGTCGCAGATGGCGATGATGGATGCGCTGTCGAAGAAGGCTTTCTGGGAGCTGCTCGAAGCTCTTGATCCGGACGCGCATGAACGCCTGAGCCGGCCGGTCTCGCTGCCATTGACCCGTCGCGAGATGGAAACACTGGAGTATCTTGGATACGGCATGACCTCGAACGAGATGGGGGCCACGCTCGGACTCTCGGCGCATACCGTCGACTGGTACATGAACGGCATCCAGGACAAACTGAACGCAAAAAACCGCCATCACGTGGTGGCGATCGCATTCCGGCTTGGTCTCATTTCCTAGAGCCGATCATCTTTGGATTACAATGGATGGTTGTTGGATAAACACAGCATATTGCCAGGCTTGGACGTCTTTTCCGCGCCAGCTCCGTCAAAATCCTCGCACGATGCGCTGCATCGCGCATGCGGTTTTTCCTCGCTGACACAAAAATCCTCTCCATCAAATCGCTTCCAGCCAAAGATGATCGGCTCTCATTTGCACTGCAGCAAAACAGACGCTAATGATTGAAGACAGGGCCTCTTCTCGTCCTGTCTTCTTCGCCCAAACCCGGGAGCCTGTCTGTGCCGATTTCCAAAATTCTTGTCGCCAACCGTTCGGAAATTGCAATTCGCGTATTTCGCGCAGCCAACGAGCTGGGCATGAAAACCGTCGCCATCTGGGCCGAGGAAGACAAGCTTGCACTGCACAGGTTCAAGGCTGACGAATCCTACCAGGTCGGCCGCGGCCCGCATCTGGCGCGCGACCTGGGGCCGATCGAAAGCTATCTTTCGATCGAGGAGGTGATCCGGGTCGCAAAACTGTCCGGGGCCGACGCCATTCACCCCGGTTACGGGCTGTTGTCGGAAAGCCCGGAATTCGCCGATGCCTGCGCGGAAAACGGCATCATCTTCATCGGCCCGAAGCCGGAAACCATGCGGCGGCTGGGCAACAAGGTGGCGGCGCGCAACCTTGCCATCGAAATTGGTGTTCCGGTGGTGCCGGCCACCGACCCGCTGCCCGACGACATGGATGAAGTGGCCCGGATGGCCGACGAGATCGGCTATCCGATCATGCTCAAGGCTTCCTGGGGCGGCGGCGGGCGCGGCATGCGCGCGATCCGCGATCCGAAGGACCTGGCCCGCGAGGTGATCGAGGCCAAGCGCGAGGCGATGGCCGCTTTCGGCAAGGACGAGGTCTATCTCGAGAAACTGGTGGAGCGGGCGCGCCATGTCGAAAGCCAGATCCTGGGCGACACCCATGGCAATGCCGTGCACCTGTTCGAGCGCGACTGCTCGGTGCAGCGCCGCAATCAGAAGGTCGTGGAGCGCGCGCCAGCACCCTATCTGAGTGAAGAACAACGCCAGCAGCTGGCGGCCTATTCGCTCAAGATCGCCAATGCCACCGGCTATGTCGGGGCCGGCACGATCGAGTATCTGATGGATATCGATACCGGCGCGTTCTACTTCATCGAAGTCAATCCGCGCATCCAGGTCGAACACACGGTGACGGAAGAAGTCACCGGCATCGACATCGTCAAGGCACAGATCCATATTCTGGAAGGCGAGGTCATCGGCACGCCGGAATCAGGCGTGCCGCCGCAGTCCGAGATCCGTCTCAACGGCCATGCGCTGCAGTGCCGGATCACCACGGAAGATCCGGAGCAGAATTTCATTCCCGACTACGGCCGGATCACCGCCTATCGCGGCGCCACCGGGTTCGGCATCCGGCTTGATGGCGGCACGGCCTATTCGGGCGCCGTCATCACCCGGTTCTACGATCCGCTGCTGGAAAAGGTGACCGCCTGGGCGCCGACGCCGGAGGAGACGATCCACCGGATGGACCGGGCGCTGCGCGAGTTCCGTATTCGCGGCGTTGCCACCAACCTGACCTTCCTGGAAGCCATCATCGGGCACCCGGAATTTCTCAACAACACCTACACGACGCGCTTCATCGACAGCACGCCGGAGCTGTTCGAGCAGGTCAAGCGTCAGGACCGCGCCACCAAGCTTCTGACCTATCTGGCCGACGTGACGGTGAACGGGCATCCCGAGACCAAGGGCCGGCCGCTGCCGCTGGCTGATGCCGCAGCACCGCGGGTTCCGCATGTTGAAAGTGAAGTGAAGCCGGGCACACGACAGTTGCTCGAGGAGCTCGGGCCGAAGCAATTTGGCAGCTGGATGCGCAAGCAGAAGCGGGTGCTGATCACCGACACGACGATGCGCGACGGCCATCAGTCGCTGCTGGCGACCCGGATGCGGACGCATGACATTGCCGCTATCGCCGGCACCTATGCGCGGGCGCTGCCGGACCTTCTGTCGCTGGAATGCTGGGGCGGGGCGACATTTGATGTCTCCATGCGGTTCCTGACCGAAGATCCGTGGGAGCGGCTCGAGAGGGTGCGCGAAGGGGCGCCGAACCTCTTGCTGCAGATGCTGCTGCGCGGCGCCAATGGTGTCGGCTACAAGAATTATCCCGATAATGTGGTCAAGCATTTCGTCCGCCAGGCAGCACAGGGCGGCATCGACCTGTTCCGGGTCTTCGATTGCCTCAACTGGGTCGAGAACATGCGAGTCTCGATGGATGCGGTGGCCGAGGAAAACAAGCTCTGCGAAGCGACCATCTGCTACACCGGCGACATCCTGAACTCGGCGCGGCCGAAATATGATCTGAAATACTACACCGGCCTTGCGGCGGAGCTTGAGAAGGCCGGGGCGCACATCATCGCAGTCAAGGACATGGCCGGGCTGCTGAAACCGGCGGCGGCACGGCAGCTGTTTACGGCGCTGCGCGAGGCCACCGACCTGCCGATCCATTTTCACACCCATGACACGTCGGGGATCTCGGCGGCTACCGTTCTCGCGGCGGTCGACAGCGGTGTCGATGCCGTCGATGCTGCGATGGATGCGCTGTCGGGCAACACCTCGCAGCCTTGCCTTGGCTCGATTGTCGAGGCCCTGAAAGGGCATGAGCGTGATCCCGGTCTCGACACCGAGTGGATCCGCCGGATTTCGTTCTATTGGGAAGCCGTGCGCAACCAGTATGCGGCGTTCGAGAGCGACCTCAAGGGACCGGCCTCGGAAGTCTATCTGCACGAGATGCCGGGCGGGCAGTTTACCAATCTGAAAGAACAGGCACGCTCGCTGGGGCTCGAAACCCGCTGGCACGAGGTGGCGCAGGCCTATGCCGATGCCAACCAGATGTTCGGCGACATCGTCAAGGTGACGCCGTCTTCCAAGGTGGTCGGCGACATGGCGTTGATGATGGTGAGCCAGGATCTCAGCGTCGCCGATGTTGAAAATCTGGCCAAGGACGTCTCGTTCCCCGATTCGGTGGTGTCGATGATGCGTGGCGATCTCGGGCAGCCGCCGGCCGGCTGGCCGAAAGCCTTGCAGGGCAAGGTTCTCAAGGGCGAGGAAGCCTATACGGCGCGGCCCGGCTCTCTGCTGCCGGATGCGGATCTTGATGCCGAGCGCAAGGAGATCGAGACCAAGCTGGAGCGCGAGATCAGCGAAAACGAGTTTGCCTCCTATCTGATGTATCCGAAGGTGTTCACCGATTTTGCACTGGCGAGCGAGACCTATGGTCCGGTCTCGATGCTGCCGACGCCGGCCTACTTCTACGGAATTCCGGTGGGGGGCGAGTTGTTCGTCGAAATCGAGAAGGGCAAGACGCTGGTGGTGCAGAACCTGGCCCAGGGCGAGCCTGACGACAAGGGCATGGTCACCGTGTTCTTCGAGCTCAACGGCCAGCCGCGGCGGGTCAAGGTGCCGGACCGGGCGCATGGCGCATCGGGCTCTGCCGTGCGGCGCAAGGCCGAGGTCGGCAATGAGGCGCATGTCGGTGCGCCGATGCCGGGCGTGGTTTCGACCGTTGCGGTTGCCGCCGGTCAGGAGGTCACCGCCGGTGACGTGCTGGTGTCGATCGAGGCGATGAAGATGGAAACGGCGATCCATGCCGAGCGCGACGGTACGCTGGCGGAAGTGCTGGTCAAGGCCGGCGACCAGATCGACGCCAAGGATCTGCTGGTCGTCTATGCGTCTGGTGAGTGATCCTGATCGACTCAAGCCGGCCTGACACGGGACGTGCTCCGGCGCTGTTGCGGCGTGGGCTGTCAGCAGGTTTGAACCGGTAGCGCGCACGGCTGGCGAGCAGAACCGAATAATATGATCAAGTTCTCATTGAAATGCTTGCACCGGACGGGCGGATTTCGCATGGTCGCCTCTGGCTGACGTGCTGACCAGGCACGCGCGGCGGACAGTGGGCCGCCGGAGCCGATAGTGTCTGTTCTGTTTCGAGGTTTTTCATGCTCGCCGCCATACCGCTGATGATCGTGCCCCTGATTGCCTACAATCTGGTCCTGATCGGGTTGATTGGCGGCGGCGTGGCCGGGCTCGGGTCCACGGTCACGTCGTTGTCGATGATGTCGGGGGCGACATGGACCATGAGCCTGGGCGATCTGCTGATCGTGGTGTCGCTGGTGCTGTTGTTCATCGAAGTTCTGAAAGCCACCCGCACCGGGCCCTGGTCGGTGATCGACCACATGTTCTCGCTGCTGGTCTTCGTGGCCTTCCTGGTGGAATTCCTGCTGGTGCGCGATGCCGCAACCCAAGTGTTCTTCATCCTGATGGTGATTGCGTTCGTCGATGTGATCGCCGGATTCTCGGTCTCGATCCGTTCGGCGGGCCGGGACGTGTCGATCGGGCTCTGAACCCGGCGATCAGGATTTTGGCTGGGCCGTCTCAGCCCGCGTCTGGCGTGAAACCTGCAGCCTCGATGCCGGCGATTGCCGCGAGTTCGTCATTGTCGGAGGTGTCGCCGGTAATGCCGACGGCGCCGATGATGGCGCCCTTGCGGTCCTTGACGAGCACGCCGCCGGGAACCGCGACGATCTTTCCGCCAGAGACGGCCGAGAGGCCTTCGAGGAAATGCGGCCGGGTCTCGGCCTGGGTGTTGAGCCAGCGCGAACCGACGCCGACGGCCAGTGCGCCATAGGCCTTGCCGCTGGCAATCTCGAACCGCATCATCGACGCGCCATCCTGACGCTGGAAGGCTTTGACGTGGCCACCGGCATCCAGAACGACCACCGCCAGAGGCTTGAGGCCGAGTTCCTTGCCCTTGGCGAGCGCGGAGGTGATGATCTTGAGGGCCTTGGTCAGGGTTAGATCGGTCATGCTGAGTGCCTTTCGGGTCGGTGTCGGAAACGGATTGGACACTTATAGGCCTTCAAGCACAGGCCGCGCCACAGCTTAGGCCGTCTTTGCGTCCGGCAAGCTGTTTTTCCGAAATGGAAACAATCAGGCAGCATTCATGCCTTGAATGCCGGAGTAGAACTCTGCAGCAGCATTCAAGCGGTTACACAGCCCGTTGCGCCACTGAGGAGAGGCCCTAAGCAGCCAGTGCATTGCCGGTTAAATGTCTAAGGATTAGCTGTCGATCGAGTTGATCTTGTCCTGCAGCTGCTTGAGCTGGGTCTTGAGGTCGTCAATATCCTTGGAATTGTCCGACTTCTTGGGGGCTTCCTCGGTCGTGGTGGAATGCGCCAGCGCGAAGGGCGAGAACATCTGCATCGCCTTCTGGAACATCTCGGTGTTGCGGCGAACCTGTTCCTCGACCAGCTGGATCGGCAGCTGGATGTTGCGCGCGACCGGGTTGTCGCCGAAGGACTTGGTGATCTGCTCGCGAAGCTCTTCCTGCTGTCCGGTCAGCGCCGACATCGAATGCTCGAGGTAGCTCGGGACAACCATCTGCAGCTGGTCGCCATAGATCGCGATCAGCTGCCTGAGGAAGGACACCGGCAGAAGCGTGTTGCCGGTCTTGGACTCCTGTTCGAAAATGATCTGGGTCAGGACCGAGTGGGTGATGTCGTCGCCGCTCTTGGCGTCGAGAACGACAAAATCCTCACCCTTCTTCACCATGACCGCCAGATCGTCCAGCGTCACATAGGTGCTGGTGCCGGTATTGTAGAGTCGGCGATTGGCGTATTTCTTGATGGTGATGGTGCCGCTGTTTTTCGCCATTCTTCACTCTCCTCAAATGGTCTCCCCAGACCAGACCCTCGCCTTGTTGTCCCAGACTGTAGGCGAAAACCCTTGATAAAGACAAATCCTTTGTGCATTGCGGCGAAGTGGGGCCGAAATCGTCAGACTATGGTCCCGATTAAACCGATTGCATCGATAATTCCGTCTTCCGGGATTTGACAGGAACAGCAAGCTCCGTCACGTTCGGAGCAACTCTTCACATCATAACATGACAGGGAAAATCCATCATGAGTTCCATCGTTATCGCCAGCGCTGCCCGTACTCCTGTCGGGTCATTCAACGGCGCTCTGTCCTCCGTTCCGGCCCATGATCTGGGCGCGGTCGCCATCAAGGCTGCGCTCGAGCGCGCCGGTGTTGCGCCGCAAGAGGTTGATGAAGTCATTCTCGGCCAGATCCTTTCGGCAGGCCAGGGCCAGAACCCTGCACGGCAGGCGGCCATGGCCGCGGGCATTCCGCAGGAAGCAACAGCCTGGGGCCTCAACCAGCTCTGCGGTTCGGGCCTGCGCGCGGTCGCGCTCGGCATGCAGCAGATCACCTCGGGCGACGCCAATATCATCGTCGCCGGCGGCCAGGAATCCATGTCGCTGGCACCGCACGCGATGCATCTGCGCAATGGCGTGAAAATGGGACCGGCCGGCATGGTCGACACCATGATGCTCGATGCGCTGACCGACGCGTTTTACAACTACCTGATGGGCAACACAGCCGAAAACGTCGCCAAGCAGTGGCAGCTCTCGCGCGAAGAGCAGGACACATTCGCGGTCAATTCGCAGAACAAGGCGGAAGCGGCCCAGAAGGCGGGCAAGTTCAAGGACGAGATCGCCGCCGTGACCATCAAGGGCCGCAAGGGCGATACGGTCGTCGAGGAAGACGAGTACATCAAGCACGGCGTAACCATCGAAGGCATTTCCAAGCTGCGTCCGGCCTTTGACAAGGAAGGCACCGTGACCGCCGCCAATGCGTCCGGCATCAATGACGGCGCCGCGGCCACGGTTCTGATGAGCGAAGCTGAAGCCTCCAAGCGCGGCATCACCCCGATGGCGCGGATCGTCTCCTGGGCGACTGCCGGCGTTGATCCGCAGATCATGGGCACCGGCCCGATCCCGGCCTCGCGCAAGGCGCTGGAAAAGGCCGGCTGGAGCGTTGGCGATCTGGATCTGGTGGAAGCCAACGAGGCGTTTGCCGCACAGGCCTGCGCGGTCAACAAGGACATGGGCTGGGATCCGGCGATCGTCAACGTCAATGGCGGGGCGATTGCCATCGGCCACCCGGTCGGTGCATCGGGCGCGCGCATTCTCAACACGCTGCTGTTCGAGATGGCCCGCCGCGACGCCAAGAAGGCGCTTGCGACCTTGTGCATCGGTGGCGGCATGGGCGTGGCCCTTTGCGTCGAGCGCGACTGAGTTGAATTGCAACAGCAGCCTTGGAGGAGGAGCAGCATGAGTAAAGTCGCAATCGTGACGGGAGGGTCACGCGGGATCGGGGCAGCGATTTCGATCGCGTTGAAGGCGGCCGGTTACACGGTCGCCGCCAACTATGCCGGCAATGACGAGGCGGCGGCGAAGTTTACCGACGAAACCGGGATCAAGACCTACAAATGGTCGGTCGCTGATTACGACGCCTGCGTTGCCGGGATTGCCCAGGTCGAGGCCGATCTCGGACCGGTTGCGGTGCTGGTCAACAATGCCGGCATCACCCGCGACGGCATGTTCCACAAGATGACGCCGCAGATGTGGAGCGAGGTAATCAACACCAACCTCACCGGCCTGTTCAACATGACCAATCCGGTGTGGAGCGGCATGCGGACACGCAAGTTCGGCCGGGTGATCAACATCTCCTCGATCAATGGCCAGAAAGGCCAGGCGGGGCAGGTCAACTATTCGGCCGCCAAGGCCGGTGACATCGGCTTTACCAAGGCGCTGGCCCAGGAAGGCGCGCGCGCCGGCATAACCGTCAACGCAATCTGCCCGGGCTATATCGGCACCGACATGGTCAAGGCGATCGACGAGAAAGTGCTCAACGAGCGGATCATCCCGCAGATCCCGGTCGGCCGCCTCGGCGAGCCGGAGGAGATTGCCCGCGCGGTTGTCTTCCTGGCGGCCGACGACGCCGGCTTCATTACCGGGTCGACGATCTCGGCCAATGGCGGTCAGTACTTCAGCTGACAGCTCAACAAATCCCTGCATCAATGAGCGGCTCCTTCGGGGGCCGTTTTTGTTTTCAGGGCCCGGCCTGTAGTGCCATGCGAGGCAAAGGTTAATTTTGCACGGTCACAGCAGCCTAGAACGGGACAGTTTGGGGGCCGAAATAGTCAAGACCGAAGCCGAAAACCCAAGATGTTGCGGTGAACAAAGGGCCAACAAGGCGCAGTCAGCGATTCGTCGCTGATTCGTTCCTTCGCTGTTCCGAGTGTTAACGCAGCCGCTCAAATGGGTCGGATTGGTTTAACGAAGTGTTTGCAATGTTTAACAAAATGCGAACGCGTCCGAAGCGCTTGAGGGAACGGCCGGGACGATAGCGGTGGGTGCTGCAAAGGTTAACGGCATGCGCTGGGTCTGAGCGGATGTTCCAGAAGTGCGATCCGGCATGTGGTTGGTTGTTGAGATGCAGCGTCCAGATGTTGCGGTGAACGAATGGCCAACTTCGCCAGGTCATTGATTCGTCGCCGATTCGTTCCGCCGCTGTTCCAATAGTTAACCAGGCTGGTCAAAGGCGCCGGGTTTCGTTTACGAAGTCTTTGGAAAGCTTAACGGATTGTAAGCGCGCAGTGAGCGGGATCGGACCTCCCGATCCGCCAAAGATTAACAGCGCTCGACAATCCGGCCCGGGCGGAGCTGCGGGAGATCTGGATCTGGTGCCGCGCCAAGCGTGAAGCGCAACATGCAGCCGTGAACAAAGAGCCAACAAGGCCAGGTCAGCGATTCGTCGCCAGTTCGTTCCGCGGCTGTTCCGAAGGTTAACGAAGCCGGTCAATTGCGAAAGCATGCGTTAATGAACTGTTTGGAATTGTTAACAAAATGGAAATGAGCTGGTTCTGTTTGGTTGAGCGAGACTGGTTCCCTCCGGCCCGGCTTGCAAAGGTTAACGACCTGGACCGGACCGGCGTGAAACACCTGTTGGCTGATTCAGGATCTGGTGTGACAAGATCCGGATCCTGCCAGATCTGGGGGTGAACAAAACAGGAAGAAGCGTGAGTCATTGATTCGTCGCCGATTCGTTCCGCCACTGTTCCATTCGTTAAAATGCAAGCTATCGGAGACTTTCAGATTAGCCCCTGTTTCGCCTGCTTCAATGTGTTAGGTAACTTCCGTCATGATCTGAATTCGGACGCCAATGCCCGCTTCCCGCAGCCATTCCCCAAAGCCGTTGATCCTCTCCGGGCGTGGTGTCACCGCCGTGCTGGGGCCGACCAATACCGGCAAGACCCATTTCGCGATCGAGCGGATGGCTGCACATTCTTCCGGCGTGATCGGGCTGCCATTGAGGCTGCTGGCACGCGAAGTCTATGGCCGGATGGTGGAAAAGGTCGGGGTGAGCCATGTTTCGCTGATCACCGGCGAAGAGAAGATCACGCCGCCGGGCGCGCGCTATTCGGTCTGTACTGTCGAGGCGATGCCGCAGGAAACCAATGCGGCCTTTGTTGCCATCGATGAAGTGCAGATCGCAGGCGATCTCGAGCGCGGGCACGTGTTCACCGACCGGATCCTGTCGCTGCGCGGCCGCGAGGAAACCCTGCTTCTGGGGTCGGCGACGGTGCGCGGCATTCTCGAGCAATTGCTGCCCGGCATTACCATTGTCGAGCGTCCGCGCCTGTCGGAACTGCATTATGCCGGATCGAAGAAGATCACCCGGCTGCCGCGGCGGTCGGCGATCGTGGCGTTTTCGGCCGACGAGGTCTACGCGATCGCGGAACTGGTGCGACGGCAGCGCGGTGGTGCCGCCGTGGTGCTCGGGGCGCTGAGCCCACGCACCCGCAATGCCCAGGTCGAGCTCTACCAGAACGGCGATGTTGATTACCTGGTGGCCACCGACGCGATAGGCATGGGGCTCAATCTGGATGTCGATCACGTGGCCTTTGCCCAGGACCGGAAATTCGACGGCTATTCCTACCGGCAGCTGACGGCCTCGGAGTTCGGCCAGATCGCCGGACGGGCAGGGCGGCATTTGCGGGACGGAACATTTGGCGTGACAGGCCAGGTCCAGCCCTTGCCCGAAGAGCTGGTTCAACGGCTGGAAAGCCATGTGTTCGAGCCGGTGAAGATCCTGCAGTGGCGCTCCAAGCAGCTGGACTTTTCAACGCTGAGAAACCTGCAGGCCAGTCTGGACCAGGTTCCGGCGGTTCAGGGGCTGACGCGGGCGGTGCCGGCGGTGGACCAGCGGGCGCTCGAGCACCTGGTCAATGATTTCGAAGTTCGCGACCTGGCCAGCACGCCGAAAAATGTTGCGACACTGTGGGATGTCTGCTCTTTGCCCGATTACAGGCGGATTGCGCCTGCACAACATGCCGATCTGATTGCCACGATCTATCGTGACCTGATCCGGACCGGTGAAGTCAACGAGGATTTTCTCGCAGAACAGGTGCGCAGAACCGATTCCACCCATGGAGAAATCGACACATTGTCGGCCCGGATTTCACAGATCCGGACCTGGACTTACATTTCCAACAGACCTGAATGGCTTGCCGATCCGACACACTGGCAGGAAAAGACGCGCGAAATTGAGGATCGATTGTCCGATGCGCTGCATGAAAGGTTGACGAAACGCTTTGTTGACCGCAGGACATCTGTGCTCATGAGGCGCCTGAGAGAGAACGCGATGCTCGAAGCTGAAATCAGTGTAAACGGTGATGTCTTTGTCGAAGGGCATCATGTTGGACAATTGGCCGGATTCCGGTTCATGGCCGATGCGTCGGCCGACGGGCCGGATGCCAAGGCGGTGCTGGCTGCTGCGCAAAAGGCGCTGGCGCTGGAATTTGAAGCGCGCGCCGCGCGGCTGCATGCGTCCGGCAATTCCGACTTTGCCATCGGCGCGGATGGAACGGTGCGCTGGCTCGGCGACCCGGTCGCCAAGCTTGCCAGCGGCGACCACATTCTCAAGCCGCGGACAATCCTGCTCGCCGACGAGCAGCTGACCGGCGGCGCCCGGGATTTCGTCGCGGCGCGCATCGACCGCTTCGTCAATCATCATATCGCCACCGTGCTCAAGCCGCTCGACGATCTGACCCGGGCCGAGGATCTGGATGGTCTGGCACGCGGCGTCGCGTTCCGGCTTGCCGAAAATCTCGGTGTGCTTTTCCGTCGTGACGTGGCCGAGATGATCAAGGATCTCGACCAGTCCGCGCGCGCGGGTCTGCGCAAATACGGCATCCGATTCGGCGCCTACCACATTTTCATGCCGGCGCTGCTCAAGCCCGCACCGGCCGAACTGGTGACGCTGCTCTGGGCACTTGCCAATGACGGGTTTTCGAAGCCGGGCTATGGCGACGTGACGCCATTGCTGGCGGCCGGGCGCACTTCGGTGGCGACCGACCCGGCAATCGATCGCGAATTCTATCGCCTCGCCGGCTTCCGGTTCCTGGGCAAGCGCGCCGTCCGCATTGATATTCTCGAGCGGCTGGCCGACCTGATCCGTCCGGCGCTGCAATGGAAGCCGGGCACGCAGGGCGCGCGTCCGGAAGCTGCCTATGACGGCAGGCGGTTCATCACCACAACAGGCATGCTGTCCATTCTTGGGGCAACGCAGGATGACATCGAGGAAATCCTCAGGGGTCTGGGCTACCGCGCCGATGCGGTGCCTGCCGAAGAAGCGCAGGCCCATATCGCTGCTCTTGATACGCAGCAGCCTGAAGCCGGTGGCAAGGATGGCAACGGCCCCGTTGTCGAGGTCGTGGTCGCGCGCACTGCTGCAGACCGGCCGCACAAGCCTGCCGCCGCGGCGACCGGAGAGCAGACTGCTGAACCAGTGGACAACACTGCGGCTTCGGGCGCCAGCGAAACGCCGGCCGCAACCGAGCAGCCCGTGACGAACGAAGAAGCGGGCGCCGCGCCCGCCGCGGCCGCCGCGCAGCCTGTGGCCACCGAGGCGGTTGCCGCCGCGTCCGACGAGAGCATTGCCAGCGAAGCGCCCAAGGCTGATGCTGCCGCGGAAAGCACGGAAGAAACGGAAGCACCGCGTCCGGTGCTGCTGTGGCGTCCCGGCGGGCGTCAGGATGCGCAGCGCGGTCCGCGCAATGCGCCCGGCGAAGGCCGTGGACGGCGCGAGGGCGGAAACCGCAATGCCCGCTCCGGTGAACAGCAGGAGGGCGAAGGCCGGCAAGGCAAGGGTCATCGCGGAAAGCCGGGCCACCCCGGCAAGGGCGGTGCAGGCAAGGGTGCGCCGGGACGAGGCGGCAAGGGCGGCCAGGGCGAGGCCAATCGCGGCGGCCGCAACGAGCGGCCCCAGCGCAAGGAGAAGCCACTGGATCCGGATTCACCTTTCGCAGCACTCGCGGCCTTGCGTGACCAGTTGAAAAAATAGGTCCCGATCCGGTGGAGCAGACGACGCGGCAGCGGATCGACAAATGGTTGTTCTTCGCCCGCGTCATCAAGTCGCGGACCCTGGCGGGCAAGTTTGCGGCTGCCGGCAATGTCCGGGTCAACAGCGAGAAGATCGACCAGGCCAGCTTTCTGATCAAGCCGGGCGACGTGCTGACCATCACCCAGGAACGTCGCATACTGGTGCTCAGGATACTTGGCTGCGGACAGCGGCGGGGACCGGCGCCTGAAGCGCAGCTGCTTTATGAAGACATCACGCCCAAGCCGGTCGCAGCCAGCGAGACCGAGCCGGTGGCGGCGCAGCGGGAGCCAGGCTCGGGGCGGCCGACAAAGCGGGACAGGCGAAAAATAGATCAGTTCCGCAATCCCGATGACGGCGCATGAAAATCCCTTGACCGCGACCGGTCTTGAGAAGCTCATTCGCCGAAACCGGATGTGGCCGCGAGGTTTGCCCAGCGCTGTGCGGCTGCGGCGCTTTGGCGAAATCTGAAGTCTTGCAATGCGCGATCAAAGCCGGTACCTCAGCGCCGTTGTTTGCTATAGCACGTGGCGTCCTGCACCGGTCATCACGGAAGCTGTAACGCTCTGAAATGATGCATGCGCGGATCCGCCCGAGACGAAATCGGATCGGGGCATGCATGGAGCCTCAGGAGAGACGCGTATGACCTATGTGGTGACTGACAATTGCATTCGCTGCAAATACATGGATTGCGTTGAGGTCTGCCCGGTAGATTGCTTCTACGAGGGCGACAACATGCTGGTCATTCATCCTGACGAATGCATCGACTGCGGCGTGTGCGAGCCGGAATGCCCGGCAGAAGCGATCAAGCCGGATACCGAGCCGGGGCTTGAGAAATGGCTCGAGGTCAACACCGAGTTTGCCGACAAGTGGCCCAACATCACCATCAAGCGTGATCCCCCTGACGACGCCAAGGAATATGACGGCAAGGAAAACAAGTACGAGCTGTACTTCTCTGCCGAGCCCGGCGAAGGCGACTGAGCGGCGCCAGTTCGAGATCGATATTGCTGCAATGCGGTGGATTCAGCTGTGCGCTGCCGCATGGTTAACCAAATCGTAACTTGTTTCGCCCGCGCGCTTTTGGCCGCTCGCGCAAATCATTGATTTACACCATTTTTTGTGATACATATCATATTACTGACATCTTCAAGGCGCCGTCAGGGCGAAACAAGAAGCAAAAACGGAAGCAAACGTCCCTCATAGCGGTAGCCCTTTCCTTGCAGCTCCATGCTGTCGGTTTGACATTTTCCGCGCGATGATTGCCTTTGGTCTTTTGCCTTGTCCAGCTCATGAAAGCGTTGTCAGCGCGATGCGCCTGCCGGCAGTCGCAGGACCGGTCCGGGCAACTCATGCCCGGCTCCCAGTGTCCGTTTCCGTAACAGGGAGTTTTGAAAACGCATGACAACCCAGCAGAAAAAGCCTTCACAGAGACAGGGTTTCAAGACCGGTGAATCGATCGTCTATCCAGCCCATGGCGTTGGACAGATTGTTGCCATCGAAGAACAGGAAGTTGCAGGCCACAAACTCGAATTGTTTGTGATTGATTTTGAAAAAGACAAGATGCGTCTCAAGGTGCCGGTTGCCAAGGCTTTGAGCATCGGCATGCGCAAATTGTCCGAAACCGATTTTGTCGAGCGGGCTCTGAAGGTTGTTCAGGGTCGGGCCCGGGTCAAGCGGACCATGTGGTCGCGCCGTGCGCAGGAATATGATGCGAAGATCAATTCCGGCGATCTGATTTCGATCGCGGAAGTGGTTCGCGATCTTTACCGTGCCGAAAACCAGCCCGAGCAGTCCTATTCGGAGCGCCAGCTGTATGAAGCGGCCCTCGACCGGATGGCCCGTGAACTCGGTGCCGTCAACAAGATGTCCGACACCGAAGCGGTACGCCTGATTGAGGTCAACCTCAACAAGGGGCCGAAGCGCGGCAAGGCCAATGACGAGGATGGTTCACAGGAAGAGGCAGCCTAAGCTTCGCCTTTCATCATCCTGATATCTGAGCCCGGGCCGTCTGACGTGCCCGGGCTTTTTTGTTCTGCGTGTCTTTTCGCCGTTCCCGCAGCTTCGGGGCCGGGAAGATCGCCACCTCGGCCTGGTCTCACTCAGGCCGTCCCTGTGACCGTGCCATGCCAGGGCGCCGGTCGGCCGTTCACGTGCATCGTTTAACACCGCTTCAACCAGCCTTGCAGCTTCAGCCGGGATGCGCGCGTTCTGGTGCCTGAGATCCGTTGCGGCCAAGGTCAGCGGATCCACAAGCTGCATGCTGAACCAGGTCCTGCATACTCGCGTCATGGAGCTTTTTCCGCACGCCTGCGGCCTTTTCACGGTTTTTGGGGAACCATTCGGGCTCTCGCGGCTTTTGTCTTCAGGGCTGTGTTGCGCCCCGCTGTGTGGGGTGTCGCCAAAGCTTTCTCGTCGGGCGTGGTGATCTGTTCTCGTTTGGCGCGCGTAGAGCTAACCGAAGAGCAAAAAGGCCGGAGGGTGTCATGAAAGCGATTTCCGCAAACAGGCAGATGGTTCGTGCAGCGATGGCCGCACCATATCTCGAACGCGATGAAGAGCACGATCTGGCGGTTCGCTGGAAAGACGAGAAGGACCAGGAGGCGCTGCACCGCATCACCATGGCGCATATGCGGCTGGTGATATCGATGGCCGCCAAGTTCCGGAACTTTGCCTTGCCGATGAATGACCTGATCCAGGAAGGTCATGTCGGCTTGCTGGAAGCTGCCGCCCGGTTCGATCCGGAGCGCGACGTCCGGTTTTCGACCTATGCAACCTGGTGGATCCGGGCGTCGATCCAGGACTACGTCTTGCGCAACTGGTCGATCGTGCGCGGCGGCACGAGCTCGGCGCAGAAATCCCTGTTTTTCAACCTGCGCCGGCTGCGAGCCCGGCTTGCACAGGATGATCCGTTCCTGTCCGAAAGCGCCATCCAGTCCCAGATCGCCAACTCGCTTGGCGTCCACGCCAAGGATGTCGCGGTGATGGATGCCCGCCTGTCAGGATCGGATTCCTCGCTGAACGCGCCGATGTCGGCCGGCGAGGACGGGACATCCTCCGACCGGATGGATTTTCTCAAGAGCGACGAGCCGCTGCCGGACGAGCAAGTCTCGATGATGATCGACGAAGAGCGACGGAATGTCTGGCTCGACGATGCACTCAACACGCTCAATCCACGAGAGCTGCGGATCATCCGTGAGCGACGGTTGAGCGAGGACGGGGCGACGCTTGAATCGCTGGGATCAGAACTCGGGATTTCCAAGGAGCGGGTGCGGCAGATCGAAAACCGTGCGCTGGAAAAGCTCCGGACCGTGCTGACGGCCGAAACGCCGGAAATCGCCAGCCTCTAAAGTGCGTCGCATCAAACCGGTTCCGGGTGACGCGCTTTAGCGTCCTTGTTTCTGCATGTCGTCGCCGCAAAACCGCTGCACACTTTTGCGCGACATGCATTAGGCGCAGGGTTTTTCGCGTCAACCCGGCGGCCGGCGGGGTTTCACCTGTCGCTGACGATCTTGACCTTCTGACCCGGTGAGAGGGCCGTTCCCGGCGAAATCGCATTCAGCAGCTTGAACAGGTCCACCCGGCGTTCGACGCCTTTCATCCGCGCTGCCAGCGAGGCGACGGTATCTCCCGGCGCGACCGTGACGATGCGGATGCGCAAGGGCTGCAGTTCGCGGATCTCCCGAGCCGACATTCGCTTGAAGCCGGCGCGCACCACCGAAGCGGTGGCGTCGAGCTGGCCGCTGCCCCTCTGGGCTGCCGTCAGGAAGCGGTAGATCCGGTCCTTTACCCGAATCACGGTGATGTCAAAATCCCAGCGGTCCGCGCTGGCGCGCGCAGTGGCCGCGGGCATGCCGTCGATGCGGGTTTCGCGAATGGAGTTTGGATCAAGTCCTGTCACCCAGCCGGATGCGACGTAATCGGCAAGCGACTGGCGGCTGTCATCGGTCACGCCATCAAACCGGATCGCCAGCTCATTCGGACCGGTTGCGATCACGGCGTCGGCATTGTTGTCGATGCGGAAGCCTGACGGCACGCGAAACTTCACGCCCAGAACCGGATGTAAAAACTCGGTGCCGCGGACATAGCCCTCATTCGGGCTGTCACCGAACAGCAGTCCGTCGATGCCTTCCAGATAATACTCGCGACCGCGATCGCCGACACCTTCCTGGCCGAAGGCCCTGGCATGGCTTCTGGCGAGCTCCACCCGCTGCGGCGCATTCGGGTGGCTGGCAAGAAAGTCGAGGCTGGCGTCGGTTTCCGGATCAACCGAACTGAAACGCTGGTTGGCATTCATCGATTCAAGGAAACGGGGTGCTGCATAGGGATCGTAGCCGGCTTCACCGAGCATTCTCACGCCGATGACATCTGCCTGCAGTTCCTGATTGCGGGAGAAGGCGGCAAGCGACAGCTTGCCACGCGCCACAGCCCGGCGGCCGTCGATGGAATTGGCGAAAAGCTCCTCCGCGACCTGGCCTGCGAGCTCGACTTCCTGCTCGCGGCGCTGGCGCTCAAGGCCATGATTGGCGGTAACGTGGGCCATCTCGTGCGACAGCACGGCCGCCACTTCCGAGGCGTCATTGGCCAAGGCCAGTAGGCCGCGGGTGACATAGAGATAGCCACCAGGCAGGGCGAAGGCGTTGACCGCGGGCGAATTGAGCACGGTGATGCGATAGGCCTGGCTCGGATTTTCCGACACCAGCGTCAGCGCGCCGACGATGCGCGCCACCAGGCGTTCGGTCTTGGCATCGCGGAATTCACCGCCGTAGCTGGCAATGATCCGTGGATGTTCGTTGGCGCCGATGCGGGTTCGCGGATCGGATGCGCCGGCCTTTTCTGCCGTTTGCGGAGTGGAAGACGGCCTGACCGAAGGCTCGTAAACATCAACGCCAAGTGTCTGGCAACCGGAAAGCAGCAGCGCGCCACCTGCGGCAACCAACGCAAGGCGAAGCTTGTTGCGGGTGGAGGTTTTCATCTTTGGATGGGGCGCTGCTATCTTGGCCATGGTCCGGTCTATTGTTCTGTCATAGTGATGCCGGGACGGAAGCTGAAAAAATCGCAAGCCGAAGCATGTCGCACCGGTCTATCCCAATTCGCGCCGCTTCTCCAGTGGCAAACACTCGCGTCGAAATTGTGGCGCGGCCTTATTTTCCGCCAGTGGTGCCAAGATAGGCCTGCAGATCCGGAAGGTCTCGGCGTTCGAAAAAGCCCGCTGCAGGCGCATCCGCGGCGATGCGGCCTTTGGCGATGAACAGGATCTCGTCGGCGGCAGCGCGGGCTTCATCGGGGTCATGGGTGACCATCAGTACGGTGGCGCCAACCTCCGCCCGGATCTCCAGCATCAATCCGAGCATATCTGCGGCCAGGCCAGGGCCGAGGCCATCGAAAGGTTCGTCGAGCAGCAGCAGCGGACGGCGGCGCGCGAAGGCGCGGGCGAGCGCCACGCGTTGCCGCTCGCCGCCCGAGAGCGTGCCCGGCATGCGCCTGCCGAAGCCTTCGAGACCGACACGCTCGAGCGCCTTGTCGACCTGCGACCAGGCGGCTCTGTCAAGCTTCAGCGCCGGGTCGAGGCCAAGGCCGATATTGGTCCGGATGTCGAGATGGGCAAACAGGTTGTTGTCCTGAAACACCATCGAGATGCCGCGGTCGGACGGCGCCAGGCCGACAACGTCCCGGCCGTCGAGAATTATCCTGCCGCTGGCCGGTGCTAGGAAGCCGGCGGCGAGATTGAGCAGGGTGGACTTGCCGGCGCCGGACGGGCCGAGAATGGCGGTCACCGTTCCCGCCTGACGTCGGAAGCTGAACTCGGCGCTCAGATCCCCCATGCCATAGGCAACGCCGTCAAACTCGATCGCGGGGTGTTGGCTCATCGGTACATGCTTCCATTCCGGGTGCCGAGTTTCTCGGCTACTATCATCAGGGCCATGGTGATTGCGCCGAGCAACAATGCGAGGCCCGCGGCATCGGCTGTGCGGTAGCTTCCCAGTTTTTGATACAAGAGCCAGGGCAGCGTCACAATCCGGTCGCTGCCAAACAGCGCGATGGCGCCCAGATCGCCCAAGGACAGTGCCACGGCAAAGACAAAGCCGGTGGCAAGGGCCGGCAGCATGGCCGGAATGTCGACCTGCCGAAGACGGTGTCTGCCGACGACGCCGAGCGAGACAGCCAGCCGCCCGTTGCGCTCGAGGGTGTTCTGGTGTGCGGGCTCGAGAACCCGCATGACGAAGGGCAGCGCCATCAGCGCGTTGATCAGCACAATGACCATCAACGGGGCGAGCAGCTGTCCCGTGCCGCCACCAAGCAGCAGGAACCATCCGGCGCCAAGCACCACGGGCGGAACCAGGAGGGTCAGAGAGCCTGCCGCGCCCGACAGGCCTGCCAGCAGCCCCAGTGCGGGGGAGCCGTGACGCTGGCCAGCGGAGTAACGCGCACGGACCAGAAATGCAGCGAGCAGCACTGAAACCGCGGCAGCGGCGACGCCGATTGCAAGGCTGGTGCCGGCCGCGCGCCAGAACAGGGTGTCGGTGAGCAGCCGGGAGAGGTCGGCGCTCAATCCGGAGACAATCACCGCGGCCATCGGCGCGCTGACGAAAAGCCCGCCCAGGCCGATCAGTACGACGTCGGGCAGAATCTGCAGCCCGCCCGGAACATCCGGGCGGCTGGTTCCGCCACCCTTGGTCTCGCCCGCCTCGGCTGGTGTGCCGATGAATTTGAGAGCCAGCATCACGATCAGCGTCATGCTGATCTGGATGAGCGAGAGCAACACGGCGCGGCCCGGATTGAAGTCAAACCGCAGTGACTGGTAGATGGCGACTTCCAGGGTGGTTGCCGCCGGTCCGCCGCCGAGCACCAGCACCAGCGTGAACGAGGTGGCGCAGAGCATGAACACCAGCCCGGCTGCACTTGCCGCGGACCGGCGCATGGCGGGCCATTCGACCCGGCGAAACAGCGAGAACCCGCCCATGCCGAGATTGGCGGCGGTCTTCCAGTATTCCGGCGGCAGGCGCTCGAGCGCCGGCAGGATCAGCCGGACGGCGAGCGGCAGGTTGAAGAAGACATGCGCCAGGAGAATGCCGCTGAGACCATAGATTGAGAACGGGGTCTCGGCTCCCAGCAGCCCGAGCCCCTTGTTGGCGACACCATTGCGGCCCCAGACCTCGATCAGGCCAAGGGCTGCGACCAAAGGCGGCAGGCCCAACGGCACGGCAAACAGGTTGAGCAGCCAGCGCCGCCCCAAAAAGGTGGGGCGGCGGGCAAGTGCGCGGGCCAGTGGTACCGCGAAGACCAAGCTGAGCAACGTCGACAGGCCGGCCTGCAGCAGGGTGAAGCGGGTGATACGGACGAGATAATTGCTCTGGCTCGAAGACAGGTCGCTGGCGCCGCCGTGGGACAGCAGCACCGTGACCGGCACCGCCAACGCCAGACCGATCGCAATCAGCGCGGCAAGTCCTGCCATACGTGATGCGCGATGCTCGGTCCGGGTCAGCATGGTGGCGATATCCGGATCAGCGGCTCATGGCGCCGAGCCATTCGTCGATCCAGGCTGCACGGTTTTCTGCCACTTCTTCCGGTGTGTAGAGGAAGGTCTTTTCCGGAGAGACCAGTTTGCCGAAGGCTTCGGGGAGCTCCATGGTGATGGCGGCGGCCGGCAGCATCCAGTTGTTGGTGGGGATCTCGTTCTGGAAGCCCGGCGTTATCATGAAGTCGAGGAATTCCCGGGCCAGATCCTTGTCGGGTGCGTTGGCGAGCAGGCCGGCGACCTCGATCTGCAGATAGTGGCCTTCCGAGAACTCGGCTGCCTGATAACGGTTCGTCTCTTCCGCTACCATGTGGTAGGCGGGCGAGGTGGTGTAGGACAGAACCATCGGCGCTTCGCCCGAGGTGAACAGGCCATAGGCTTCCGACCAGCCCGGCGTCACCGTCAGCACGCGGCTGGAGAGCTTCTCCCAGGCTGCCGCTGCATCGTCGCCATAGACCGACTTGACCCAGAGCAGCAGACCCAGACCAGGGGTCGAGGTGCGCGGATCCTGAATCACGATCTTCTGGTCCGGGTCACCCTCAACCAGATCCTTGAGGCTTGCCGGGGGATTGGCGATGGTTTCGGTGTCGTAGATGACGGCGAAATGGCCGTAGTCATAGGGGATGAAGGTGTCATCGCTGAAACCGCCCGGCACCGAGACGGCCTTGGTGTCGAGACCATGGGCTTCGAACAGGCCGGTGGTCTTGGCTTCGGCAACGAGATTGGTGTCGAGACCGAGTACGATGCCGGCTTCGGCCTTGTCGCCCTCCAGTTTGAGCCGATTGAGCAGCGCCACGCCATCGGCGACGCCGACCCATTTGAGATCGCAATCGCACTGCGCTTCAAAAGCGGCCTCGATCTTAGGGCCAGGACCCCATTCGGCGATGAAGCTTTCATAGGTGTAGACCGTCAGCGCCCTGTCGGCGCTGCTGGCGGGGCTTGCGAGGAACGGGACGACAGCTGCAAGAGCAGCGGGAATAAAACGAGATATGCGCATGGATGGCGCCTCCTTTGATCAGAAATGACAGGAATAGGCGCGATGGGCACGTCTAATCCCTCCGCCGGTACAAACCGGATCAGGTTCTTCGGGTTGACCAACTGGTCTCTCAGCCTGACGCAAACGCCCGGCACCCCGTTAGAGCGAGACAAGACATAGAATTTCTTCCAGACGCTGGCAAGTACGGCCAAAACTGCTATTGGCATGCGCCATGATATCCAATTCAACATTCGCAGTCCTGCTGGGCGGGACGCTTGAGATTGACGACCGTGTTCTGGAGCTGATGCAGGGGGCGCGGGTGATCGCGGCCGATGGCGGCATGCGCCACGCCCAGGCTCTCGGTGTGCTGCCGGAAGTGTGGGTGGGGGACTTCGATTCGACCCCGGACGGGCTTTCCGAGTTCCACGCCGCGACACCGCGGATGCCGTTTCCAGCGGAGAAGAACTTCACCGACGGTGAGCTGGCCATCGAAGAAGCCATCGAGCGCGGGGCTACCCGGCTGGTGCTGATCGGGTCGTTCGGCGGCGAACGGACCGACCATTCGCTGTCACACCTGCTGCTGGCGGTGACCTTGGCCGAGCGCGGGTTCGAGGTGGTGCTGACATCGGGACAGGAAGAGGCGGTGCCGTTGTTGCCGGGTTCGCAGGAGCTCGAACTGCCGGCTGGATCGCTGTTTTCCGTCGTGGCCTTCACCGACCTAGTCGGGCTCAGCCTGACCGGCGCGAGATACCCGCTTGATCAGGCCGATATTGCATTTGGGGCGTCGCGCACCATCTCCAATGTGGCCGAAGGGCCGGTGACCGCCAGCCTTGGCGCCGGTCGCGCCCTGATCATCGCCCGTCCTCATGATTTTTCCGGAGCCTGAACATGGCGCCTCCCATTCTGAAACTCGACGATATCGGCCTTTCCTTTGGCGGCACGCCGCTGCTTGAAGGGGCCGAGCTGCAGGTCGAGCCCGGCGACCGGATCTGCCTTGTCGGCCGCAACGGCTCGGGCAAATCGACGCTTCTGAAGATTGCCGCCGGGCAGGTGGAGCCGCAGTCGGGCGAGATCTTCCGGCATCCGTCCTCGACCATCCGTTACCTGCCGCAGGCGCCGGACTTCGAAGGGTTCGACACCGTCCAGGCCTATGCGGAAGCAGGGCTGGGCCCGAATGACGACGTCTACCGGGTCACCTATCTGCTCGAGCACTTGGGGCTCGACGGAAACGCCGATCCGCAGACGCTTTCGGGCGGGGAAGCACGGCGGGCGGCGCTGGCGCGGGTGCTGGCGCCGGAGCCCGATATTCTGCTGCTGGATGAGCCAACGAACCATCTCGATCTGCCGACGATCGAGTGGCTGGAAGAGGAATTGCTCAGGACACGCAGCGCGCTTCTGGTGATTTCGCATGACCGTCGCTTTCTCGAGCGGGTCAGCCGGATCACGATCTGGCTTGACCGCGGCCGGTCGCTGCGGCTCGACCGCAGCTTTGAGCATTTCGAAGCCTGGCGCGATACGGTGCTGGAAGCCGAAGAGCTTGAGCAGCACAAGCTGGGCCGCCAGATCGAGCGCGAGGAACACTGGCTGCGCTACGGCGTGACGGCGCGGCGCAAGCGCAACATGCGGCGGTTGTCGGACCTCAAGACCATGCGGGCCGAGCATCGCGGCCACAAGGGCCCGCAGGGGCGGATCAATGCGCAAGTTGCGGAGGGCCGTGATTCCGGCAAGCTGGTGATCGAGGCGGAAGGCATTTCCAAGAGCTATGATGGCGCAGATCCGGTGGTGCGCGACTTCTCCATCCGCATCAATCGCGGTGACTGCATCGGTATTGTCGGCCCCAATGGTGCGGGCAAGACAACGCTTTTGAAAATGCTGATCGGAGAGCTTGAATCTGACACCGGCTTTGTCCGGCATGGCTCGAAGCTTGACATCGCGGTGCTGGACCAGCGCCGGGAGGTGCTAAATCCGGACGAGACGCTGGCGCATTATCTCACCGACGGGCGCGGCGACAGCCTGATCGTCAATGGCGAGGCCAAGCATGTCACCGGCTACATGAAGGACTTCCTGTTCCAGCCGGAGCAGGCGCGGACGCCGATCCGCAACCTTTCGGGCGGCGAGAAAGCCCGGCTGGTGCTGGCGCGGATCCTGTCACGTCCATCCAACCTGCTGATCCTTGATGAGCCGACCAACGATCTCGACATGGAGACGCTGGACCTGTTGCAGGAAGTCGTTGCCTCCTATCCGGGCACCGTGATCCTGATCAGCCATGACCGTGATTTTCTCGACCGCACGGTGAATTCCACCCTGGCGCCGGCCAATCCAGTGGACCCCGACGGGCGCTGGATTGCCTATGCCGGCGGCTATTCCGACATGCTGACGCAGCGTGGAACCGAGGCCAAGGAAAAGAAAGCGCGGTCTGCGCAGGAGGCTGCCAGCCGTTCTGCGGCCGCGCCCAAAGCTCAGGCTGCAGGCCGGGACAATGCGCGCAAGCTCTCCTACAAGCAGAAATTTGCGCTGGAATCGCTGCCGGTGAAGATCGAGGAGGCGCAAGCCAAGCTCGCCAATGTCGAAGCGGAAATGGCGGATCCTGCGCTGTTTGCCAAGGACCCGAACGGGTTTGCCGCCCGCGCCAAGACCCACGACGCGCTGAAAGCCGAGATCGAGGCGATGGAAGGCGAGTGGCTGGAGCTGGAGATGATCCGCGAGGAAATCGAAGGCAGCTGAATCTGACTGCTGCGCCCAAATGCTTGCATCCGGGCGCAGCCGCTTCGCTCAGGCTGCCTTTGTCACCGAGGCGATGACAAAGGTGTGGAGTTCGTCCGCACCGTGATCGCGGATCGAGATGTATTCCCCGGTCTTGAAGACATGGTTGGAAAGCCGGAAGCCGGTCTCATCATCGTTGTCGTCGGCGGGATCGTAATCGAAGGCCCAGCCGCCTTTTGGATGATGGACGAGATAGCCCAGCTCCGAACGTTCGCCGTCCCAGAAGCGCATGACTGTCGAGGAGGAAGGCGATTTTTCCCAGGCTTGCTTGTCGAGATGGCCGTCCGCATCCAGCGGCGCATGGATGTCGTAGCCGCGATGCAGGTTGCCATCGGGGAATTCCTTGTTGCGGGCCATGACCAGATGGATGTGATAGAGCGTCATCTCGTTCTCCGATATAAACAATTGCCGAGTTCACACTCATCCTGTGCCGCCGTTTGCGACGCCGCCTTGATCTGGCGCAAACCGCGCTTGCGGGTTGCGTCACGGGCCCGAGTATGGTGTTGAAGACACTATGGAACCAAGCCGCCTGAAATGCGGCACATGGAGGATACATGCAGTTTGAAGGCACTTCGGCCTATGTGGCGGAAAAGGATCTCACCGTAGCGGTCAATGCGGCCATCAAGCTCGAGCGGCCACTCCTGGTCAAGGGCGAGCCAGGGACCGGCAAGACCGAGCTTGCCATCCAGATTGCCCAGGCGCTTGGCCTGGACCTGATCGAATGGTCGGTGAAATCCACCACCAAGGCGCAGCAGGGCCTTTACGAGTATGATGCGGTCAGCCGGCTGCGCGACAGCCAGCTCGGCGACGAGCGGGTCAATGATGTTTCCAACTACATCCGCCGCGGCAAGCTGTGGGAAGCGTTCGCTGCCGAGAAGAGAACCGTGCTGCTGATCGACGAGATCGACAAGGCGGATATCGAGTTTCCGAACGATCTGCTGCAGGAACTCGACCGGATGGAGTTCTTTGTCTACGAGACCGGCGAAACCATCCGCGCCCGTCAGCGGCCGATCGTGATCATCACCTCCAATAACGAGAAGGAATTGCCCGACGCGTTCCTGCGGCGGTGTTTCTTCCACTATATCCGCTTCCCCGACATGGAAACGCTGCAGCGCATCGTTGATGTGCATTACCCGGGTATCAAGCAGGCGCTGGTGCGCGAGGCGCTGACCCAGTTCTACGAGGTACGCGAGACGGCGGGGCTGAAGAAAAAGCCGTCGACATCGGAAGCGCTCGACTGGATCAGGCTGCTGGTTTCCGACGATGTGGAGCCGGAAACGCTGCGTGGCGATGCCAAGAACGCGCTTCCGAAACTGCACGGGGCGCTGTTGAAGAACGAGCAGGACGTGCATCTGTTCGAGCGGCTGGCGTTTCTGGCGCGGCAGCGAGGCAATTAATTTTCACTGGTAATTAATTGGCTAGATTTGGGTGATAGCGTCACCGCGTCCGGATCGTTTCAAGGCCATTCCAGTTGCAGTACGCGCATCTCTCGTATGAAGTTCTCGGGCCGGCCATCTTCGTGTCGGCCGGTGCTGCCTTTCTGCTGCTTTATCTTCATGACCGGAAACAACGGGCTGCGCTGAGACTGGCCGGCGCTTTCCTGTTTTCAGCGGTCGGGTATGTTGCCGTCATGCTGGGGGATGCCGATATTCATCCCGCTTACCAGGCTGTGGTCCTGACCTCGCTGTTTTCCGGTCACTTCATGCTGATATGGGGTGTTGCCTCGCTTTTCGGCAAGAAGGTGCCGCAGCTGGCCTACTGGCTTGCGGCTGTCGTTGCCGCAAGCATTGCGATCTATTCGACTTACAACGGGGGGATGTTCTGGCTGCGGTATGCCGCGGTGAGCGGGTTCACGGCATTTGTCTATCTGCTGTGTTGTGGCCTGGTCTGGCGGGCGAGAAGTCACCGCGTCGATAGTGTTGTCGCTGGGCTGTTTCTCATTCAGGTGCTTGTCACCTGGAACCGGGTCCGGCTGGTCCAGTCTTCAGGGATGGACCTGACCACCCACCACGACTTCAAGAATTCTGCCTTCGCAGCCTCGATGCAGACCGAGAACGCGGTGTTCGCCATCGCCATCGGTCTTGCCCTGTTCGCGCGCTACTCCGTGACATTGGTAAAGCAGTTGCAACGCCTTGCCGAGACGGACCCCTTGACCGGCCTGCTCAACCGCCGTGCCTTTGAAGCCAGGGTACAGGCGCTGAGAGAAGCCTCCGCGCCGCTTTCGACCGGATTGATCATCTGCGATATCGACCACTTCAAGCGGATCAATGACAGCCATGGGCACGAGGTTGGCGACCGAGCCCTGAAAGCATTTTCCCGGCTGCTGGAGCGCGAAACGCCTGAGACCGCGATTTGTACCCGGCTCGGTGGCGAGGAGTTCTGCATCATACTTGCCGGGGTGACCGACGAAAGCATCCGCCTCCAGGCAATTCACCTGCGTGGCGCGGTCGAGCGGCTGAAGATACCCACCAGCGATTATTGCCTGCGCCTGACGGCAAGTTTCGGGTATTCACGGCTCGATCCCGATCATGACCTGATGACGGCGATGGCCGAGGTCGACGCCGCGGTCTATCAGGCCAAGAATGATGGCCGGAACCTGGTCAGGAGAGCAGAGCCAGCAGTGCTAACCGGGGCCCGGACGAACCGGCGCGAGACTGCCTTCGCAATGCCGGGTGGGCCAGCTTGACCTGGCTGCGCCGTGGGCCGCTGGACAAGATTGACCTTGATGACGCGCGTCACTAGATTGGGGCCTGTGGTGATTTGGCCGGCCGGCTTGCAGCCACGTTAAACAACTCGCTAAATGGCCGACGGGGCATGTTCCCACCGGACCGGTAGCGTTGTATTTCGCGGCCGGTTTTTTGTTGGAGTGAGCGTCATGCCGATCCGTATTCCTGATGGTCTTCCTGCCCGTGATGCACTGGTGCGCGAGGGCGTGCAAATCCTCGATGAATCGATTGCCATAAGGCAGGATATCCGCCCGTTGCATATCGGGCTGTTGAACCTGATGCCCAACAAGATCGCCACGGAGACCCAGATTGCCCGGTTGATCGGCGCGTCACCCTTGCAGGTGGAACTGACGCTGGTGCGGATCGGCTCGCACATGGCCAAGAACACCTCGGAAGAGCATCTGATCAATTTCTACCATACTTGGGACGAGGTGAAGCACCGCAAGTTCGACGGCTTCATCATCACCGGGGCGCCGATCGAAACCTTGCCGTTTGAGGATGTGACCTATTGGCAGGAGATGGAGCAGATCCTGAACTGGACCACCACTCACGTGCATTCGAGCTTTTTCGTCTGTTGGGGGGCGATGGCGGCCGCGTGGCACTTCCACAGGGTTCCCAAGCGGGCGCTCGACGAGAAGGCATTCGGGGTCTACCGGCACCGCAATCTCAACCCTGCCTCGCCCTATCTGATGGGCTTCTCGGACGATTTCCAGGTCTCGGTTTCGCGCTGGACAGAGGTGCGGCGCGAGGATCTGACCCCGGATTTCGATGTCCTGATGGAAAGCGAGCAGACCGGGCTTTGCCTGTTGCATGAAGCCTTTGCCAACCGGCTCTACATCTTCAATCACATCGAATATGATTCCGGTACGCTGGCGGAGGAGTATTTCCGCGACGTCGAGGCGGGCAAGCCGATCAGACCGCCGCATCATTACTTTCCCGATGACGACCCGAAGAAGGTGCCGTCAAACCGGTGGCGCAGCCATGCCTTCCTGCTGTTCGGCAACTGGATCAACCAGGTTTACCAGACCACGCCTTTCGACATTCAGGAGATCGGCGAGGACCGGTAGAGCGCCGCCGGCTGACAGGCGAAGCGATCACAGAGTTTGATTTGACCCATAACCGGCGCGTGTGATTACAGGGTTGCTGTCTTTCGCGCAGACCAGTGGACGCGTGGGGCTTCAAGGAGACTGAAATGACCGCCAATTTGGAAATCCGGCCGATCACGGCAGCCGATGAGGCCGAATGGAGGCGACTCTGGACCCTGTACCTCGAATTCTACGAGTCGGATGTGCCCGAGGAGGTCTACCAGAGCACATTGTCGCGGATTGCCGGGGCGCATCAGGTTGGCGAAGCCTCGTTTTACGAGCCGCGCGGCATGCTGGCGCTGGTGGATGGCAAGCCTGCCGGTCTGGTCCACTACATCTACCATCGGCATGGCTGGAAAATCGAGCCGGTCTGCTATCTGCAGGACCTCTATGCATCGCCCGAGGTACGCGGCACCGGTGTCGGCCGGGCGCTGATCGAGGCTGTCTATGCGCAAGCCGATGCCGATGGCTGCCCCAGCGTCTACTGGATGACGCAGGAGTTCAACGCCACGGCGCGCAAACTCTATGACCGCATCGCCACGCTGACGCCGTTTATCAAGTACAGCCGCTGATGCGCAGCCTGATGCTGCGCGCTTGAATATTTTGGCTGAATTGGCTATTTTAGCTAAAATGTCCAACGGGGCAGGTTGTTGAATGGAGAGCGGCGATGAAAGTCATGCAGGCAAGTGAAGCCAAGAACCGCTTTGGCGAGCTGCTGGAAAGCTCTGCGTCGGAGCCTGTTGTCATTCGCAAGAACGGCCGGGATGTGGCTGTCGTGGTGTCGAAGGCCGAGTACGACCGCAGGATTGCCCAGACCTCCAAGCAGGAACTGGTGCGCCGCTATCACGAGGAAAGTATCGAGCAATTCGGCGGTCTCTACGAAGAACTGGCCAAGTAGCCTCGGACCATGTGCGAGATCCTCTATCTTGATATGGCCGACGTGCTGGCTCTTCACGCTCGTCAGGTTGAGAGATTCGGCGGCGCTGACGGAATTCGCGATGCCGGATTGCTGGATGCTGCGATCAACCGTCCGCAATCGGGCTATTATGCGGATATTTTTGAACAAGCGGCCGCACTTTGGGAAAGCCTGACGATGAATCACTGTTTCGTCGACGGCAACAAGCGGGTCGGTTTTGCCAGTGTCTACGTGTTCCTGCGTCTGAATGGAGTGCGTATTGCTGCCTCGGAAGCCGATACTCTCAGCTTCATTTTACGAAGCATCGAGACGGGTACCTTCACCAAGGACAAACTTGATGCCTGGTTAAGGGCCAATACGGTCGAATCGTGACGTGAGCGAACCAAACATCTTTGTTTTCGGCTGATAGCCAGATGGCTGCTAAACCGGTTGGCAACGGACCCGCATTGCGGCTAATGTCGCGCGCATGTTTCTGCCATTTTTTCTAGAACTCAAAGCCGCAAAAGTTCCGGTCTCGCTGCGCGAATACCTCACCCTGATGGAGGGGCTGGAGGCGGGGCTGTCCCTGTATGATGTCGAGGCGTTCTATTATCTGGCGCGGGCGGCGCTGGTGAAGGACGAGCGTCACATCGACCGCTTCGACCAGGTGTTTTCGCATTATTTCCGCGGGGTCGAGGCAATCAGCGGCGAAGGCGGCGTTGATGCGCAGAACCTGCCCGAGGAATGGCTTCGGCGGATGGCGGAAAAGCATCTGAGCGAAGACGAGAAGAAGTTGATCGAGTCGCTTGGCGGGTTCGACAAGCTGATGGAGACGCTGAAACAACGGCTCGAGGAACAGCAGAAACGGCACCAGGGCGGCTCGAAGTGGATCGGCACCGCCGGGACCTCGCCATTCGGCGCCTATGGCTACAATCCCGAAGGTGTGCGGATCGGGCAGAAGGAAAGCCGGCACCGCCGCGCGGTCAAGGTTTGGGACAAGCGTGAATTCAGGAATCTCGACGACAAGGTCGAGCTCGGCACACGTAACATCAAGGTGGCCTTGCGGCGGCTTCGGCGCTGGGTGCGCGAGGGGGCTGCGGAGGAATTCGATCTTCCCGGCACCATCCAGTCGACGGCCGAACATGGCTGGCTTGATGTGAAGACACGGCCGGAGCGGCGCAACGCGGTCAAGCTGTTGATGTTCTTCGATATCGGCGGCTCGATGGATGACCATATCAAGGTGGTCGAGGAGCTGTTCTCGGCAGCACGCGCCGAATTCCGGCACATGGAATATTTCTATTTCCACAATTGCCTCTACGAGGGGGTCTGGCGTGACAACCGCCGGCGGCGGCAAGAGTTGCTGCCGACGGCGGAAGTGTTGCGCACCTACGGCTCGGATTACCGGGTGATCTTTGTCGGCGACGCTGCCATGAGCCCCTACGAAATCGTCTCCCCCGGCGGATCTGTTGAGCACTGGAACGAGGAACCGGGTCAGGTCTGGCTGACGCGTGTGCTCAACCATTTCCACAAGGTGGCCTGGCTCAACCCGACACCGGAAGCCTATTGGCAGCACACCCATTCCACTGCCCTGATCCGGCAGCTGTTCGGCGACAGGATGTTCCCGATGACGCTGGCCGGGCTGGAAGCGGCAACGCGCCAGCTGACACGCTGACAAAGGCTTGCGCCGCATTCGAAAGCGGGGCATGGCTTGCGTCGGGACGTTCCAATCTAAATGACGGGAGACAGCCAAGATGATCGAGCCATTCGGCCAGACGGCAGCCGGCGAGACCGTGCACCGGGTCACCATCTCCGGCGGCGGCCTGACCGCAAAGATCATGACCTGGGGCGCCACGCTTCAGGATCTCCGGCTTGAGGGGCATGCAGCACCGCTGACGCTCGGGTTTCCGGATTTCGACAGCTATCCCGCGCATTCGCCCTATTTCGGCCAGACCGCGGGCCGGCATGCCAACCGGATTGCCCACGGACGTTTCGTTCTGGATGGAACGACCTACCAACTCGAATGCAACGAGGGCGGTGTGGCCCATCTGCATGGCGGCAGCGCCGGCATTGCCAAACGGCTATGGACGCTGGAAAGCCATGGCAGTGATTTCGCGGTGTTCTCGATTGTCGACCCCGATGGCCAGTCGGGCTATCCCGGCACCGCGAAGATCGAGGCGCGCTACGAGCTGCGTCCCGGTGCCTGCATGGCGATCACCTATACCAGCGTCACCGACCGGCCGACGCTGGCCAATGTTGCCCATCACAGCTATTTCACGCTGGATGATGCTGACGACATCCTCGACCATGAACTGATGATGGCGGCCGATCATTATCTGCCGGTCGACAAAGACCTGATTCCGACGGGTGAAATTCGCGCCGTGGAAGGCACGGATTTCGATTTCCGCGAGTTGCGCCCGATCCGCCGCGAGGGGGCGGGCGGTCAGCAGGTGGCTTATGACCATAATTTCTGCCTGTCGCACGAGCGCGAAGCAGTGCGCACGATTGCCCTGCTCAGGTCGATGCGCTCGGGCCTTGCCATGGAGCTGCGCTCTACCGAGCCGGGGCTGCAGTTCTACACGGGCTTCAAGGTCGCGACGCCGGTTGCCGGCCTGACCGGGAAACCCTATTCGGCCTGCGCCGGGCTGTGTCTCGAAACCCAGAGCTGGCCCGACAGTCCCAACCATGCTGGCTTTGCCGGCGCGGTGCTGCGGCCGGGCGAAAAGCGGGTTCAGCACACCGAACACGTGTTCATCCGGAGCTGAAACGCGCGTGTGAAGACTTGACAGACGCTGTGAAATAGAAGCCCATGACACGGGTCTTATATAAGACCGTTTGACAAGTTCTGGCGGCTGGGCCTGGGGAGGACCATGACCATGACGGTTATTCTGGCGTTGCTCAAGCCGCTGGCGGCTCTCAACACGCTGCTCTTGCGCATGGGGCGGACATTCGCCTGGGTGGCCATGGGCCTGATGGTGCTGATCATCATCCTGCAGGTGTTCTTCCGCTACATTGTCGGCAGTGCGCTTGCCTGGCCGGACGAGGGCGCGCGCTTTCTGATGCTGTGGATGACGGCGTTGATCGCGCCGTCTGCCTATCGCTGGGGCGGTTTCGTCTCGATCGAGATGGTCAAGGACCTGCTGCCGGCGCGGATCGGTGCGTTTCTGGGTCTCTGCCTGCTGGCGGTATCGCTGACCGTGCTGGTTTACGGGTTCCAGCTCGGACTCAATCACGTCAAGTCGGGCTGGTTGTTCAACTCGAGCTCGCTGAAGCTGCCGCTTGAGTTTCTTGGGCTGGGGCTGGTGCGGATCAAGCTGGCCTGGATGTACATGTCGTTGCCGGTCGGGCTGTTGCTGATGTGCCTTGTCAATGTCGAGCTGTGCCTCAAGGCCTGTGCCCATATCATCGATCCGGAGGCAGACCTGCCCGATGATCATGACCGCATGATCGTGGCGGTGGAATAGGCCATGCTGTTCTTCTTCCTGCCGCTGTTCCTGATCTTCCTGATGATCGGCCTGCCGGTGTTCTTCGGCATGCTGGCCGCGCCCGGTTTCCTGCTCTGGCTCAATGGCCAGGAGCGCGATCTGGCGCTGCTTTACCGCAATGTCTACACCGGCATGGATTCGTTCCCCTTGATGGCGATCCCGTTCTTCATGTTGGCGGGCGAGCTCATGAACCGCGGCGGCATCACCATGCGGATCGTCGAATTCAGCCAGGCGATAATCGGGCACCTCAAGGGCGGCCTGGCGCATGTGAATATCCTCTCCTCGATGCTGTTTGCCGGCCTGTCCGGTTCGGCTGTCGCGGATGTCTCTGCGCTCGGATCAATGCTGATTCCGGCGATGGAAAAGAACGGTTACAGCCGCAAGTTTGCGGCCGCGGTGACGGCGGCATCCTCGGTAATCGGGCCGATCATCCCTCCTTCGGGGATCATGATCATCTATGCCTATGTGATGGGGGAATCCGTTGCGGCGCTGTTCCTCGCCGGCATCGTGCCTGGCGTTCTGGTCGGCGTCGGCCTGATGAGTGTCGTCGGCTTTCTTGCCAGGCGGCACGGCTTTCCCGTTGCCGCGCGCAAGGCGACCTGGCCCGAACGCGGTCAGGCGAGCCTGAAAGCCTTCTTTCCGCTGCTGACGCCGGTGATCATTCTGGGCGGTATCCTGGGCGGGGTGTTCACGCCGACGGAAGCCTCCGCGGTGGCAGCGGTCTATGCCTTGATCGTGGCGATGTTCATCCTCAAGACCATGGGATGGGCGGATCTTCCGAAGGTGCTGACCAAGGCCGCGATGACCACGTCGGTGGTGCTGCTTCTGGTGGGGGCTGCGATGGCGTTCAAGACCGTGGTCAGCCTGTCGCACACGCCGGAGATCCTCGCCAATTTCATTCTCGGCCTGTCGGACAATCCCTATATCCTGCTGTTTCTGATCAATGTGCTCTTGTTCATCGTCGGGATGTTTCTTGATGCCGGGCCGGCGATCATCATCCTGGGTCCGATCCTGGGGCCGATCTTTACCGATCTCGGGGTTCACCCGGTGCATTTCGCCATCATCATGAGCGTCAACCTGACAGTCGGACTGGCGACGCCGCCGATGGGGCTGGTGCTGTTTGTCACCTCCAGCGTGTCGGGTGAACGGGTGGAAACCATTGCCAAGGCAATTCTGCCGTTCCTGCTGGTGGAAGTGGTGGTGATCTTCCTGATCACCTTCATCCCGCAGATCTCGCTGTTCGTGCCGCAATTGTTCGGCTTTGCCCGGTGAGTGTCATGCGGGCGACATCGAAGGTCGAGCAAGACGTGCGGTTGACAAGACCAGGCGCGTCATCAATCTTGTGTCTTATATAAGACAAGAACACAAACAGGTCTCAACGGGAGGGTTATCGATGATCTTGAAACAGGCAATGAAAACACTGACGGCGGCTGCACTGGGCCTGACGGTTCTGGCGGGCGGCATGATATCGGCTGCACAGGCGGCCGACATCAAGCTGCGGGCGACGGCAAACTCGAATGAAAACGATGAGGACTATGATGGTCTCGTGGTGTTCAAGGATTATGTCGAGAAGGCCTCGAACGGTGCCATCGAAGTGGAACTGTTCATCGGAACACAGCTCTGCTCGACCGGGGCCGAATGCCTGCAGGGCATCGCTGACGGTTCGATCGACATCTACATCTCCACCTCCGGCGGCGCGTCGGGGATCTTCCCTTACGTGCAGGTGCTGGATCTGCCCTACCTGCTGCGTGATGACCGTATTGCCGAAGCCGTGCTGACCGAAGGCACCTTCACTCGGGCGTTGCGCGAGCAGATGCTGGCCGATTCCGGCGACATGATCCGGCTGATGACAATCGGCAACACCGGTGGCTGGCGCAATTTTGCCAACACCAAGCGCGAAATCCGCTCGCCGGCCGATATGGAGGGGCTGAAGATCCGCACCGTAGTGGCCGACCTGCCGCAGGAACTGGTGCGCTCGATGGGCGCTTCGCCGACCCCGATCCCGTGGCCGGAACTGTTCACCTCGTTCCAGACCGGCGTGGTTGAAGGCACCCAGAACGGCATCACCGACATCATGGGCATGAAGTTCCCCGATGCCGGCTTGAAGTATCTCACGCTTGACGGTCACTCCTACATGGGCGCGCTGTGGTACATGAACAATGACCGCTTCATGGGGCTGGACGAGAACCTGCGCCGGGTCGTGGTCGATGGTTTTGCCGCGCTGCAGCAGGCGACATTCGCCTCGCCCAAGCGCAAGTCGATCGAGGCCTACAAGGCCTTCACCGAGGACGGCGGTTCGGTCTACGTGCCGACGATGGAAGAAAAAGCCCAGTTCAAGGAAGCGGCAACGCCGGTCTTCGAATGGTTCAAGACCAATGTCCAGGGCGGCGCAACCTTCTATGATTTGCTGGTCGCCGAAGCCGCAAAGGCTTCCGAGATGATCGACAGCGGTGCGATGAAGGACATGCAGTAAGGCTGTCGGCCTAGGATGAAATGCAAGCCGCCCGGTTCACGCCGGGCGGTTTTTCGTTGCGAGACCAATCAGCGGAACGGGTACATCCAGGGCCGGTAATCATTGATCAGCACCTCGGCGCGGCGGATCTGGTCAGGCGTCATTTTCTTCGCCACCTCCTCGATCGAAATGGCCGCATCCGGATCGCCGCCGATGGCCGAAAGGCCGTACCAGAGATAGGCGCGGACCAGATCGACCGCGGTGCCGCGGCCGACCTCGAAGTACCAGCCGACGCCCGATTGCGCGCCGGGGTGACCTTTCATCGACGCGCGCAGATACCATTCAAAGGCACGTTCATCGTCGCGCTCGACGCCCAGGCCCATGGCATACATGACGCCGATCAACTCCTCCGCATCGGCATTGCCGGAACGGGCGGCGGGCAGGAACTCGGCCATGGCTTCCTCGAACCTGTGGCTTTCCATCAGCGTGCGGCCCTTTTCGATCTCGGCCTGTGCCGGGACGGCGATGGCCAACACTACGGCAAGAGCGATGAGGCCGTGTTTGGCGTTTGCAAGCGGAAGGTTCATTTGCCATTCTTTCGATCTGGATTCCCGATGCCGACAATAGGGGTGGCGCATCAGGGGTGGCAAGATGATGAGCCGACGGTGGGTTGGCGGTCCAGGGAGGAGCGGGAGATGAGCGGAAGGGGAGTGCCTGCTTGGCGAAGCGATGTGCAGCGCCACCTTGCTGCTGGCCGCACCCTGCTTGCTGCTGCCCTGCTTGGCCTGGTGGGCCTTGTCACGCCCGCCGAGGCCGCCGGTGTCACCCCGCTGCCCGAACCGCTACCTGAACCGCTGCGCGAGGCGGATTTTCACGCGTATGATTCCAGGCTCGCCGAGATCGGGCGGCTGCTGTTTTACGATCCGATCCTGTCGGGCAACCGCAACATCTCCTGCGGCACCTGCCACCACCACGACCTGGCGTCCGGTGATGGGCTGGCGCTGGGTGTCGGCGAAGGTGGCATGGGCCTGGGGCTCAAGCGGACGACCGGCGAAGGTGCGGACAGGATCGAGAAGCGGGTGCCGCGTAACGCATCGGCGCTGTTCAATCTCGGCGCGCGCGAGATCCGGGTGCTGTTTCATGACGGGCGGCTGAGCATTGACGACATTTTCGGCAATCGCTTCAACTCGCCGGCGGAGGAATATCTGCCGGAAGGCCTGAAGGGCATACTGGCCGCGCAGGCGCTGTTTCCGCTGACCTCGGAAACCGAGATGGCCGGCAACCCGGAGGAAAACAAGATCGCCGGGGCGGCCTATGACCGGATCGATAATGTCTGGCCTCTGCTGGTCGAGCGGGTGCGCGGCATTGCAGACTACGTCGATATGTTCCGCCAGGCGGATCCCGAAATCGGCGGGCCGGGAGACCTGAGCATCGTCCATATCGCCAATGCGCTGGGTGATTTCATCAATTCCGAATGGCGCAGCACGGACAGTGCTTTCGACCACTACCTTGCGGGCGATGCGGCCGCGCTTGGTCCGCAGGCACGGGCCGGGATGGAGCTGTTTTACGGCAAGGCGCAATGCGCGCGCTGTCATTCGGGCACGCTGATGTCGGACCAGGAATTTCATGCGCTGGCGCTGCCGCATTTCGGTCCGGGCCGGACGCGGCGGTTTGATCCCTATGTCCGTGATGTCGGGCGGATGGCGGAATCGGACCGGCTGGAAGACGCCTACAGTTTCCGCACGCCGATGCTGCGCAATGTGGCTTTGACCGGTCCGTGGGGCCACAACGGGGCCTATGCAAGCCTGGAAGGGATTGTGCGGCATCATCTTGATCCGGTGGCGGCACTGGATGACTGGACGCCGGAGATGGTGCAATTGCCGCCTGACGAGCGCTTCGCACGGGTTGATTTCATCTCGTTCGAGGACAGACGCGAGCGGGCGCGGCTGCGGGCGCGCGTCGATATCGAAAAGGTGTCGCTTTCGGACCGCGAGGTCTCGGACCTCATTGCCTTTCTCGAGGCGTTGACGGGCGAGGCCAAGGGCCGGCTAGGACGGCCTGAACGGGTGCCGAGCGGCTTGCCAGTGGACTGAGATCGAGCCCGCCATATTCACCGGTGCATGGAAGCGGAATAGATCTTGTGTCTTATATAAGACTTGGTAGAGTCGCGGAACGGAGAGTGTTCTCCGCGATGTGAATGCGCCAGGGATATTAGCTTGCAATGACAAAGATCGTGACCACCGGGGTCGCCGTGATGGATTTCGTTTTTCATCTCGACGAGATGCCGCGGTTGGCAGAAAAATACCGGGCCAAGGGCGCCGAGATCACCGGTGGCGGCGGCGCAGCCAATGCGGCGGCGGCAATTGCCCGGCTTGGCGGCCATGCGATGCTGGCGAGCCGGCTCGGCTCGGACCAGGTGGCGGACATGATTGCAGCCGGGCTTGAAGCCGACGGCGTCGACTGCACCATGCTGAAGCGGTTCGAGGGACGGCGATCGTCGTTTTCATCGGTGTTCATCGATCAGGCGGGGGAACGCCAGATCGTCAATTTCCGCGATCCCCAGCTGCCGATGGACGCAGGCTGGCTGCTGGCCGCACTTCCGGATGATTTCGATGCGGCGCTGGCGGATACACGATGGCCGGACGGGGCCGAGGTGCTGATGCGGACAGCGCGCGAGCGTGGCGTGCCCGGCGTGCTGGATGGCGAAGCGCCGATCCGCGAGGCGGGAGCGGCGCTGCATCTTGCAAGTCATGTCGCGTTTTCAGCGCAAGGGCTGCGTGACTGGGCGGAGCATGACGACCTCGACAAGGCGCTCGCCGATGTCGCGGCGGAGACCGGTGCGTTTGTGTGCGTGACCGATGGTGCCAAGGGTGTGTCCTGGCGGCACGGCACAGCGTCGGGCTTTGAGCCTGCCTTTATGATCACGCCGGTGGATACGCTGGGTGCGGGCGATGTGTGGCATGGGGCTTTCGCCTTGCTGCTGGGCGAGGGTGCTTCGCCGCCTGAGGCGATCCGCTTTGCCAGTGCGGTGGCTGCGGTCAAGTGCACCCGGCTCAATGGCCGGGCCGGATATCCAACCCGGGCTGAAACGGAGATGTTCATGAAAGAGGCGCAACCATGCAGCTGAGTGCGGGAAAACTATGGGGCATGCGCCGCATGGCCGATGACAATGGGCTGTTCAAGATGACGGCTGTGGACCAGCGGCCGCCGATCAAGGGGCCGATTGCCAAGCATCATGGGGTTGCCGAAGCGCCGTGGCAGGAAGTGGCCGACTTCAAGACGCTGTTGATCGAGACGTTGCAGGGGCAATCCTCGGCGATGCTGCTCGATCCGCATTTCGCCATTCCGCGCGGGATCGGCAAATTGTCACCGGCCAAGGGGCTGATCGTGACGCTGGAGGATTCGGTGTTCGAGGAAACACCGGACGGGCGGCTCTCACGCGAGATCAATGACTGGTCGGTGGCCAAGATCAAGCGCATGGGAGGTGACGCGGTCAAGGTGCTGGCCTGGTACCGGCCCGATGCGCCCGAACACAACCGCCAGAAGCAGAAGGATTTCACCAAGCGGATCGGCGAGGCCTGCGCGCGGCATGACATTCCGTTCCTGTTCGAGTTGCTGGTCTATCCGCTCAAGAGCGACGCGCACCAGACCACGGACTACGTCGAGATGACCGGCAAGCGTACCGATCACGTGTTGCAATCGGTCGCGGATTTCGCCGCGCCGGAGTTCGGGATCGACGTGTTCAAGCTGGAAAGCCCGGTTGCGGCCAAGGATGTTCCCAAAGGGAAGGACGCACAAGTTCAGGCGGCCTTTGATGAAATGGGACGGCTTGCCGGCCGGCCCTGGGTGATGCTGTCAGCCGGTGCCGGCAAGGCCGAGTTCCGCAATATTCTCAATCATGCCTACCGGGCGGGCGCATCTGGCTATCTGGCGGGGCGGGCGATCTGGCTCGAACCGTTCGGGCTTTACCCGGATTGGAGCGGGATGCGCAAAGGGCTGGAAACCGGGTCGGTAGATTACATGCGCGATCTCAACGCGCTGACCGACCAGGCGGCAACGCCCTGGGACAGGCATGCGGTGTTCGGGCCGGATGGAGCACGGTTCGCGCCGGCGGACCAGAGTTTCCGGCACAGCTATGGCGATTTCGGCTGATGCCGGCGTCTGGCTCAGTCGAGCAGCAAGCGGTTGACGACGCGCGGCGTGTCTCCGGGATTGAGGCCCGGGGCAATGATCACGGCTTCGCCCTCCCGCGGCACGGTGCCGGAGATGGCCGTGATCAGCACGGGATGGGTGACCATCAGCTGGTTGCCGGCGCCATAGAATTCCTCGACGGCGAGGATCAGTTCGGGCGGAATGATATTCGGGTCGGCGCCGTCGACGATCGAGTTGAGGAATGGGGTCGTCTCGACATTGGAGCTGCCAAAGGCCAGTTGTGCGGTCTGCAGCGCGCGGCAGAATTCGCCGGAATAGATTGCACTGATCGACACCGCGCGGGCGGCAAACCGCATGCCGATGCGTCGGGCTTCCTGAATGCCTCGGTCGGTCAGGCTCTTGCGGCTCTCGCAGTCGCCGAGATCGGGTCTGAGCGGTTCTCCGCCCGGGGTGCGGGCATAGCCGAGCAGAATGGTGTATCCGCCCTGCGCCAGACGGGCCCAGGCAGCCTCGGTGGCAGCACTTTGTGTGACAGGGGCAATGGCAAACAGCGCCACCGCGAGGATGAGGGCCGCTGGCCAACGTCGCAGGTTCAGGTTCATGACTGCAATCTAGTGTTTTTACCCGGTGATGTAAGGGGGCATGTCGATGTCCGGTGAAACTCTGACCCTGGGCGTTCTGCCGTTGGGCCGGCCAACCTTCGATGTGGCGTTCGCCGAAGAGATGCTGGCCGGCATGATGGCCGATCTCGAGGCCACCGGTCACCGTCTGGTGGGGCCCGGGAAGCTGTTGATGGAGCCGGCCTCGACCGAGGCCGCGATGGCCGACATCAAGGCCAAAAATCCGGACCGCATCGTCATCCTGCAGGTGACGTTCACCGACGCTGCGATGACCTGCCGGATCGCGGACGCGTTTGCTCAGCCGCTGTCGATCTGGGCGGTTCCGGAGCCGCGACTCGGCGGGCGGCTGCGGCTCAATGCCTTCTGCGGCCTCAATCTGGCGTCGCACGCGCTGGGGCTGCGCAAACGGTTTTTTTCCTGGCGTTACGGGGCGCCCCATACTCCGGGTATCGAGGCGCTGCTCACTGACACGCCAACGGTGTCTCCGCTGATTGCAGAGGTTTCGCAGGCCGATCCTGCAGCCGGTGCAGCCTTGCTGGCCGGGCTTGCTGGCAAGAGCATTGCGCGAATCGGCGAGTACCCCGAGGGCTTTGACACCTGCGCCTATGACAGCGACGAACTGGCTAAACTGACCGGCATGAAGGTGTCCGGCTTCGAACTGCCGGAGCTGTTTGCGCGGGCGCGGTCGGCTCCCGAGGGTGCTGCCCGCGCGCTGAAAGCGGAGGTTGGCGACCATCTTTCGGGTATGGACGAGGTTGATCAGGTGGAGCTCGACCGTTCGTTGCGGCTCAAGCTGGCACTTGACGGGATGAAGGCCGACGGCGGCTTCGACGCCTTCGCCATCCGTTGCTGGCCGGAAACATTCACCGAGTATGGCGGCGCTGTCTGTGGTCCGGCCTCGATGATGGGCGAGGGCCGGGTGCCCTGCGCCTGCGAGGCCGATGTCTATGGTGCGGCGACGCAATTGCTGTTGCAGGCGGCGAGCGATCAGCCGGTGTTCCTGGTCGATCTGGTGGACCTGGATGCGAGCGATGACACCGGCGTGGTGTGGCATTGCGGCCAGGCCCCGATATCGATGGCGGATCCGGAGGTGGTGGCGCGGGCGACGATCCACACCAACCGCAAGATGCCGCTCCTGTTCGAGTTTCCGCTGAAACCCGGGCCAGTGACCTTCGTGCGGTTGAGCCAGGCGCGTGGGCAGCAGAGCCTGATCATTGCGCGGGGCGAGATGCTCAAGCGCGAGATGGCGTTTACCGGCACCTCCGGCGTGGTGAAGTTCGAGCGCCCGGCACAGGAGATGCTTGCGCGGGTGATCGACAGCGGGCTCGAGCATCACATGGCGCTGGCCTATGGCGATCATGTCGCGGCGCTCGAGAGTTTCGCTGCTGCCGCCGGGCTGCCGATTATTCATCTCTAGAAATTTTCCCAGCATCAGGGCCTGGCCATGACAGAACTCAGATACGGTATCATCGGCTCGGGCATGATGGGGCAGGAGCATATCAGGACACTCGGGCTGCTCGAGGGAGCTCGGGTGACGGCGGTCTGCGATCCGGACGAGGGCATGCGTGCGAGTGCCGCATTCATGACCGGTGCGGACTGTGCCCAGTTTGGCGATCATGCCGGACTGCTGAACTCCGGACTCTGTGACGCGCTGGTAATTGCCGCGCCGAACCATCTGCACCACGGGATCCTGAAGGATGTGCTGCCGGCGGATCTGCCGATGCTGGTGGAGAAGCCGCTGTGCACGACGCTGGCCGATTGCGAGGACATCCTGGCGCGCGCCGTCGGGCGAATATCGCAGGTCTGGGTGGCGATGGAATACCGCTACATGCCGCCGGTGGAACGGTTGCTTGAGGCCGTGCGTAAAGGTGAAACCGGAACGCCGCGAATGATCTCGATCCGCGAGCACCGGTTCCCGTTCCTCGCCAAGGTTGGCGACTGGAACCGCTTCGCAGCCAAGACCGGCGGCACGCTGGTGGAAAAATGCTGCCATTTCTTCGATCTGATGCGGCTGATTGCCGAAGCCGAGCCGGTCCGGGTCTATGCCTCGGGCGGGGCTGACGTGAACTTTCTCGACGAGGACTATGAGGGGCAGCGTCCCGATATCCTCGACAATGCCTTCGTGGTGGTCGATTTCGCCAATGGCGTGCGCGCCATGCTGGATCTGTGCATGTTTGCCGAAGGCTCAGGCTGGCAGGAGGCTATTGCCGTTACCGGCGATGTTGCCAAGGCGGAGGCCTTCGTGCCGGGGCCGTCGCGGTTTTCCGCTGACGGCAAGGAGCGGCATTCGGAGTTCGTGCTGTCGCTGCGCGCCAGCAAGCTCGAACAACGCGAGATCGTCGATGTCGATGCCGCGATCCTGGCGGTGGGTGATCACCACGGATCGACCTATTTCCAGCACCAGAAGTTTCTCCAAATGATCCGCAGCAATGGTGTGCCTGAAGTCTCTCTCGAGGACGGCATGAAAGCTGTGCGGATCGGGCTGGCGGCGGAGCAGTCAGCCAAGACCGGTGCTGCAGTTCGTCTGTGAGGCTTATCTCAGATTGACCGAATAATGGATGTCGCGGCTGATGCAGCGCGACCAGCGCAGCTCGACCGGGCGGTTCTCCAGATCGCGGGCGACGCGGCTGATCAGCAGCAGCGGCTCTCCCTGCTCGCACCCGAGCTTGGCGGCATCGCGGGCACTGGCGGCAATCGCCTTGAGCCGCTCCTCGGCGCTGCCGATGGTGATGCCCCAGCGCTCGGAATAGAGCCTGTAGACATTGTTCGGGATGATCGTCAGGTGGTCAAAATCGGGAAAGCGGTTTGACGGCAGGGTGAGGGTTTCGACCAGGATAGGCTCTCCGGACAGCGAGCGGATGCGCTCTATGCGGATGACTTCATCGGTGTCGTTGAGACCGAGCTCCTGTTTTTCCGTTTTCGTCGGGGTGGCGGTGCTGGTGCTCAGGACCTTTGAATCGGGAAAGCTGGGGCTGCCTTCATCGGGGGAGAGACGGAAGAACTGGAACAGGATCCGGCTTTCCTCCGGCTCGGCGACATAGGTGCCGCGGCCCTGGCGGCGCAGGAGCAGATTGTCCGCCGTCATCGAATCCAGCGCCTTGCGAACCGTGCCCTGGCTGACATTGAGCTGGCGCGCCAGTTCCATCTCGCTGGGCAGCAGCATGCCGGGCAGCCAGGCCCCGTCGACCAGTCGCCGCATCAGCTGTTCGCGGACCTGGGCATAGAGCGGCTTGAAGCCGATCGCATCGCCTGCCGTTGTTTCTGCGCCGTCCGACATCTGATTCTTCTTTTCCATGCTCTGCCCCGGTTGACTTTTCGTCCATACCATATCTTATGTCTTATATAAGACTCGTGTGGCGAATGCCATCAGAATACACCTTATCCACATTGGAGGACAAACGTGACCACACCTCATTTGCTAGTCCATGACCACGCTGACAATGTCGGCGTCGTCGTTGTCGAGGGCCTGAAGGCTGGAACCACGATGCTCTGTGTCGTCACGCATGACAATTCGAGTTTCGAGCTGGCCTCGAAAGCGGATGTGCCGATTGGCCACAAGATCGCGCTCAAGGACATCAAGTCCGGCGACACTGCGATCAAGTATGGCGAGGACATCGGCAAGTTTGTCGCCGATGTGGAAAAGGGCGCCCACGTCCACACACACAATCTGAAAACCAAGCGCTGGTAGGAGCCCTGATCATGGCATCGAAATATTCAAACATGACGTTTCAAGGCTACCGGCGCGAGAACGGCCGGGTCGGCGTCCGCAACCATGTGGTCATCCTGCCGGTTGACGACATCTCCAATGCGGCCTGCGAGGCCGTGGCCAACAACATCAAGGGTACACTGGCAATCCCGCATGCCTATGGCCGGCTGCAGTTCGGCGAAGACCTTGATGTCCACTTCCGCACCATGATCGGCACGGGATCGAACCCGAATGTTGCGGCCGTAGTGGTGATCGGCATCGAACCGGGCTGGACGAAGAAGATCGTCGACGGCATCGCCGCCACAGGCAAGCCTGTGACCGGTCTCTCGATCGAGCAGAATGGCGATCTCAAGACCATCATGGACGCTTCGCGGGTGGCGAAGGAATATGTGCACTTTGCTTCCGAGTTGCAGCGTGAGGAATGCTCGATCTCGGAATTGTGGGTTTCGACCAAATGCGGCGAGAGCGACACCACGACCGGCCTGAGTTCGTGCCCGACGGTCGGCAATATGTATGACAAGCTGCTGCCCGAAGGGATTACCGGCTTCTTCGGCGAAACATCGGAGATTACCGGGGCAGAGCACATCTGCAAGACGCGCGCGATCAACGAGGAAGTCGGCGATCGCTGGTACAAGATGTGGGAAGCCTATCAGAACGACGTCATCTTCGCCCACCAGACGGATGACCTTTCCGACAGCCAGCCCACCAAGGGCAATATCGAGGGTGGCCTGACCACCATTGAGGAAAAGGCACTGGGCAATCTCGAGAAGATCGGCCGCACCTCGCAGTTCATCGACATCCTGGAGCCAGCCGAGGCGCCGCAATCCGGTAACGGTCTCTATTTCATGGACTCGTCTTCGGCAGCCGCTGAATGCGTCACCCTGATGGCGGCCGGTGGCGCGGTGATCCACACATTCCCGACCGGGCAGGGCAATGTGGTTGGCAACCCGATTGTGCCGGTGATCAAGATTTCGGGCAATCCGCGCACCCTGCGCACCATGAGCGAACATATCGACGTGGACGTGACCGGCGTGCTGACGCGTGAAATGACGATAGCCGAAGCCGGCGATTCGCTGATCGAAATGATCGTGCGTACTTCGAACGGCCGGGCCACGGCTGCAGAAGCCCTTGGGCACCGCGAATTCTCCATGACAAAGCTCTATCGTTCCGCTTAACTCGGCGAAACAATCGAGGTTCAGCATGGCAGATATCGTCATTACCGAATTCATGGACGAGGCGGCGGTTGGCCGCCTCGTCCATGCGCATGACACGGTCTATGATCCGAAGCTGGTCGACGATCCGGCGGCATTGCATGAGCATCTTGCGTCGGCGCGGGCGCTGATCGTGCGCAACCGGACCCAGGTGCGCGAGACGCTTCTGGGCATGGGGCCGAAACTGCGCGTGGTCGGGCGGCTTGGTGTCGGGCTCGACAATATCGATGTCGCGGCGTGCAAGGCGCGCTCGGTCAAGGTGATTCCCGCGACTGGGGCCAATGATCTTTCGGTGGCCGAATATGTGATCACCTCAGCGCTGATGCTGTTGCGCGGCGCGTTCCTGCGCTCGGCAGACGTGGCTGCGGGCGACTGGCCGCGGCAATCGATGATGGGCCGCGAACTTGCCGGCAAGACCATCGGCCTTGTCGGCTATGGCTCGATTGCCCGTGAGGTTGCCTGGCGGGCGCACATGATGGGCATGCAGATCGTGGCCTATGATCCCTACCTGATGGCGGACCACCCGGGCTGGCAGATTGCCCGCAACGTGTCGCTGGATGCGGTGCTGGAACTTTCCGACGTCGTGTCCTTGCACACGCCACTAACCGATGCGACCCGGAACATGATCAATACGGAAGCGCTGTCCGGGATGAAACCGGATGCGGTCCTGATCAACGCGGCGCGCGGCGGTATCGTCGATGAGGCAGCTCTTGCCGAGGCTCTGAAGGCCGGCAGGCTTGGCGGGGCCGCACTTGATGTGTTTGAGACCGAACCGCTGACCGCCGAGTCGGGCGCGAAATTCAAGGGGCTGGGCAATCTTGTGCTGACGCCGCATATCGCCGGGGTTACGGACGAATCGAACGAACGGGTCAGCCATCTGATTGCTGACAAGGTGCTTGAAGTGCTGGGGAGCAAGGCGTGAGCGACATGCTGACAATGACGCCGGAAGCGATCACCGGGCTGATAACCGGGGCGCTGACCCGGAGCCGGACATCGGAAGCCAATGCCGCATCGGTGGCGCGTGCACTGCTGGCAGCCGAACTTGCCGGGCAGAACGGCCATGGCCTGCGGCGGGTGGCAGCCTATTCGGCCCAGGCGCTGGCCGGAAAGGTGGATGGCTTCGCGGTGCCGTCATCCGAACAGACACGGCCCGGCGCACTGGCAATCGATGCCGGCAACGGCTTTGCCTATCCGGCGATGGACCTGGCGCTCGACTGGCTGCCTGGGGCGGCAAAGACGAAAGGCATTGCCATTGCCGGCATTCGCCGTTCGCATCATTGCGGGGTTGCCGGTGTGATTGTCGAGGCGCTGGCCGAACGTGGCGTGGCCGCGCTGATGGTGGCCAATGCGCCGGCGGCGATGGCGCCCTGGGGTGGGAACCGACCGCTGTTCGGCACCGACCCGATCGCCTTTGCCGCGCCGGTTTCCAATGGTGCGCCGGTGGTGGTGGACATTTCGCTCTCCAAGGTGGCGCGTGGAAAGATCATGGCTGCCTCGCAGAAGGGCGATCCGATCCCGGAAGGCTGGGCGCTCGATCCGGATGGCCAGCCGACGACGGATGCCAAGGCGGCGATGGCCGGCACGATGATCCCGCTCGGGGATGCCAAGGGCACGGCGCTGGCCCTGATGGTGGAGCTGCTCTGCGCCGGGTTGACCGGCGCGAACTACGCCTGGCAGGCGACCTCATTCTTCGATGACAAGGGCGATCCGCCGGGCACCGGACAGGCAATCATCGCCATTGATCCGGATGCGTTCGGAGCGGGGGGCGAAGAGCGCATGGCGCTGATGGCCGAGATGGTTGCAGGCACGGAAGGCGCGCGTGTGCCCGGACGGCGGCGGCAGCAGATCCGCACCGAGTATCTCGCAAACGGCATCCCGGTGGATGCGGAGCTGGAAGCTGCCATACGCGCGATCGGCGCCTGAGCCCGGTTACCTGCTGCCTGTGACCGGCACGCCGCGCCGGCGTCAGTAAAGCAGTCTGACGGCGACGAGGGTGATGGCCGGGAACATGGTCAGGATGGCGACCCGGATGATGTCGGTCATGACGAAGGGGAATACGCCGCGGTAGGTGGCCGAGAGCGGTGTGTCCTTGGCCATCGAATTGATGACGAAGAGGTTCATCCCCACCGGTGGTGTTATCAGCCCGACCTCGACCACGATCAGCACGATAATGCCGAACCAGAGGGCGAATTCTTCAGGCGTCAGGCCGAAATCGAGCGCCGACATGATCGGGAAGAAGATCGGCACGGTGAGCAGGATCATCGACAGCGAATCCATGATGCAGCCGAAGATGAGATAGAGCAGCAGCACGGCGACCATTACCAGCCACGGGTTGAAGCCTTGGCTGCCGACATAGGCGGCGGCGGTCTGCGGCAGCTGGCTGAGCGCCAGGAAGGCGTTGTAGACGCCCGCGCCGAAGACGATGAGAAAGATCATGCCTGTGGCGCTGGCGGTGGCCAGAATCGAGGTTTTCAGCGTCGCCTTGTTCAGACCGCCATTGACGAGCGCGATCAGCCCGGTGCCGAAGGCACCGATGGCCGCTGCCTCGGTCGGGGTGAAGATGCCGCCGTAGATGCCGCCGACGACGGCGATGAAGACGAGCAGCACCGGCCAGACGTCGATCAGACTGCGGAAGCGCTCGGAATAGGGCGCGCGCTCGCGCTGACCGGCAGAACCGGGCTTGAGCCTGACATAGATTGCAATGGCGATCATGTAGCCGATCGCCGCCAGGATGCCCGGAATGAAGGCCGCAACGAAGAGCTTGGCGATGTTCTGCTCGGTCAGGATGGCGTAGATGACGAGAATCACCGACGGCGGGATGAGAATGCCCAAGGTGCCGCCGGCTGCCAGCGCACCGGTGGCAAGCTCGCCGGAATAGCCGTAGCGCTTGAGTTCGGGCAGGGCGACCTGGCCCATGGTGGCAGCCGTTGCAAGCGACGAACCGCAGATCGCGCCAAAGCCGGCACAGGCGCCGACGGCGGCCATGGCAACGCCGCCCTTCTTGTGGCCCATCCAGGTCTCGGCTGCCTTGAACAGGGCCTGGGACATGCCGCCGAGGGTGGCGAACTGGCCCATCAGCAGGAACAGAGGGATAATGGAGAGCGAATAGCTCGAGAATGTGCCCCAGGTCAGGTTCTTGAGCTGGGCGAAGATCATCAGAAACGAGCCGTTGATGAAATAGCTGCCACCGATGCCGGCGAGCAGCATGGCAAGGCCGATCGGCACCCGCAGGAAAATCATCAGCAGGAGAACGGGAAAGGAGAGAAGCGCGATGTCGATATTGCTCAATGTACCGTCTCTCCATGGGGCTGGTTCTGGCCGCTCATCAGTGCCCGGGCGCTCAGGATCACGCACCAGATGCTGATCAGCACAAATCCGATTGCCCCGACCAGTCCGGAGGCATAGGCCCACCAGATCGGATATTGAATGATGAAAGTGGTTTCGCCATAAGCAAATTTGTCGAGTGTGCCGCCCCAGTGTTTCCAGGTCAGAAGCACGGCAATGGCCAGCATCAGAAGATCGGAGACCATGTCGATCACACGGTTGGCGGTGTCGCCCAGATGCATGGTCAGGATTTCCACCGAGGCATGCTGGCGGTTGATCTGAACCCAGGGCAGAAACGCAAAGACTGCAAAGCCGGTCCCGAGTTCGACGAGTTCGAAGTCACCGCGGATCGGTCCAAGCCCGGCCCAGAGCAGGGCGCGTCCGGAGACCGAGGTTACGGTCGCCAGGATGACCACAATCAATGCCAACCCGCCAAGAATGGCCAGTAAGGCTGCGAGGGACCGCATCAAGCGGTCAATCCGGTCAAACATCTGAAATCTCCGGGTGTGGCCACGAAGGCGGTTTGCTGCGGATCTCTTTGGCCATCTTCTTCAACCAGCCGATCCGGTCCGCCGACCCGTTGTCATCTCGGACCAATAATATCCCGGCGGGAAAGGCTCTTGCAGCCAGGCCCGCCGGGGTTTTCAATCCGACCGCGTCAGTTGGAGTTCTTCGCGATCAGTTCCTGGGCCTTTTCGTACAGCGCTTCGCCGTCGATGCCCTTGGCGTCCATTTCCTCGAACCAGTTGTCGAGCACGACCTCGGCAGCCGACTTCCAGCGCGCCACTTCTGCTTCGTCCAGCACGACAATCTCGTTGTCGGTGGCCTCGGCAACGCCGCGCGCGCCGGCATCGTAGCCTGCCATGGTCTTGCCGGCATAGGCGGAGAAGTCTGCGCCGGTGTTGTCGTCGAGGATCTTCTTGAGATCGTCAGGCATGCTGTCGTACTTGGCCTGGTTCATCGCCAGCACGAAGGCCGCGGTGTAGAGCGCGGTGTCGCCGGAGAACTCGGTGTGCGTGTCCACGAGTTCGGCAACCTTCAGGGCCGGGGTGACTTCCCACGGAATGACCGTGCCGTCGATCACGCCCTTGGAAAGCGCTTCGGGGATGGCAGGCACAGGCATGCCGACAGGTTCGGCGCCGAGCTCGGCAAGCAGGCCGTTAATGACGCGGGTCGGTCCGCGCATCTTCTTGCCCTGCATGTCTTCGAGCTTGCGGATGCCTTCGCCCTTGGAGTGGATGACGCCTGGACCGTGAACCCAGGTGGCAAGGATCTTGACGCCCTTGAACTCGGTTTCTTCCATGTCGGACTTGAACAGTTCCCAGTAGGCACGGGAGGTGGCTTCCGGGTTGGTCATGGTGAAGGGAAGCTCAAACACTTCGACACTCGGGAAACGGCCCGGGGTGTAGCCCGGCAGGGTCCAGACGATGTCGACGACGCCGTCGCGGGCCTGGTCCATCAGCTGTGGCGGGGTGCCGCCAAGCGACATTGCCGAGAAGACTTCGACCTTGATACGGCCGCCCGATTCGGTGCCGATCTTTTCAGCCCAGGGAATCAGAATGCCGGCAGGCACGTTGGCCTGCGCGGGCAGGAACTGGTGCATGCGCAGGGTGACTTCCTGCGCGGCAGCGCCGATCGACGATGCGCCCATGGCGGACAGGGCGAGTGCTGCAACAGCAGCGGATTTCAGGAAATTGCGTTTCTTCATAGTATCCTCCCAGATTGATCTTGCCGGTCATTATCACGGCTCCCCCGAAAAATAGGGGCATTTTTTGTAACTGCATAGCGTTCGACGCATCTCTTTCACATGGCCGTGCTGCGCAAAGTGTATGCCATTTCCAACCAGCATCGGAAAGCTTGTGACGGAATGGCGGTCTTAGTCTTTTGGATAGTCTCCCCCAAAGCTTCGGGTCGAGATTAACCGACCGTCCGGTCAGTTTGTAATTCGCAACACCGCCGTCGGCAACCAATTTCTGCTGGCAAACAACCTGCGGGCCGCTGGTTTGGAGGGTTTGGCAGCAATATTCGCCCAAAATGGCGCCGGCTGCGCCTGATCGTGGATCTGCGCCGTGTGTCCCTTGGGCGGCTTGAGCCAGCTTCGGCAATATAGCCCGAGGTCTGCACGTTGCGGGGTGAAGATAAAACCGAGTTTAGCGGTTGATCCTTTTCCAAAAAAGGAAAATGATGCCTTCAGGGTGAGTGAGGTCTGTACACCCAGGGAGGAAATTTATGGCGAATGTATCTATGACCGTGAACGGGCGCTCCGTTTCCGGCCAATGCGAGGACCGGACTCTTCTGGTTCAATTCATCCGGGAGAATCTCGGGCTGACGGGAACGCATGTCGGATGCGACACGTCCCAGTGCGGGGCCTGCGTGGTCCATGTCGACGGCAAGGCCGTGAAGTCGTGCACAATGCTGGCCGCGCAGGCGGACGGCTCGGAGGTTGTGACGATTGAAGGCCTTTCATCGGGTGGCGAATTGCACCCGGTGCAGGCAGCGTTCCGCGAACATCACGGCCTGCAGTGCGGATTTTGCACCCCGGGCATGATCATGTCGGCTGTCGACATGATCGAACGGCATGGCGGTCAGCTGGACGAGAAAACCGTCCGCGCGGAACTCGAAGGCAATATCTGCCGCTGCACGGGTTACCACAACATCGTCAAGGCAGTGCTCGATGCGGCGTCCAAGATGGGCGACGGAGCAAAGGTCGCAGCTGAATAGGCATGCCTGATCAGGCAATGGCGAAAGGCTGAGGGAATGCGGACGATCGAGAGGCGACAAAAGACTGGTTTCTGAAGGGCCCTGGCCGGGACAAGATCCCGTCCGACGGCCCGAACAAGATCCTGACCCGGCGTCGCCGCCGACAGATCCCGCATCGGCTTTTCTCCATCACCCAACCGGAGGAGTTTGAGACATGGGAATGGAAGGCGTTGGCGCCCGCGTGGCGCGCAAGGAAGACAAGCGGTTCATCACCGGCAAGGGCAAATATACCGACGATATGGTTGTGCCGGGCATGAAGCAGGCCCATTTCGTCCGCTCGCCGCACGCACATGCGAAGATCAAGAGCATCGATACGTCCGAAGCCGAGAAGATGCCCGGCGTGATCGGCATTCTCAATGGCAACCAGCTGGCCGAAGATGCGGTCGGCAATATCATCTGCGGCTGGATGATCCATTCCAAGGATGGCTCGCCGATGAACATGGGCGCCTGGCGTCCGCTGGCGCAAGATACCGTGCGCTATGTCGGCGACGCGGTGCTGATCGTGGTGGCCGACACCAAGGCCCAGGCGCGCGATGCGGCTGAAGCCGTTGTTATCGAGTACGAGACACTGCCGGTGGTGACCTCGGCGGTCGAGGCGCTCAAGGACGGCGCCCCACAGCTTCATCCGGAAGCCAAGAACAACCAGATCTTCGACTGGGAGATCGGCGACAGTGCTGCAGTCGATGCGGCCATTGCCTCGGCTGCGCATGTGACCGAGATGAAGATCGTCAACAACCGTCTGGTTCCCAACCCGATGGAGCCGCGCGCCGCACTGGGCGTCTATGACGAGGGCGAAGATCACTACACGCTGTGGACCACTTCGCAGAACCCGCATGTGGCGCGGCTGGTTCTGAGCGCGTTTTACAATGTGGCGCCGGAAAACAAGCTTCGGGTGATCGCGCCCGATGTGGGCGGCGGCTTCGGTTCGAAGATCTATATCTATCCCGAAGAGATCGTCTGCCTGTGGGCCTCGAAGCGCACCGGCGTTCCGGTCAAGTGGACGTCAGACCGCACCGAGGCTTTCCTGACCGACGCGCATGGCCGCGACCATGTCTCGACGGTGAAGATGGCGTTTGATGCCGACAACAGGATCACCGGCTTCAAGGTCGACACCATCGCCAATCTCGGCGCCTACATGTCGCTGTTCTCGAGTTCTGTCCCGACCTATCTCTATGCAACGCTTCTGTCGGGCCAGTACAACATCCCCAACATCCATGCCAATGTTCGAACGGTCTATACCAACACCGTGCCGGTGGACGCCTATCGTGGCGCCGGCCGCCCGGAGGCCACCTACTTGGTCGAGCGGACCATGGAGACGGCGGCGCGCGAGCTCGGGGTCTCTCCGGCGGAATTGCGCAAGACCAACTTCGTGCGCGAGTTCCCGCACCAGACTCCGGTGATCATGTGCTACGACGCGGGTGATTTCGAAGCCTCGCTCAATGCCGCGATGGAAGCGTCCGACTATGCCGGCTTCGAGGCGCGCAAGGCGGAAGCCAAGAGCCGCGGCAAGCTGCGCGGCATCGGCATGAGCTGTTACATCGAGGCCTGCGGCATTGCGCCGTCGGCCGCGGTGGGATCGCTCGGCGCCGGTGTCGGGCTCTGGGAATCGGCTGAGGTGCGGGTCAATGCGGTGGGCACGATCGAAGTGCTGACCGGCTCGCACAGCCACGGCCAGGGTCATGAAACCACCTTTGCCCAGCTGGTGGCGGAACGCTTCGGCGTCGGTCTCGACACCGTCTCCATCGTTCACGGTGATACCGACAAGGTGCAGATGGGCATGGGCACCTATGGCTCGCGCTCGGGTGCTGTCGGCATGTCGGCGATCGTCAAGGCGCTGGACAAGGTCGAGCTCAAGGCCAAGAAGCTTGCCGCGCATCTGATGGAAGCCGATGAAAGTGACATCGTCATCGAGAATGGCGAGCTCAAGGTCGCAGGCACCGACAAGAGCGTGCCTTGGTTCCAGATGGCATTGGCCGCCTATACCGCGCACAACATGCCCGAAGGCATGGAGCCCGGCCTGAAGGAAGGCGCGTTCTACGATCCGTCCAACTTCACCTTCCCGGCCGGATGCTACATCTGCGAAGTCGAGGTCGATCCGGAAACGGGCAAGACCGAGGTCATCCAGTTCGTGGCCGCCGATGATTTCGGCAACATCATAAACCCGATGATTGTCGAGGGACAGGTGCATGGCGGGGTGGCGCAGGGCATCGGCCAGGCGCTGCTGGAAGGCACGCATTACGATACGGAAACCGGTCAGCTGCTGACGGCAAGCTACATGGATTACACCATGCCGCGCGCCGACGATCTGCCGTCCTTCAACGTCTCGCACCAGAACACCCCGTGCCCGGGCAATCCGCTCGGCATCAAGGGCTGCGGCGAGGCCGGCGCGATCGGGTCGCCACCGGCGCTGATCAACGCCATCACCGACGCAATCGGCAACAATGACCTGACGATGCCTGCAACCCCGCAACGGGTCTGGGCAGCGCTCGGGTCGGCACAGTAGGAAAGGGAGGCAGACATCATGTATGCAACCAATTATCACCGCGCCTCCTCGGTCGAGGACGCAGTCAAGCTGGCAACGGCGAATGACGAAGCCAAGTACATCTCCGGCGGCCAGACCCTGCTGCCGACCATGAAGCAGCGGCTGGCCGCGCCTTCGGATCTTGTTGATCTTCGCCATATCGCGTCGATGAAGGGGATTTCGGTCAGCGGCGGTTCGATCCGCATCGGAGCGGCCACACCGCATGCCGACGTTGCGAGCTCATCAGAGATCGCAGCCGCCTGCCCGGGGCTTGCTCATCTGGCGGCCCATATCGGCGATCCGCATGTCCGGCACATGGGCACGATCGGCGGCTCGATCGCCAACAATGACCCGGCGGCGGACTACCCGGCGGGGCTGATGGCGCTCAATGCCACGATCGTCACCAACAAGCGCTCGATTTCTGCTGATGATTTCTTCACCGGCATGTTCGACACCGCGCTTGATGACGGCGAGCTGGTGGTGGCGGTGGAAATCACCGCGCCGTCCAAATGCGGTTACGCCAAGTTCCCGAACCCGGCCTCGCGCTATGCGATGACCGGCGTGTTCGTCGCCAAGCATGGCGACGGATCGGTGCGGGTGGCTGTGACCGGTGCCGGTTCGGACGGCGTGTTCCGGCATGAGGGCATGGAGCAGGCGCTGGCTTCGAACTTCTCCGCCGGGGCGCTCGATGGCGTGACTGTCGATGATGCCGACCTGATGTCGGACATTCATGCCTCGTCGGCCTACCGGGCCAACCTGGTCAAGGTGATGGCCAAGCGGGCGGTCAGCGCAGCGGGCTGACGCAAAACCGGTAACGGCAATGTTGAGCGGGGCGGTCCTTTGGGGCCGCCCCTTTTCATGCGGGTCAGGCAGACTTGCTTATAAGCGAAGCCGCTACACCACGGGCATCGCGATCCGTTTTGTAGACATCTTCGATGGTCTGCGCCACGCGGCCATCATCAAGCTTGTCCATCGTGGCGGCGACGATGTCGGCCATTTCGAGAAAGCCGATCTGGCCGTCGATGAAGGCTTCGAGCGCGATTTCCTTGGCGCCGTTGAGCACCGCGCCCTGCAGGCCGCCGCGCTGCATGGCGGTGCGGGCGAGAGCGAGGGCCGGGAACCGGGTCTCGTCAGGGGCGTGGAAATCGAGCTTTGCCAGTCTGGCGAAATCAAGCCGCTCGACCGGCAGGCTGGCGCGTTTTGGATAGGCGATGGCATAGCCGATGGCGTGGCGCATATCCGGCGCCCCGAGCTGCGCCAGAACCGAGCCGTCGGTGTAGCCGACCATCGAGTGGATGATCGATTGCGGATGCACGATCACCTCGATCTGGTCGGGCCGCATGGTGAAGAGATGCCGCGCCTCGATCATCTCGAGCGCCTTGTTGAACATCGAGGCGCTGTCGATGGAGATCTTCAGGCCCATCGACCAGTTGGGATGTGCGGCCGCGGTTTCCGGCGTCACGGCGGCCATCTGGTCGCGGCTGTAATCACGGAACGGGCCGCCGGACGCGGTCAGGATGATCCTGTCGACGGCGTGACGCTGGTCCTGTTCCAGCACCTGGAAGATGGCGTTGTGCTCGCTGTCGACCGGCAGCAGCTTGCCGCCGCCCTTGGCGATGGCCTGCTGAAACAGGTCGCCGGCGGAGACCAGGCATTCCTTGTTGGCAAGCGCGATGTCGGCGCCTTGCGCCACTGCCGCCAGGGTCGGGGCGAGACCGGCAATGCCGACAATGCCCGCCATCAGCAGATCGGTCTCGCGGGCACCGGCCTCGATCAGCGCCGAGGGCCCGGCACCGACCTCGATGCCGGTTCCTGCAAGGGCGGACTTGAGATCTGCGTAACGGTCGGGGTCAGCCGTGACGGCGAATTCCGCACCTGTCTGTCGCGCCTGTGCGGCCAGGAGCTCGATGTTTCCCATGCCGGTGATGGCGGGGACTTCGAACGCCTCGCGGCCACCGAGATGGGCCATGACATCAAGCGTGTTGCAGCCAATGGAGCCGGTGGAGCCAAGGATCGAGATGCGGCGTTTGGGTGTCACTGGGCTGCTGTTCATGCTTTGCAATCGGAACTCGGGGTTTGCGGTCGAGCCGCCTGGGATGCCTGATGGCCGGGTGTGCGGGCTGTCAGCTGATCGGGGCAGAACGGGTGCCCTGATGCCGGGTGGCGATCCGCACGCGGGTCAGGCGAGGGGTCTTCTAGACCGCCCGTTGAGATCAAGCAATTCGACGAACAGGGCAGAATGGTCAAGATCGCCGCCGTCGAGCTCCTCGACCAGACGGACGAAGCGGTCGCGCACGGCCTCGACCATCGGCAGCTTGATGCCGAGATCGCGGGCTTCGATGAGGATGTTGTCGAGATCCTTGATCTGCACTGAAGCCCGGCCACGGGCGACGAAATCGTCTTCCTGCATGCGCTGTCCATGCACCTGCAGGATGGTCGAATCTGCAAAGCCGCCGGCAAGGGCCGCGCGGAAGGCTGCCAGGTCGCCGCCGCCTTCGGAGACCAGAAGCGTTGCTTCGGAAACCGCCCCAATGGCGATGGCGACAATCGCCTGGTTGGCGAGCTTGGCGAGCTGGCCTGCACCGCTGGGACCGACGCGGATGGCGCGGCCCATGGGCTCGAGCACGGCTTTCGCCTTTTCGAACACCTGCTCGTCGCCGCCGGCCATGATGGCGAGCGTTCCGGTTTCAGCACCGCCGGTGCCGCCGCTGACCGGTGCATCAAGGTGAAGAACACCCAGCGCGGAAAGCCGTTCGGCATGGGCGCGGGCCTGGCGTGGCTGGATCGAGCTCATGTCGATGACGATGGCGCCGCGGCTCAGCGCTTCGGCGACACCGGTTTCGAACAGGACATTTTCGACGACATCCCCATCGGTCAGCATGGTGATGACGTGGGTCGCGTCTTTCACCGCCTCGGCAGCGCTTGCCGCCAGATGCGCTCCTTCGGCTGCAAGCGGCCCGGCCTTTGAGGCATTCCGGTTCCAGACCGTGAGCTGGTGGCCGGCGCCGAGCAGCCGCCGCGCCATCGGCAGGCCCATCAATCCGGTGCCGAGCAATGCAATCGAAGTCTTCATGTCTGGTGTCCTCTTCCGCGGTCGATCGTGCGGGCAAGCAGTACAGATGCGAAAGCCGCGTGGCAATTTCCAATCGCACCGGGAGCCTGGAAGACTGCCGCGCGGCCCGGTGCGCATTTGCCTATACAATCATCATTTTGCCCCATAACGTGGCCGGCATGAGTGAGTCTGAAACCCTCGACAGCCGCTATTCCTGGACCCGGCTCGGCATCACGCTGGCGATTGCCGTGCTCGGCAATGTCGGCATGTGGTCGATCATTGTCATCATGCCCGCGGTGCAGGCGGAATTTGCCGTCGCGCGCGCCGATGCCTCGCTGCCCTATACCCTGACGATGATCGGCTTTGCGCTCGGAAATCTGGTGATCGGGCGGGCGGTCGACCGGTTTGGTGTCACGATCGCGCTGATCGGCTCCGCGCTGACCATGGCGGCGGGCTTCGGGCTTGCGGCGGTCAGCGGATCGATTGTTGCGCTATCGGTGATGCAGTTTGTCATCGGCTTTGGCACGGCCGTTGGGTTTGGCCCGTTGATTGCAGATATCTCGCACTGGTTTTACCGGCGGCGCGGCATCGCGGTGGCGATCGCTGCCAGCGGAAATTACCTGTCGGGCGCGATCTGGCCGTTGCTTCTGAGCGGTGTGCTGAGCGAACATGGCTGGCGCACCGCCTATCTGGTTCTGGCCGTGGTGCCGGTGGTGCTGATCATTCCATTGTCGCTGCTTTTGAGGACCCGGGTTCCCGAAGAAGCCACGGCGCATGCCAACAGAATGTCGCTCAGCAATGCGCGCTCGGTGCGGTTTTCGCCCACAGCGCTGCAATGGATGCTGGGTCTGGCCGGGATTGGTTGCTGCGTGGCTATGTCGATGCCGCAGGTCCACATCGTCTCCTATTGCGCAGATCTTGGCTACGGCCCGACGGTTGGCGCCGAGATGCTGTCACTGATGCTGATGGGTGGCGTCGTTTCGCGGCTGATTTCGGGGCTGGTTGCCGACCGGCTTGGCGGGGTGATCACGCTGCTGATCGGCTCGACGCTGCAATGCATCGCGCTGTTTCTGTACCTGCCGTTTGACGGGTTGGCGCCGCTTTACATCGTCAGCCTGATCTTCGGCCTGTCACAGGGCGGGATCGTGCCGAGCTATGCGCTGGTGGTGCGGGAATATCTTCCGGCCAAGGAAGCGGGTGCGCGGGTCGGCTTCGTCATCATGGCGACCATCGTCGGCATGGCACTCGGCGGCTGGATGTCGGGCTGGATTTACGACCTGACCGGATCCTACCAGGCCGCCTTCCTGAATGGCATCGCCTGGAATTTCCTCAACATCGGCATCATGGTGATGATCCTGCTCAAGTCCCGGGCGCGGCGCGGGGATGCCGTGCCGGCGTGAGGCATGAGGCGCAAACAGAGCAAAAATCAAAAGCTGGAGGGTGGTGATCCCGGCAGGATTCGAACCTGCGACACCAGGATTAGGAATCCTGTGCTCTATCCCCTGAGCTACGGGACCACGCGAAAGAGTGCATACAGAAAACCGGGTGGCTCTTCAATACGAAGAACCACCCGGTTGTAATGTTACGGTGCGGGACCGTCGGTCAGGCGGCGAGCGCCTTTTCAGCCAGCTTGACCCAGTAGGAGACGCCGACGGGAATGGCGTCATCGTTGAAGTCATAGGCCGGGTGGTGCAGGCTCGCGGTGTCGCCATTGCCCATGAAGATGAAGGCGCCGGGGCGGGCTTCGAGCATGAAGGAGAAATCCTCGCCGCCCATGGTCGGCGGCTGCTTGCGCTCGACCTTGCCGTCTCCGGCGACGCTTTCGGCGATGTCGGCGGCGAAATCGGTCTCGTCGGCATGGTTGAAGGTCACGGGATAATTGCGGATGTAGTTGAACGTGCCTTCGGCGCCATGGGCTGCGGCAATGTTGCGGACGATCTCGCCAATCCGGGTCTCGGCCATGTCGCGCATTTCGGGCGACAGGGTGCGGACGGTACCGGCCATTTCCACTTTGTCCGGAATGACGTTGTAGGCCGATCCGGCGATGAACTTGGTCACCGAAACCACCAGCGAGGCGAGCGGGTCGGCATTGCGCGAAGCGATCGACTGGAGTGCTGTGACAATTGCCGAGGCTGCAACAATCGGGTCGACGGTCTGGTGCGGCATGGCGGCGTGGCCGCCGCGTCCCGTGATGGTGACATCGAAGATGTCGGTGGCGGCCATGATCGGGCCCTTGCAGATGGCGAATTCGCCGACCGGAAGGCCTGGCAGATTGTGCATTCCGAACACCTTGGTGATGCCGAAGCGGTCCATCATGCCATCATTGACCATTTCGCGGCCGCCGCCACCGCCTTCTTCGGCGGGCTGGAAGATCACGGCCACGGAGCCGGTGAAATTGCGGGTGGCTGCGAGATGACGCGCGGCGCCCAGCAGCATCGCGGTGTGGCCGTCATGGCCGCAGGCATGCATCTTGCCGGGCGTACGTGATGCCCAGGGAACGCCGGTGATCTCGTTGATCGGCAATGCGTCCATGTCTGCGCGCAGGCCAATGGCCGGTCCGTTGCCGCCGGGACGGCCATGGATGATGCCGACCACGCCGGTGCGACCGATGCCGGTGACGACTTCGTCACATCCGAAGGATTTGAGCTTGTCGGCGACGAAGGCTGCGGTGTTGTGCACGTCAAACAGCAGTTCGGGGTCGGCGTGAAGCGTCCGGCGCCATTCCGCGACTTCATCCTTCATGGAGACAACTTCTTCGACAAGCTGCATTTTACACCTCTGTGGCTTGGTGATTGTGATGTCGGGCAAACAGGTGAAACTTGGTGTCGCCTTTTGCCATCTGACTGCCATATAAGCTAAGTAGGGGAGCGTGACGAGTGAAAAGCGGCGCATTGGCGATCGCGGACATCGCGTCAACCGCTGGAATCGCATCGAGCCACCGTTGGAAACACTGGAAAATCGGAAGCCGGGAATGAGCCTGAAGTTACAATCGCGCCAAATGGTCGCCGGAGCGGCGATCGCAGCTCTTGCGGCGGTGTTTTCCGGTGGCGCGTCCGCCAATCCGATGATCGCCGTCGATGTCGGTTCGGGCCGGGTGATTGAACACGAGCAGGCGTTTCAGCGCTGGTATCCGGCTTCGCTGACCAAGCTGATGACGATCTATGTTGTCTTCAAGGCGGTCAAGACCGGCCAGATGAGCCTGCAGACGCCGGTCACAATGTCGGTTCATGCGGCCAAGGAACCGCCGAGCAAGATGTATTTCAAGCCCGGAGAGCGGTTCCCGCTCGATTCGGCGCTGAAATACCTGATGGTCAAATCAGCCAATGATGTCGCCGTCGCCATTGGTGAAGCGGTGTCGGGGACGGAGGAAGCCTTCGTCCGGAAGATGAATGCGACCGCGCGGCAGCTCGGCATGAATTCGACGCGGTTCGTCAATCCGCACGGGTTGCCCGGCGATGGCCAGTACACGACTGCACGCGACATGGCGCTGCTGGCGGTTGCGTTGAGGCGCGAGTTTCCCGAATTCGCGCATTATTTTGCCTATGAAGGTTTTACCACCGGCAAGAAGAACTACACCAATTACAACCTGCTGATCGGCCGCTTTGCCGGCGCCGACGGCATGAAAACCGGGTTCATCTGCGCGTCCGGCTTCAACCAGGTTTCCTCGGCGACGCGCAACGGAAAGACCGTGGTCAGCGTGGTGCTGGGCGCGCCTTCGCAGGAGACCCGGGCAGAGGCATCGGCGCAGCTCCTGCAAAAGGCGCTGACGACAACGGCCTGGGGTGGGGCACGACTGCAGAGCCTGGCGCCCTATGGTGACGGGCGTGACCGGGTCACTGATATTTCCGCCGAGATCTGCAACGCCAAGGCGCGCGCCGCGCGCTATGAGGGGCGCGATGTTGAGGGCAATATGGTGCTCAATTCGCCCTATCTGGCGAAGATGACGCGCGAGCCGCGGCTGGTGCAGGCGCCGGCCGGGCTGCCGCGCGCGAATGTCGAAATTGCGCTGTCGCGGGTCCCGATTCCGGTTCCACGGCCTGGCGGCATACTGGCAGGACAGGTGGAGCCGTTTGCAGCATCGGCGTTTACCGCGCCGGCCAATGCTGCGGAAATGCTTCCGTTTTCGCGGGGCGTGCCGATACCGGTTCCGCGTCCACAGATCTGATTTTCCGAAAGAGCCTTGCACATGACAGAGGAAACCCAATCCGAGCGCAGCTGGAGCGCGCCGAGTGGCGTGCCTGTTTCGATTCTCACCGGGTTTCTCGGCGCCGGAAAGACGACCCTGCTGAACCGGTTGATCGGCGATCCGTGGCTTAGCGATGCGGCGCTGATCATCAATGAATTCGGCGATGTGGGGATCGATCACCTGCTGGTCGAAAGTTCCGGCGACGGGGTGATCGAACTCTCCGATGGCTGCCTGTGCTGTACGGTGCGCGGCGAGCTGGTGGACACGCTGGCCGACCTGATGGACCGGATGCAGACGGGAAAGATCCGGCCGTTTTCGCGGGTGGTGATCGAGACCACGGGACTGGCGGACCCGGTGCCGGTGATGCAGTCGGTGATCGGGCATCCGGCGCTTGGTCAATCCTACCGGCTGGAAGGTCTGGTGACGGTGGTCGACGCGGTCAATGGCACGGCGACGCTGGAAACCCACGAGGAAGCGCGCAGGCAGGTGGCGGTGGCTGACACGCTGGTGCTGTCCAAGACCGCTCTGGTCGAGAATTGGGATGTGCTGCGCTCAAGGCTAGAAGCGCTTAATCCGCTGGCACGGGTGGTCATGGCCGATGCCCCGGATCTGAGCGCGCAGAGCCTGTTTGACACCGGCGCCTATGATCCTGTTCACCGGTCGCTTGATGTGGCGCGGTGGCTGAGTTCAGATCAGAATGATCACGGCCAGCATGGGCACGGTCATAGCACTCGTCATGAGGGGCATCATCACCACGGACACGAGCACTCCCATGATGTGAACCGGCACGACCAGCATATCAGGTCGGATTCCGTCGTGTTCGAAAAGGCGATTTCGCCCGAATCTCTGGGAATGTTTCTCGATCTGGTGCGCTCGGCACACGGCCCGAACCTCTTGCGGATGAAGGGCATCATCAAGCTGTCGGATGATCCGTCGCGGCCGCTCGTGCTGCATGCGGTGCAGGCGCTGATGTCCGAGCCGGTACGGCTCAAGGCCTGGCCGGACGGGGCAAGGGAGGAAACCAGGCTGGTGGTGATCACGCGCGATATGCCCGAGGGATTTGTTGCGGAGCTGTTCTCGTCCTTCGCCAATGTGCCGGGCGTCGGACGGCCCGACCGCGAGGCGCTGGCAAGCAATCCCCTGGCCATTCCGGGCATGCCGGTACGGCGCTAGAACCGGTCAGCCTTTTTCGATGATGAAAACGTGCCCGCCCTCGACTGCACTGCTGTCGAGCAATTGATGCCCGTCCTCACGGCAAAAATGCGGCACGTCGATGACGGCCAGAGGATCGGTTGTCTCGATGCGCAGGCGCGCGCCGGTGGCGAGGTCGCGCATGTGCTTGCGGGTCTTGAGCACGGGAAGCGGACATTTCAGGCCCCGGAGATCGAGCGCGCTGTCGTCTGTGCCGCTCATTTGCTGCTCCAGATTTTCCAGAACGGCTTGTCTGACTGGCCCGGTTGCGATGCCTGTCCGGCATTGGCGAGCTGAGACTGGACGGCGGGATTGGGTGTCGGCACGGGCACGCCGGCGTTGGCAGCTGCCGGCGCGGTCTGACCGGCATCACTGGCAGCCTCGGTGGCCGCTGTCTCCGCGGCAGCAGGGGCTGAGGTCAGCGGTGCGGCGGGTGCCGTCCCGGGAGCAAGGGCCTTGAGCGGGTTGCCGGTCGAAAACAGGCCGAGCACCGGGACCGCGGCGGATTGCCCACCATTGGCTGCGATCCGGGCGGCTTTTTCGGCTTCCCGCTCGGCGCGCCGAGCTTCGGCTTCAGCCCGGGCTTCATTGGCAGCGATCTGCCTGGCTTCTTCGTTGTCGAACTTGGCCACCGCCTTGATGAAGTTCTGGTTCCAGTCCTTCTCGAAAGCGGAATAGGCGACCGCCAGGTTGGTCGGCACGCTGGCCGGGGGACAGGCTGCACTGGCCTGGAAGCTGGCGTTTTCGATCTGGGGGATCTGGTTGAAGACATATTGCCGTTCGCAGACGTCAACCTTCGGTGGCCGTCTGGTCAGTTCGAAATGGTCGTAGCCGACCTTCAGCATCTTCCAGAATTCGAAATGCTCGCTGTCGCGGTGCCGGGCCATGTTTTCCGGTGTCATCCGGAACGGCAGGGCCTCGACGATGAAATATTCCTGGCCGCCCTTGAAGGCGTCGCGGGCGAAACCGTAGATTTCGAGAACCTGTTCATCGGTCATCGAATAACACCCGGCCGAAGAGCAGGCGCCGTGCACCATCAAGTTCGAGCCGGTGCGTCCATGGGAGCGGTCGTAGCTGTTCGGGAACCCCATGTTGAACGAGAGATAATAGCTTGAACGCGGATTCATCTGGTGCGGATAGATCCGGTAGAAGCCTTCGGGCGCCTGGCGGTCACCCTCCTTGAACTTGGGTCCAAGCTCGCCCGACCATTTGCAGATCTCGTAGGACGCAATGATGTCGTAACGGCCATTGCCCTTCTGCTTCCAGACCTCCAGAACGCCCTCTTCCTTGAAGATCCGCATCATGATCGGTGAGCGCGTGCTCATGTCCTGCGCCTTCATCTTGTTGACGAGCCTGGCAGGCAGAGGGTGTTCAACCTTGTTGGCAACGGAATCGAGCGCGTCCTGACATCCGGTCAGACCCAGGAGCAAAACAGGGAGGAAACGCAGCGTACGGGTCGGAGTCATGGGGTCTCTTGGACGTTGCAGTGGCAAGTTCGAAGGCCTGTCGGATCGTCTTCGATGTGATCCCGGGCCGGGCATTTCAACGCAACACTACTACAAACATGGTTCATGAAGCATTACCAATCCGTGGTGCAGCTCCAGGGTATCTCGCCGGCAGCGCCGGATATATTTCGCCGCAACCACCGCCAAGTGGCCCGAACGGCCGGGCTCATCGCCAACTCAAACCCTTTGGATGGCCTGATCTGGATGCGCCAGAGGCTTTATTGGCGTTCCAAATGTGGCTCGAATGGGGCGGTGATCAACCGATGTGCCGGCCGATCTCGAGGAATTTCTTGCGGCGATCAGCGCGCAACTCATCTCCGGAGCGGCTGGACATTTCCTCAAGAGCGGAGGCGATCAGGTCGCCAGCGCGCGCGATCACGCTTTCGGGATCGCGGTGGGCGCCGCCAACCGGTTCGGGAATGATGTCGTCGATGATGCCGAGATCACGAAGGTCCTGGGCGGTGATCTTCATCGAGGTGGCCGCATCGCGTGCCCGTGTCGAGTCGCGCCACAGAATCGACGCGGCGCCTTCAGGCGAGATGACGGAATAGATCGAATGCTCGAGCATGTAGACCTTGTTGCCTGTGGCAATGGCGATGGCGCCGCCGGACCCGCCTTCGCCGATGATGATCGAAATCAGCGGCGAGCGGAGATTGAGGCAGGTTTCGGTCGAGCGGGCGATGGCTTCGGCCTGGCCGCGTTCTTCCGCGCCAACGCCGGGATAGGCGCCGGCGGTGTCGACGAGCGTGATGACGGGGAGCCGGAACCGGTCGGCCAGTTCCATGATGCGGATCGCCTTGCGATAGCCTTCCGGCCGGGCCGAGCCGAAATTGTGCTTGATGCGGGTCTTGGTGTCGTGACCCTTTTCCTGGCCGATGACGACAACGGGCTGGCCACGGAAGCGGGCAAAACCTGCCTGAATGGCGGCGTCCTCGGCAAACTTGCGGTCTCCGGCCAGCGGTGTGAATTCGTCGAACAGGTTCTTGGCGTAGTCATTGAAATGCGGCCGGTCGGGATGGCGTGCAACCTGGGTCTTTTGCCACGGGTTGAGCTTGCCGTAGATTTCGGCCATGGCGTCGCGGGCCCTGGTTTCGAGCCGGGCAATTTCATCGCCTGTGTCGATGCTCTCGTCCTCGCCGGCGAGCTTCCTCAATTCGAGGATCTTGCCTTCCAGGTCGGAGATCGGTTTTTCGAAATCAAGATAATTGTGCATTGAGTTTTTCCACGCGGGCCATCGCATTTTTCGTCGCCAGAACCAGTCAAGCCTAGTCCGACATGTCTGTCACGCATTCATTTGGCGTGTTGCGAGCGGGCTTAATCGCGACTTTTTGTGGCTTTTGCAAGGGGGTGATGCTCATTGACCAATTGTCGCAGGCGTTCGTCGAGCACATGGGTGTAGATCTGGGTGGTGGAAATGTCGGCATGGCCGAGCAATTCCTGGACCGCACGCAGATCGGCGCCACCGGCCAGAAGATGGCTGGCGAAGGCATGACGCAGGACATGGGGCGAGACTTTCGCAACGGGAATGCCGGCGCGGGCGGCCACTTCCTTGAGTTCGCGCGCGAAGACCTGGCGGGAGAGATGCCCCTCGGCCGAGTTTGCCGGAAACAGAAAGCCGGCCTCCTCGGCGGCGTCGCCGATCGTCGCAAGCCAGGCATCGAGCGCTGCGCGGGAGGGGCGTGACATCGGCACCATCCGCTCCTTGGCGCCCTTGCCGCGAATGACCAGAAACCTTCCGTCATCGGCGAGCACCCGGTAGGGCAGGCTGACCAGTTCGCTGACCCGCATGCCGGTGGCGTAGAGCAGCTCGAGCAGCGCGCGAAAGCGGATGCGGCGTGATGCCTCTTCCTCGTCCCGGGACATGGCGATGTCGGTTTCCGCCTGTGCCAGCAGACGCGAGACGTCATCGATGCTGAGCACTTTCGGTAGCGCGCGGGTCTTTCGCGGGGAATCGATCACCCCGGTCGGATCGTCACTGCGCAATCCTTCGGCGTGGAGGAACTTGTAGAACTGGCGCAATGCCGACAGGCGCCGGGCCTGGGAGGCCGGCGAGAAGCCACGGGCGGCCAGATCGGCGATGACGCGCCGGATGTCTTCGGCCTGGGCCTTGACCAGCGAGGTTCCAAGCGCGCCCAGCACATCGGAGGCGTCGTCAAGGTCGCGGCGGTAGGCTTCCAGCGTATTGTCCGCAGCGCCACGCTCCGCACTCATCATTTCGAGGAAGGCTTCGGCATTGGCGGCGCTGAGATCGCGCATGATAGGACCGGATCCAGTCAGTTGTTGAGTTTTTCGGTGGGGACGCGCACGGTGACCTCGCGGTCCACCGGCTCAACATAGATGATCAATGCAAACATGGCGCCATAGACGATGCCGGCAAGCACGGCGCACAGGAAAAGGAACCGAAACAGGGATGGCATGGGCACTCCGGCGAACTGGTGTTGACGTGTTATGCGGCAGTGCGCGCGCCGTTTCAAGCGCGATGCGGAAACCGGGCCGCGCTTGACGCGCCGCCGGACATGGCCAATAGAAGGCGCGGATCATTGGCCCGAAGGGCGGGGGAGACAGTTGACTGAACCGCAGACTATCGCGCCGGAACAGGATATCGAGACGGCACGGCGAGTGCTCGGCCAACGCAATCTGGTATTTGTCGGGCTGATGGGCGCCGGCAAATCGGCCATTGGCCGGCTGGTGGCGCAGATGCTCGAAATTCCCTTCGTCGATTCCGATCACGAGATCGAACGGGTTTCGCGCATGTCCATCCCCGAATTGTTCGAGGCCTATGGGGAGCCGGAATTCCGGGCTCTGGAGGCGCGGGTGATCAAGCGGCTTCTGAAAACCGGACCGCGGGTGCTGTCGACCGGTGGCGGGGCGTTCATGAACGACACCACACGGACAATGGTGCTCAGGAATGGCCTGTCGGTGTGGCTGAAGGCGGATCTCGATGTATTGTGGACGCGGGTGTCGAAGCGGGATTCGAGACCGTTGCTGAAGACCGCCAATCCCCGGCAGACGCTGTCCGATCTTCTAGACCAGCGTTACCCGGTCTATGGCCAGGCCGACGTGACGGTATGGTCACGTGACGAAGACAAGGAAGTAATTGCCTCTGAAACAGTCATGGCGCTCGCCCGGCTGGACAGGGGCCAGGATACGGTGCCCCTTTCATGACCCAGACTTCTCCCCGTGAAACCGTCCGCGTCGATCTCGGAGACCGCAGCTATGACATTGTCATCGGACCCGGGCTGATCGCAGAAGCAGGAGCTCAGATCGCGGCCCGCAATCCGGGCACAAGGTGCGCTGTCGTGACCGACCGCAATGTGGCCGCGGCTCATCTTGACGCCTTGCTCGAAAGCCTTGCCGCGAGTGGAATCGAGGCCGCGCCGCTGGTGCTCGATCCGGGCGAAAAGACCAAGCGGTTCGACGAGCTGGTGCATGTGTGTGATCACGTGCTGGGTGCGCGGCTGGAGCGTGGCGATGCGGTGCTGGCACTGGGCGGTGGCGTGATCGGGGATCTTTCGGGCTTTGCCGCGGGCATCGTGCGGCGCGGCATGGGCTTCATCCAGGTGCCGACCAGCCTGCTGGCGCAGGTGGATTCCTCGGTTGGCGGCAAGACCGGGATCAATTCATCGCACGGCAAGAACCTGATCGGCGTGTTTCATCAGCCCGAACTGGTGCTGGCCGATACCGATGTGCTCGACACGTTGCCGATCCGCGAATTCCGCGCCGGCTATGCCGAGGTGGCGAAATATGGCCTGATCGACCGGCCGGAGTTTTTTGCCTGGCTCGAGAAGAACTGGCGCGACGTGTTTTCGGGCGGCGAGGCGCGGATTACGGCGATTGCGACGGGATGCCAGGCAAAGGCGGATGTGGTGGCTGCCGATGAGCGTGAACACGGGGCTCGGGCGCTTCTCAATCTCGGCCATACATTCGGCCACGCGCTGGAAGCGGCCACGGATTATGACGGGCGGCGGCTGGTGCATGGCGAGGGCGTGGCAATCGGCATGGTGCTGGCGCACGAATTTTCGGCGCGGATGAACCTTGCCAGTCCCGATGATGCGAAAAGGGTCGCTCATCATCTCAAGGAAGTCGGACTGCCAACGCTGATGTCGGATATTGAAGGTGAGCTGCCGCCGACCGATATACTGATGAAGCACATCGCCCAGGACAAGAAGGTCCGGCGCGGTGCGCTGACCTTCATCCTGACGCGCGGCATCGGTCAGTCCTTTGTTGCCGATGACGTGCCGGTGGACGAAGTGTTTCGATTTCTGGAGGACAAGCGGGCATCATGATCCTTGAAACAATCGGCGCAATCCTGGCTGAACACGGCCTGACCATCCTGGCGATCCTGGCGTTGATCGGGTTGTCGGGATTCTTTTCGGGCTCCGAGACCGCGCTGACAGCCGCGTCACGGGCCCGGATGCATTCGCTCGAGACCAATGGCGATGTGCGTGCCGGCACCGTCAACACGCTGATCGAGCGCAAGGACCGCCTGATCGGGGCGCTGCTGATTGGCAACAACCTGGTCAATATTCTTGCCTCGGCGCTGGCCACCAGTGTGCTGTTGTCGATTTTCGGCGATTCCGGTGTGGCGGTGGCGACGCTGACCATGACCCTGCTGCTGGTGATCTTTGCCGAAGTGCTGCCCAAGAGCTGGGCAATTTCGACACCCGACCGGTTTGCCATGTTTGTCGCACCGGTGGTCAAGGCCTTCGTCGTGGTCGTCGGACCCTTGTCGAGCTTCATCAACTGGATCGTCCGCAAGATCATGGCCGTATTTGGCGTGACCTTCGCGTCCGAAACCTCGATGCTGTCGGCACATGAGGAAATCCGTGGCGCCGTGGACCTGCTTCACCGCGAAGGATCGGTGGTCAAGGCGGACCGCGACCGGCTGGGCGGGGTTCTGGACCTGGGCGAACTGGAAGTCTCGGATGTGATGATCCACCGCACCTCGATGCGGATGCTCAATGCCGACGAGACGCCGGAAACCAATGTGCGGGCGGTTCTTGAAAGCCCCTATACACGGATGCCGATCTGGCGCGGGTCGACCGACAACATCATCGGCATCGTTCATGCCAAGGACGTTTTGCGTGTGTTGGCTGAAAACCCGACCGAGCCGCACCGCATGGATGTGGTCAAGATCGCCCAGAAACCCTGGTTCGTGCCCGACACGACCAGCGTGCCCGACCAGCTCAACGCCTTCCTGAGACGCAAGGCGCACATTGCCATTGTCGTCGACGAGTATGGCGAGGTCGAGGGCCTGGTGACGCTTGAAGACATTCTCGAGGAGATCGTCGGCGACATTGCCGACGAACACGACACCGAGGTTCAGGGTGTGCGGCAGGAGGCCGACGGCTCGATCGTGGTTGACGGTTCGGTTCCGATCCGCGACCTCAACCGGGCGCTTGACTGGTCGCTGCCCGATGATGAAGCCACCACGGTGGCCGGCCTGGTGATTCACGAATCCCAGACCATCCCCGAGGAGAAGCAGGCGTTTACCTTCCACGGCAAGCGCTTCATCGTCATGAAGCGCGATCGCAACCGAATTACCAGGTTGCGTATTCGTCCCATGGACAAGGCGTGACCGGCGCCTAGATAGCTGGTTGCCGGTCAGGCGACAGCAGCGGCTACCAGCGCGTCTGCTCGCCCGGCGCCGAAGCCTCGACGGCCATTGCATGCAGGCCGCCGTCGAGTTCGTCCTTGAGCAGTTCGTTGACAGCGCGGTGACGCTGGATGCGGCTCATGCCGGAAAACACGGGTGAGACGATACGGATGCGGAAATGGGTTTCACCGGTCCCGTCGAACGCTTCGTGATGGTCGCTGCCGGAATGATGATGACCAGCATGAAGATGGCTTTCATTGATCACGATCAGACGTTCGGGCGTGAATTTTTCAGTCAGCGCTGTTTCAATGCGGTTCTGACGGGACATGAAGATGCTCCTGGTGTATGGTGCGCGGTCACAAAATTCGACTGTTGCGATTTGCATGGTGGCATTCGAAGTCGAGACGGGGTAGGCAGCTTGAATCACCCTTGTCAATCCTTGTTCGCTAACCTGTAGAGCACCATAATTGTCGCTATGAAACTGGATTCCAAATATTTTGATCGCATCCGGGTCCGCCGCAAGGGCGCCAAACCGGCTGAGCCAACTGCGCCTGAATGCCAGTGGGACGGCTGCAGCAAACCCGGGACTCACCGCGCGCCCGTGGGTCGGGACGCCGAGGGGCAGTACTTCATGTTCTGCGTCGATCACGCACGCGAGTACAACAAGGGCTACAACTATTTTTCCGGGCTTTCGGATGGCGAGATCGCGCGCTACCAGAAAGAGGCGCTGACGGGGAACCGTCCGACCTGGAAAATGGGCGTTGACCGGTCTGCTGCCAGCGGGCCGACACAATCGACCGCGAAGTCGGGTTCGGCCGGCGCGCAAGCGCGGATGCGGGATCCGCACGGGTTCTTCAACGAGACGCGCCCCAACCGTCCGGCCCGTGCCCGCAAGGTCAAGACGCTGGAGGGCAAGGCGTTTGACACGCTCGGTCTCGCCGCAAATGCGACATCGACCGAGATCAAGACCCGTTACAAGGAACTGGTCAAGCAGCACCACCCCGATGCCAATGGCGGCGACCGCGGTTCCGAGGACCGTTTTCGCGCCGTCATCCAGGCCTACCAATTGTTAAAGCAGTCTGGTTTCTGCTAAGCGAACAGTCTAAGCAGGACCGGACAGGAGAGCGGCCCGCAGGCAGATTAGCCAGGCCTTGGAGACATGATGAGCAAGATCGACCTCGATATCACCAACCTGCCAGACACCACCGTCAAGGTGCGCGACGTGTTTGGCATCGATTCGGACATCACTGTCCCGGCCTACAAGGAACGGGACGCCTATGTGCCCGACCTCGACCCGGATTACCTGTTTGACCGCGACACCACGCTGGCCATCCTGGCAGGCTTCGCCCACAATCGCCGGGTGATGGTCTCGGGCTATCACGGCACCGGCAAGTCGACCCATATCGAGCAGGTTGCCGCAAGGCTCAACTGGCCGTGCGTGCGCGTCAATCTCGACAGCCATGTCAGCCGCATCGACCTCGTCGGCAAGGACGCGATCGTTGTCCGCGAAGGCATGCAGGTCACCGAATTCAAGGACGGCATTCTGCCGTGGGCCTATCAGCACAATGTTGCGCTGGTGTTTGACGAATACGACGCCGGCCGTCCGGACGTGATGTTCGTGATCCAGCGCGTGCTGGAATCGTCGGGCCGCCTGACCCTGCTCGACCAGAGCCGCGTCATAAGGCCGCATCCGGCATTTCGCCTATTCGCCACGGCCAACACCGTTGGCCTGGGCGACACGACCGGCCTCTACCATGGCACGCAGCAGATCAACCAGGCGCAGATGGACCGCTGGTCGATCGTCACCACGCTGAACTACCTGCCGCATGACCAGGAAGTCGATATCGTCGCTGCCAAGGTCAAGGACTTTGCCGAGGGCGAGGGCCGCGACGCGGTGTCGAAGATGGTGCGGGTGGCCGACATGACCCGATCGTCGTTCATCAATGGCGACCTGTCGACGGTGATGAGCCCGCGGACGGTGATCACCTGGGCGGAAAATGCCGCGATCTTCGGTGACGTGGCCTTCGCCTTCCGGCTGACCTTCCTCAACAAGTGCGATGAGCTGGAACGTGCGCTGGTGGCTGAACACTATCAACGCGCCTTTGGCGTCGAGCTGAAGGAAAGCGCCGCCAACATCGTTCTCAGCGCAACCGCCTGACGGGTATCTTCATGGCCGGACGCGGCGACAATTCGCGATCAAGACCAAGTGGCACCGTTGACGCCGAGCCGTTCCGGCGGGCGCTGACCGGCTGCGTGCGGGCGATTGCCGGCGACCATGAGCTGGAAGTCGCGTTCGGCAATGACCGTCCCGGGATTTCCGGTGACCGGGCCAGATTGCCGGATCTGCCGAAGCGGCCGACGCAGGCCGATTTCTCGATCACCCGGGGCCTGGGCGACTCCATGGCCCTGCGCAAGGCCTGCCATGATGATGCAGTGCATGCGCGCATGGCGCCCGAGGGCGTGGATGCCCGTGCCGTCTATGATGCGGTCGAGCAGGCGCGGGTCGAATCGATCGGCGCGCGGCGGATGACCGGTGTCGGCGACAACCTGACCTCGATGCTTGAGGACAAGTACCAGCGAGCCAATTACCAGGGCATCGTCACGCGCGAGGATGCACCGCTTGAAGAAGCGGTGGCGCTGATGGTGCGCGAGAAGCTGACCGGCCGCAAGCCGCCGAAGTCGGCGGGCCAGGTGGTCGAGCTTTGGCGTGAATTCATCGAAGGCAAGGCCGGCAACGCGCTCGACACGCTTGAAGGCTCGCTCGAAGACCAGCAGGCCTTTGCCAGGGTTGTGCGCGAAATGCTTTCGGCCATGGAAATGGCCGAGGACTACGGCGACGACGACCAGGAGCAGGACGAGCAGGACGAGGTTTCCGACGAGGACCAGCCACGCAGCGAGGAGGACAATGACCAGTCCTCGCAGGAAGAAGCAGGCTCGGATGCTGCACCGGCGGAGGAAAGCGAAACCTCCGACGAGCAGATGGACTCCGGTGAAATGGACGGCGCGGAAACCGGCGACGACGACACCATCGACGACAGCGACGAAGATGCCGAAACGCCAGGCGAGACCCGCAAGCCGAGCGATCCTTTTGGCGATCTCAACGAAAAGGTCGATTATCACGTCTTTACCACCGAGTTTGACGAGGAAATCTCGGCCGAAGAGCTCTGTGACGAGGCCGAGCTCGACCGGCTGCGGTCCTTCCTCGACAAGCAGCTGGCGCATCTGCAGGGCGTGGTCGGACGGCTCGCCAACCGGCTCCAGCGCCGGCTGATGGCGCAACAGAACCGGGCCTGGGATTTCGATCTCGAGGAAGGCTATCTCGACAGCGCGCGGCTGACGCGGATGATCATTGATCCGATGCAGCCGCTGTCGTTCAAGATGGAGCGGGACACCAATTTCCGCGACACCGTGGTGACGCTGCTGATCGATAATTCGGGCTCGATGCGTGGCCGGCCGATCACGGTTGCTGCCACCTGCGCGGACATTCTGGCCCGGACGCTTGAGCGCAGCGGCGTCAAGGTGGAACTACTGGGCTTTACCACCAAGGCGTGGAAGGGCGGGCAGAGCCGCGAGAAGTGGCTGACCGGCGGCAAGCCGGCAACGCCGGGACGGCTCAACGATCTGCGTCACATCATCTACAAGTCTGCGGATGCGCCGTGGCGTCGCGCCCGGCGCAATCTCGGGCTGATGATGCGCGAAGGCCTGCTCAAGGAAAACATCGACGGCGAAGCACTGATCTGGGCGCATTCGCGGCTGTCGCGGCGGCCCGAGCAGCGCAAGATCCTGATGATGATTTCCGATGGCGCGCCGGTCGACGATTCCACGCTGTCGGTCAATCCGGGCAACTATCTCGAACGGCATCTGCGGGCGGTGATCGAGGAAATCGAAACGCGCTCGCCGGTTGAACTGCTGGCCATCGGTATCGGTCACGATGTCACCCGCTACTATCGCCGCGCGGTGACGATTGTCGATGCGGAAGAGCTGGCCGGTGCGATGACCGAGCAGCTGGCAGCCCTGTTTGCCGATGAATCCGGTGATCCTCAGGCCCGGCGCGGACGCAAGCGGGCGTGACACCGCGGCGGACCCTAGGGCGGCTGTCACTGGTCGCCGGCCTCGCTTCGGTGCTGGCGGTTTCCACCGTTGTTGCACCGCGCGCTGACGATCAGTCCATCAAGATCAATTCCCGCCTGATCAGTCATTTCAAGGTTGGGTCCGACGAGAGCCGGTTTGGCAGTTTCGAGTTTGTCGGCGGTATCGAGCTGAGTTCGCCCAGTGCCGGGCTCGGGGCCATGTCCGGCATCCGCCTGTCCGATGACCGAAGCAGTTTTCTCGGAGTCATGGACACCGGCTTCTGGTATGCTGGCCGTTTTGAACGCGACGCTGACGGCGTCCTGACCGGCGTCACGGATTTCTCGGTCTCTTCTATTCTGGACTTGAACGGTGAGGCTTCCGACCAGAAATGGCGCGTCGACGCCGAAGGCATCGCCGTAAGGGGCGACGAGGTGCTGGTCAGTTTCGAACGGCACAGCCGTGTCGATGTCTATCCGGCAAAGGCGCCGGGCAACGCGCGGCCGTTGCGCTCGCTTCCCCTGCAGATCCCGCTTGCCGAGATGCGCAACAATCGCGGGCCGGAAGCGGTGATGGTGGCCCCTGAGACTTCGCCGCTGGCCGGTGATGTTGTCGTAGTCACCGAGCGGAGCCTGAACGCGGAAGGCGATATCTATGCGGCGGTTCTGACCGGGCCGCTGAAAGGCGTGTTCTTCGTCAAGCGGCACCCCCCCTATGACGTGACCGACGGGGATTTTCTGCCCAACGGGGATCTGCTGTTGCTGGAGAGGCGGTTCTCGATCGCCGGCGGCATCGGCATGCGCATCCGCCGCATAGATGGCAGCCGGCTGGGCCCGGGCAACCTGGTCGACGGACCGGTGCTGCTGGAGGCCGATTTCGGCAACCAGATCGACAATATGGAAGGGCTGGATGTCAGCACGGACGATGCGGGGCAGGTTTTCGTCACGCTGGTGTCGGACGACAACTATTCCATCCTGCAGCGCAATCTGGTTCTCGAATTCCGCTATCTTGGTGGCGAAGAGTAGAAAAAGCCGAGAACCAGCAGGTCTTTGTTCAGGCGCGGGTCTGGGGTGCCAGGACCGGCATCAGGACGCCGTAGGGCAGCAACATCGACAATCCGACGATCAGCTTGACCGCAAGGTCACCAAGCGCCCAGGACACCCAGCGTGGAGCCTCTGCGGCGAAGATGCCGAGCAACGGTGCTGCTTCGGTGGCGAATGCATCGCCCGGCCCGATGATGTTGGCGGCTTGCGAGAAGGCGAGACCAAAGAAGATCACGGTGTCGAGGCTGGAGCCGATGATGGTCGAGACCAGCGGCGGCAGCCACCAGACCTTGTTGCGCAGCCGGTCGAAGACAGACACGTCAAGCAGTTGCGCCAGCAGAAAAGCTGACCCCGAAGCCACCGCGATGCGTGGTGTGGCGAGCCAGACCGACAAGGCAACGGCAATGATGAAGCCTGTGAACACCACCAGACGTGCCGTGGCCGGGCCGAAGCGACGGTTGGCAAGGTCGGTGATCAGAAATGCCACCGGATAGGTGAAGGCGCCCCAGGTCAGCAGATCGGCGAGATTGAGCGCGCCCACGGCGTAATCGACCGGGAACTGAACCAGATAGTTCGAGGCCACGACGACAGCGGCCATGAGGGCCATGAACGGGTATACGGAAGGGATCATACGCATTTTTTTATCCTGGGTTGATGCCACCAGTTGAAAAAGATGAAGGCGGGCCAAGGCCCGCCTCATATACGGTAAGCTGTCAGCCTGGTTCAGGCAGCAGCTTTTTCTTCGATCTTCTTGGCGATCTGACGCTTGAGCAGACGCGCGCGCATCGACAGTTCGCCGTCCTTGGCCTTGGCCAGGAACGCGTCGAGGCCGCCGCGATGCTCAACAGTGCGCAGAGCGTTTGCCGAGATGCGCAGACGGTAACGCTGACCGAGAGCATCGGAAATCAGCGTGACGTTGCACAGGTTCGGCAGGAACCGGCGACGTGTCCGGTTGTTGGCGTGGCTGACATTGTTTCCGGACTGTACAGCCTTGCCGGTCAATTCACAGCTGCGTGACATTTTGCACCTATATCTCTTCGCCAACGGACGGGCCGAGCCAGGTTGGAGGCTCACCCAAAGGACCGCAGGCCTTTATCGGAAGTCGCGTGTCTATAATCAGACCAGCGAGCCGCGTCAAGCCGCCAGAGTCCGGAAACCGGTATTCTGGGCTCCCAGAGCCGGACAAAGCCGCTTTTTCCCTTGTCCGGCGGAAATGACACCCTGTTCAGTCTGGGTTCAGGATGAGGAATCGATAAAGACCGCACAGGAAAACAAGGGAAAGGAACCCCGATGGCACGTGTTAAGATGTTTCTGTCAGGTCTGATACTGGCTGCTGCGGTAGCAGGACCTCAGCAGGCGGTGGCGGAACCGGTTCAGGTTCGCACGGATTACAAGGTTTCCCTGGTCGGCTTTCCCGTCGCGTCAGCCAAGTTCGTCACCCAGGTGGACGGTTCATCCTACAGGATAACGGGCGATGTGCGGTCCTCGGCCTTTTCGGATCTCTTTTCCAAGGTCCGGGGCAATGCCGACGTTACAGGCAAGGTGGCCGGCGACAAGCTGGAGGCGTCGAAGTTCCTTGTCGCCTATACCAGCGACAGGAAAAAGCACCGGACCGAGATCACCTTCAAGAATGGAGATGTTCACTCGACCGTCAACGAGCCTGAACCGAAGACCAGGGGATCCGATTGGGTTCCGTTGCTGAAGGGAGATCTGCGCAAGGTCCTCGACCCGCTCTCCGGTCTCGTCTTCCCGGCAGGTTCCGCCGTGTGTCCGCGCAGCCTGCCGATCTTTGACGGCGAAGCAAGGGCGACACTGCATCTGATGCCGAAGAGCGTGCGCCCTTTCCGGACAAAGGGTTTCAAGGGTGATGCCATCGTATGCAGTGTCCGGTTCGAGCCCAATTCCGGCTACAGGAAGAACTCGTCCGGTATCCGCTATCTGCGCGACCTCAAGGGTGCGGAGGTCTGGTTCGCCAAGGACGATGCCCTGGGCCTCTACGCCCCGGTCTACGCCAAGGTGCCGACAAAGATCGGAAAGGTCATTGTTGCGGCCACGAGATTTGGCGGCTAAGTACGCCTGGCACCGGGCATGATACAGATGCGCGGCCGGCCGCTGGGCCGGCTTGCGCAGGCGCTGCAAATGGTTTCGGGGCGGTGCGGCGCAAGCGGGGGCAGTAGATACGGTGCAGAATATTCCCACTCTAGTCGGTTTTTCCGCGATCCTGATGTGGTCGGCGCTGGCGGTGCTGACAGCCGCATCCGGTACGATGCCGCCGTTTCAGCTGTCGGCTATCTGTTTTCTGGTCGGATCGCTGATCGGATTGACCGCAATGCTGCGGGACCCGACGCGGTTCCGCGCTCTGCGGCAGCCGGCGAAGGTCTGGGCGCTCGGGCTGTTCGGCCTGTTCGGCTATCATTTTCTCTATTTCACTGCGCTGAGAAACGCTCCAGCCGTCGAAGCCGGTCTGATCGCCTATCTCTGGCCGCTGCTGATCGTCGTCGGTTCGGCGCTGCTGCCGGGCGAACGGCTGGGCTGGCACCACGTGACCGGCGCGCTGATGGGGCTGGCCGGAACCGCTTTGATCCTTATGCGCGGCGCAGAGGGTGGTTTTGGTGGCGGCAGCCTGCTCGGATACGGGGCTGCAGGTTTGTGCGCGCTCACCTGGTCCGGCTATTCGCTGTTGTCACGGCGTTTCGGCTCGACGCCGACCGACGTGATTGCCGGGTTCTGCATTCTCTCCGCGGTCCTTTCCTTCATCTGCCATGTGATGCTTGAAACCACCGTCTGGCCCGACACCAGTGGTCAGTGGCTGGCGGTTCTGGGACTTGGCCTTGGGCCGGTGGGACTGGCGTTCTATGCCTGGGATTACGGGGTCAAGAAGGGCAACATCCAGGTTCTGGGTGTCGCGAGCTACGCCGCGCCCCTGTTGTCGACCCTGATCCTGATCCTGTTCGGCCATGGCCAGCTGAGCGTCGGGATCGCCGTGGCCTGTCTCTTGATCACCGGCGGCGCGTTTCTCGCCGCCAAGAACCTTCTCAAGCGGCGTGCGTCCTCGTGAGCGGTTTTTTCGAACGGCTGGACATGGTTTCGATCAGCTTGCTGGTGATCTCTGTTTTCGGGTTTGCGGCCTATCTGGTGATGCTGGGACAACCAACGTCGCTGAAGCGGACGCTCGCCAAGACTGCGGCCGTGGGTGCGCTCGCCGTGCTGGCATTCCATGATGGCGGACCGGTGTTGCTGGTGCTGGCGCTTGCGTTGTCGGCCGCAGGTGACGCGTTTCTTGCCCATGAGGGCGACCCAGCTTTTCTGGGTGGTCTTGGCAGCTTCCTGCTGGGGCATGTCGCCTATGCGGTGCTGTTCATCGCCTCGGGCCCGGGGCTGGCTGTAGCGCCACTGCCCGGCATCGCGGCTGTGGGTGTGTTTGCATTGGTCATGGGAGCCCTCATGGTCCGGAACGCGGGTTCGCTGGCGCTGCCGGTTGCGGCCTACGTGCTGGCGATCGCGATCATGGGGCTTGGCGGGGTTGCGCTTGGCGGCCTCGTGCTGCCGGGTGCAGTTCTGTTCATGGCGTCAGACGCGATCTTGGGCTCGGAGAAGTTCTTGATGTCCCAAACCAGTCGAGCGCGGAGGCTGTCGAGCCCGGCGGTCTGGATACTGTACTATGCCGGTCAGGTGCTGATCACGCTCGGCCTTTTGGCCTGACTGGTGCGCCTTTGAAGGGCGAGGGACGCCAGTCGGGCGGTGCCATCTCGAAGCTTGCGAATTCAAAGCCCGGAGCCACCGTGCAGCCGACCAGGGTCCAGGCGCCGAGCGAGGCTGCCGATTGCCAGCAATTGGCGGGGACGACGATCTGCGGCCGCTCACCGGACGCCAGGTTCATGCCGAGCCGGTAGGACTGGGCGTTGCACCCGTCTTCGGAGAGGGTGAGGGCCAGCGGTCCACCGCCGTACCAGTGCCAGATTTCCACCGCGTCGGTGACACGATGCCAGTGCGAGCAGTCGCCGCCTTCCAGCAGATAGTAGATCGCTGTTGAATGGCCGCGCCCGCCGCCGGCAGTGTCGCGGAAGGTTTCACGGTACCAGCCGCCCTCCGGATGTTGCTGCATTTCCAGAAGCGCGACGATCTCGCGGGCGGACAGCTCCGCGTTCATTTTCAGAAACTGTCCTTGCGCCGGCGCAGTTCGGTGAACACCTCGAGGTCGCTCGACGTCTCCATGCCGAGCTGCTTGCGGATCGCTGTGTCACCGGTCCGCATGAACGGGTTGGTCCGCTTCTCGAAGCCGATGGTGGTGGGCAGCGTCGGCAGCCGCTTGGAACGCAAATCGGAAATTTCCTTCATGCGCTTGGCGAGGGTCTCGTTGTCGGGATCGACCGACAGCGCAAAGCGTGCGTTCGACTGGGTGTATTCGTGGCCGCAATAGACGCGGGTCTCGTCGGGCAGTGCGGCAAGGCGGGTCAGCGAGCCGTGCATGTCTGCAGGTGAGCCTTCAAAAAGCCGCCCGCAACCGAGTGCAAACAGCGTGTCGCCGGCAAACAGCAAGCCCTCGTCCGGGATGTAGAAACAGATATGGCCGGCGGTGTGGCCCGGCGTCGAGATGACCTGGACGCTGCGGCCCGCAAAATCGAAGGTGTCGCCATCGCTCACGGTCTTGGTCAGTCCTGCAATTTTCGCCGCCTCGGCGTCTGGTCCGATGACCTCTGGCGAATAGGAACCGGCAAGGGCGGGGATGCCTTCGACATGGTCGGGATGATGGTGGGTGATCAACAGGTGGGTCAGTTTCCATCCGTCTTCACCCAGCCGTCCGGCGATCCTCGAGCCGTCGGGTGCGTCGATGCTTGCCGTCTCGCCGCTCAGCGGGTCGTGCAGGATAACGCCGAAATTGTCCTGCCTGCAGGTAAACTGCTCGATCATGAGACTGGTCATAGTGGTTCCCACCGCAATAATTGAATCAACCAGCAAAGCATAACCGGCAGACAGAGTTTCGTCACCTTTGGCAGCGACAAAATGGCACCGGCCGGTTTGGAAACCGGCAAGACATCGCGTCGATGATGGCTTTCTCCGGCGATACGGGTGTAAGCTTGCATCCGAGAACCGCCGAAACTCCCAGGTTTGCCGCCATGCATGCAGATATTGTTGATTTGAGACAGTTTTACCATTCCCGCCTGGGCATGGTTGCGGAGCATTCGGTCGCCATGGCGCTGTCGTCGATCTGGGCAAACCTGCCGGGCGAACGGCTGATGGGACTTGGCTATGCGACGCCTTATCTCGACCGGTTCCGGCCTGACACCGAGCGGACCTTTGCCTTCATGCCGGCGGGTCAGGGGGCCGTGAACTGGCCCGCGGGCGGACCTTCGGCGACGGCGCTGGTCTTTGATGAGGAATTGCCTTTGCCCGACGCTTCTCTCGATCGCGTCCTGATGGTGCATTCGCTGGAGTTTGCGGAGAATCCGCGCGAAACCCTGAAGGAATTGTGGCGGGTACTGGCGCCTGGCGGGCGGCTGGTGATCGTCGCGCCCAACCGGCGCGGCATGTGGGCCCGGTTCGAGCACACGCCGTTTGGTGCGGGCCGGCCCTATTCCCGGGGACAGCTGGTGACGATCCTGCGGGAAAGCAATTTTACCCCCGGCGCCTTTGCCGAAGCGCTTTTCTTTCCGCCATCGAAACGCGGTGTGGTGTTGCGCATGCAGCGGATTTTCGAGCGGCTGGGGCGGAGATTATGGCCGGTGTTTTCCGGCGTGATAATTGTCGAGGCCCAGAAGCGGCTCTATCAGGGACTGCCCGTGGCACAGCGTGCGTCGCGGCGGGTGTTCGTGCCGGTGCTCTCGCCGCAGACGTCGCGCGCATCCCAGCGCCAGGCCAAAGTCCGCAAGGCTTCGATCTGAGCGAAAGCTGCTCTCGACAAGATAGCTGCGAAGGGCTATTTCGGCGGTTCCCGCCTTGGTTTTCAGCTTGCAAGGAAAAGCCTCCATGAGCAGCACAGACATGCCCCGCCCCAAACCCGGCGTTATGGACATCGCGGCCTATGTGCCGGGGCGCGAGACCGCCCATGGGGTGGCCAAGGTTTACAAGCTGTCCTCCAATGAATCCCCGCTGGGACCGAGCCCGAAGGTTGCCGAAGCGATTGCCGCAAAGAATGCGGACCTGGCTGTCTATCCGGACGGCTCCGCCCATGTGCTGCGCGAGGCGATCAGCCGGACCTACGGGCTCAACCCGGATAACATCATGTGCGGCAACGGATCGGATGAACTGCTCGGCCTGTTGTGTCAGACCTACCTGGCGCCTGGCGACGAGGGCCTGTTCACTGATCATGGTTTTCTTGTCTACAGGATCCAGGTCCTGGCTGCCGGTGCGACCCCGGTTTCGGTTCCCGACACTGATGAGTTGGTCGCCGATGTCGATCGGATCCTGGGGGCGGTGACCGAGCGGACCAAGCTGGTCTTTCTTGCCAATCCGAACAACCCGACCGGTACCTATCTTCCGGTTGATGAAGTCCGTCGACTGCACGCGGGCTTGCCGGGTCACGTCATTCTGGTGCTCGATGCGGCTTACGCCGAATATGTCCGGCGCAATGATTACGAGGCGGGCATCGAGCTGGTGTCAAGCAACAGCAATGTGGTGATGACGCGGACGTTTTCGAAAATACACGGGCTTGCCGGCCTAAGGATTGGCTGGATGTATGCGCCTGAAGCGATCATCGACGCCTGCAATCGGGTACGTGGACCGTTCAATGTCAACGCGCTGGCGATTACCGCCGGAGCGGCTGCCATTGCCGACCGCCAGCATGTCGAGCGGGCTGTCGAGCACAATGAAAAATGGCTCGGGCGCGTGGTCGAAGCAGTCGAGGCGTTGGGGCTGTCGGTGACGCCGTCGGTCGGCAACTTCGTTCTCATCCACTTCCCGACCACGCCCGGCAAGACCGCAGCGGAAGCGGATGAATATCTGGCCGCACGCGGCTATGTGTTGCGGCGGGTGGCGGGCTACGGTCTGCCGGATGCGCTGAGAATGACAATCGGTAGTGAGGAAGCCAATCTTGGCGTTATCGACGCGCTGAAGAGCTTTATGGCCTGAATATCATGACAAAACCGCTGTTTGAGACCATCGCGCTGATCGGCATCGGCCTTATCGGTTCGTCCCTGGCGCGCGTGATCCGCGCCGAGGGCCTGGCCGGCCATGTCGTGATTGCCACGCGAAGTGAAGCGACGCTCGAGACGGCACGGGAGCTTGGCCTGGGCGACAGCTACTTCAGCTCGAACGTGGAGGCTGTCGCCAATGCCGACCTGGTGATCGTCTCGGTCCCCGTCGGCGCATCGGAGGCGGTGGCTCGCGAGATCGGGCCCCATCTCAAGCCGGGCGCGATCGTTACCGATGTCGGCTCGACCAAGGCTTCGGTAGTGCGGCAGATGCAGCCGCACATGCCCGAGACGGTCCACTTCATTCCCGGGCACCCGATCGCGGGTACCGAGCAGAGCGGCCCGGAAGCCGGTTTTGCCCAATTGTTCGAGGGCCGCTGGTGCATCCTGACCCCGGCAGCCGATGTCGATGCGCAAGCCGTCGCGCAGCTGGCCGCGTTCTGGGAAGCCTGCGGGTCGACGGTCGAACGGATGGATCCGGATCATCATGACATGGTGCTGGCGATCGTGTCGCACCTGCCGCACATCATTGCCTACAATATCGTTGGAACCGCCGATGACCTGGAGGCGGTGACGCAATCGGAAGTGATCAAGTATTCGGCGTCGGGTTTCCGCGACTTCACCCGTCTGGCAGCCTCCGATCCGGTGATGTGGCGCGACGTCTGCCTGCACAACAAGGATGCGATCCTTGAGATGCTGGCGCGGTTTTCCGAAGACCTGTCGTCGCTGCAACGGGCCATCCGCTGGGGCGACGGCGACAAGCTGTTCGAGTTGTTTACCCGCACACGCGGCATTCGCCGCTCGATCATCGAGGCCGGTCAGGATACCGATGCGCCGGACTTTGGACGAAACGCCGGCAAGGCGGAGGTGTCGGGCGCAGCCGAATAGTCTCAAAAGGCCGGCAGCTGACCAAGCGGGATGAAGCCGAGCGAGACCAGATTGTTTTTGATCGTCAAGGGCAGGCTCACGGCGTCATCGCCGGGCCTGGTGTCGAGCGCTGCCACCACCGGGCCGAACTGCCTGAAGAGGTCGGCGATGTCCGGGTCGAAGGCTTCCGCCCGATCCGTGAACTGCTGCAGATCGCTGATCGTCAACTCGAGATCGCCTGAAATCCGGTTGCCGGCGTCGATCCGGACAGGGCCGGTCAATTCAAGCGAAGAGGTTTCATCGAAGGCGATTGCCAGGCGGTGCAGCACCGCCTCAAAAGGGCCCTGGAGCGGAACGAAGGGCATTTCCAGCAGTCTCGATCGTTCCGTCAGGGTGGCTTCGAGCACGAAGGTCCTGGCGGTCAGCCCGGCAACGAGATCATTGCGCAGATCGTCGGCATAGGCGGCGAGGTCGAGGTCCGCCCCGTTGCGCCGCGCATGGGCGGTGATCTTTGCGGCCTGCAAGCCAAACCGCCCGGCGAGACCGGCCCCATCCATGTCGAAACTGATGTTTCGCGCCTCGACCGAGCCGCGTTCAAGCCCGTTGGTCGCCGCCCGCGCGCTGGCCTTGAGCACTTGCCAGTCAGCGCGCAGGGAAAGGCCGGAGGTGTTGAACATCAAGGGCCCGTCGACCTCGGCAACGGCATGTTGCGGGCGGTAGACCTGGGCCGCCGAGCGAAACGCACCGGCATTGGCGCTAATTCCCTCGGCCGTGTTCTCGTAGCTCAGGGTTTCGCAAAATACGCCGAAGCGGAACGGATAACCACGGACATCAGCGCTGATGCACTGGGCGCTCGCAGCGGGGCCGACGAGCTGCGCCAGGGTTGCGGGCAGTTCGGTTTTGACCTTGGCTGCGAAAGCGTACCAGCCCGCCGTCCAGAGCAAGCCGCTGGCAACGGCTGCGCCAGCGAGCCAGGCAAATTTCCGTGATACCGGGGAAGAGGTGTTGGCGGATGAGGGCATTGCGTTCTCCGTGTGCGGCCTGCAATAAGGTCCGGCATGCGGTTATGGGCTGGATGGAACAGGCTGGCGGCTTACGCACGAAACATGGGCTGGGATATGGACGATTTTTGGGTGTTTGGCTACGGATCGCTGATGTGGCGGCCCGGTTTCGATCACGAGGAAACCCGGCAAGCGCAGCTGTTCGGCTATCATCGGGCGCTGTGTGTTCGTTCCTTTGTTCACCGCGGTACGCCGGAGCGGCCGGGGCTGGTGCTGGGGCTTGATCGCGGCGGTTCGTGCCACGGGGTGGCTTTCAGGGTCCGGCCCGACAACCGGGAGATGGTGACCGCCTATCTGCGCGAACGCGAACTCGTGACCAATGTGTATCTCGAGACAACCCGCAAAGTGCGGCTCGACGATGGCCGCGCTGTGCGGGCTCTGACCTATGTGGTCGACCGGACCCATGAACAATATGCTGGCGCCCTGTCGATCGAGGACGCGCGTCGGCAGGTGACGGGTGCTGTCGGCCAGTCGGGCCCGAATGAAGACTATGTGATCAACACCGTCGATCACCTCAAGACATTGCGGATTCGCGATCATCATCTTGAAGCGATCGTGCAGCGGCTTCCGACGCAATAACGGCGTTGTGCGTTACCGGAGGCGAGGATCGGCGGGCAGTGCGCCGAGTTCGCGCAACCGGCGCTTGGCATCTTGGCGCAACGGGATCTGCGGATTGGCCTCGACGGTCTCCACCAGCAGCTTGTCGCTGGCGGTTTCCATCACCTCGACCAGCTCCTCCATGAAGGCGTCGGGATCCATGCCGGGCGCGATCGGCGGCAGGATTTGGACCTTGAAGTGGCCGGGAAAGCGCAGGAACTTGCGCCGCGGCCAGAACAGGCCCGGGTGCATGACAACGGGCACCACCGGGACCTGAAGATCGCGGTAGAGCCTGGCAATGCCGTATTTGTAATCCGGCGGCGCGCCGGCCGGCCGGCGTGTTCCTTCGGGATAGATGATCAGCTGGCGGCCGCTTTGAATTTCCCTTTTGGTGCGTTCCAGCACTTCGGCCATGACCTTGCCGCGGGCGCCGCGGTTGACAGGGA